>ERZ1694703.875-NODE-875-length-7786-cov-12.106972_pt1 | contig 7786 bp, 8 predicted proteins | sample MGYA00581719_ERZ1694703 | MGnify/ENA primary metagenome ERZ1694703 (study PRJEB42213, sample SAMN07424470) | human gut metagenome | biome: ENVO:00009003; feature: ENVO:2100002; material: ENVO:00002003 | host: Homo sapiens | place: USA | collected 2014 ... | reverse complement strand
CTACACGCGTAAGATCGTCGGCAGCGTCAGATGTGTATAAGAGACAGTTATTGTACTATATTCTCTATAGTCAATTTGTGTAATCTGCATACTCTGAGGATGTTGTTTGCAATGTACATCTGAATATTGTGCATTCATCTTAATAGTAGCTGATAATATGAACCATATTATCATACTGGTTTTCATAATTGTGTTCATAATCTTTTGGTTTTATAAGTTATTAATATATAATTGATTATTCTAATAGAATGAATTATTGTTTATTGGATATTGTCAATTGAAGCTCTTTGAAGTCTACAATCCATTCATAATCCACCAAAAAATGGATGCCTAAGACCCCATGTATCTGTACTCCAGATTCTTCTTGTACATGCTTCATGCCATCAGATACATCTAATACAGAGAAGATTGAAGTATAATTCTTTCCCTCAAAATCAAATGTAGCTTCTATCTGTGGTGTCTCATGTTGCTGACCTTCAAACCCCATAATAGAACCTTGCTTATCTAATGATTTGAAGTTCTTCTGAAAGTGCTCATATACAAAGCTGAATAATATGTTGTTGGTAGAACCGGTATCAATTAATAGACACAAATCTCTATTTGTTCCTGTGTCATCAGTACAAGTGACAACAATAAGGGGTAGCCCTGTCTTTTGCAGTCCCCAGTATAAAGGAAATTCCATATTATATATATTAAAGTTAGTAATCAATCTATATTCCAATAGGCATCCAAGTCTCCTTCAAAAGCATCAGCTAGTCCACTTTCTACATCTTCTCTACTCCATCCATCATAATAATCTCGGCAATCATCATAACTTGAGTCTTCATCATTTGAGTAATATACATGATGGGGGGTATAATTATATGGTAGCTTGGGTTCTTCACGTTTATAGTAAGATAGCTTCAAACACTCTTTTCCTGTATCTTCTTTTGTATGAGCTAGAAAAAATAATTTACCATTAATATTGGAGACGATAGAAATGCAAATTTCTGATTTTGGAAGGTTGTTCACATCAAAAGCCACATATCCCTTGCCGCAACCTATGCTAAAATAAGCTAAGTTGGTTTCTTTTTCTTTAAAAACTCTCAGTAATTCTATGTTGTATAATTTCTTAAAACTATCTATCGGAAAAGTCTTAATATAGATTAGTCCATCTAGTAATGTATAGTTGTATAGGATTTTATTTATATCTAAAATGTATTCATTCTCATTAATAAAAGTCTTAATTCTAAATATATACTCATCTTTTAAGGGATATATTTTATCAAATTGGAAGGGTAATATTATATTGCCTTGTGTGTTAATTATTCCCCATTTTCCATCTTTGACAGCTCTTGCTAATCCCCAACAGAAAGAAGAATCACACCATGAATATAATCCAAAAGGGATAATTTGAGTATTATCTATGTTAATGTAAGCATACTGTAGACTTGCATTTCTGACCATAGCTAATCCACAACTGAAAGGATTGAAGTTAGTATATTGTGGTGGAATAATAATATTCCCACTTTTATCTTTCAATCCAAAAAGACTATTCTCTTGGTAAATTATAAAGTCTGCATTTTCCATAATAATTTCCTTTTGTAGCATACTACAAAAAGAAGGTGTGAGCCTAACCTTGATTGCTTATCAGAAGGTATCGCCAAACACCTATAACCATGCAAACAAGGAAAGCCCACACCTATATAGGTATGAGCATTCACTAACCTGCTTTTGATGGTTATATCTGATTGAAATTGGCGATTTCTCTGATAACATCAAGCAAGAAGCAAACACTTCTTTTCTAATATGTCTTGTTAAACTTCTATTTCATTAGTTGTCATTTAATTAATACTGTTGCAAAGATAGAACTTTCCAGTAATACTTCATCATTTGACTGCCATAATTTAATAGGTTTCAAGTCATATTAGTACCATAGGTGCAGGCTATATCCTTATTGCACAAAGGTAAGCTTAATTATTCATTTTCTATATGCTAAACTGATAAATAGAGCACCAGTAACTATCAATATAAGCCACTGTAATATCATATCTAATGCTGTCATATATACACAAGTTAAAGCCCCAGTCCATGATGAACTAGGGCTATCAACAACAATAAAACACATAGTAAGAAGCATATAACCTCTTAATCCTTAAGTATCATACTGGTGAGAACAAAGCCTACCAGAATCAAGATAATCTCACACATAATTCAATCAACATTTAATTTAGTCTAACTTACTAACTATTGCTATAATTCATGTTTACATACTTCACCGAACCTCAAGTGGTTAAGTTATTATAGCAGCACTTCTCTCTATCCTGTAATCAAATACCGTTAACCTATATTAGAAGAGGCAGTCAACTTCTATTAAACTGTCCTCTGATTTGCCATTCTACATCACTTACTTTGTATATATAATATGCAAGAAAGTGAGGCTGGGGAAATTTCCCATCATAATGGTATAATAACAGCAGAGGGAATTGATTTAATAGAAGGTAGGATATTGTAGACCTTAGAAGGTTAAGTATTTATAGTTTTCCTTCATCATAATAGGAGTAGTATTCCTTCTCTGGGCTTAAGATTACATGGTCTGCTACATGAATCTCCATGAGTTCTGCTGCCTTCCTTACTTTTTCAGTCAAAGCATCATCCAAAGTACTGGGTTTCATGCTTCCAGAAGGGTGATTATGTGCCAATATTACCTGTGTTGCATTAGCCAATAAGGCAGCTTGTAATATCAACCTTACATCTACATAAGTTGCAGATATTCCACCTTCTGAAATAGGTACTATACCCAATACTCTATTAGACTGATTAAGTAGTACTACTTTAAAGCTTTCCTTGTATTCTATTGTGTCATCAGGGAAGCACTTTATCAATAGTTCATAGGCATCCTGTGAGCTATTTATCTTGTATCTAGTTGATGATTTGACATTGCTTTTATAGCTCAATTGAACCTCTGCTACATTCATTATACTGTCCATAAGATACACTAATTAATGAACCAACTATATTCATTCTCACCATATAAAGCCTTATTAAGTCCTTCTGCCAGTTGAGTGGCATTAAGTGACCTGTCCAAGAAGTTATCAATGTAGCTACTTTTATTAGCTCCAGTTAGTAAGTTGTACACATTCCACATGCTGATTTCCCTGCTGTCCAAAAGGGTACTAAAGTTATCATCATTATAATATGCTTTGGCAACTAATCCTATCTGGGTATCAGTCATTAGCATCTGTGGTAACTTCTTCTTTTGGTCTACAGGTAAGAACTGATATAATCTGCATCTACCTAAGAACTGGGCAAATTGGGACTCTCTCATATAAGTATCCTTATAAGCTGACATATAATACATGTGTTGGGCTATATTGTACTCTTGGAACAGCCTCACCACTGCATTGAATAGTTCAGTTGTACTCATAACCTTTAATTCTGACCTGTAACCATCTGTTGAGACACACATGTTACAACATACAAGATTTTTAAAGCCAATGAACACCTTGAACTTCTCTGCACCCTTTTTGCTGTAAAGGTTTTCATGGTTATAAGCTCTAACTCCACCTATGGTTAAATTCAGTCTGTTACCTGCAATATCCTCATATATGGTAGGTATCTCAAAACAGAACATCATTCTCTCAAAGTAGATGGTTTTATCAGATTCCAGTAATTGATTCACTGGCTTATGAATAGCTTCCGGTATCCTACCTTTGATAACATGGCTTACCCTAATGGCAGGTTCTTCTATTCTCTCATTGGAGAACACCTTATTAGCTGCTTCCCATACAGTTTCAATGAAACTGGAGTGTGATATAGTAACCTCATTATCTTTAGAGAACACAGGTGTAATACATTCCTCCTTGAGGTATTGCATGGTTACTTCCTTTGTATTAGCCTCAATAAAAGGTAACTTATTACCTTCTCTGGTGCTTATGGAATCAGCTTCTACAGGATTTGTTGACATAATACCTGTGTTGATGATTTCCATTGGCTCAACTATTTGAACATGAGAGTCTTCTTTGTTGATTCTATTAGGGTATATCAGATTAGCTCTGACTGGCTGCAACTGCATTATTTCCATATCTAATGTAATTAGGGGTATAGTTAATAGTTGGTTGATTCTTTTGTACCTGAAGTGCTGCTTTCTTCTGCATGAATTCTGATGTTAACTGCTGATACCATTCAGGATAAGCATGATAGATGGCAGTCAGTTCTTCAATGGTTTTACTGCTGTTAATCTTGCTCCTTATCATCTCCAGATTGACACCATCATTACACCAATCAAGTATTATCTGACCTGTAGCAGATGTAATGGTAAAATCAGGCTTACCTATGAACAGGTTTGTCCTGTCTTTAGATGCAATAGTCTGGTGCTTCATGTTGATGTCAAATACTATGGTAAATTCATAATCTATACCATCTCTCATGACTGCTTTTAGTCCTACTTTCTCTGGTATCATCTTGCCATTCTTCTCACTTAGAACATAGTCCTGTTTGCATCTCATAGTGCATATAACATGGCTTCCAGACTGCAATACTTTCTGCATAAAAGCATTGATTCTAGGTGTCACTTTCTGCCAGTTGGTGAAGCTGTTACCTTGTAATCCTGCATGGTATTCAAGTAAAGTATCCCAGCATTGAGAAATGCTATCAATTATGATAACTTCCATACCTGCACCTTCACGTATTTCAATAGCTTGTATATAAGTTTCAGGTGTAAAGTTATCACTTAGACTTAATACATTATAAGCACCTAAGTGAGCATAAAGGTCAGCACTTCCATTCTCACTGTCAATAATGGCTATCTTAGTCCAGTCATTACATAAACCATAAGCTAAAAGCAATGCAGAATAGGTCTTACCTGAACCTGCACAGCCTTGTAAAGCAAGCTTAATTTTAGCCTGCTTCTTGGATGAAACTCTTAAATTCAACATATCTGAATAGGATTAATTGTTATACACAGTCTATAAAGAAAAAAGGAAGCAAGTCCTAATAAACTTGCCTCCTTGAGGTCTACATTGAGACCTGTCATAAAGTTGCTAATGTCATAGCTCCACCTTCACCTCTTTGATGCAGCATATAGAACATATCACCTGTATCTGGTGAACATACTTGAGAGATAACAGGATTGGTTACTTCTCCATTAAGAAATTTGTCACTTGCTGCACCTATTTCACAGCCATAAACAAAGAAGCACTTCCCTGTATGAGGATTTTGCTTTACCTCAATCTTACTTACTCCCTTTTGAGCCTTGAACTCATTCACTGTCACTGTCTCTAAGAACTTTAACTTTTCCATAATCTTGTATTTTATTGTTGTGCAGACAGACTATTCTGCTGCTGTTGATTCAGTTACTATGGTGGGGTAATGAGCTAACTGTAATGAGCTTATAATGTAAATCCAATATTCCCCAATATGCATAGGGGGACTATCCCACTCCTAAGGTAAGGGGAGGGAGACTTTGTGACTTAGAGTGCACTTGTAAGTATCAAATTGAAGAAAAAAATAAAAAATTTAGAAGTATAATATATCAGGTGACAGTAAGAAGTGCTATATATTAGTTATGTACATATAAAGCAATCCCCTGCCTTCAGGTGTAAAAACAGGGGATATTGGGGTATGTATCATTCATTCATCATTAATAGTATCAAGGTAATGCTTGATTTCATCATCATCTGGTACATGTGATATAACTTTGTCTATCCAAGTATCGTGACCCAAATGAGGGTACAGAAGGACTTTAGATTCCATGTGCTCAGTCCATGCTAGTGCCATTGGAACATCATAAGAAGACCAGATTACTTTCTTCTCAATCAATAAGTCTCTATACTTTTTATATGTATTCTTTGCCATATCCAAGTGGCTATAAATGGCTTTGTCTGATAGGTCTACCCTGAACTCTTTGTTAACACAAAGGCAGTATAACCCTATCATAACTCCTTTCTCTTCTGGACTTAAAGAGCTGTCACTGAATAACTCTGCCCATATAATTCTGAAATTCTTAGGAGGATTGGGTAGATAATAGATATTCCTTCTAATCTCTCTTTGCTGCTGTATAGTCTCTACTCTATATCCTTTATCTTCTAGCTCCTTTAGTCTGGGGATAAAGGAATCTTTGATATAATCTGTACTTACTCCTGTAAGCTCTGACAACTGACTGATAGTAGTATCTGTTGTCATGTAATTGCTTTCCCTTTGAGGATAGGCATTAATATAGAGACCTGCTAATAGGTAGAGCTGCTTTGGATTGAAGTACCTGCAAGCTTCAATGGGGATGATAGTGAATTGTTTAACTATTGTCATTAATTCTGATTTTATAGGGGTCAAAATCCACCCCATACTAATTACCTACAGTAATAAAGGATTAAAGGTAATTAGTATAGGGTGATATTTGACCCTAAGGTTGCTTCTGTTGATAGCTAATGTCATATTAGAGATATATCACTCCTATAACCATCTGATTATCAAATGTAAATATAGTAAATAAAGTCTATAATACCAATATTCTTATCATTTATCTGATTGTATATTAACCTTCTATAACATAAATAACTTTAACAAGTTATTCTCTTTGGTAGCTATCCTGCCAGTATGTTCTTTAAAACCTCTTGGATTCTCTCCTCTGATGGTGTACTTATTCCCAGATGTCCTGTCAGTGGCATATATGCTTTTCAATAAGGCTACATACTTTCTAGGTTTCAGTACCTTATGTAGATGATACTGGACTATAGGAGCTAATATCTCTTGTATCTCACTTGCTGAATAGCTCTTATTTAAGGTGAAACTTCTTCTTATTGCAACCTTGAAAGGATGCTCTTCATCTAGTGCCCAATACATAACTGCATTATTGAGATTCTTGTAAGCTATACTGTTACTTGTTCTAATCTCCCATAGCTGATGTAGCAAACTATCAAGGTCAACATATTTGTAGAGCTTAATGAATCTCTCTAAGAATATCTTTGTCCTGCTTCTACTTTGCCTAATGTATAAGTGCAAAGTATTGTCATTCAACTGCCCTGTGGTTGATAATACTTTGATGTTATCTATGGCTTCTTGAATGTAACTATCTGTCAACTTATTCTGTGCATCCTTATTGGTTTTCTCTATGCTGTTTTGCTCTGGAGAAACACCATGAGGTAGGGATTTATAACTAATGATGTTAACCTGTTTACCTAGTACTTCTTTCAAGGTTTCAGGCATAAAATATGAGGCATATAAGTCGGTTCTTTCAATGATGTAATCTATATTGAGGTAGGCAGGTACATTCTTTCCATATATATCCTTTCTAGTCAAGTTAATTAACTCATTCCCTGCAATTCTCTCCTGTGCTTTCTCTCTTATGGCTTCTTTGATTATTGCAAATAGATCAGTCAAGGTATAATCCCCCTGTGAGATAGTATCTGCTGATTCAAGTACTTTGAGTACCTTTTGGGCTTTGTTTAATAGAGTGGCAGTGTACTTTTCCATACTTTCCATTACTGATACATATCCTAAGGTGTTATATATAATAGTTTCACTTAATACTCCATTATCCTTTCTGCATCTACCATGTATTTGTGTCATTCTATCTAAGGTCAACATTGAGTGACTTCTTCTTACATCTGATACAGTGATTAGATGGTAACTATCCTCTATATCTATACCAGTGAAGTAGCAACAGGTGGCAAAGTTAATCCTAGCAGGTAAGGTATCATTGTCTCCTAGTTTAGGTGCAAAGTATTCTCCTGCTTCCTTTATGGATGCCTCACTACATAGGATAGCACATTCCTTTCTGGTTTCTTCATCTAAGGTTGATAAGATATTC
>ERZ1694703.799-NODE-799-length-8405-cov-16.830778_pt1 | contig 8405 bp, 9 predicted proteins | sample MGYA00581719_ERZ1694703 | MGnify/ENA primary metagenome ERZ1694703 (study PRJEB42213, sample SAMN07424470) | human gut metagenome | biome: ENVO:00009003; feature: ENVO:2100002; material: ENVO:00002003 | host: Homo sapiens | place: USA | collected 2014 ... | reverse complement strand
TTTTTTTTTCAAGCAGAAGACGGCATACGAGTTTAGCTGCAGTCTCGTGGGCTTGGAGATGTGTATAAGAGACAGACATTTACCCTGCCACAGGTTGCTCCCAGTGTGTACATACATATATCACTGTCCTTCAGTATCTCCACCATCTGACGATATCCGCTGAGTTCTATGTTCAGCAGATTTGACACCTTGACACCCGTTATCACCGGTGCACATTGAAGTGCCATCTGAAGTTCCACGTCACCGAGCTCCATGCCCTTCATGATCTCCCATGTATTTTCACTCATACAAAACCTCCTTGTGGCAAATAGGCTTGGTTAGTCTTGTCTAACTCTAGTGAAAATACTACATGATTCCTCCCCGAACGTCAATAACCCGGAGTGAGACATTTTCTCACTCCGGGTTATCTTGTTGATTAAAAATATACATTTATAAATTCTGCTTTATCATCGTCCTGCGTGGCTCTTTATTTCCGCCTGTTACCATATTGAGCAGCCGCCACACACCATATGCACAGATCCCACACACAGCCACAGGTACAAGGAGCACTACTATGACTCCTGTGCAGACTCCTGTAACCAGGTATCTAAACCATTTCATCACATCACCATTCCTCATATCTACTGCCATCTTAATGCATTCCTCTCATTACATTATAAGCTGATCTTCTTAGTAAGCAGTGTCGCACTTCCTATATAACTGCCGATCATGCATACAACATAGAGAATAAGCTGCGGTATGTTCTTATACATCGCGTCAAGCATAGTCTCCACCTGCACGTTCTTCCCAAGGTGCGGAAGCTTGTATGCTATGTAGCTCACCAGCACATAAAGAGCCACAAAAAGTATAAAGCTGACAACGCCCTTTATCTTCTTATTCTGGAGCACTGTGGAAGACAGTGACACTGCGAGGTACGCTATGGTGATCATTGTATAGAATTGAATAAGTGCTACTACTATGAACCCTGCAACATTTGCAATGACACTTCCTATTGACAATCCTCTTGTTCCCAGAATATCATCCAGCACAAGCTCAACGCCAGCTACACCGCCGTTATGTGACTTAAGCAGGTTATAATCAACAACTATAAGCAGTCCAAGAAAGGCCACAAGTGTCGCACCGGTGAGCAGGATTGAAAGCAGCTTTGCACCGATAATCTTGTAATTCGAAATTGGCGTCATAAACACCATATACCCAGTCTTGTTCTTCAGATCCTGACTGTATATTATCACACCATATATCAAGACGAACATAAACGAAGCCCAGCCTCCCATCACAAGGAAGATGATACCAAGTCCAGCTAACAAATCCTTTTCTGCAAATATTCCAATCACGAACAGCAATTCTGCTGCCGCAAGAGCCGTTATAACCACCAGAAGTGGAAATACTCCACGTCTGTATTCATATTTCATCATCTTTAACATAATATCTATCTCTCCTTCATCAACAAATTTAACTATCCAATATGTATCGCCCCTCTCGCTCACACGAGCGGGGCAGGTCGTCGGAACCGATTCCTAGTATGAACTTCGTTCATAGCGGTTCCTCCTAAGCATATATTTCCTTATACATATCAACTATCGACTTGCCCCTGTTCACTCGCAGCTCCTCTGCATCACCCTGAAGCACACAGGTGCCATTCTTGATAAAGAATGCGTGATCCACGATCCTCTCAAGTTCATCCACAAGGTGGCTTGACATGAGCACGGCTGTGTCATCCGATATATTCCGGACAATCGTGCTGATAATCTTCTCCCTAGCTATGATGTCTATTCCGTTCAGTGGCTCGTCCAGCATGACGATCCTGCTGTCTCTGGACAGAGTAACCGCTATCTTGAGCTTTGCCAGCATTCCTGAAGACATGCTCTTCGCCTTCTGATCCGGATTCAGCTCCATCTCAGCAAGCAGTCCCATGTATTTGTCATAGTCAAAGTCATCAAAGAAATCTTTGTAATACTTTCCTATGTCCTTACAGTTCATATATCCGAAGAAGAACGCCTCCGTCGGCATATAAGCTATGTCCTTCTTTGACCTGTATGTCATAGGCACTCCATCTATTGTGATAGTTCCTGAGTCCGGCTTGACCAGGCCGGCTATGATCTTCATAAGTGTTGACTTTCCACTTCCATTTGGACCGAGCAGCGCATATATGTGTCCCGGCTCTATCTCCAGCGACAGGTCGGATATCGCTGTGGTGGTGATATACTTCTTAACAAGATGTTCGCATTTTAACATTGTATCATTTCCCTTCTTTTTTATTACTTCTTACTTTCCAAAGTGTTCTTTTAGCAGTTCAAGGATCTCGTCCTGTGAAAATCCCATACCGGTGAGCTGTTCATCAAAGCTCTGTATGATTTCCTCTATTCTTTCCTTTTTCAGGTCGTCTATGACCCTGTCATCCTCCGTCACAAATGTTCCTATTCCACGTCTGGTATAGGACAACCCCATAGACTCCATCTCGCTGTAAATCCTCGCTGCAGTATTCGGATTTATCTGGTATTCTATGGCAAGTTCTCTTGATGACGGAAGCTTAGATCCCAAAGGCAGTGTGCCCGCTATGATCTTCTGCTTTATATCCTCTATGACCTGAAGATATATGGGGATATTCGTCTTAAATTCCATCACACACCTCCTCCTTGTATGTTGTCTAGCTCTTCTGTACTGCTGTACTAGTTGAATAGTACACTAGTATCATGGTGTTGTCAACTGTATTTTTAAATAAAGCATATTTTTTTAGTTTTTTGTCATCTAGATAGTAACTCATGCATCAGGTCATCTCGCCATCTTTGCTTATTACCTACATTTTATCTCATATACAATGTTTTCACTTAAAAGATAAAAAATTATCCATAAAACACATTATTCTGTGTCCTACGGATAATTTTTTAAAATTTTTTCTTTTTTAGAGCTTTTTCATCTATTTGGAGATAATTTTATATCTTTTCCCTGGTTATCCCAACAGCCACTAGAGAATTCATACAAATTAAATTTCTAACAAGCCCTCAGCACCAGTGCTTGCAGCTCGCACACATTCATATAAAGCTTCTCAACTCTGTCTGCAAATGTCGATGTGGAGAATTCATCTGCCGACTGCACTGCATTTCGTCTGAGCTGATGCCTTAAAGCAGGACTCATATCAAGCCACTTCACCAGCGCAGTTTCAAATGTTTCCTCATCAGTAAATTTCCAGCCATTCTTTCCCGGATCAACCACATCTACAAGGCACGGATCCTCTCTGCACAGAAGCGGCACTCCCGCTGCCAGAGCTTCTACATATGTAAGCCCCTGAGTCTCGCTCGTGGATGCACTTACGAAGAAGTCACCAACCTGATAATACTCAGCCACCCTATCAGGCTCGATCATGCCTGTAAATATCACACTCTCTGAGATTCCAAGCGCTCTTACCTGTTCCTCTACCTCCGCCCTATATGGTCCGTCTCCAACTATCATGAGGATTGTACCATACCCGTGCACTCTCTTCTGGCATCTAAGTATCTCCTGGATATTCTTCTCCTTCGCCAATCTGCCAACATAGAGAAGAACTGTCTGGTCATCACTGAGTCCGTACTGCTCTCTGATTCTGTGTCTGCTGTCCGTTCCAATGTATTTTCCGAATTTATTCATGTCGATTCCAGAGGGGATCACCTCAACAGGACATAACACATCATACTTTTCAAGCACATCCTCTATCTTCCTGCTGGGTGCTATCATAGCATCGACCCTCGATGATAACATCCTGGTAAGTTTCTGCACAACTTTGCGTCCCCACGCTGCATTTGGCGAAAAGTAATGAGTGTAATCCTCGTATACCGTGTGATATGTGTGTACTATCGGCGCATTTGTCTCATCTGCTATCTTCTTCGCCATGAAGAATGTTGAGAACTCACACTGGGAATGTATGACATCTGGTTTCCATTCTATGAGTTTGTCTATTACTGCCTTAATGACAGGCATCTTAAGTCTTGCCTCCGGATATATCTTTCCGGCACCTATCGATGCAGCATATATCACATCCCCTTCTGCATATGTATGATGACTTCTGGACAGTGTGAGTATTTTCACCTCATGCCCTCTTTTCTTGAGTTCATTTGACAGATTGACAACTGATGTCACAACTCCATTTATAACAGGTTCATACCAGTCCGTAGTAATAAGTATCTTCATGATCTATCGTCTCCTTCTATTTCAGGCGGCTTTCATTCTGTCCATCACCACCTGCACCTTATCCTCATATCAACTACTTTCTGGTTATTACTCTGCCATACACTTATAAATTTTCGTTGTAACAAATCTAAATATTATATAAATTGTATCTATGGGCACCCCAAAAATGTATCTACGGTCCCCCCATAAACGGATAGTTATCTGTCATTGATTGATTATCAGTTTCACAAAAGTTTCTCGGATATTCCTGGGTGAATTTCTTGACAATTTATTTAGAAAACTCCTTGCATTTTTTCCAGAATCTTCTTATACTATTATGGCAGTGTTGATAAACACACTCGGTGCGTGGCTCAGCTTGGTAGAGCGCTTCGTTCGGGACGAAGAGGTCGTGGGTTCGAATCCCGTCGCACCGATTTTTTTATGCACAAAAGCATCTGGATTCCCTGCTAAAATATCACATCTGATCTCTTATCCGCATCAGTCTTGAAATACTCCACCATATTGTGACCCGTTATGGCCGCAACCACCGAAGAAGGAAACTGGCTGCACAGATTGTTATAATTTGTCACACCTGCATTGTACAGTCTTCTTGCCGCCTGGATGTGCTCCTCCGCATTTGTGCAGCTGTTCTGAAGGACCTCTATATTCTTGCCCGCCGCCAATTCCGGATACGCCTCCACAACTGCATTTATCTGATCCGAGGCATTTTTCATAAGTTTCTCTACCCCGGTCTTCTCATCAGGTGTCATGCCTTTTCTGAGCTTTATCGCTGTTATCAGATTCTCGCTCTCATACGACATATAAGTCTTTACCATCGCATACTGTTTTGTGAGCAGATCATATCTCTTTGCAAGAGCAATATCCACATCCGAGTCCAGCTCTCTCACCTTATTTTCCGCTGCTTTCAGAGCATTTGCAGTCTTTATCGCATACGCTAAAAGTATCAAAACTATTACCACCAACACACAAAATACGAACACACCTTTGCTAAATAATATTGTAAACATACATTTCCCTCCGTGTACTTTTGCTCATTTTCACAATTTCTCTTCTATAGTAACAGAGCCGCATCCATCGTCTCCTGCAGCATGCGCAGGTATTTGTCCAGATAAGCCTCCACATCACTCATACTTTTTATATTTTTCTCCTCGTCAAATACCATGTATTTATCACTCTTGCTTATACACATGTACAATCTGTCCCCATCGAATGTCACATGGAGAGACGCCTTCTCCTTTGGATAAAGTGCCGCCAGCCTCTCCATGACATCCGGTGTAAGCATATAAAATATATTCTCCTCGTCATTGCAGTTTATAGTGAACAGCAGATTAAAGTTCTCGTTTTCTGTCTTTTCTATTCTTCCCACTGCGCCACGCTCCAGACCGCACTTCAATATATTCTTCATCTCCAGTTCGGAGTTTCCCATGACTCCCAGCAAAGCCGATGAACTTTTTCTATATGGTATCTCAACAACCAGCCCGCCAAATAATTTGTCGATCTTTTTCTCTCTGTCACCATCGCTGTCCTCGTAATAATACTCGTACTCCATGTACTCATAACTGCACCTGAAATGGACACCTCTGTATGTTCCCTCCACCATGTCACGTCCGATAACCGGCAAAGGCTGTCCATCAAGTGTAAATGGTCTGCCACCGAAACAGTTCAGTCTCCTCATCTGTTCATCAGGAAGTCCGCCCTGATGTCTGTATACGCTGTCCTCCCCATAACGTCTCCTGATAATCTGTGGGATCAGCTCCGTGTAAATCACACCGGAATTTGGAATATCCACCTTTTTCTTTTTGCTCTTATTCACCCATCTGAATATAAGGAAGATAACTACCCCGTATACGATCACCAGCCCGCCGGGATTTTCTGAATCTGTTCCAACACCAGTTCCCGCACTGCCTGACGATATGCTGTCCATACCGCCAAATATCTGCTCTATCCTGTCAAATATCTGCTCAGTTATACTTATACCGTCTATCAGCCCGGCCTCGTTAAGTATCGTGAACGCCATGATCGCCACTACTATGGTTATGAGCACTATTCGGATCCCGAGCCATTTTGCCCTTCTCTTCGCATCCGCCTGATTGCTTCTTCTCTGAAAATCACTGGGCAATCCTTCATTCTCGTATCTTGATATAACATCCTCTGACCGGTCATTCTGTCTGGTTTCCCCGTAGAGCCTCTCCTCTATCTCCCGGCGCCACATGGCATCAAGCGCTTCCCACCTCAGCTTTATCTGCTCATTTGTCATCCCTTGCTCCCGCATCTCTTTCTCTCTTTGACTGCGGTATATTCTGGAATACATGTTAGGCGCTCCGGCATCCGGTCCAAGATACACCCGGTCTCTCTCATCTATCGGCAGATCGGCATATGCATCTCCGGGCATAAGCGTCCCACCCGCATAGTTTCTGACATGATACTCAGCTGATTCATTTGCAAATTCAAGTGCGCGGGCCAGTCTGTCCCCGTGTTCCTTTTTCATCCGTGATTTCTCCTTTATCCCCGTCCAGATCAACTATTATTTGATTTACTATAAAACATTTTCACATCTGTCCACTATCAGCGCCGTGTAAAATTTCAGTCAAATGCGTGCAAGACGGCACTTATCTGCTCAATATAACATAACCGGCGACTCCGCATCCCACAAATGAAGGCGGGGACGGAGGGGACAGGTACCTCCGTCCCCACCTCTGTCTCCATTTTTTCTCAGGGCGCCTCTATCTGAGCAACGAAAGCTTTTTATCCCCCTAAATGTTATTTCACAGATATACTTTAGCAAATTTGAGTATAAAACTCCTGTTCACTGTCCATACTCTATTTAGAAGAAAATCCACAGACTGCCAGGCAGTCACCAGTTTTTTCAGATAGATTCATAATTTCAGGAGGTATACAGTACATGTCAAATATGTTTTGTTTTCAGTGTCAGCAAACAGCGGGGGGATCCGCATGTATCAATACTGGAGTGTGCGGCAAGCAGCCATCCACATCTAATCTACAGGACGAGCTTGTGTGTGAGCTTATAAAACTTGCAGAACTCTCAAAAAATGAGAATAAACACAGCGCGGTCGCCGACAGACTTATCATAGACGGTCTTTTCACAACCCTGACAAATGTAAACTTTGACGACAATGCAATAAAAGAATTTATGGGAAGGGTTAAAAACGAGCAGAACAAGGTCATCAGATCTGAGGCTGAAAAGATACAGGTGATCGACCTATGGGATGGTGACACCGATATAGTGTCCTTGCGTTCCACCCTGCTGTTTGGACTCAAGGGTATGGCGGCATACGCCCATCACGCCATGAATCTCGGCTACACAGATAATGAGGTTCTGAAGTGGTTCTACAAGGGACTGTGCGAGGTTAACAGGGAGCACAACGTCACCGAATGGATAGAACTCATCATGGAATTTGGCCAGGTCAATTTCAAATGCATGGAGCTGCTGGACAAAGCCAACACTGAATCATTTGGCAATCCTGTGCCTACGAGAGTAAATGTTGACATCAAAAAAGGGCCATTTATCGTGGTCTCCGGTCACGACCTGAACGACCTGTCACAGCTCCTTGAGCAGACTGAAAAGACAGGAGTAAATGTATATACCCACTGCGAGATGCTGCCTGCGCACGGCTATCCGGAGCTTAACAAATACCATAATCTGGCGGGCAATTTCGGAACCGCATGGCAGAGCCAGCAGACAGAATTCGAAAATATACCCGCGCCGGTGCTCTTTACCACCAACTGTCTCATGCCGCCAAGGCCGAGCTACAAGGACAGGATCTACACCACATCAGTCGTGGGTTATGACGGCATGGTTCACATCTCAGGTACAAGAGCAGGGAAGAAAGATTTTACCCCTCTGATCAAGCACGCACAGAAGCTTGGCGGCTATGAACACGACAGGAGCATGAGCGGCATAAACGGCGGTCATATGTTGACGACCGGATTTGGACACAGCGCGGTTCTGTCACAGGCTGGTAAGATCATAGACGCCATCAATGCAGGACATGTCAAGCACATTTTCCTCGTTGGAGGCTGTGACGGCGCACATCCGGGACGCAACTATTACACCGAATTCGTAAAGCAGACTCCGATGGACACCCTTGTCCTCACCCTCGCCTGCGGCAAATACCGTTTCAACGATCTCGACCTCGGCGAAATCGACGGGATTCCAAGAATACTCGACATGGGACAGTGCAATGACTCCTACAGTGCCATCAAGGTTGCTTTGGCTCTGG
>ERZ1694703.789-NODE-789-length-8488-cov-16.363097_pt1 | contig 8488 bp, 4 predicted proteins | sample MGYA00581719_ERZ1694703 | MGnify/ENA primary metagenome ERZ1694703 (study PRJEB42213, sample SAMN07424470) | human gut metagenome | biome: ENVO:00009003; feature: ENVO:2100002; material: ENVO:00002003 | host: Homo sapiens | place: USA | collected 2014 ... | reverse complement strand
TACACGCGTAAGATCGTCGGCAGCGTCAGATGTGTATAAGAGACAGCTCATGGAGTGGCGCTTGGCAATGAGCTTGTCACCGCAAAGGGCGAGAGAGGCGTAGTCGTGCATGCCGTCGGTAAGCCGGTTCAGACTGTCATTGTCGGCAAGACCGATGTTGTAAATCTGCGTTTCACCGTGCCATACGCCGATGAAGTATATGCTTTGCGAGTCTTTGTTCCACAAGAAAGCATCTACGTTGGATTCGAAGGCGCGGCTTACGAAACGCTTCTCTCCGGTTGCAAGGTTCATGACGAACAGGCGGTTGAGGTCTGCCTCGTAGCCGTCGCATTCCATGCTCTGCCAGGCTATGTACTTGCCGTCGGGCGAATATTGGGGATTGGTATCGTACCCTTTGTTCTCTTCGGTGATGTTTTCCGTTTTCCCGGTGGCAAGGTCATAGATGTAAATATCGGAATTGGTGGAGACGGCATAGGCCAGTCCCGTCTTTTTGCGGCAGGTATAGGCCACTTTGTCCGAAGCAGGGCTCCAGGCCAGTTGCTCGATACCGCCCCAGGGCTTCATCGGGCTTTCGTAGGGTTCGCCGTCCAGAATATCCTGTACGTTGCTGATGCCGTTGCCGTCGAAGTCTGCAACGAAGGGATGCGGAGCGGTTGTCACCCATTCGTCCCAGTGCTTGTACATCAAGTCGGTAACGATGATACCGGTTGCCTTAGGCAGGTCGGGATGCTTGTCGGCGGTGCTCTGCACGGTTTTTACCTGCGCAATGAAAAGCAGCTTCTTTCCGTTGGGCGAGAAAGCGAATCCCTCGATGTCTCCCTCGTACCGGGTGAGCTGTTTGCGTTCCGTACCGTCCGGATTCATCTCCCACACCTGACTGCTGCCGCTTTCGTTGCAGAGGAAAGCGATTTTCTTGCCGTCTTTAATCCAGACGGGTTGGCTTTCCTGCCAGCTGTCGCGGGTGATTTGTCTGTTGCTGCTGCCATCGGCATTCATGACAAACAACTCGTTGTTGCTCTTGTTTTCCGGTACGCTGTAATAGGCTACCGAGTAAGCAATCTGTTTCTCGTCGGGCGATACGGCTACGCTGCCGATACGGCCCATTGCCCAAAGCGCTTCGGGCGTCATGCGCTTACCTTCAATCTTTATATCCGATCTTTCGATAAGCGTTCCGTTCTGTCCTGCGTCTTTGGTTCCGCCGCAGGATGCCAACATCATTGCTGCCGACATAAATAATAGGTTTGATTGTTTCATATATGTTTGAAGATTTATTTCGGTAACGAAGATAGGAAATTAATTTAAATTTTCTTCAGACTCCATTTCCCTTTCTTCATGTAGAAATAGCAAAGTACCAGGATTCCTACGGAATAAACAATTTCCGATGTCCATGCAAATGCCACGTCCAGTTTCAGATAAGCTACGATGTATGTGATGTAGCAGGTATAAACCACCAGTGTTATCATCTCCAGGGCCAGGGCAGTACGCGTGTTTCCGGTTCCCGATACGGACTGGAAATAGACGTTGGCGGGTACGAGGAACAGATAGGCGGAGCAAAGTACCCAAAGCGAGGGAACGGCTGCCTCTTGCAGTTCCGGCATATCCGTGTACACGCTCAGTATCAGCTTGGGGCACAGCGCAAAGAACACGGCAAGCGGCAACACGAACGCATAGGCTATGCGGATATGCTGCCGTATAGTACCGGGCACGCAGTCGGTGTGTCCTGCTCCGATAAGGTTGCTGACAAGCGATCCGCAGGTTGAAGCGAATGCCATCATAACCATGAACATTATGCCCGATACGTTGCGGATGATGTTGGTAACGGCCAGCGAACGTTCTCCCAGATGCTCTACGTAAAGGAAGAGCAGGAACCACGTGGAGAGTGACAGGAAATTCTGTACCATCGTCCAGAAAGAGACGTTGAGCATGCGTTTGAGTATGTTCCAGCGGATACCCGGTATTTTGTCCAGTCCGTACTTGCGGATGTCGATACGGTGACGGGTGTAGAGGATGAAGAATATCAATGACACCAATTCCGCCAACGACGAGCCTATGGCGGCTCCGGCAATGCCGAGCTGCGGTACTCCGAATTTTCCGAATATCAGGATGTAGTTGAATACGACATTGCTCAATACCATGACGATTGAGTTCAGCGTCAGCGTTTTGGTCTGTGTCGTTCCCAGAAAGAACGCACGGAACATCACTGCCGTAAAGGAGAAAAAGAATCCGAATACACGCCAGTTGAGGTAGCTCATTGCCGCATCGTAGATGTGCTGGGAAGAGACAAGCCGTTTCAATATCACCGGAGCGAAGCTGTAACAGAGGGCAAACATAACCGCTGCCATTCCCAACTGGAAATAGACTCCCTGGTAGAAGAGGTTGCCTATCTCTTTATATTGCTGTTCGCCGTTGCGCCGTGCTATCAGAATTTGCGCTCCGATACTGAAACCGAATGCCACCATGAACATTACTATGTAGAAGATACCTGCAATGGCGGATGCTCCTAATTCTATCTCGCCCACGCGTCCCAGGAAGGCAGTGTCTGTCATGCCGATCATCTGCTCCATGAGCAGGCTGATGAGAATAGGGTAGGCTATAAGCCAGATTTCTTTGTAGGTGTATTTAGTCTGCATATTCGATAAATAGGTTTTTGGGATACATTCGATAACTCTTTTGGGGAGACTGATATATTTGAAAAAAGGAAAAGGAAGCCGGGCAAAGTGCATTGTCCGGCTTCCTTCTGAGAAAATATCTTGAACGGAAGTTTATTTCCTGTTCTGCTTTTCTTTCATCATCTGCTCCTGTTGCTTCTGCATAGCTTCAAGGCGGGCAGCGAAGCCGGTCTTTTTCATTTTCTTCGGGTCTTTCCTGTTCGCTTCCAGTTGTGCCAGAAGCGCTTCCTCATTCGTCATTTTGCGCATGATGATGGTAGTTACCACACTGACAAGCGTCGAAATGAAGTAGTAGTAGTTCAGTCCCGAAGGATAGTCGTTCAATATAAACAGGAACATAACGGGCATCAGGTACGACATCCATTTCATGGCTGCCATTTGCGGGTTGGCGCCTGTGTCCTGCTGCTGCATCATAAATTTGGTGTTCAGGATATTCGTTACTGTCATCAGCAGGCAGAAAAGGCTGAGGTGACTGCCCAGGAACGGAATATGGAACGGGAAATTGATGAACGCATCATACGTGGACAAGTCATCGGCCCACAAGAAACTTTGCTGGCGCAGCTCGATGGCACTCGGCACAAACATAAACAAAGCCATTAGAATGGGGAACTGAATCAGCATCGGCAGACAGCCGCCCATCGGACTCACGCCGTATTGGCTGTAAAACGCCATCACTTCCTGCTGTTTCTTCATGGCATCTTCCTGCTTGGGATACTTCTTGCCTATTTCATCTATTTTCGGTTTCAGTACACGCATTTTGGCAGAGGAGATGTACGTTTTCCAAGTTGCGGGAAATACCACTGCTTTTACAATCAATGTCATCAGCAGCAGAACGATACCCATGCTCAATCCCCAGCTGGACAGCCAGTCGAAGATGTTGATGGTGAACCATTTGTTTATCCAGCGGATTAACGGCCAGCCCAGATATACCAGGCGGTTGAGCTCCCACTTGTCCTCGCGTCCTTTATCGAGCGCGGTCAGCGTTTTGTAGTGGTTGGGACCGAAGTAGAAGAACAGTTGCGTCGGAGTCTTGCCGGTCGGGTCGAAAGCAGTGCTCATTTCGGCAGAGTAGTCCTTGATGTAGCCGCTTCCCTGTGTCTCCAGCTTTGAGTTCAGCTTCGTTTTCTCAAAGTTGGCATCGGCGAGGAATACGGAAGAGAAGAACTGGTTCTTGAAAGCAATCCAGTCCAGGCGTTCTGCCACTTCTTTCTCATCGTTCTTGCCGGCAGACAGGTAATCGGTTCCGTCTCCGGTAATTTTATAGGTCAACTCCGCCAGGCGGTTCTCATACGTATATCCCTTTTCTATCTGACGTGCACGCTGCGACCATTCGATGTCTACATAGTCGGTGTTTGCCAGCTTGTTTGCCATACCTACGGCGTCGATTGTAAAGTCTACCAGATAGGTGTCATTGTGCATGGCATACTTAAAGTCGATATAGCTGGCGCTGTCTGCCGCCAAACGCATGGTTACGGTGCTGTCCGTACGGTTCACCACCGAAAAATAGTAGTTTTCCGTCTGTATGGTTTCCTTCTTGTTGTAGAAAAGGAAGTTCATGGAAGCATCGTTGCCGCTGAATAGGGTAACAGGTGTCTTTTTGTCCTGTCCCATATACTCTTTCAACGTAGCTGACGAAATACGTCCGCCCTTGGTGGCAACTGTCAGCTCTGCCAGATTGTTTTGTATTGTAACCTGTGAGTCGGTTCCCTGAAGAGCGTTGAAGAAGAGAGCGGTAGAGTCTGCCGTCTGTTCCTCTTTGTCATTGGCCAAGGCAGCTTCCGCCTTTGCTTTCAGGTCAGCTTCGCGTTGTTGTACTTGGGCTATGGAGTCGTAATAGCGTTGCTGTGCAGCCAGTTGCTCCTTGCTCGGACGGCTCAGAAAGCTGAATCCGACTAACAGGATTGCTATCAAGACAAGGCCTGTGATGGTGTTTTTATCCATTTAATCAAATATGAATTTTCAATTATTAATTAGTGATGATTACTTTGTTTCGTTTTCAATCGCAGCCTTTACGAAAGCTACAAATAGCGGATGCGGGTGCAGTACGGTACTGCTGTATTCGGGGTGGAACTGGGTTCCGACAAACCATTTCAGGGCGGGTATCTCTACTATCTCCACCAGGTCCGATTCCGGATTGATGCCCGTACACTGCATGCCGGCCGCTTCATACTCTGCCTTATATGCGTTGTTGAACTCATAGCGGTGACGGTGGCGCTCCTGTATGTGTTCCGTGCCATAGGCCTCGTAGGCTTTGCTGCCTTCTTGCAATACGCATTCGTAAGCGCCCAGACGCATCGTGCCGCCCATATTGGTAATGGACTTCTGCTCTTCCATGATGTCGATAACGTTGTGCGGTGTCTTTTCATCCATTTCGCGCGAATTGGCATCAGCGTATCCCAGTACGTTGCGGGCAAATTCAATGGCAATGCATTGCATACCCAGGCAGATACCGAATGTCGGAATATCGTGTGTACGCGCATATTTGATGGCTACGAACTTTCCGGCAATGCCACGTTCGCCGAAGCCCGGTCCGATGAGAACGCCCGACATGCCTTTCAATGCTTCCGCTACGTTTTCGTCCGTCAGCTTCTCGCTGTTTACGAAATCTACGGATACCTTGCGGTCATTGTATGTTCCGGCTTGTGAAAGGGCTTCGCGGATGGATTTGTAGGCATCCTGCAAATCGTACTTGCCCACCAGTGCGATGTGTACCGGTTCGGTCGTTTCTGCCTTGTGACGGCGTTCGAGGAAAGCGCGCCACGGACCCAGCCCCGGAGTATCGCCCACGGGAAGTCCCATTTTCTTCAGGATAGTTTCGTCCAGTCCCTGAGCCTGCATCAGAATAGGCACTTCGTAGATAGTAGGTGCATCGATGCTCTGTACAACGGCTTTTTCGTCTACATTGCAGAAAAGGGCCACTTTCTTGCGCAAGGTGTTGCTCAGCTCATGTTCCGTGCGGAGTACCAGCACATCGGGCTGGATACCGGCGCTTTGCAACTCTTTTACGGAGTGCTGGGTCGGTTTGGTTTTCAATTCGCCGGCTGCTGCAAGATAGGGTACATAAGTAAGGTGTACGCACAAGGCGTCTTTACCCAGTTCCCATTTCAACTGGCGGATGCTTTCCAAGTACGGAAGAGACTCGATGTCGCCTACCGTACCACCGATTTCGGTAATTACGAAATCGAATTTATATTTGTTGCCCAACAGCTTTACATTACGCTTGATTTCATCCGTAATGTGAGGGATTACCTGAATGGTCTTTCCCAGATAATCGCCGCGGCGCTCTTTGTCGATAACGCTTTTGTAGATACGTCCGGTTGTAATATTGTTGGCCTTTGTGGTCTGGATACCCAGGAAGCGTTCGTAGTGCCCCAGGTCGAGATCGGCTTCATGGCCGTCTACCGTTACGTAGCATTCTCCGTGCTCATAAGGGTTCAGCGTACCCGGGTCGATATTGATATACGGGTCGAACTTCTGAATTGTTACTTTATAACCTCTTGCTTGCAATAATTTACCGATGGATGACGAAATAATACCTTTGCCCAATGAAGAGGCAACGCCACCGGTGACGAAAATATACTTTGTTTCTCCCACAGCTATACTGTTTTTAAATGTTTTCTCTAAAAATTAAAGCGCAAAATTATGAAAAAAAAGAGGAAGTACATAACAGTTTGGTGAAAACAATTATAAAAAGTGGAATATCTGTGCGTAATAAGGTTCTGATAAACTTTCACTTTCCACCTTTTGTAATCTGAACATTTTGATTTAATTTTGCGTTCAAATATAGATTTTAAGAAAAGTATGAGGAATAGACGTATTTTAATAGGATTGGTTGCCGCACTGCTTTCTTTTCCGGTGATAGCCCAGAATGCTGCAAAGAGTACAAGAAAGCGGGCTGCAACGGAGAATGCGGATACATTGTCGGGTATTTGGAGCCAGAACTGGATATTGAAGCTGAAACCCTGCGATAACGGGTACCGGTTGGATACAGTCTCTGTGCTGTATGAAAAATATTTCGGGGTGTTGGATTATTTGAACGATCCGGCTACTCCCGAACGGTATATTGCATACAATCCGGACTATTACCGTATGTTTGTTCCCACCACTTATTATTATGCTCCTATGGAACGCCTGTCGCAGGTTGGCTGGACTTTCCAGAAGCCGGATACTGTACCTGCGATGACGAAAGAGCTCTTGCCGTTCGATACATTGAGCTTCTTGTCGAAAGAGAATGCGAATAGGGTTGTGGACCGCGTGATGATGAATACGTACGTCAATCGTCCGGACTTGGTGGTAATGACCGAGAAAGAGATTAAAAAGAAAAAACTTTTCAAGGACAATATCGAAAAGGAAATCTCTTCCAAGCCTTCCGTGGTGAAGCTCTTTGCCCAGGAGAACATGGCAAGAGTGAAAGAAGAGGCGGAAGTCGTGATACAAAAGCCCAACTGGTGGGTGACCGGTGGAAACGGTTCGTTGCAGATTACGCAAAACTATATTTCCGACAACTGGTATAAGGGCGGTGAAAGTACGAACTCCTTGCTTGCCAACCTGCAGTTGTTTGCCAACTATAACGATAGGGAGAAACTCCAGTGGGAGAATATGCTGGATGCCAAGTTCGGTTTCAACTCAGCTCCTTCCGATGAGTTCCACGATTACCTGGTAAGTACCGACCAGTTCCGCCTTTATAGCAAATTGGGTATTCAGGCTGCATCCAAGTGGTATTATACCATTACTACGGAATTTAAAACACAGTTTTGCCATAGTTACAAGGCGAATAGCGAAGAGCTGGTCTCAGCATTCTTTGCACCCGCAGATTGGTCGTCCAGTATCGGTATGGACTATAAGCTGAAAAAGGAAAAGTTTAACTTGTCTGTTTTTATCGCTCCGCTGACCTATATGTTGCGCTATGTGGGCAATAAAGAGGTGGACGAAGTGAAGTTCGGCCTGGACGAGGGTAAGTGCGTCAAGCATAATTTCGGTTCTCAAATACAGCCTACGCTTTCGTGGACTATCATACCTTCTATCGTTCTGGATTCACGGTTGGACTTCCAGACCAGTTACGAGTGGACACGTATTGAATGGGAAAACACCATTAATTTTGTGCTGAACCGTTATCTCTCCACCAAACTTTATGTGCATGCCCGTTTTGATGACAGTGCCAAACCGACCGAAGGCGACAGCTATTTCCAGGTGAAGGAATTGTTGAGCTTCGGTATCAATTACAAATGGTAACCATATCTGTTGCGAATGATTAAAGGGGGCGCTCCGCTGACAGCGGGGCGCTCTTTTTTGTTTTTCAGAAGAAAAAATAGCGAAAAACTGCGAAAAACAGGAAAAAGAGCGTTTACGTACACAGAAAAAGCAGTCTAATCCCTTGCAGTTCGCAAATAATGCGTAAATTTGCCGCGATTTGTAATGCACACTTTGCAAAATGGCGGATACTATAAGACATCAGGGTATTGTGGAAAACATAAACGGCACTCATCTTCAGGTGAGGATTGTTCAAACTTCAGCATGTGCTTCATGCAGTATCAAGGGACATTGCAGTTCTGCCGATACAAAAGAAAAGCTTATCGATGTTATAGATGAAAGTTCTTCTTATCAGCCCGGCGACCGTGTATGGGTTGTCGGAGAATTGTCTATGGGGGTAATGGCGGTTTTGCTTGCGTTTGTGTTTCCTTTTTTTGTTTTAATCTTTTCCCTTTTTGCTTTTATGGCTATGTGGCACGACGAACTGGTCTCTGCACTGTGTTCGTTAGGGCTCCTTATACCCTGTCTCTTATACACATCTCCGAGCCCACGAGACTGCAGCTAATCTC
>ERZ1694703.749-NODE-749-length-8841-cov-9.659117_pt1 | contig 8841 bp, 5 predicted proteins | sample MGYA00581719_ERZ1694703 | MGnify/ENA primary metagenome ERZ1694703 (study PRJEB42213, sample SAMN07424470) | human gut metagenome | biome: ENVO:00009003; feature: ENVO:2100002; material: ENVO:00002003 | host: Homo sapiens | place: USA | collected 2014 ... | reverse complement strand
ATCGTACGACTTATGTAGGTGGTCGGTCGGCCGGTAGTACGCGCATTACTGAACTTGCCAGCGGTAAGGTTTTGGCGGAGCGTACTGAAAATATGCAATGGATGCCTCGTTCTAACCGTTATTATTATACCCGTACGGGAGTGGATGGCAGGCAGCTGATAGTTGTGGATCCGCTTACCGGAATGGAAACTGTGCTGGTGAATAAATTACCTGACGGGTATTTCCAGTTCGCACCTACGGAAGACTACCTGCTTTTCACCATGACCCAGGAAGGTCCGAAAGAACGTAAAGAAATTTATGAGGTACTGGAACCGGATGACCGCCAGCCGGGGTGGCGTAACCGTTCTTATCTGGCTAAATATGATTTGAAGACCGGTTTGTTGCAGCCACTGACTTTCGGTTATCACAATGTCTGGGCTGCCGATATTTCCAATGACGGCCGGTATCTTTTGATGATGACCAGTCAGAGCCGTCTGACCAAGCGTCCTACTACTTTATTCTCACTATATCGGTTGGATATGCAGACTTTACAGGCGGAACTGCTGATAGATAAAGATGGTTTTATCAGTGGAGCCCGTTTTTCACCTGACGGAACGCAGGTATTGGTATCCGGCTCGCCTGAATCGCTGGGTGGAATAGGGAAAAATGTAAAGGAGGGGCAGACTCCGAGTATGACGGACGGTCAGCTTTATTTGCTGAATATAGCTGATAAGAGAGTCACTCCGCTGACGAAAGATTTTAATCCCAGCGTACAGCGTGCCGTGTGGAATAAGGCCGACGGGCAAATATATTTCACGGCCGAGAACCGTGACTGTTACAGTTTGTACCGGATGAATCCCGCTGATGGGAAAATTCAGCAACTGGAGGTTTCAGAAGATTTGGTCAACTCATTCTCATTGGCGCAAAATGCTCCGGTTATGGCCTATTATGGACAGAGCGCCTCAAATTCCGACCGTTTATACACCATGAATACCAAAAAGATGAAATCATCTTTGTTGGAAGACTTAAGTAAAGACATATTGAAAGATGTGGAGCTGGGCGAATGCAAGGCCTGGAGTTTTACCAATTCTCGTGGTGATACCATTTATGGTCGTTATTACCTGCCGCCTCATTTTGACGCCAACCGGAAATATCCTATGATTGTGAATTATTATGGTGGGTGCAGTCCGGTCAGCCGTAATTTCGAAAGCCGTTATCCGCATCATGCATACGCGGCATTGGGCTATGTGGTGTATGTGATAGAACCTAGCGGTGCTACCGGTTTCGGACAGGAATTTTCTGCCCGCCACGTCAATACAGCTGGGGCAGGGGTGGCACAGGATATCATAGAAGGTACAAAGCAGTTTTGTAAAGAACATGCTTTTGTCAATGACAAGAAAATAGGCTGTATAGGTGCATCCTATGGCGGCTTCATGACACAATACCTGCAAACACAGACCGATATTTTTGCAGCGGCCATCTCTCATGCCGGTATCAGTGATCATACCAGTTATTGGGGGGAAGGATATTGGGGATATTCGTACAGTGAAGTTTCCATGGCGAATAGTTATCCGTGGAGCAATCCTGATCTTTTTGTAAAACAAAGCCCGTTGTTCAATGCGGACAAGATACATACGCCTTTGCTGTTCTTGCACGGTGATGCGGATGTGAATGTACCGGTGGGAGAGAGCATTCAGATGTTTACAGCACTTAAGTTACTGGGGCGCGAAACGGCTTTTGTGGCTGTAACGGGACAAGATCATCATATAGTGGATTATGGCAAGAGGATTCAGTGGCAGAACACGATTTTTGCCTGGTTTGCCAAATGGTTGCAGGATGATGCGACTTGGTGGAACGCTATTTATAAGCCGAAAAACTTATAACTTTTATATAGGTGTAAGAGACTTTGGAATGTTAGTATGTATAAGCTTATACGTTAGTATGTGTAGGCTTATACGTACTAACGTCTGACCTTACACATACTAACGTGGGCTGAGTCTGTTTTCACTATCCGTTTTCCCTATACTGTTTCGGTGACATTCCTGTATATCTTTTAAAGTATTTTCCAAAGAACGAGATGTCTGGGAAATTAAGTGAATAGGCTATTTCCTGAATGGTAAGGTCTGTGGATTTTAGTTTGGCTTCCGCATCTGTTATCACTAGTTTGGCGATGATATCTGTAACAGTTTTTCCCGTAATCTTATTGACTGTAGTACTGAGATGCTGAGGGGATATATGAAGCAGGTCGGCATAAAAAGCTACGCTCCGTTCTTTCGTATAATGTTTGATGATATATTGGACCAGGCGTTTCACAATTTCTTCTCCACGGTTGAAAGTACGTGTGGTTACATTGGTGTTCTGATGAATGCTGCCTACACCGTGCAATATAGTGAGCAGCATGGTGCTGATTAAGTCTTTATTGGGCTTGGCTCCCATACGTTTCATTTTTATCAGCAACAGGAAATAGTCTTGAAACAACTCGGTTATTTCGGGACGCAGAGGGATAATGGGCGTGTCAATCAGGGCTGAAAGATAGTTCATGGTGGAATTGAAGAGATTTATTCCGTTCAGCAACTCTTTGTTGAATCCTATCAAGTACAGACGACAGTCAGGACTTTGCCGGTGAACATGTACAAAGGTTTCTGGCAGAATAGTGACAATGTCGTTCTTTTGTATCTTGTGTTCAGACAGATGGATCGTTATGTCACATTCACCTCGCAGGCACAGAAGGAACAAGCATCCTTCCATTCGTTGCGGGTAGTGGTAAATACGGCCTAATGATCCTGTCATGTCAATTTCTGCAACGAAATCCTTATTCGATTTAAATAAGTTAATGTCATCTATATACTTCATAAAAATAAAGAAGGTTTTGATTATGCACCACAAATATAGGGCAGTTAGAGCAGATAACAAAGAAAATGCTTAAAAATAGACTAATATATCTTACTGTTAGCACTTGTACGCTTTTAATAATTATAAGAACTTTGCAGCGAAACTAATAGTGAAGATAAACAGTATGAAAGGTAAAAATTTGTCTATTATGGCAATGATTGCGGCAGTGTTCTGTTCTTGCGGACAGCAACCTGCACAAGAACGCGGTCCTCGTCCCGTGAAATTGGCGGAAGTGACCTCGTTAAGCAGGATCGAAAAATCGTATTCAGGTGTTGTGTCGCCTGATCAGTTCAGTGACTTGGCATTTAAAATGTCCGGTCCGCTGGTAGCAATGAATGTACTCGAAGGACAACGGGTGAAGAAAGGACAGGTAGTGGCCGAAATTGATCCGACAGATTACAAACTGGATTATGACGCTAAGAGGGCTTCATTCCAAAAGGCGTCATCACAGATGCAACGCGCAGAGAAACTGTTGGCCAAGAATGCTATTTCCATGCAAGAGTTCGAAACGACCCAAGCTTCGTATACCAATGCCAAATCGGCATTTGAAAATGCGCAAAACACATTGAATGACACCAAGCTACGCGCTCCATTTGATGGCTTTATCCAAAAAAAATATGTTGAAAACTATCAGCGTGTACAGCCAGGACAAGGAGTGGTGTGTTTGATTAATCCGGCTAAATTGCAAGTGGAGTTCACTATCCCCGAAACGAATATTTCTTATGTAACTTCTCCTTCTACTATTTACGTAGAATTTGATGCCTATAAAGGAAAATTATTTCAGGCAAAAGTAAAGGAGTATGTAGAGGCTTCTCCCGATGGGGCAGGAGTTCCTGTATTCCTTTACATTGATGATCCGGAATTTGATTTGAAAAAATATAAGGTATCGGTGGGCTTTTCTTGCCGTGTTATTGTCAATATTGAGAATGATGTGGTAAAAGAAGGAATTACAGTGCCTTTGTCCGCTGTAGTGTTTGATAATAACTTGAATAGCAAGATCGTATTTATATATAATCCGTCTACACAGAAAGTAGAACTGCGTAAAGTCAGTGATGAGGGAATTATTGTAGGACGTAACGACCTGATAGTATCCGGAAATATTGAACCGGGCGAACAGGTTGTGTCTGCCGGAGCGTCTTATCTGGTAGATGGCCAGCAAGTAAAAATATTAACAGAATAAAAAAGGAGAGAGCATATCATGAATATTCCAAAATATTCTTTGGAGAACCGGAAGGTTATCTATTTCTTTTTGGCTATTTTGTTGATAGGCGGAGTAATCTCCTTCTTCAAGCTGCCTAAGAAAGAAGATGCGCCTTTCGTGATAAAGACTGCGGTATTGGTTACCCAGTATCCGGGAGCGAATCCACATGAAGTGGAGAAACTGATTACGGAACCGATTGAACGTGAAATTCAGTCCATGACAGATGTATATCAGATTAAATCGGAATCTTATTTCGGACTGTCTAAGATTTCTATTGAACTTCAGCCTACGATTGATCCGGATTATATGCCTGTAAAATGGGACGAATTACGTCGTAAAGTGGCAAATATACAACCCAAGTTGCCCAGTGGGGCGTCTACCATTACTGTAAATGATGACTTTGGTGATGTGTATGGTATTTATTATGCTTTGACAGCTGATGAGGGCTTCTCGTATACCGATTTGCGTGACTGGGCACAGCGTATCCGTACTCAGTTGACTCCGATTGAGGGAGTACAGAAAGTAATGTTATACGGAGAGCAGACCGAAGTGATCAATGTCAAGATATCTACCTCCAAACTTTCGGCATTGGGTATTGATCCCACTTCGATTATGGGCATTTTGCAGAAGCAGAACATACAGGTGAATACAGGAGATATAGCGACAGAAATTTATCAGTTGCGCTTGCGTACGGAAGGGACTTATACCAGTCTGGAAGATATAGAAAACCAGTTGATTATCAGCAAGGACGGACGGGAAGCCCGTTTGGGGGATATTGCAACAGTGGAGCGTGGATATTATGATCCGCCTTCAACCTTGATGCGGGTCAATGGTAAACGTGCTATCGGTATAGGTGTGGCCAGTGGAGCAAAGGATAATGTGGTAGCTGTGGGTAAAGCAGTGGACGAAAGGTTGGCGGAAATAGAGCAATTGTTGCCTATCGGCATTGAACTGACCTCGCTTTATCCTGAGGACAAGATTGCCGATGAGGCGAATAATGGCTTTATCCTGAATTTGATAGAATCATTGGTTATTGTTATCCTGATTATCTTTGTGGTGATGGGATCGCGTGCCGGTATGCTGATAGGTAGTTCGTTACTTTTCTCGGTAGGTGGTACTTTGCTTATTATGTTGATGTGGGGGGTAGGATTGAACCGTACTTCCTTGGCGGCATTTATTATCGCCATGGGGATGCTGGTGGACAATGCCATTGTGGTGACAGATAATGCGCAGATAGGTATCAAGCGCGGAAAATCACGTTATCAGTCATTGATAGAGGGAGCCATCAAGCCGCAATGGGCATTGCTGGGCGCTACTTTTATTGCTATCTGCTCTTTCCTGCCTTTGTATCTGGCACCGGCATCCGTGGCTGAGATTGTGAAACCGCTATTTGTTGTATTGGCTGTATCACTGGGATTGAGCTGGATTCTGGCTTTGTGCCAGACTACGACTTTTGGTAATTTTATTTTGAAAGAAGCTGTTCCCGGCGGTGCGATGAAAGACCCGTATGATACTAAACTCTATCATAAATTCGAGAAGTTTCTGACCTTGCTGATTAAACGCCGTTTTGTGACATTGACCACGGTTTTTGTAACTTTGGTGCTTTCTTTGGTTATTATGGCTGTTATGCCTCAGAGTTTTTTCCCGAAAATGAATAAGCCTTATTTCCGTGCTGATCTGGTATTCCCTGAGGGATTTAGTATTCATGCGGTAGATCAGGATGTGATGAAGGTGGAGGATTACTTGAAGAATCATGAGAAAGTTAAATCATATTCGGTGACATTGGGTGGTACTCCGTTGCGTTACTATTTGGCAAGTTCTTCTTTTGGACCGAAGTCTAACTATGCCAATGTGATGGTGGAAACTAAAGACCCCGAAGATGCAGCCGAAGTAGAACAGCAGTTTTATGAGCACATGACTCAGAACTTTCCCAATATCATTACCCGTTCGGCACTTTTTGCTTTGTCTCCGGTGCCTGAAGCTGCTATTGAGATCGGTTTTATCGGTGAAAATCCCGATACATTGACCGCATTGGTTGAAAGGGCGAAAAAAATAGCCCGCCAGTGTGATATGGTGACGGATATCCGTTCCAACTGGGGAGATAAGGTGCCCGTGTGGAAACCGATGTTCTCTCAACAGAAAGGTTTACGCTTGGGGATTACCCGTCAGCAGGTTGCCAACTCATTCCGTACGGCTACCAATGGTTTGCCTTTGGGAGAATATCGTGAGGGGGATGTTTCCTTGCCTATCCTGCTGAAAGATGAGGATGTGGAAAAAATGAACTTGAATGATGTGAAAAGTGTGCCTGTATTCAGTACGAAAGGAAATTCCGTGAAAGTGGAACAGGTAATCGATAATTTCGCTTTGGGTTATGATTATAATGTAGTCCGTCGCTTTAACCGCGAGCGTTGTATGATGATGCAATGTGAACCTAAACGTGGAGCCAATACGATGGCTGCGTTTAAACAGGTGCTTACTGCCGTACAAGAGCAGATGCAGTTGCCCGAAGGGTATAAAATGAAATATTTCGGTGAGCAGGAAACACAGGATGTAAGTAATGCTGCATTGGCGAAGAATATTCCGCTGACTTTCCTGTTGATTTATGTGGTTCTGCTGTTTCTTTTCCCCAGCAACTACCGCAAGCCGGTATTGATTATGCTTATGTTGCCGCTGGTGTTTATCGGTGTGGTATGGGGATTGCTCTTGTTTGGCAAGTCATTGGACTTCTTTGCCATCCTCGGTCTGTTGGGATTGATTGGTATGAATATCAAGAATGCCATTGTGCTGGTCGATGAAATCGGACTTCAGTTGAAGGATGGAAAGGGGGCTGTGCCTGCCGTGGTCGAGGCTACCAAGACACGTATCGTTCCGGTGACCATGGCTTCCGGAACTACTATTCTGGGTATGCTTCCATTGTTGGGCGATGCCATGTTTGCAGGTATGGCGGCTACCATTATGGGTGGTTTGTTCGTATCGACGGTACTGACCATTTTTGTTCTTCCGGTAACTTATTGTATTTTCTTTAAAATCAGAGCAGACAGATAATGAAAACTAAGATGATCTATATTATAGGTATGGCTTGTATGACCGGTACACTTTCGGCTCAGACTGTCGTGGATTATTCTACCTTTGAACAAAAGGTACTGGATTATAGCCAAACCTTAAAACAGAGTGTGGCACAACGTACAGCTATGCAGAAGGCTATGAAAGCGGCAAAAACCGCTTTCTTCCCGGCTGTTGATGCAACGGGAAGCTATCAGTATCGTATTAACAAATACGAGATGGATTTTGGCGGAATGGCTGTTCCTATGGAGCACGATTCATACAGTGCCGAAGTAGGGGTATCACAACCTATTTATGCCGGTGGAAGCATCTATCACAATTACAAGGCTTCCCAAATACAAACCCAGATGGCGGATAAGTCGGTGGATTTGACAACGGATAATATTATCTATGCTGCTGAAGCCAGTTATTGGGGAACAGCCGCACAAAAAGAAATGTATGAAACGATGTGCCAGTATGTGCAGATTATTGAGCAGTTGACCAAAGTGCTGCAAGATAAGTACGATGATGGCTATATCAGCAAGACGGATCTCATTCAGATGCAGACCCGTTTGAAAGAGGCTGAATTGCAACGTTCCAGCAGCTACCAGTCTTATCAGGTCGCCTTGCAGAATATGAATGTGCTGATGGGATTGGAACCGCTGGCTGAAATGGATTTGACGGATTCTATTTCTACCATATTGCCTATGCCTGCCTTTATTGGAGCGGAAACAGCCTTGAATGTGCGTCCCGATTATGCTATCTCACAGTTGGATGTGGATTATCAGAAAAGACAGGTAAGTCTGGCTGCCGCCAAGTACAATCCTTCTCTTTCTATCGGTTTTAAAGAGACATGGGGAACACAGATGTTGAACATTTCGGGCGAAACTATGTTTAATAGTAATGTGTATGCCTCTATTAAATTGCCGATTTTCCATTGGGGAGCCCGCTTTAAATCGACGGCTGCACAGAAGGCTATTTTATTAAGCAAGCAGTATGCATTGCAAGATAAGCAAGACCAAATAAGCAAAGAAGTGGCGAAGGCGTGGACTAGTCTGACCGAGAATACCCGTCAGATAAGTATTGCCGAGGAGAACTGCAAACTGGCAGAAGAGAACTTGGATTTGAACACTTTTAGTTATACTGAAGGTAAGTTGACTATTTTGGATGTGCTTTCTGCACAGCTGACATGGATACAGGCATATACAAACCTTATCCAATCTTATTATGAGCAGAAGATTGCGTTGGCTGATTACAGAAAAGCAACCGGTATAAGGTATTTAGGACAGAAATAGGTAAATTCAGACCAGATTCTTATTATATAAAAAAGTCACAATAAAGCAGGTTTGGCTATCTTTGTATCCAGACCTGCTTTATTTGTTTTTATTCAGTTTATGTTTACTGTAAAGCTTGTTTTAACAGTGGAAAAAAGAATAGATTACAATGAAGAAAATATCATTTTGGATCGTAATCTTTATATGTATGGCAGATGCGGCTTTGGCAGTCACGCAAGAGGGTGGGCTGTTTTATTTGCCTGAAGATACGACAACGCAACACAAAGACAGCACAGTACAGAAAAGGACTTTTTTCAAAAAGTTTCTGGACTATTTTAATGATGCTAATAAAGATAAGAATCATAAGAAATTTGATTTCAGTATTATTGGCGGACCACATTACAGTACCTGTCTCTTATACACATCTCCGAGCCCACGAGACTGCAGCTAATC
>ERZ1694703.745-NODE-745-length-8867-cov-6.972991_pt1 | contig 8867 bp, 5 predicted proteins | sample MGYA00581719_ERZ1694703 | MGnify/ENA primary metagenome ERZ1694703 (study PRJEB42213, sample SAMN07424470) | human gut metagenome | biome: ENVO:00009003; feature: ENVO:2100002; material: ENVO:00002003 | host: Homo sapiens | place: USA | collected 2014 ... | reverse complement strand
GGAGATGTGTATAAGAGACAGCATTAAGTCCTGATATTATCTTAGTAAACCACAGCGGAACAGCGCCGCTTATCTTAACTTCCATTAAATACTTACCATCCGGCAAAAGCTTCTTTCCATAGCTTCCATGCTCAAGTCTTATATCTTCCCTTCTGGTCGTAATATTTTTATCAATGTAGTTTTGTGAACCTGAAGTATCTGGTAATTAACAGAACCCCCACATTACTATGACTGATTATCCACATTTCAACTTAAAAACCTACACAAACATTACTTTGTTGCAGAATAGTAGGTTTCCAAAAGCATCCGATAACATCCCTATATATTCTAAAACCTACTAACAGCTTCTAAATGTATAATTTAGTAGGTCTTCAATGCTTGTTAGATGTACCTAATCACCTGTTTTTCTTTCTCATAACGTCAAAAAAGCCCACTAAATCACGCCTAATAAATGATTTAGTGGGTCTTTCACAATTTCTCATGTTACAAGTTCTAAAAATAAACCTACTAAATCCCGTTTCTCATTATATCTAGTAGGTTTTGGCATATTTTCAAGCAGCTATTGCAGTTAAATATGCTTTTATCCCCGCCAGCAGATGCCACATTCAGGCATAATCCCCCAACATATATGCAACAACCAGCCTATACAGCAGCCTAACGTCTATACAGCAGCCCAGCATATATACAACCCTTGGCTAGTCAAAAAAGGATGCCACATTAGCGGCATCCTTAAAAAAACTACTTCATATGTACATCAAGCTGGTTGAACGGAATCTCAATTCCATTCTCATCAAATATATTCTTATATCTTTCAAGCAGGTTAAATCTTACATTCCAGTAGTCTGCTGTATTAACCCAGGCTCTTGTCTCAAGTGTTACACAGCTTTCATCAAGGCTCTTGACAACAACCAGAATATCCTTATCCTTAAGTATTCCCTTCTCGCTGTTAATAACCTGTTCAAGAAGCTTCTTGGCTTTAGGAATATCTGATGAATAGCCAATTCCTATCTGGATATCAATTCTTCTTGTATTCTCTGCGCCTACGTTAACAATGCTTGAATTAGAAAGTGAACCGTTCGGAAGCATTACTACTTTATTATCAATAGTAACAAGCCTTGTGTAAAGAATCTCTATAGACTTTACAGTTCCCTCATTAGTTCCGACTATAATATAATCACCAACCTTAAAAGGCTTGAATATAAGAATAAGAATTCCTCCTGCAAAGTTCGAAAGGCTTCCCTGCAGGGACATACCAATCGCAAGTGCTGCAGAGCCAAAAAGCGTAAGCAGTGATGTCGTCTGGAATCCCAGCTTGTCCACAACTATCATGATAAGTATTGCATACATTACAAACTTAAGCACTGATACCACAAAATTAACAACACCTTTGTCAAGCGTACTTCTGTCCAGCATCTTCTTTACAAGCTTATCAAGCACCCTGATTATCTTCTTGCCAATAAACCATATTAAGACAGCAATAACAATTTTACCAATAAGTGAAACCGACCAGTTTCCTAAATCATTGAGAAGCTGCTTAACATGGGCAATAGAAAAGAATCTGGTTATCTCATCCGTTTCCTGCTGGATTGTTGTGGCTGCATCTGCCACAAGTCCTATGAATCCCATAGCTGATCCCCCTTTGTATTATTTCATCTTCTTTTTAAGCTGTTCTAACTTCTTCTTAGTCTCTATATCAATTTCTTCACTTGCACGGGCTGCTTCTTCAGCCTTTCTTACAGCTTCTTCCTTAGCCTGAAGTGCTTCCATGCAGGCTTTCTCTGCCTGTTTTCTTGCTTCAACCGCCCGCTTTGCTTCCTCTGCTGCAGCAAGTTCAAGCATTTCAGCCTCTGCTGCTTTTTTCATTGCTTCCTTCTTTGCAATTGCAGCCCTCTTTAATACAGCAATCTCCTCAAGTTCAAGCTGTGTATACGGCTCACTGTTATATATAACGAATGAAAGTCCGGGAAGTGTAATATCAATATATTCCATATCATCACCATCATTATCTGACTTGATAATCTGTCCATTAACCTTTTCGTCTCCACCGAATTTCTTCCACTCACTGTTGAATACTTCCTTATATTTTCCACGCACATCAACGTGAAGTCTGTAGTTTTCCCTCTTAACAGGAGTAAAATTCACAGCAATCACCAGCTTATTACCCTTGCTGTCAGCTCTCTGCATTGCAATAACAGTCTCTTCAGGATTAGAATTCTCGAGCCACATAAATCCATCAGGGTTATTGTCAAGCTCATATAGAGCCGCATTTTTCGCATAGAACTTATTAAGCTCCGACATGAATTTCTCAAGTCCTGCATCCTGTCCTGCTGCAAACATCTTGCTTCCCGGATGTGCATACATGAATCCAAGTGCAGCCTTGATATCTGACAAATGTGCCTTCTCATCACTGCCTGACACCATATCCACAAATGCTTTCTCCCTGAAATCATCATGATTGAGCGAGAGCATGAAATCCTCTCCGTAATTATAGAGCATTCCATATGTCAGCTTGTCATACTCACCTTTTCTGAACAGCGGGTCAGTTCCCATGAATTCAAGAAAATCCTTAGTCCAGCAGTTATTCTGCTTATAAGTAAACATAAGAGGGTCATCATTATCTGCCGCAGTAACTCCAAACCAGCCGCTTGATTCTTCTGCTATTGTAAAACAGCCATCGCCACGTTTAGCAATATATTTGTTCATAGTCTTAAGAAATTCGATTGCGTCAAGATTCTCATTGCCGCCATACATGTTAGGTGTCCATGTACCCGGCTGCTTACCGTAATCGAGGTAAAGCATTGAAGCAACACCGTCAATTCTGATACCGTCAATATGGTAATCATTAAGCCACATTAATACGCTTGATAAAAGAAAACTTCTTACAGCACCTTTCTTATAGTCAAATGTGACAACATCCCACTCAGGATGCTTCTCTAGTGATGGCTTAAGATATCCGTAAGCATCTGCCCCGTCAAAATCATACAATCCCTTAACTTCTGTACCAAAGTAAGCACCATTCCAGTCAATTATTACGCCAATTCCAGCGTTATGGCAGTCATCAACCAGCTTTTTAAATGCATCACTGCCGCCTATTCGGTGTGTTACCGTAAAATATCCCAATGTCGAATATCCATTCATCTCCTCATTAAGATACTCTGCAACCGGAAGGAAACATACATGTGTATATCCCTCCTGCTTTACAAAATCCACAAGCTCATCTGCACTTTTTTCTTTCAGCCAGTCAGTAAGTGAAACCTCATATACTGTTACAGGCTTCTTCTTTCCTGCTTCTTTCTTTCTCTTTATCATCCATAGCCCATCGTTCCATGCATATGCATCAGGCATGTTCTCATCACTTACCACTGATGCAGTAATTGGAACTGATGATATCTGTCTTGATACGGGGTCTAACTTTCTTGTAGTTCCCTTACCCTGTCTCTTAATTTCATACATATATCCGCATCCGACTGCCAGTCCCGGAATAAACAGTTCAAATACTCCTGTATCCTCAATTCTTTCCATTAAGTGGACTCTGCCGTCGTATTTGTTAAACTCTCCTACGACACTTACGCTGAGTGCCTTAGGTGCCCATACATTAAAAAGCACTCCCTTCACGCCATTGACAGTTCTTTCATGAGCGCCGAATATATGTGCTGCATTTTTCTCTTCTCCTGCAAGAAATGCTTTGTAATCTTCCGGTTTCGTAACATTTGCAAATGCATATGGGTCCGTATATTCTGTGACCTCTCCATTAACCTTCTCCACTGAATAAGTGTATGAAAGCTTTTTCTTAGATGAAACAAGTGCTGCAAAGAATCCGGATTCATCAACCTTTTCCATATTAACAGCAGTTTTTCTGCCATCTATATGCAGCTTAACTGCCACTGCATCAGGACGCATTATCTGTATAAGCAGTCCCTTACCGGTAACATGTGCCCCAAGCAACTCCTTTGGCTTGTCACACTCTGCATATACAATCCCCTCTATCTCCGGCCAGTTCATCAGACCGTATAAGTTTTTATTCATACATTACCCCCATCCACTGTTTAAAGCATTCCGTCCATGATGACACCTGTGGTTCATAATGTCCCATATTCTTAGTCGCAGTCTCTCGTGTGCCAAGTCCAAGACCATGTGTACCTTTAGCATATACATGATAATCAAACGGAATCTCCTGTTTTCTTAACGCTTCTACCATAAGTAATGAATTTTCAAGCGGAACTGTCTTATCTTCACATGTATGCCATATGAATGCTGGTGGTGTGTCCTTATCCACTCTCTTTTCTATAGACACTTCATCTATAAACTCATCATATTTTTCCCCAAGACTTCTCTCAAATGATGCCCTGTGTGCATCAATTCCTGATGTAATTACAGGATAACCTAACAGCATGCCATCAGGCTTAACATACTCATGACTGCAGTGAAGTACATTTTCCAGAAGATAATCAAGTCTTTTTGAATTCCATCCTGTTCCAAGAAGTCCGGCAACATGACCTCCTGCTGAAAACCCTGCGATAATGATTTTGTCAGGATCAACATCCCATTCTGCTGCATTATCTCTTACATACTTCATTGTATAGGCTGCCTCAAAAAGCTGTGCAGGATACGTAACAGGTGCAAGACTGTATCTTAATACAACAGCATTATACCCCATATCAAGCATCTTAATAGCTATAGCTTCTCCTTCTCTTGGAGAATGATGATTATATCCGCCACCCGGACAGATAACAATAAGAGGTCTCTTAAACGGATCCTGATCATTAGGAAATACATCTTTGATGTAAGTAGTAATTGTTGCATTTCCCTGTTGTTCTATTCCAAACTCCTGATATGGTAAATCTATATTAATAGTATTATGTAACATAATGTTCTCCTTCTAGCTGAATAATTCTGTATATTATGTCTGTAGTGTAGTGGTGGTGATGTGCGTATATTTTCGTGTGTGGTCGATTTATGACGAGCTGTGTGGGAGTTAATGCCGTTAGATGCATAAGCGCTGTGAATGAAAGCTCGTTCAAGCGAAGCGCGTTTGCTTTCGTTCACAGTAAAAAACTTTGCAGATAACGGCATTTACTCCCACTAAGCGCAGGAATCATGAGACCATGCACGAAAATATACACACATCACCCTTCAGCACATCTACACCGAAAATACATAAAATCCACTTAGAATCTATGTATGAATAATCCGCTTCTTAATTTAGGCTCAAACCATGTTGACTTTGGCGGCATTAATAGTCCTGCGTCCGCTACTGCAAAAAGTTCTCCAATAGAAGTTGCATACATTGAAAAAGCAAGAACGCAATCCTCATCACATCTTCTCTCAAGCTCGCCTAAACCGCGGATTCCGCCTACGAAGTCTATTCTCTTATCTATCTTAGGGTCGTGGATTCCTAAGAGTGGCTCTAAGACGTTGTTCTGGAGTACTGCTACATCTAAGCCGTCTACCGGGTCGCTGCTTAAGATTTCTTCTTTGGCTGTGAGTGTGTACCATTTTTTGCCAAGATACATTCCGAATTCACCTTTCTTAGAAGGTGCAACCTGTGTGCTGCTCTCGCTTACAGTGAATTTATCTTTAATCTTTGCCATGAACTCTTCTTCACTTAAACCATTCAGGTCCTTTACAACTCTGTTATATGGCATTATCATAAGTTCTTCGTCTGGGAATAATACTGACAGGAAATAATTGAACTCTTCTTTGCCTGTATATCCCGGATTAGCTTCTCTTCTGCGTAAACCTACCTTTACAGCAGAAGCTGCCCTGTGGTGTCCGTCCGCAATATATATCTGGTTAATTCCTGCAAATGCGTTCTCTATAGCCTCTACAGATTCTTTACTGCTTATTTTCCAGACCTGATGTCTTATTCCATCAACCGCTGTAAAACTGTATACAGGCTTCTCCTGCTTGGCTTTGGCAACCTCTGCACTTATTACTGCATTAGCTCTGTATGCCAGGAATATAGGACCAGTCTGGGCACTGCAGGTATCAACATGGTTAATTCTGTCTAATTCTTTGTCAGCTCTTGTGTTCTCATGCTTCTTAATAACATTGTTAAGATAATCATCAATAGAAGCACATGCTACAATTCCTGTCTGTGTTCTTCCATCCATTGTAAGCTCATACACATAATATGCCTTGTCCTTATCTGTTATAAATGTTCCATCATCTATAGCTTCCAAAAGCATATCATGGGCTTTCTTATATACCTGCTCACTATACATATCAACCGATTCATCAAACTGGGTCTCTGCCCTGTCAATCTTAAGAAATGATAATGGTTCTCTTTCCACCTCTGCTCTTGCTTCCTTTGAATCATACACATCATAAGGAAGAGCTGCTACTCTGTCTGCCACTTTCTCAGCCGGTCTGACACATTCAAATGGTCTTATTACTGCCATACTAACCTCCATCCGCACTATTTAACTTAAGTAATATACTTTCATATATTAGATACATTTTAACATTCAGACAACCTTAATACAAGAAAGACCAGCCAAATGTTACAACAAATGACTGGTCTTTGATATTATTCTCATTACATATGATTACTTAATAACTCTTACCTTGATAACACCTTCAATTGCTGAAAGTTCTTCAACTACTGCCTCTGGTGCAGATGCTTCAATATCTAAGAGAGAATATGCATAATCGCCTCTTGACTGGTTAGCCATAGATGCGATATTGATTCCTGCTGCACCAAGAACTGTTGTTATCTTACTGATAACTGCTGGTACGTTCTTATGGCATACAGTAATTCTTCCCTCTGTTGCGCATACGCCGCAATCACAGTTAGGATAATTAACTGAATTAATGATATTACCATTCTCAATAAAGTTTCTAAGCTCATTAACCGCCATAACAGCACAGTTATCTTCAGCTTCTGCTGTTGAAGCTCCAAGATGTGGAAGAACGATTGCACCTTCCATCTTAGCTGTTGTTGGGTTAGGGAAATCTGAAACATAAGTCTTAACTCTTCCAGACTTAAGTGCCTCACCGATAGCAGCTTCATCAACAAGTACATCTCTTGCACAGTTGATAATTACTGTTCCATCCTGCATAAGGTCAAATGCTTCCTTATTAATCATTCCCTTAGTGCTGTCAAGTGCAGGAACATGAACTGTAATATAGTTACATTCCTTATAGATATCCTTAACATCAGATATGTACTTAACTTCACTTGAAAGATTCCATGCAGCCTTAACTGAAACATATGGGTCATATCCGTATACTTCCATTCCAAGTGCTATAGCTGCATTGGCAACTAACTGTCCAATTGCTCCAAGACCGATAACACCAAGCTTCTTGCCCTTGATTTCCTGTCCTGCAAATGCTTTCTTAGCCTTCTCAGTTGCCTTGGCAATATCAGGGTCTTCTGCATTATCTGCAACCCACTTGTTACCACCGATTAAATCTCTTGATGCTAAAAGCATAGCTGCAATAACCTGTTCCTTAACTGCGTTAGCATTAGCTCCTGGTGTGTTGAATACAACAATACCTTCCTCTGCACATTTGTCAAGAGGAATATTATTAACACCAGCTCCTGCTCTTGCAATTGCAAGAAGATTATCACTAAGCTCCATATCATGCATCTTGGCACTTCTTACAAGTACAGCCTGCGCATCTTCAAATGAGCTTTCTGTATTATACTCATCAGAAAAAAGCTTCAAACCACATGCCGCTATATTATTAAGACAATTAACATTAATCATTATGCATTCTCCTTCTCGAACTTCTTCATGAATTCAACAAGCTTCTCTACACCTTCGATTGGCATAGCATTGTAGATAGATGCTCTCATACCGCCAACTGTTCTGTGTCCCTTAAGGTTAACAAATCCTGCAGCTGCAGCTTCCTTAATGAACTTAGCTTCCATAGCATCCTTAGCTTCTTTATCTTCAATGTTGCATACAAAAGGTACATTCATAAGTGAACGGTCTTCCTTAACAACTGTTCCCATGAATAACTTGCTCTCATCAAGGAAATCATAAAGAATCTTAGCCTTCTTCTCATTGTGTTCCTTCATTGCTGAAAGTCCACCCATTTTCTTAATCCACTTGAACACCTTGCCACAGATATAGATATTGTAGCATGGTGGTGTATTATAAAGAGAATCTGCATCTGCCTGTGTCTTCCACTTAAGCATTGTAGGAGTTCCTGGAAGAACGTCATCTGTTATAAGGTCTTCTCTGATAATAGCAATTACAACGCCTGCTGGTCCGATGTTCTTCTGGACACCGCCGTATACAACGCCGTACTTAGTTACATCCATAGGTTCTGATAAGAAGCATGATGAAACATCTGATACAAGAATATGACCCTTAGTGTTAGGTAATGTCTTATACTTTGTTCCGTAAATTGTGTTGTTCTCACAGATATATACATAGTCAAGATCCTCTGGAATATCAAGATCTGAGCAGTCTGGAATATATGAAAATGTCTTGTCTGCTGATGAAGCAAGCTCAACAGCCTCTCCATATATCTTAGCTTCTGCAAATGCTTTCTTAGCCCACTGTCCTGTAAGGATATAACCTGCTTTCTTATTCTTCATAAGGTTCATAGGCACTTCAGCGAAGAACTGCGATGCACCACCCTGTAAAAATAACACCTTATAGTTATCTGGGATGTTAAGAAGGTCTCTTAAATCCTTCTCTGCCTCTTTGATGATGTTGTCATAAACCTTGGATCTGTGGCTCATTTCCATTACCGACTGACCGCTTCCCTGGTAATCTAACATTTCATCTGCTGCTTCTTTGAGTACTTCCTCTGGTAAAACAGCTGGACCAGCGCTAAAGTTATAAACTCTACTCACCTTTTCTTCCTGTCTCTTATACACATCTGACGCTGCCGACGATCTTACGCGTGTA
>ERZ1694703.600-NODE-600-length-10610-cov-17.986926_pt1 | contig 10610 bp, 10 predicted proteins | sample MGYA00581719_ERZ1694703 | MGnify/ENA primary metagenome ERZ1694703 (study PRJEB42213, sample SAMN07424470) | human gut metagenome | biome: ENVO:00009003; feature: ENVO:2100002; material: ENVO:00002003 | host: Homo sapiens | place: USA | collected 2014 ... | reverse complement strand
GATGAGTGACGAAGAGAAGGAATTCCTTGCCGGATATGACCTGACAAAATATGACAGGCCATCTGTTGCCGCGGATGTGGTTGTATTTTCAGTTATGAAGGATGACGAGTGCGAGGATGTAAGAAGACTTCAGGAGAAGAAGCTCAAGATACTACTGATAAGAAGAGGTGGATTCCCATATAAAGGAAGCTGGGCTATGCCCGGTGGGTTCTGCAGAAAAGGTGAGGATGTCATAGATTCGGCCAGAAGAGAGCTTTGCGAAGAGACCGGTATAGGAGATGCATATGTAAAGCTTGTCGGAGTGTATGGCGAGCCGGGCAGAGACCCGAGAGGCTGGGTCATATCATCAACTTATATGGCACTTATGAACGCCGGAGCCTGTAGCCTTAAGGCAGGAGATGATGCACAGGATGCAAGATGGTTTACGGTTGAACTGACAGAGGTGTCAGGCACAGGCGAAGAAATTGCGAAAAATGAAGTTGAAGCTTCATATAAAGTCCAAAACGGGAAAAGATACAGGCTGGTTCTCAAGAATGCAGACTCTGATATAAAACTTACGGCAGTGCTGCGAAAAACAGATATGAGCTCATGCGGACGAAGCTCGGACAGCTACGACATAGAGGAATGTGAAGGACTGGCATTTGACCACGCAAGAATCATAACAGAGGCGGTGCTAGGACTGCGGGAGGATGTCAGGAGAGATATGAAGCTGGCATTTGACCTGCTGCCGGATAGATTTACACTCACTGAGCTTCAGAATGTATATGAACAGATATGGGACATGGAACTTACCACACCTAACTTCAGAAGAAAGATTGTGGAATATGTTGAGGAGACTGATGCATATCAGTCCGGTGAGAGATACAGACCTGCCAAACTGTTCACACGAAGGAATGATGCAAGGAAGTAGAGACTATAGTGTAGTGGATTGATGTTTAAAAGGGAGGAATGAATAGATGACATTTAAGAAATTTATAAAAAATGAGATAGAGGGCTGGAAGAAGCTGGAGGTCACCTGGCTGCTTATCGCATGTGCAGTCATCGTTGGGCTGTCCATATATTGGGATGATACGGTTATGGGAATCATATCGTCCACCACAGGCGTGGTCTGTGTAGTGTGCACGGGAAAAGGAAAGTTGTCAGCGTACATATTCGGTCTTGTGAATACTGTGCTTTACGCGGTTATATCGTATAAGGCTGCACTGTACGGAGAGACGATGCTCAATGCGCTATATTATGTGCCTATGCAGTTTGTTGGATTCTATGTGTGGTCAAGGCATATGAATGATGAGACGCATGAGGTCAGAAAGAAACACATGAAGGCGGTGGGAAGGATATTCATGGTGCTGGCGGTGGCACTTGGCACATTTCTGTATGGGCTGCTGTTAAAGAGACTCGGGGATGCCATGCCATTTGTGGATGCGTTTACAACGGTTTCATCGGTTGTGGCGATGGTTGTATCTGTAAGAATGTTCGCGGAGCAGTGGTGGATATGGATTGCGGTAGATGTGTTTACAATATATATGTGGGCACAAAACTTTGTGAGTGGCAATGACAACATAGCAACGCTGCTCATGTGGATAGTGTACCTTGGAAATGCCGTTATTATGTGTGTCAGATGGGAACGTGAGGTCAGAAGAAATCGCCTGGACGAAGTACACGTTTTCGAAGACGGCACGGCAACAGAGTAAGGGAGGCTGACAAGTTATGTATAGATATAAGGTAGGAATGTATGGGGGTTCGTTTGATCCGCTTCACATAGGACACATCCACGACATCATACGTGCTGCGGCGATGTGTGAGGAACTGTATGTGATGATAAGCTGGTGTGAGGGCAGAGAGTCTGCCTCAAAGGAACTGAGATATCGCTGGATACTTAACAGTACAAGACATCTGCCAAATGTGAAGATAATCATGATAGAGGATAAGGCGGTCTCAAAAGAAGAATATAATACGGATTATTATTGGGAAAAGGGAGCACAGGATATCAAGGACACGATAGGAAAGCCTATAGATGCAGTGTTCTGTGGTTCGGATTATCTTGGAACCGGCAGGTTTGAGAGCCTGTACTGTCCGGAGAGTGAGGTCGTGTACTTTGACAGGGCGGAGGTTCCGGTATCCTCGACAGAAATCCGTGAGTGGGCGACGGCGCATTGGGAGTATATTCCAGAGGTGTGCAGGGATCACTACGTCAGAAAGATTCTGGTTGTCGGCGGTGAATCCACAGGAAAATCCACACTGGTTGAGAATCTTGCGCTGGCATATAACACGAATTTTGTACGGGAGATAGGACGTGACACCTGTGAGTACGCGGGTGGCGAGAATTTCATGGTTGAAGATGATCTGGTGGAGAACTTCATCAGACAGAAGGACGAGGTACGCAGGGCAGCCAGGCATAGCAACAGACTGTTGTTTGTGGATACCGATGCACTGACTACGGGATTTTATTGTGATCTGCTCATGGATGATGATGAACAAAAACGCAGGCTTACAGATATGGCGGGCGCGATAAATGCAACAAATAAGTGGGATCTTGTGTTGTTCCTTGATCCTGATGGAACGGATTTTGTCCAGGATGGGACCCGGAATGAGAAAATAATGCGGGAGAGAAGGCATTACAGCGATTTGCTCAAGGTGTGGTTTGACAAGTATGGGGTACACTGTGAGACGATATCGGGAGATTATCTTGATCGGTTCAACACTGCGAAAAAACTGATTGAGGAACGACTTGCGATAACAACTGTATTTTAAATGACAAATGATCATATATATTAACGCCCATGACATGGTTTTTAAAACAACGTGTTGTGGGTATTTTTGCCTGTTTTTTATCGTATTTATGACTATGAATAAAGTACAGATGATGATACAATAGTAAGCAAGAAACGATGATAAGAAAAAGTGGATGTTAAATCGAAAGAAAATGCTAATACTAGATCAAAAGAAAACGCGAATGTAAAAAAGTAATCATAAATATATTGGAGAGGTGGACAAACATGGCAAAGTATATCTTGAGCTGCTGCTCAACAGCAGATCTTTCAAAGGAGCATTTTGACAAAATAGACGTAAAATATATATGCTTTCACTACGAGCTTGATGGTGTGGAGCATCCTGATGACCTGGGACAGACCATGCCATTTGAGGAATTTTACAGAAAGATGACAGAGGGTGCGGCTACGAAGACCTCGCAGGTGAATTCAGATGAATATTATGATTTCTGGAAACCTTATCTTGAACAGGGGTATGACATACTTCACCTGACATTGTCATCGGGAATAAGTGGGTCTATAAACTCTGCAAATATTGCCAGGGAGGATCTGGAGGAAGAATTCCCTGACAGGAAACTCTATGTGGTAGATTCCCTGGGGGCTTCCTCGGGCTATGGGTTGATCATGGACACGCTGGCAGGCATGAGAGATGAAGGCAGGTCCATAGACGAGCTGCATGACTGGATAGAACAGCATAAGCTGGACCTGAACCACTGGTTCTTCTCAACAGATCTCACGTTTTATATCAGAGGCGGAAGAATATCCAAGACTGCTGGAACGGTTGGCACAATACTTGGAATATGTCCACTTCTCAACATGGATAACGAGGGCAGGCTGATACCGAGATCAAAGATAAGAGGTAAAAAGAAGGTTATTCAGGAGATAGTAAAGCGCATGGAGGAGAATGCACAGGATGGGCTTGATTATTCCGGCAAGTGCTATATATCGCAGTCTGCATGTATGGAGGATGCCGAGGCTGTGGCAAGGCTTGTTGAGGAGAGATTTCCAAAACTTGACGGCAAGGTGGAGATCAATTATATAGGAACTACCATAGGAAGCCATACAGGACCTGGCACAGTTGCCTTGTTTTTCTGGGGCAAAAGACGTCAGGGGTAGGATAATACATTGTGCATTCATTTTTCCACTGCTATAATATAGGAAGAGTTTATATTTATTAATTTTTGATGCGCTTGGGCCGATTTTGATATTTAAGACCGGACGATACGGGCTATGTGGCGAAGGCTGGAGGAGAGAGAATGGATAATACAATTGATAAAAGCATACAAATGGACAGTCAGATGAAAGAATTCTTCGAGTGCATAAGCGGGGACGCGGATACACAGCAACAGAGAATCCAGTGTATAAGGAATGGTCTTGCTGCTATTGCTGACAGGCTCAGGCTGGGAAAGGCGGAGATTACTGTTGATATTCCGAAAAACAGGTTTATGCCGCTTGGAGAAAGAAGCAGCGCGGTATTATACGAGGAAGAAGGGGCTGAATTGGGTACCCCCGTTGATATAGAGATGAAGATCAGAACCGGTGGTACTGTGTTTATCAAGGATTATCCATATGGTCCGGGTTATTCAGAAGAGGAGATACAGACACACAGGTTTATATTTAGGGAGATATTTATTCAGTACAACCGGACATTGGCTCAGTGCATGCTTGAAAAGATCATGAATACAGATATCAACACGGGTGTTGCCAATCAGAATTCCCTGATGTATTATGCGGTGAATCTGATAAAAAACGGACGGATTGGTGATTATACAGGCATATTTTTTAATATCCACAATTTCAAGTATGTGAATAAGGTTTTTGATTATTCACAGGGAGATGTGATACTTAGAAATTATGCGCATATGGTGAAGTCATATCTTGACAGCGATGAGGAGATAGCAAGGCTTGGAGGAGATAATTTCGTTGTAATCTGTCGTAATGAGAATGCGTCTGATTTTATAAGCAAGATTAAAGATGTTCATATGAGTCATGAGTTCAGATCTGTCAAAAGAGAATTCCAGCTGGGAGTTACAGCGGGTATAGCTTGCCTGGAAGGCGTTGATAAGCCGAGGGAAGTTATGGCCAGAACCAGCATTGCGTATCAGGCAGCAAGAAAAACCGGAGCGGGCTCTATAGTGGTATATACAAAAGAGATTCAGAAGCATCTTATGGATGACTAGGAGATTCTGGCTGCTTTTCCCCAGGCACTTGCTGCGGGCGAATTTGTAGTATATTATCAGCCAAAGGTGAGGATTGCGGACAAAAGTATATATGGTGCGGAGGCACTTGTCCGCTGGGTGAGAGATGGACAGGTGGTTACACCTGCGAGATTTATACCGCAGTTTGAGAGAGAGGGAAGTGTGTGCAGGCTTGACTACTATATGCTTGAGCAGGTATGCGGTTTTTTGAAGAGCAGACTGGATAAAGGTCTGAAGATTGTGCCTGTATCAGTCAATTTTTCCAGAAGACATCTGGAAGAAGGCGATCTGGTGGAACGAATAACCGGTACCATAGACAGATTTGGGATAGACAGAAGCTATATTGAGATAGAGCTCACAGAAAGTGAGGATTATCAGAATTATGAGATCATGTCCAGCGTGATAGGAAGACTCAAGGAACGAGGCATAAGTACATCCATAGATGATTTTGGTACAGGATTTTCTTCGCTCAACATGATCAAAAAGGTTGACCTTGATACCATCAAGATAGACAAATCGCTGATACCTTTTGACGATGTAAACAATAATAAGCATCAGGATATAGTAATGTTTTCAAGCATAATAGACCTCATAGGCCGGCTCGGGAAAAAGTCAGTTGCGGAGGGCGTTGAGACAACTCAGCAGCTTGACTATCTGGAAAAGCTTGGCTGTGATATAGTACAGGGATATGTGTTTGACAAGCCCCTGCCAAAGGATGAATTTGAGCAAAGGCTGGAATCGGGATATTAAAAAGCGGCAATGGAGCCATATGAACTCCATTGCCGTTTTTTGTGTATGTAGTAAAACGGTAAAAAAAATATATATGGGGACTTGTTTCTTCACCGGGAAAATGATAAAACTGTTGAGAGGATTGATAAAGAAACACAGAAAAAACTGCTGCTTGAGATGGGGTTTGCCAGGGAAGTGGCTGACCGTGTTATATTTATGGCTAACGGGATCATAGTCGAGGATGGAACCCCGGAGCAGCTGTTCGGAAACCCGCAGAATGACAGGACAAAGGCGTTTCTCAGTTCAATTCTCAACACATAATAGAGTGCCTGTATGTTGTATGCTGTGGCACGAATTAAAAAGAACGAGAGGTTTCACAGATGAAGAGTAGACAGGTAAGGAATTCACTGCTGCTAGTTTTGACAGCTTTTATATGGGGCGTAGCCTTTGTTGCGCAGAGACAGGGAGGAGATGCGGTTGGACCGTTCTCTTTCAACGGAATAAGGTCACTGATTGGCGGTGCTGTTCTCATACCGGTCATATTTATAATTGACAGGATAAAACCATCTGATAGGAGACCGCGCAATAGATCAGATAGAAAGAGACTTGTGATTGGAGGTATATGCTGTGGAACTGTTCTGTTTCTGGCAAGCTCTGCACAGCAGCTTGGACTTTATATGGGAACACCGGCGGGAAAAGCGGGATTCCTCACAGCGTGTTACATATTGCTGGTTCCAATTCTGAGTCTGTTTTTGAAGAAGAAATGTGGCTGGAATATATGGCTTGGAATAGTTATAGCTGTGGTGGGGCTTTATCTGCTTTGTATGAGCAGCTCACTGTCATTTCAGAGCAGTGATCTTATGGTGCTTGTATGTGCATTGCTTTTTGCAGTACATATACTTGTGATAGACCATTTCTCACCGCTTGTGGATGGAGTCAGAATGTCATGTGTACAGTTTTGGGTATGCGGGATTCTCAGCATATTCCCGGCGTTTTTCTCGGAGATGCATCACAGTGTGGCTGGAATTGCGGCATGGGTGCAGCCTCTCGGTACATTGAGTGCGTGGATTCCGATACTCTATGCAGGAGTGTTGTCGTGTGGCGTGGCATATACACTTCAGATAGTTGGACAGAACGGACTAAACCCCACTGTCGCTTCAATGATCATGAGCCTTGAGTCGGTATTCTCTGTCATTGCCGGTTGGATCATCCTTGGAGAACGTATGGGGGTAAGACAGCTTGCAGGATGCGGGCTGATATTTGCCGCAATACTTCTGGCACAGATCCCGGTCGGACGAGGAAAGAAAGAGATGGCATGAACGTCTTGAGAGCCGATGATAAAAATACTTTGTTTTCACAAGAAAAAATATGCAGCGGGCGTACATATAACGCTGAAACACTTGAAAAAAATGCGAGTTTTTATTTACTTGCAAAAATGGGTTGACATTAAAATACTTCAGTGCTAGTTTAGGTACCGAACAAAGAGCAAATGCAAAGAACAGAATACGGTCGTCAAAGATCGCATACTTCAGAGAGCCGCCGGTTGGTGTGAGACGGTGTATGTCCTTGATGATTATCCTCTGCGAGCAGTACACTGAATTCCCTGGTCATGATATGCCAGAGACATTAGGTGTCACCGGTTTTCTACCGTTACATAGAAGCTTATTTCAATAGACAGTGAGTAGTGGTCAGGCGAGATAAGGTCAGAGAGGTCATCCTTTTATGATGGCAAATAAAGTGGTAACGCGGAAGTATACAGGCTTTCGTCTTTATGAGATTGCATAAAGACGAAAGCCTTTTTTAATTTACTCTTTGCAAAAATGAGATATCGCCATAAGGCGTGAGAAAGGAGAAAGATATGAATAGTTTGGTAATTGTTCTTATCGCAGTAGTAGTTTTAGGTGCTGGCTATCTTGGCTATGGAAGATGGCTTGCAAAGAAATGGGGTGTAGATCCAAATGCAAAGACACCAGCAGTTGCAAATGAGGATGGCAAGGATTATGTACCATCATCAAAGCTTACAGTATTTGCACATCAGTTTTCATCGATAGCAGGTGCCGGCCCTGTCCAGGGACCTATCATCGCAGCCATGTTCGGATGGGTACCAGTTTTACTCTGGCTGCTTGTCGGAGGCGTATTCTTTGGTGCAGTTCAGGATTTTGGTTCACTTTACGCATCAGTTAAAAATGGTGGTAAGTCAATAGGACTTGTCATCGAGAAGTACATAGGCAAGGCAGGAAGAAGATTCTTCTCACTGTTCTGCTGGCTCTTTACACTTCTTGTTATAGCAGCATTTACATCGATGGTTTCATCGACATTTAACGGTTTCACAGCAGGCGCTGACGGAGCTGTGATAAAGAACTTCAATGGTGCTGCAGCTGCTACAGTTTCAATGCTGTTCATAGTAGTAGCCATGGTATTCGGTGTGGTTATGAAGACATGCAAGAATATGAAGGAGTGGCTCAAAGCTATAGTAGCCATCGTCCTCATCGTTGCAATGTTTGCAGTAGGTATGAAATGTCCTTGGTACTTAAATGGTGACCAGTGGAATTACGTAATCATGGCTTACCTCTTCCTCGCATCAGTTCTTCCAATGTGGTTACTCATGCAGCCAAGAGATTACATGACAACATTCATGCTCATCGGTATGTTAGTTGGTGCATTTGTCGGAGTTCTGGTAGGACATCCTGATATGAACCTGAATGCATTCAATGGTTTCACAGTTGTATCATCAACAGGAGCTAAGAGTTATCTGTTCCCAACACTGTTTGTAACGATCGCCTGTGGTGCGGTTTCCGGTTTCCACAGCCTTGTTTCATCAGGAACATCATCTAAGACAGTAAGAAATGAAAAAGATATGCTTTTCGTAGGTTATGGCGCAATGATCCTTGAGACGCTCCTCGGAGTTATCTCACTTATAGTAGTTGGTGCTGTCGCAGTTGGCGGCAAGGCTCCAGAGGGTCTTACACCTTTCCAGATCTTCTCACAGGGTATCGCAGGATTCCTCGAGAAGTTCGGACTTCCAAACTCAGTTGCAAATGTATTCATGACAATGTGTGTATCAGCACTTGCTCTTACATCACTTGACTCAGTTGCACGTATCGGACGTATGTCATTCCAGGAGCTCTTCATGGGAGACACAACAGATACATCCAAGATGCCTGTATGGCAGAAGATACTTACAAACAAGTATTTTGCAACAGTTATAACACTGTTCTTTGGTTATCTTCTCTGCAAGGGTGGATATTCAAATGTATGGCCACTTTTCGGATCAGCAAACCAGATGCTTGCAGCCCTTGTACTTATAGGCGTAGCAGTATTCCTCAAGGCAACAAACAGAAAGCACGCAATGCTCTACCCACCTATGCTGATAATGCTTGCTGTTACATTTACAGCTATCGTGCTCAATGTAATAGGCAATGTACAGAAGTTCCAGGCTGGAACAGCAACATTCCTTGTAGAGGGACTTCAGCTTATAGTAGCAGTATTCCTTATCGTGCTTGGTATCATCGTGGCCATCACATGTATCAAGAAGCTCGTTCTTATGAAGAAGGAGAATGCTGAGAAGGCAGAGGCTTAAATGATGAGTGGGGGGAATCCCCGATAAAGATTTTAAATATAATAACTACCAAAAAATCAGGCAATTGGTGAAATACCGATTGTCTGATTTTTTATGTTTACATGGCATGGCTGTAACCAACATTAAGGATTGACAGGCTGAAGTCTTTGAAGGAAAATAATATGGGAAATGAGGGATGTCATTCTCTTTGAGATCTTTGGACATCTGGAATAGTGGAGGAAATATAGGTATGATACAGGATATAGAACCACAGAGGTTTAATAATCAATATAGTAACAGGAGAGAACCAGAGGATCATGATATGGTTCTCTCTTTTTCTGAGAAAATGATATTTGCGAAAGTTATGGATGATGAGAACCTGCTTGGGTTTATGACGTATGGAGAACTGCAGAAAATAACCGGATGCGATAGGAAAATAGGGGATCTGGTTTATCTCTTTTCAATAGATGATACCGCATATTTTATGTGGAATGGAGATAACAGACTTGCTGCCCCGGGCTATGAATACCGAAGCATGTATAAGACAAGGGCTTGCTATCCGAAGACTGCGGTTCTTGCGGCGGCGACAGGCTGGCATCTGTCGCTTTGGTACAGGACCAACAGGTTCTGTGGTGCCTGTGGAGAGAGAACTGTTCATGATGAGAAAGAGAGGATGCTCAGATGTCCGTCATGCGGCAGGCTGATATTTCCTGTCATAGCTCCTGCTGTTATAGTGGGCGTGATCGACGGCGACAGGATCATACTTACCACATATGCGGGCAGGGAGTACAAGAGATATGCCCTGATAGCGGGATTTACCGAGATAGGGGAGAGCGCTGAGCAGACCGTCAGACGGGAGGTCATGGAGGAGGTCGGCATCAGCGTTAAGAATATCACTTATTACAAGTCACAGCCATGGGGCTATGACAGCAATCTTCTCATGGGTTATTTCTGTCAGGCAGACATACCGGAGGGCGGTGACGGACATCTGACCATAGACAGACAGGAGCTTGCAACCGGAGAGTGGGTGAACCGTGATGATATTCCAGACTATCCGGAGCACCTGAGTCTCACACATGAGATGATGGCATACTTTAAAGAGCACGGACAGGAAGTGTTTAAGTGACAAATAGAGCTAAGATGTAATATCCATTGAATATCCGGACGGGCAGCATAAGATTATTTAAGTTTTAAACGGTTGTGTAAATGTATGGAGTTATTGTATTATAGACAAATCGAGGATATGGATACTTGAGAAAAATATGGGAGAATGTTTCTTTATATAATAAGACATTAAAAATGGGCTTATATCGAGAAAAAGGGGTAAATGGAATATGAAAAAGACAGGAATTGTGA
>ERZ1694703.570-NODE-570-length-11041-cov-9.402148_pt1 | contig 11041 bp, 8 predicted proteins | sample MGYA00581719_ERZ1694703 | MGnify/ENA primary metagenome ERZ1694703 (study PRJEB42213, sample SAMN07424470) | human gut metagenome | biome: ENVO:00009003; feature: ENVO:2100002; material: ENVO:00002003 | host: Homo sapiens | place: USA | collected 2014 ... | reverse complement strand
TATGCATGAAGGGAATTGACTAAACTTAATCCCCCAAGAATTACAACTGAGCCCATATTTGCATATATTCGCACTTCACTTTATCTTCTTATTTATATTTCAAATTGAAAAAATGCAGAAACATTGAATAATACTACATCACGATCTCACACTCTTTGTTTCATCACAAACCCCTCAAAGAAATCGTCGCGGTAACTATTACCGATAGCTATTTCATACGATTTTATGAATATATCATTATTGTCAAATGATTCGATGTGACCGGTATTGACAATATATGACTTATTCACCCGCAGAAAAGTTGATTTGGGTAACAAATCGAATATGGCTTTCAAACTCATACGGGTGATAATACGTTGATCGCTAAGTTGGATTATAACGTAATCTTTCAATCCTTCAATGAAGAGAATATCGGAGAAGTTGACTTTGAAATACCGGCGTTCTGCTTTCACAAAAAAATAGTCGGCAGTAACCACCGTTTCTATGGCTTCTTTCTCTTCTTTCAGTAACAAAGAATGGTAAGACAAAGCCTTATCCACAGCTTTTTGAAAACGCTCCGCTTCAACAGGCTTAATCAAATAATCTATCGCATCCACTTCGTAACTGTCCAGTGCATACTCTGTATAGGCTGTAGTGAAAATAACCAGTGTTTTCTTTGAAATCGTACGTGCAAACTCAATTCCTGTAATCCCTGGCATCTGAATGTCAAGAAAAACCAAATCAGTCACATGTTGCTCCATGAAATCGGAAGCAGTGGACGCACTATTAAAACTCCCGATTAATTGAAGGTTACTCGATTCTTCTATCAATAGCTTCATGGCTTCACGTGCCAATGGTTCATCGTCTACAATAATACAATTCATAATGTTATACTTAAAATTACAGTATACTTATTTTCATTCTCTATCTGCTTCAGCTCATACCGACCGGGATACAACAGCCCCAATCTGCGTTGAATATTCACAAGTCCTATCCCTCCGACTTTACCTTTACTAACGGCAACTTCCGGTGTGGAATTCTCGCATCGAAACTCTAATCTATCATTATCAACTTTAAACGAAACGTGCACATACGAAGGATGCTCGCTGTCAAAACTATGCTTTACCGCATTCTCCACAAAAGGAATAAACAATAACGGCTGAATCCAAATGGAATCTGTCTCTCCATGTTCCTCCATCGTAAACTGAAAATTATCACGGCGGATCTTTTCCAGATTCAGATAATCATTTAAGAAACGGATATCCGATGCTAACGAGACTCTTTCTCGCGAACTGTCATTTATCTGATAGCGCAATAAATCCTCTAATTTGAAAAGTACTTTGGATGCTTCTTCCGGATTTCTCTTTATCAGGACATTGGCATTATTCAGCATATTAAAAAGAAAATGCGGATTAATCTGATTTTTAAGAAACTTCAGTTCCGACTGTAAAGTCGTGGATTCCAGTTCATCAATACGCAGGTTGTAGCGTAGCCAATGCATGAACAATGAAATAGCCGCAGAGCCTGCCATGACAAAGCCAATGGTCAGTATGCCCGAAAAAGCATTGATAAAAGTAGCAAAACCATTGGGATCTTTTCCGGGCAGAATCACTTCAAAAAGCAAACCTTGGGTAACTGAAAGAAAAGTAATGACTGCTATATTTGTAATGACTGCCATCAACACATAACTACCCCAACGATTCTTCAACAAGAAATAAGGAACCAATACATACAGGTTTATATATATCACCATATTCATAGAAACAAAATATGCCAGACATCCGCCTAGTCGCCTCCCAAAGGAGACTGTTTGTAAAGGCTCATACCAAAGGACGTTGATTGTTATCAAAACAACAACCAATTGCAGCAGCAAATGCCTGTATATCCGATAACGGGGACTCAATAGAAATGCAGTGACACTTTTATCATTCATGTTTCTGTCAGTGGTATTTTTATTGAAGTCATTACCATGATTGGTATCCATACTCATGACTCACCTCCTTTCAGTTCCAGCCATATACTGCCGACAGCCAATGACAATCTGTAACGGCTTCCATACAAAATATCCAATCTTTGTCTGATTCTTTCCAGCCCTTTATCGGACGACAAGAGATTTACTTCAGGACAAGCGCAAGCGAAAATAATCGTACCCTTTTCCGCTTTCAAATGAGTTTTCAATGAAACAGGAGGCTGTATCTGTTGCTCGTCTATTGCTTTGACTATATATTGTACAAAAGGGATGAAAAGCAAAGGTGGTACCAACATTCTGTTCACTTCGCCTTCGGAAGTAAATTCATAGTAAAATTGTGGTCGGGAGGTCTGTTCCAATGTCAGGTAATTAGTAAGAAATGTAATTTCGCTACTAAGCAAAACTTTGGCCCTATTGCAGTCATACAACTGATAGCGGAGAAGTTGGCTTAACTTCATCAACATCTTTGAGGCTGTTTCCGGCTCACTCAACGTTAATTCTCCCGATTGGTGCAATGTTTTAAAAAGAAGTTCAGGGCTGATCTGTTCTTTTAACCGTTCCACTTCAGAAACGACATGGGCTTTCTCCATTTGTGAAACACGCCGGTTATTAATCATCCACTCCTTCAGGAGAACTGTCATCGTACCTCCTATCATACACAGCGTAGATAACATAAAAGAAGAAATATAGTCCACTACCATGTGCATCGAAAAATAAGAACCTCGCGCATGGAGTTCCGGCCAATAGGAATATGCCATGTATTCTATTGACATCTGTATCAACAGAGCTACGATCATCGCAGCAGAAAGCAATGACAAATAGGTCAAATAATGTCTCTTCAACAAATATTTCGGAAAGAGTTGGAAAAGATTCAAGTAGATAACCGCTACATAAGTGAGCAGGTAAAGAAAGGTAAATGTGTAAATCCATCCGCCCAATATATCCTTATAATCCAAAAAGATAATAAAGACCTGATTGAAAGAGATCGTCCCCAGCACCAGGATAAGTACCAAATACCGCATCCATCGTAAGTCCGGACTAACGAGAAATCGATATAAAAAGGTAGATTCACTACCTGTTGCAAGTGTTTCAGTTGTCATACGCTTTATTGGGGACGAAGATAAAACATTTTTCCGGTTAGACTCTATACCGTATCTCTAAAATTCAAGTTTATAACTCACATTCGTCAATATCGTAGAATTGTCGCTGACATCTATTTTTCCAGTTTTCACATTATATTCATGACCGTAATGTTCTTTAGCACCCGTAAAGTTAAGTCCTTTCACTGCAAATTCATGTGATACTTTTCTCTTGTTGATACGATAACTGACAGTATAATTACCAATCAACATAGGAGAATATTGTTTTGAGAAAGCTTTCGTTTCGTCATATTGCACTTCTTTATCCGGATGATTCATCGTTGCCTCCAAGTCAATCGGAGAATATCGATCACCACCTTGCAAGGTTAGTTTCAGGTTGACACTAAGTATATTCTGTTTATTTCTTCCCAACATCCATTCTTTACCGATGAGTCCGTTTATCACATAATTACGGTTAAACTTCGTGTTATACCACACACCGTCCCCACCCCGGTAACGGGAATCAAACCAGGAACCCGAAATCATATAATAAAGTCCTTTCTCCAAAAAACGTTCGAAGGTAATGTCTATTCCCACATTGCGTCCTCTTCCTTTATTGACCAACGCATCTTCCACATAAAAATCAGAACGGTTAAGTACGGAGTAAGAACTATCCGCCATTACTGGGACATCATGCAAAAACTGGATATATGGTTCTATCTTCAGATTCATGCGATCAGAAATCTTGTAACCGAATGATAACATAATGTGCTGTGCTTTTGTAAAATCAAGATCTTTATTGACGGATTGATCGCCTGTACTTTTCGTTTTAACAAAATATACATCCATCTTTTCCATGCGACTGTACATTCCATAAGCCAACGCAAAGGTTGCTTTTGGAGTAGCTTGCCACTTCAGGCCAACCCGTGGTTCTACAGACCATTTATTGTTCAGAGTCAGAAGCTGTCCATAGATTCCGGCATTAAGGGTCCAACGCTCTGTTAATCCCACCGATGAACTATTGTAGGCTGAAATCAGACTTGTATTACCTTTTCCTTGAGATACAATTTCCAGTGGTTCGGCTTCATAAGGAGCAATGGAAAGATCCATTTTGTAGAACATATTGGTATAAGTGAATCCTGTCTTGTTCGTAAAACGGTTACTGAATTTACGATTAAAGGTAGTGGTAAATATCAGGTTAGTATATTTTGAATCAAGATCCATATAAGGAGTAGACTCCATCGAATGATTGAACAAGGTTGCTCCTCCGTCGAGTTGCGAATAGGTAGCGGCTATCGTGGTCTTCAATGATGCGTCATTATTAAAGAAATAACGATGGCTGACACCTCCGGCTGCCATATATTGCTTGTCTCTTGATTCACTGCGGTCGCCCCAATAATCCCATTTCTCTGTGTTCTTCTCAAAATCACTGGTGAACTTATCAATCAGGCTCGTTCCCCAGACAGAGAATGTTCCGGCTTTCCGTGTTGGAAAGTTAAGTTTGAGGTTCAGGTCCTGATAATCCATCGTTCCTCCTTCAAGATTCAGAAGTCCGGTTGTAGAATAACGGTAATTGAAAATATACGATGCTTTATGTTTCTTGCTCAAAGGGCCTTCGGAAGCGACGTCGATTCCCATAATTCCCACCTGAATGGTATTTTCGTTCTTTTGGTTGTTGCCGTTACGCAATTTCATGTCAAAGACTCCGGATACGGCATTTCCATATTCGGCAGGAAATGCTCCGGTGAAAAAATCAGAGTTTCCAAGCACTTGTGAACTTAGAGAGGAAAGGATTCCTCCACCCAATGTAGCGATGTCCGCAAAGTGATTCGGATTAGGAATTTCGACATCCTCCAGTCTCCATTGCAACAGATGTGGGGCATTGCCATGAATAGAAATTCCATTGGAAGAAACGCTGGGAGCCACTCCGGCAAAAGCAGAAACCAAACGTGCGGGATCATCAAATCCACCGGCATAACGGCTCGCTTCTTCTACACTCAACATGCGTGCTCCGGTAGTAGCCATCTTATTCATTGCTTCTTCCTTGTTCGTCCGCGCACGAATTACCACTTCGTTCAATTCGTTCACGCTTTCTTTCAAAGGTATTTCCAAATATATTTCCTTGGCGGAGGTCACCAGTATTTCTCTGAAAATGCCCGGTTCATATCCCATAAACGCAGCTTCTACGGTATGTCGGCCGACAGGAACCTGCGGTATACTGAAACGACCAAGACTGTCTGTTATCGTACTCGCCCCCTCTTTTTCAGATAGCTTTACTGTTGCATACGGTATCGGAAACTTCGAGTCTCCATCTATAACAATCCCACGGATGGTCTGCATCGGACGTCCTTTCCGTCCTGTTGTCTGGCTGAATACTGTTACAGACACAAATAAAGCGGTCAATAATAGGATCCATCCGCCATAACGATACATTTTACGGGAAAGTTCTTCACTTAGAACTTTTTCAAAAGTTTTGAATACTGTCCCACACTCATCTAAAGAGACGCCGGACTGAATAGATATTTTCTCCAATAATCTAGTTTTATTCATCTTCATGATTTTATTCCATTTTTATTTCGTCACGAAGATAAGGGAGAGATCAGCACTAATTTTTCAAATGAGACGAACGCGTCCCATTTGTAGACTAAATGCAAAATTAGCAAGATGAAAAATAAAAGAAAAGAAAAATGAATGAAGAAAATAACGACAAAGATGTGAAGGCTAACGATTAATCTAACGATAAGCTGCGCAACTTCCACTTTGAAAGCAGCCTCACCTTTTAATAAAAGTCACATCGCTTTTAAAGAATATATAACCCATTCTAAAGGTGGTGTGACTTTCATTAAAGTCCTTTGGTAATTACAGGCAACCCAAATAAGCCCTTTTGCAAAGTCAGAATCTTCGGCCGACCTGTCTTTGTCTTATTATAAGTAGAAGGAGATACATGCAATGTTTCTACATTCCCATTTTCAAAAGCTACCTGCAAATAATATTCTTTACGAACGCCATCCGACACATAACGATGTCTGCCGACCCTACGAGTTTTCTTATGTGTTTCTATATATTTTTTCTGTGCCATGACTTCCTCTTCATGCGTGGAAGCAGAATCGGCGAACCAGTAATTCCCCCAAGAAACAATACACAACTGATAGCACCGACACAAACCAAATGGCAACAACAATTAATTACTTTATTATCCATTGTTGTCAGCCAAATCCATCCTTTATAGAAAGGAATTGTTGCTATCACTATTATAAGTGCCACTCCAATAGGTATCCACCAGGCAGCCAATGTATCTTCGTATACTACACAGGCAACTCCACATGAAATAATAATCACGAGAATCATCAGGATACGAAGTGTATTAATAAATATAATTTTCATGATATTGTAATATATGTCTGCAAATATACAGAATTGGCCAAATAAATAAGACAACTCCACCATTAAATAATAAATGAATGAGATATTATCAAAAAAACTACAATCTAAATAATTATCAGACTGTAGTTTTATTAATTTATGCTTAAAGGCAAATTCTATCATCGGCATCCACAAAGTAGCCCTAAAAGTATTCCTATTCTTTTATAAAAGAAAGAGTTTGATTTATATGCCTGGAGGATGTTCCTAGAAAAATTGTATATTGTCCAGTATTTGTTTTCCAACTATGTGTCTGATCATCCCAAAAAGCTAAATCCTTGGAAGTTATTATAAACTCAAGGATTCGATTTTCCCCAGGTTTCAAGGATACTTTCTCAAATCTTTTTAGTTCTTTTTCGGGACGTAATACACTTGGCTGGTTCTCTTTGATATATAATTGTACCACCTCAGCTCCTTCACACTTACCTGTATTCGTAAGAGTAACAGAACATTTTATAGTCTGTTTATCATTCATCTTGTTAGATGATAATCGTGGTTTTGTCAAAGCAAATGTTGTATAGGATAGTCCATATCCAAAAGGATAAAGCGGTTCTATCTTCTTTGTATCATACCACCTATATCCAACTAATACATCTTCCTTATAATTAACATCATACACATTAATAAGATGCTCATTTTTAAGCTCATTATAGAGTGATGCCCCTTGTGGCAAATATCCCCATGCCGGTGAATCTTTAAATGACCTTTCTATAGTCATCGGTAATTTTCCTGATGGATTTACTTTTCCGATAATAATATCAGTAAGTGCTTCAAATCCAGATTGTCCTCCATACCAACCATAAATCAAAGCTGCTAATTGTTCGTTCCATGCTGACATATCAATCGCAGACCCAGTATTGATAATAGCAATAGTGTTAGGATTATTTTTAGTGATATAGCGCATAAATGATTCGTCTTCCCTAGGTAAAGCAAACGGACGTTCTACGGCTTCTTTATCCCGTGTACCCATACTCAATAAAACAACATCAGCCTCTTTTATCTCTGCCACAGTAGGCTTTTCAATATAATATACAGTTCGCCCAAAGACTTTCTGCAAAGCATCAATCAGACTTACATTATTATACCCTATCACTTCTGCCGCACCATAGCCACGAGGTATTTCATATACAAATTTACCGGTTAATAATATTTTTCTATTTTTTGTAGGATCAAGCGGTAAAATTTCATTCCTGTTTTTAAGTAATACCACACCTTCTTCTGCAACTCGCCTCGCAGTCTGCTCATGTTCAGGATATTTACTTAACAAAGTCGTGTCATACTTAGGCCTGCTATAAAATCCCATGGCAACACAAGTAGCCAAAGTGGGCCGTATCATATCGTCTAAATCCTTCTCTGTTATTTTCTTTTCATGATATAAATCCAATACTGATACTCCAAAATTATATGAACCCGGCATTTCCAGATTTTGACCTGATTTAATAACCTTTTCCAAATCCCACACAGAATTCCAGTCACTCATAACCAACCATTTAAATCCCAGCTTTTCTCTAAGAATCTTCTTTATTACATACGAACTTTGTCCTGCCCATTCGCCATCGATCTGATTATAAGAAGTCATTACAGACATAGCTCCTGCATCTATCCCAGCTTTAAAACCCGGCAAATAGATTTCATTCATAGCACGTTCTCCGATAATGGAATTACTCCGTTTACGATAAAATTCAGTATTATTCCCGTAGAAATGCTTTAAACATGCCGCTGTACCCGTACTTTGAAGTCCGGTCACATATTGACTGACCATTTGAGATACCAAATAGGGATCTTCTCCAAAATATTCAAAATTTCTGGCACATTGAGACTGTCGATAGATATTTAATCCGGGACCTAACAAAACCTCAATTCCTCCAGCTCTACATTCTTCTCCAATAGCTTTAGCATATTGGTAAGATAACTCCGGTGAAAATGTTGAGGCTAGCAAAATGGGAGAAGGAAAAGCTGTTGAACGTTCCAGTTGCTTTACAACGTTAGGATCAGGCAAATTATTCCGGATATTAACCCCTTGTGTCGCATCCGACAAATAAACAGGAAGTATTCCTTTTTCTTCAAAACCTTTGATAAAAAACTTATTATAGCCCCTAACCATGAGCGCTTTTTCCTCAATTGTCAGCTTCTTTAATAATTCATCCGCCTTCTTGTATGCTTCACTTGTCTCCATTACCTGTTGTGCATATAAACCAATGCAATTTACAAGCATGAAAATCAATAGAAAAAGTTTTTTCATATTCTGATATTAATTGAATGTGGAACTTCTCTTTTACTGATTAAAAGAGAAGTTCCACAATTAGTTTTTAGTTATTGTATAAATCTTGTATTTCTTCTTCTGACAATATTCTGTTATACAAAATAAAATCATCCAGATAACCATTCAAGAAGTTCTCAGGTGCAAATTCTCCATTAGTAAATCGATAGTTACAACCAATATAGTATGGCCAATTATCTACCACCTTGTCAACAACCCCTTTCTTTTCAATAACTTTCTGCCCATCTATATACAAATAACTATCTCTTTTTCCATCCACTTTCTTATAAATACATACATAGTGATGCCACTCACCGTCATCCATTCGTTTACCTTCATATTCAGCCCAGTTTCCTGCTTTTCCCTTGTATTCTACACAGAAAACAACAGTTTTACCACTGGTATCAAGTCTAAACCAACTTTGTCTGGGCACAGGATCGGTATAAGTAGCACCAGGTCCCACACCTTGATGAAAGACTGCATTCTTAGCTGTCATATTTGAAACCTTCACCCAAAATGCAACTGTAAATTCACTATCCGTATAATGATTCTTCAATCCTTCTTCAGGAATAGACAAAATTGAATAATTTTGCTTGTCGCCTTGGAAGTGTGCTGCAAATCGACATTCAGCACTTTCTCCGGAAAAGCGCGCCTGAGAATTATATACACTGGAACCAGCTCCTGCCGTAAGTTCCTCAGGATTCAATTGATTTGGACCTGCATCTTTATTATCACCATCGAATGGCAAATACAATACTAACTTTTCTGCAGAAACAACATATACATAACCTTCTTTCTCTTTCGTAGAGCTATTTACTGAGTTTTTAGCTTTCAACGTCACTTTGTATTTTCCTGGATTATTATATTGCACTACAGGATTTTGTTCTACAGAACTGGCTGGAGTACCTCCTTCAAATGTCCATTCCCATTCTTCAACCGTTCCTAATGTCTTATCCAAGAAGTTAATATATCCCCCGGCATAAGTATTCCGGCATTGTGCACCAAAATCAGCGGCAATCGCATTTTTATCAATAACAGTAATATAATCCTCTCTTACTTTGTCCGAAGACGCTTTGGGATTCTTAGCTGTCAATTTAATAGTATAGATTCCCGGAGAAAGTGTCATTTGTGGATTTTGTTCTGTTGAAGTGATAACTGCTCCACCTTCTTTAGGTGTGAAACTCCATAACCACTCATTCGGATAGCCTTTGGACAAATCTTTAAAAGAAATAACATCTTCATTTGTAGCAGTAGTTTTATCTGCAGAGAAGTCAACAGTTATCTGCGACGGATAGTTAACAGTAATATATTGTTCCTTCACCATTTCGTTTGCTTCTTCTCCGCGTCCGACAGACAAGGTAACCGAATAAACTCCAGGCTTATTATATACAACATTAGGACTAAATAAGATTGAGGTTTCTGGTTCTCCACCTTCGAACCGCCAATTCCATTTAGAAGGTTCACCAGTAGATATGTCTTTGAAAGTAATACTTTCTCCGATTGTGACTTCCTGAAGATCTGATTCGAAAGCAGCTTGCAAGGACTGCAAATCATCTTCAGAACAAGCCAATAACAATATCACAACAATACACTGTAATAAATATATAGTTTTTCTTTTCATATCAGTAATGTATTAAATTCATTGTATTGATTTTATGCTAACAACTTTAAATGCCAGCCCATCCGTATATCGTTTTTCTCCTCCCTCATAGATAATAGCAATCTGTGAATCAGAGAGCTCAACTATATCAGAGTAACCAGAGTTACCTTCATAAACTGTATATTGTCCCTTCCAGTTTTTCCCATTATCCGTACTTTTTTTGATAGTCATATTAATACGTTCCGTAGCGGAAGCAGCATTCGAAAGAAAAACAGCTCCTCCTATTGATAATATACTACCCTGACACTTACAGTCTATTTGATCAATGCTAATTTGAGGTGAAGACCAAGTAAGTCCTCCATCTATGCTAGTACAACTTTTCCGATAAAAGCCTTCATCTGCTCTCATATTCAACATTAACGTTCCCTCTCCTATCTCGGCTACAGAACATTCTCCAACACCACCGACAGGAGTAGGTTCTCCTGGTTTCCATGTTTTTCCGTAATCATCAGAATAAATGATATGAGAATAACTCGTGACCTTTCCACTCTCCCGAGTTGTAAAATAGTTTGGAGCAACTAATCTTCCTTTATGTATTCCCTTTTGAATCTGAATACCATGGCACGGACCGGTAGCATACCAATCCCATTTTTCTTTTTTTACAGAAGAAGTTATTTCAACTGGTTGCGCCCAAGTAATGCCGTCATCATCAGAATATGTACTGTCTCTTATAC
>ERZ1694703.524-NODE-524-length-11899-cov-7.604103_pt1 | contig 11899 bp, 16 predicted proteins | sample MGYA00581719_ERZ1694703 | MGnify/ENA primary metagenome ERZ1694703 (study PRJEB42213, sample SAMN07424470) | human gut metagenome | biome: ENVO:00009003; feature: ENVO:2100002; material: ENVO:00002003 | host: Homo sapiens | place: USA | collected 2014 ... | reverse complement strand
CTCGGAGATGTGTATAAGAGACAGGTTTTATCTAATCAAGAGCATTATTAATATAATTAATGATAGCATCTACTCGTTTATCATTCAGATCAAGCATCTCCCATGTATTAGTATCATTACGATAATATCTAATACAACCACCATAGTAATTAGAGGTAACGTCAATCCAATAATCTACTTCTAGAGGATTAGGCTACGTATCTGATGCTCTAAATCTAACTATCTCTCTCTGTAACATATATTATGCTTTAAATGTTGTTATTTTGTCTTCTGTTCCATCATCATATACATCAATATGAACCCAGGTAACATCTTCCTCTAAACGTACTTTACATGGTAATAACAAAGGTTTAGCCTTTATTATCTCTCTTACTTCTTCTGCAGTCTTATCATCACAAGTAAAGTCAATAGCATTACCTGTTACATGTGCAGATACATATACGCTCTTCTTACCTTTTACTAAAGGACACATATTACAACGCATACCTCTTTGATGCATATTACCAATATTGATATGCATTGGCATTCGTAAAATATCAGTACGTAGACACAGTAATACATGTAGTAGCTATGTACTTAAGAACATCCATGATTGTTCTCCAAATTTACCATATATGTGATTACATACTAATTCCTTTACGTTAAAGTAAGGTTTAAGCTGTTTAATTATTTCTTCTCTCGGCATCATTGTTATTCATCATTAGAGCATCACCAACTAGATTGGCTGCTACGTTCATACCAAATTGTTTAGTATCGTTATCTATCTCACTTACCTTTACGTTGATTTGAAGGAGCAGAAGATATATCTGCTCCAACAATTCTCTATCTGTCATATGTGCTAAGTATGGATTCATTAGTAGGTAACTGTCTGTTCTCCTAATTGCAACTAAAATGACTTTACTAACTTATATCTACCGCTCGAATATACATATATATTTACTAGATTACCGGCGTATGCAGTTCCTCCATTAACTGTTATACCACGACTTGCATACCAATTAAGAGAAGCACCTGCTACGAACATGAAGTAGTTCCAAACATTAGATTCTACTGGTGTAGTACCTGAAAGGAATAAATAACAATTATCATACGTAAGACTATTCAAAGTTAATTTATTAACTACCTCTGCTTTCCCATCTTGAATAACATCTACAAATGCTTTAGCTCCACTCTCTGCTTGAGTTAAAGTAATCTTAGCAGTTCTCTAAGTTGTTGTTTCATTCTCTGCTACCGTTATATACTTAGTGTTGGTTGTAGTTCTCGCAGTAGCAACCCAAGAACTATTCGACGAGAATTCATAATCTAGAGATTCTGTAATTTCACTACCGTCGCTTTTAAATGCAGTCTTATAAGATTGCACTGTAAGAGTCTCATTAGTTTCTGCTGCAGTTACCCTTAAATTCGTTGGAGTTACGTTAAACGTATATGTATATGTAGGAGTATAACCGCTTTGAGTTATCTCTATAGATTGAGTCTTACCAGATTCATTCTATGTAAATACTAGAGTAGTACTTCTAGTACTAGAAGTAGTGTTTTTCAGTATCTCTACACTTATGTTTCCAGTTGTAGATACAACTACCCAATCAGTACCACCAGAAGTTAAACTACAGCCTATATTACTACCATTCTTAGTAGATACTATTCTTGGTATGAAAGTGGCATTACTATATAGAGCATCATATGTATTTGGTGTTATTGTAAATACATACTCAATAGTAGGTTCAGCACCTGCTTGAGTAACTGTACAAGTAGCTGACTTACCACCATGAGTTGCAGTAATAGTAGCAGTTCTACTAGATGTAGATGTATTCTCTCCTAATGTTAAAGTACTAGGTGAAGAAGTACTGCTAAGACTACCTAAGTTAGTAGATAATGTAGGATTGCCTGTTTCTTCAGTAACATCTCCACTAGCCCAATATACAGTTCTCTTAGCACTAGCTGTAATAGTAGAAGTACCACCACTACTAGATACACTAGTAGGATTAGCTGATACAGATATAGTCCATTCTCCATATGAGCTAATAGTATCTCCGCTCTGTGATAGACTAATAGTAGCTGTCTTATTAGACTCATTCTAAGTTATAGTAACTGTACCTGTTCTATTTGAAGTGCCTTCATTAGCAGAAGCGCTTACTGTAGTTCCACTTAAAGAGAATCCAGTACCAGATACAGTAGTAGACTTTAATGATACACTAGTATCGCCACTCTATTCTACCCCATTCAATACCTTTCTTTTATAAGAACTAACAGTAAAAGACTTACTACCACCGCCAGCTCCAAATGACATACTAGTAGGTGATACTGTTAAGTAGTAATTCCAAGTCTCTGCTTTCTTACGTATATCATCTATCTTTACACATTCGTTAGCTCCATAAGTAGAAGCATTATCAATAACGATTAATGAATTAATAGCTAAAATCTAGGTCTTAGTAGGACATTCTGTCCCACTCTTACCTAGACTAAGCTTACTTAATATCATAGAATATGTTGCTATTTCATTACTCATGTTGCTTATTCTTTAAAGTTTCTATTTCAGCTTTAAGCTTTTCAATCTCATCCTTAAGCATCTTAACTCCTTCAATAGCTAATACACCTAACATCTCATACTCTACCTTCTTAACCTTAACATACTCTTCACCATCTTTAGTGAATGATTCAAACTGTTCGGGATTACTTACTTCAGACTTAAGAGTATCACTTTCAGTTACTATGTCCTCAAAACCTAATTCCTCTAAGTTCTATGCTATAGTACCTATTTGCTTCTAATCATTCATTATAAATGATACAGTGGGTATAGAACATATCTAGTCTAGAGTATAGTCTAAAGGTTTAATATCTGATTTTAATCTAGCGTCAGATTCTTTGAAGAAGCCACTAACTGCAGATACCTTACCGGAAGACGTAACATTACCTACTGCTATATTATCATAAGAGTATATAGACTATTTAGGAGTTATAGTTACTGTTCTAGTAACCCCTGAAGTAGGCATAGCCGCATTGGTTATAGATTCTACCATATTACGAAGATCGCTACTATGATATGCATGAACTATAAAAGTTTCATACTATTGTGGCTATTTAAACCACAAATAAATACGATTATCGTAATTAAATACTTTTATATCCCCAAAGCTATATCCATTATTAACACCAGTAGCCTAGAATATTTTATTTTCAGGAGGATGGTTGTAGAACTATATTACTGTGTCAAATGGAACACTATTACCATAGTAAGAATTACCAAAAATTCTCACTGTAATCATAGTGGAATCACCAGCTGAATTTCTTAATCTCACTAAACAGCCATTACGATAGTCATATACTGTTTTTGGTAAATAACGCTGGTCTAATTTATCAGCATAATTGCCTTCATGAAGTAAACTATAATGTTTAGCATTATAATAGTAAGATGCTCCATCAGCTAAACTATCTACTCTACCTAATGATATACATGGATGAGTTGTCAGTTTATCATTGTATAAATATGCTCCTAATGAATTTGTATACCCTACTTCTGCAGTTTCTACTTCGTTATTAACAAACTAGATAAAACCCACAGTATTAGTACCGCGCAAAGTTAAAGGCTAGCCAGATGAAGTTTGATTTATTGATAATACTCCCGTCATAGTATCCCCAGCTTTTTTTACAAAAGCAGATGGACTAATACCACCAACTGTATCAGCATTACCAGCATTAGCTGGCTTACCAACGCTTACAGTCTATGCACTACCTCCAGATGGGGTTACTGTGAAATTACCAGCAGAACCATTAGCAAATGTATAAGTAGTATTAGTATTCTATGCAGGTATACCTAATGCAGTTATATCAGCTTTAGTTACAGCAGTAACACTAGCTACATGACTAGTAGAATCAGTAGAGAACTTATAGAATCCAGATGCTTTGCTAGGTGCAGAACCAGCAGGATGTACATAGTTATTATATGTAGCTCCTTTAGTTAGAGTAAGAGTATCGCCACTAATAGATGCAGTAGTAACAGCATTACCAGAACCAGCTACAGTTACTTTACCAACCTTCTTAGCTAATTCTGTATTCATAGTAGACTACAGATTATTGATATTAGTTTGTAACTGATTATCACCATCTTTTCTAGCTTGAATTTCTACATTCAAATCATTGATGATATCATTTGAACTATTCTCAATAAGCTCTTCTAATCTATCTACTTCAGTAGTTACTCTATTATCTAGATTAGTAATTCTATTAGGTATATTGACGTCTAAGTTCTATTTATCAGTAGCAGTCATTACACCAGCTGCAGATTGTGTAGCAGCAGGTATAGTCTATGACTTAGTAATAGGATTAGCATATGAATTACTAGCTGCAGATAAATCAGATTGCTTATAATTAATAGTTACGCTAGTTGCATTTCTAGATGTTGCATCTATACCAGTAACTAAGTTATTAGGTAGTGAATCAAGTTTATCACCAGGATTCTATATACTACCAAATTCATTATATAAATCATCTAATCTACCTTTATCTATTGCAGACATAGCACCTGCATTAGTAGTTGTAGCTGATGGTATATCTATATTATCGTCCTGTAATGGACCATAATTTAAACCATCTTTAGCTGCATACTTATAGTTAATCTTAACTAATTCACCAGTACTAGTAGTAGGAGTAAGATATGAAGTAAGCTTAGTAGGCATGCTATTTAAAGCATCTCTATTAGCTTTACCTTTATCTCCAGGATATGCAGTACTAGGAGTTTCACCTAATGCCAAACTCTAACTAATCTCTAAGTATTGAGTACCAGTCCATCTATATGTTAAGTTAGTATCCTTAGCTACATATATCTTACCAGTTTCACCAGTCTGAGGGAATTGAGCTTTAGTAGAGAACTCTAATACATCATCTACATAAGATGGTAATTGAGCTGCAGGAACTTTACCAGTTGAGTCTAATTCAGCTAAACCACCAGGCTGACCTTTAGTACTAATGAACGCATTTAAACTATTAGTAATAGTAGTATCACCTGCTTTTCTATCTTCAATCTCTTTCTGTAAAGCATCTTCTAGTTTATCAGTAACTCCATCAAACTTATTCTCTATACGGTCTATCTCTGCTTCTCTATCAGCAATCTCCTTATCAATCTTATCATCAAGATCGTCTATTCTATTATTTATATTGGAGTCAGCTTCCTTTAGATCTTCAATCTGCCCAGGTATAGTAGTATTAAGTTCTACATAATCTTCCTTACTCATGAGACCATCCATAGAGGCAGTAGCATTAGCTATACGTATATCCATATAGATATTGTTACCACTCTTAACGGTATTCCATGATACACAAGGAGTAGCATTCTATCTGAAAGTAATGCCATTAGTTACTAAGTCATAAGTAGATGTATTAGTACCATCTTTAAACTTAATATTAGTTAATGCTAAATTACCTATATATACATACTGACCATTATCTGTAAGTACTTTAGTACCATCTCCAGTAGTCTTAATAACTGTAGTAGTATATTGTTCTTTACTATAGTTCAATGAACCATCCACAGTAATAGTATCAAATACTACTTGAGATATATTATCTGTACCTTCTTCTTTGACAAAGTCAGGAGATTCAATGTATATAGTACCACCAACTATAGCTACTTCGGTTGCTAAGTCTAATCCATTTCTATTAGAATTAATAGTATAGATAAGCTTACCTTCCTCTATAGCTTGCTTTAATGCGTCATAATCTTCTTGACTTACTTTACCATCAACGATAGTAGGATCAAAGATATACATAGTCATATCTTTAAACTCTATCATTCGGATCTTACCATTTCTTTCACCGTCTTGGAATGGAATCATTTCCTATCCTGTGACAGCAGTACGTTCTGAAGCTTGACTAATCTTTAAACCTTTAATTCTTGCTATCATTGTCAATCAAATTATTTTCTTTCTACTATTCTAACAGTACTACACCGTTATCTTCCCATAACCAAGGATCTGCATCCTCTGTCAACAATGCTAATACATAAGGATCGTATAATCCTCTAAAGTATCCATTACCACAACCACACTTAATACAATACGGTTTGAGTTTCATAGGTATACCACTATATAACTATGGTTTAACCTAATGTAAGTATCTCTTTAGTATTTCAGAATCTATAGGAGTAGTAACACTAGATGTGTTACTAAACTCCAATAAATCTGTCAATTCATTGTATACTATGGTTGCTACAACATCTCTATTGTTCCTAAGTATATTAGTTTTAAGTATAGAGTTTGTTTTACTGTTTATATATTCTTTTGCTTTATCCATAGTAATTATGCGTTTGCGTATGTTTTAGTAGTAGCACTATTTTTTTTGAATACCAAACCTACTGTTGGGTCTAAACTAGCGGAATAGGTGTTACCTCCTGATACTTTTTGTACATATATGCTACCATCTCCAGATATATATATCTATGAACCATTACTACTTCTAACGTATATTGTTCCTGATTTGGGAGTTGTATTCTAAGATCCGTATATATCTATTAGATAGAAATCTGTATCTGTAGTTTGAGGCACTCTCAGTCCACTGAAACTATCACCTGCTAATACTACTTTACCATTAGCACTATCTCCTACATTAAGTTCATTAATTTCCCCAGAGGAATTCCAAGCGATATTACCTTTTGCTAACTGTCCACTACCATTAGAATTTAAACCAAACCACTCAGTAAATGGAGACTAAGCCTAACCCATACGCATACCTGTTGAATCTAGTTTAAACTAATAATCACTTGTAAGCTATGATATATTATTTTTCTTTATATAAGTACCAGAAGTAGATAATGCACCACTGCTTGAATTATTAATCATACTCAACCCGCTACCATCTAGCGTAAGCTTAGTATCAGTTGTAGTTAACTACAACTAACTATTCTCAGAATCAGCAGCTAAGTGTATGCCTCCAGCTCCAAAGTAAGCTTCGCCATTCTCAAAGTCTAACAAGAAGTTAGGTCTAAACGAGTTAGAAGTGTTCATAGGATCTGAAGTATTAATCAAATGATATTCAGAACTATCACCACCACTAGAGTTCTTACCTCTTTGTGAGAACATTAAGTTGTTATTGAATACAGCTCCACCTACTAATGAGTTAGGTGCAATAAGTAAGTCAGTATAGATAGCTTCAAAGTTTTTTAATGGTTCCCATGCTCCAGAGGTATCTGTTCCTGGCGATTCATTATTCTGCTACGTACCAATCCATGTCATTACGGCTTTTAAAAAGAAATAGTGATTGCCTTCAGTATCTCCTCCAGTATCATATACATATGGGGCAGTTTCTCCATCGTTAATATAAGGAGTACTAGTACTATATATACCCATAGGATATGCTATAGGTTGTGAACCTACTGGATCTGGAGTAATAATACCTCCCATAGGGTTAGGTTTAGACCATGCAGTTTCCATGTTATCGTCAATAACTCTACACTGAATAAACCATATGTAATTATACTCATCACCTTTAGTAAGCTCAGGAACATCCATAGACCAACCTGTAGGGTCTCTCTTCCATTTCATAGTATCATTCCAAGCCTCACCAGTATAAGTAGTTTCAGTACCTTTACAGTATCTAACTTCATAACCTACTCCAGGAATACCAGATCCACCATTATCACCAGTCATACCAGTCATATAGTATGGATCACACCATTGTTCTATTAATGTGTTATCTCCACCATTAATAAGGGCAAATGTAGCCCATAATACTTTACCACTACTTAATGCTGGCGCAGTAGAACTCCAACCTGCAGGATAACGTTCAGCAGCATTTAACTAAGGAGCAGTTTCCCAACTATTGTTTCTAGCAAATCTGTATTCATAGTAGTTACCATCCATGCCTTGAACCTTACCTACATTTACCCAGTCACTACCATTCCATACCCACAAGAAACCATCAATAACCCAACCATCTCCTATCTCATTGCCACTATCTGGAAGATCATCTGTAGAATCTAAAGTACCTTTAATAACAACCCCTTGACCTGTTATTTTTACTACAGCGCCCCATTCTATTACTGTACCTGTTTCACCTTGAACTAACGCTATACATTTCCACCATATACCAGTAGACATATCAGGCGTAAGTACCCAACCATCGCCTGGATGATACGGGTCATTACTAGTAGGTTTCTCAGGTTGAGTAGAACTCTATTTGAATGCTTCTACTTGATAATTGAAGTTATTACCATCAAGACCAGGTACACCTGTAATTAAATAAGGCCCTTGCCAACCTCTTTCGTCTTCAGGCAGAGATTCATCAATTACTAACTTATTATCAAAAGTAACTAAAGCTTGAATACCCCATATTGCTTCTTTGCCAGTTGCAGTAGGCATACCTACACCCCAAATACTACCAGGGTTAATATTTAATCTATCTGGGTCTCTAGGCTTAACATCACTACCAGATGTCTTAGTATACATTACTCTAAGGTGTTGACCATCATCACCCCATTTAGCCCATAATGACGGAGAACTAAAGTTACCCCATTTGTGAGTATCACCTTTATACTTTCTTTTACTAACCCATTCATATTTAAACTCTTCACTTACTCCCTTAGGATCATCTGTCCAAGGTTGTTCACCAGGAGCTGATTGAGGTATATATTCATCTTGGTCTGGATTATTATCCGTAATCTCTTGAGGAGAGGCAAGTAACTTAGTACGCTGATATATATACTCTACTTCATCACCGTCTTTACCGTTTACTCCCCATTTAGACCAAATAGTAGGATCACTCCACTCACTCCAACTACCATCAGTTTGTAAGTTATGTGAACAAACCCATTCACATTGATATTGTTCGCTAATACCTGTAGGATGATCAGTCCACCCTTGTCTAATAGCTTCAGTCTGGCTGTTACCTGTAGGTTTAGTAGGTGTAACTAAACTAGTTACAGTAAGCTTATACACGAATTCAATATTACTACCATCAGCTCCATCATGACCATCTGCTCCAGTAAGTCTCACTGGTGTACTCCAGGGAACTACAATTGTGCCTTTACTAGAGAATGTAGCAGTAGACATCCATACATAGCCATTAGGATTACTATCACTACCAGACCATCCTTCAGGATATGTAATAGTATTAGTATCGTAATCCCAGCTACCTCCTACAGGAGTATCGGGTCTTTGTATAGTTTTAGTAGATTTGTATGCTATTACTACTCTAGTAGTATCTCCGTCTATACCTGGTACACCATCAATACCATCCTTACCGTCTTTACCGTCTTTACCATCTTTACCGTCCTTACCTGCATCTCCTGTTCTACCTGCTGGTATACCAAATGAGAATAAGAACTTATCTTTATCTAAAGATACAGATGCTGTAGGAGTACTTGATTCATATACATCCTTAATCGCAGCTTTAAACTTAGAACTACTGCCTTTAAAATAGTTATTACTACCTATAACTATATCAGCTACAGATTCAAGTGGTAATTTGTAGTTATTGTCTTTCTCTGCAGTAACAATGTATTCACCACCTGTAGCTTCAAGCTTCTCTTCTAAGTCTAATATCTTTACACCATCGCATTTTTGTGTCATATCTCTTTATTTTATAATTTACAATAACCGTTACTGCAATTTCCTGTACTGCAAGTATTATTAGAACAAGAGTAACAAATACCACTAAATAAAGTAGCAGAGTTACGCTCTTTCTCTAAATGAAGACACTTATCGTTTTCTGTATTGAAACAATCACCTTTCTGAGTAAGAATAGCATTGTTACAGCAAGTACTAGCTGCACATTTTGGTTTAATAGATATCTCAAGTAATCTACAGATATCTACATATAATTGTAAAGCATCGCGATAGTAATCGGATGCTAAAGCATACTCAAGCAGCTATCTCTTAAAGACTACTAACATTATGTTCTGCATAGTCTGATCATCTAAACAAGTTGAGCAGTGAGTATGTAATTTCCTAATCTCTGCCATATATACAATTGAAGGATTGTAGTATATGCCATGAAAATGTATTTCTTCCTATTCCGTAAAACATCTCAAAGTAACATACTTCATATTCCAATCTAATTCTAGAATATCGTCATTAGTTACAGTTACATTATTATCGGAATCTACTGTAATATTCTCAGAAAAGCTAATGTTATGTATAGGACTGTCTTCAAGTATGTTCTTTAAATTCCATACTTCATCTATATAAACTTCCTTACTATAGCTACTAAGGTCTACTTCAGTCTCTATCTTGAAGGTCAGTTTATCACCATCTATTTGTATATTTGTTAATTTGTCCATATATCAACAATAAAAAAAGTGGAGAGTGGAATATTCCACAACTCCACTTCTGTAGTTTGTAAAAGGAATCTTATCCCAAATTCAATCTCTCTAACGTGGATTAGGCAATTGTCTTACCAGCAATAAATGACTGAATACCTTTATCTACAATAGAATCAACTAAACTAGGACAATAAACTTCCGTAGTCAACGGAGTAGTCTTGATGTACTGATTATCATTGCTCAAGTACAGGTTATCGTTTTCGATGATAGCATAATCATATTCTGCATCTTCTACTACTTTACGAACCTGTTCAACAATAGGATATGCACCAGTAAATACGTGACCTTTATAACCCATGTTACGTACTTCTGCATCACGTACTTGCTTCCAATAACCCTTACCAGGATTACCTGCAGTCTTTTCAATCTTAGCACCAGCAACGGCTTTAGGTTGATTAGCAAGCAATGCACCAGGAATAGTTTCATACAGAGAAGCTTCCATAGATACAACGCTATATTCATTCAGAGAATAAACACCTTCGTTATCATCCTTCGGCATGGCAGTTAAAGTAAGAACAGCAGCAGAAGCAGAAGCCTGTACTCTACGATTCTTGTGAGCGTTAATCTTCTTCAAGAAAGCGTCTACTAAATCTTTAGCTGTAGTAGTTTCAGCATATACTTCATAAGTATGAGTAAACTGCCAAGCAGCTTCATACATATCCTTATAAACGATACGCAAAACGTAACGATTACCAGCAATAATAGTAGCGTTAGTTAAAGTGATTACAATCTTTTCTTCAACAGGAGCTACATATTCACCGATTACTGCAGACGGTTTAGAAGCTTTCTGAATTTCAGTAGAGAAATCAATATTAGCTTTCTGTGCTACTGTACCATCAGGCATAGTAACATTCATCTTTTCACCTGCTACACCTACATACAGAGAGTTAGCATTTACTGCATCAGCAGCAGTCTTAATAAGAGCCTTATTCTCATCGAACAAAGCAACATCACCAACAGTCAAAGCATCTACTGTAGTGTAAGAAGCCGGAGCTTGTTTTCCAATCAGAACTGAGTGTACTGAAGTTATCATATTAAATGTTTGTTTTTAAATTAGACATTAGCGCTTAGTCTATTCGCTTACTTTCTACTTTCATTATTTCAGATTTCCACGTTGGTAAGCGCCTTAATTATTCGTCCTAAGATTTCTTAGAACTTGTATTAGGTATAGTTTGTACTATCATTTGAACTGCTAGATCAACTATATCCTAATGTGTATTTTCTGGAAGATCTGTGTATTCTTTAGTAAGATCGCTTACGTTACCCAGATCTTTTGCTTTTCTTAAGTAGGTAAGTTCATAAGAACTTATATCATAATTACCATCAGTATATAATACAATTTTATTGTCAGTATATACTCTAATAGGCTTTGCTTGATTATAACGCAATCTGTGATCTGATAGACTATTACTTAGTCTAGAGCTTACTGTCTCTATTGTAGCCTCTATTACATCAGATTCACGAGTAATTAAGTTATTGCATTTATTATCCTTTATACTTATGTATACATTTTCACCAAGTGCAAACATATAATCTTCAGGATAATCAGCTGTCTCTTATACACATCTCCGAGCCCACGAGACTGCAGCT
>ERZ1694703.516-NODE-516-length-12007-cov-5.492470_pt1 | contig 12007 bp, 9 predicted proteins | sample MGYA00581719_ERZ1694703 | MGnify/ENA primary metagenome ERZ1694703 (study PRJEB42213, sample SAMN07424470) | human gut metagenome | biome: ENVO:00009003; feature: ENVO:2100002; material: ENVO:00002003 | host: Homo sapiens | place: USA | collected 2014 ... | reverse complement strand
GGCAGCGAGCCCACAGAGCAGTCGGCATTGTACGAGCAGCCTTTTGAACTGGACAAGACCACTTTAATAAAAGCCAAAGGATTCAAGGAAGGTCTCCGCTCAAGCAGAACATTATCCATATCGGCAACGAAAGCTGAATTAAAGGCTGCTCTTTCTGTAAATCCTACTCAGAATGGTACATCTTATAAGTACTTTGAAGGCACTTACCAGAAAGTGGCTGATGTAGAAAAGTCACCGTTGCTGGAGTCTGGTGTCATGCCCGAACCTTCTATTAAGGGTGCTAAGCAGGAGGATCATTTCGGTTATATCTTTTCTGGATTGATAAATGTTCCCGAAGATGGAGTCTATACTTTCCAGACCCGTTCGGACGATGGCAGTGTCTTGTACATTCACGATGAGCAGGTAGTCAATAATGATGCTTCCCATGCTGCAATTCCTGCTACCGGAATGGTCGCGCTGAAGAAAGGTTTTCATCCTTACAAGCTCTATTACTTTGAAGATTATGAAGGTGAGTATTTGAGCTGGGCTTGGAAACTGCCTTCTGCCGAGAAGTTGGCACCCATCCCTGCATCGGCTTTATTTGTGAAATAATAGTTTAATATATATGCTATGAGAAAGTTATTTTTGTTATTTTTACCTTTGTTCGCTGCATCATGCGGACAGGTGAAGCAGCAGGCACCTGCACCAGAGCCCGTTAATGTCATGAGTTTCAATATTCGCTATGACAATCCGGAAGATAGCTTGGACAACTGGCAATACCGTAAAGACCGCGCGGCAAATGCCATCCGTTTTTATGGTGTGGATATATTGGGTACGCAAGAAGTACTTCATAATCAGTTGGAAGACCTTAAACAACGATTGCCGGAATACGGAGTCATCGGTGTAGGTCGTGAAGATGGAAAGGAAAAGGGTGAATATAGTGCACTCTGGTATAAGAAAGATCGTTTCAACTTGCTGGATTCTGGCTATTTCTGGTTGAGCGAGACTCCTGAAGTTGCCGGTTCCAAGGGCTGGGATGGAGCTTGTGAGCGTATTGCTTCATGGGCAAAACTGCAAGATAAAGTAAGTGGTAAGGAGTTCTTCGCATTGAATACCCACTTGGATCATGTAGGTGTTGCTGCACGTCGTGAAGGTATAAGCCTTATGCTGGATAAAGTAAATGAGTTGAGTGGTAACTTACCCGTAGTAGTAACGGGCGACTTTAATGCTAGTCCGGAATCGGATGTCATCAAACACGTGACTGACCCTTCCAATCCGGAACACTTGACAGATGCACGCCAGGCATCGGCAATTGTTTATGGTCCGGCATGGAGTTTCCATGATTTCGGAAAGATTCCTTACGATAAACGTCCGCTGATTGATTACGTTTTTGTACGTAATGGACTGAAAGTTTTGAGGTATGGTGTATTGGCTGAAACAGAGAATAATGCTTTCCTCTCCGACCATGCCCCTATTTTAGTAACAGTTGAATAATAAAACAATAATTATGACTAAGATATTAAGAATATGTATCGTTATGCTCTTGGCAGTCTTGCTACTGCCGGTAGAGTTATCGGCACAAAGCCGCCGTGATAAAGAACAGACCTATGTTTTGGACCAACCTTATGAGGTGACAAAGATTACCCCTCCCCAGGGCAAGAAGATAAAGAATGTCATCTTGATGATTGGTGATGGCATGAGTCTTATGCACGTATATTCTGCCTGGACAGCCAATCGAGGCAAGTTGTTTTTGGATAACTGCCAGGTAGTGGGTTTGTCTAAAACCTATTGTGCCAACAAGCTGATTACAGACTCGGGAGCGGGTGGAACAGCCATAGCTACGGGGCAGAAGACAAACTATCATTCTGTGGGTGTAGATACCGAAGGACGTCCTTTGAAATCATTGGTAGACCTGGCTGCTGCTAAAGGTAAATCGACCGGTATAGCGGTGACTTGCCGTCTGTGGGATGCCACTCCTGCTGATTTTTGTTGCCATAACAAGGATAGGGATGCGGAAGCTGAAATCGTAGCAGATTACGTTAATTGCAGTGCCGATTATGTATTCGGTGGAGGTGCCAAGCTTTTCGAAAACCGTGAAGATGGACGTGACTTGTTTAAGGAACTACGCGATAAAGGATTTCAGACTCCTCGCAGTTGGGATGAATTGGCTGGCATAAAGAGTGGTAAGGTATTTGCCGTACCTTATCCCGTCGATACTCCTCTTCCTGCTGAACGTGGCGACCTTTTGGCACGTGCTTCATTGAAAGGTATCGAATTGCTGGACCAAAATAAAAACGGTTTCTTTATGATGATAGAAGGTTCGCAGCTGGATGACTACGGACACTTCAATGACATTGATTTGCTGATGCAGGAAACACATGACTTTGACCGTACTATCGGTGCCATTTATGAATGGGCTGCCAAGGATGGAGAAACATTGGTAGTAGTTACTGCAGACCATGAGACTGGTGGACTTACGTTGGTTGATGGAGATTTGGCAGAAGGCAGAATCGTATGTAAGTTCTCTACCGGTGGTCATAGCGGTGTAATGGTACCAGTGTATGCTTTTGGTCCCGGTGCAGAGGAGTTTACAGGGATTTTTGAAAATACTGCTATCTTTGACAAGATAAAAAAACTGCTCAATTTGTAATTTAAAAAATAACTATTTCCTATGTTGAAACACATTTTATTGGTAGGCTTGCTTTCTTTTTCCACTCTCCCTTTGCTGAAAGCTCAGAGCTGTGGCAATGATGAAAAGTATCATTTGCCTTATAAAAATACATATGTAAAGGAACCGCTGGTCACTGAAAATGAGTATCGTGTGGCAAAACCTGAGACGATTGTGCCGAAAAGCTTCGAAGAAGCTCGGCAGATTCTTCCCAATCCCATTTGGGGTGGACATGACAAGGAACTTGAAATGTATTGGAAGGCATGGGAAATAGCTATCGGCAATATTCGTGCTCCTCAAGCAGGCTCGGGTTTTGTCTCAAGCTATTTGGATACAGCTTATAATGGTAATATCTTTATGTGGGATTCCTCTTTCATTCTGATGTTTGCCCGTTATGGTACCCGTTTCTTTCCTTTCCAGAATACGCTGAACAACTTTTACGCCAAGCAGCATCCCGACGGTTTCATTTGCCGTGAAATAAAGGCAGATGGTGCCGATTGCTTTGAACGCTATGATCCGGTGAGTACCGGACCGAATTTGATGCCTTGGTGTGAGATGGTCTATTTCCATCAGTTTGGTGATACGGAACGCCTGCACAAGATATTTCCGGTACTTTGTGCTTATTATAAGTGGTTGAAATTGAACCATACTTGGAGAAATGGAACCTACTGGTCAAGCGGATGGGGGACCGGCATGGATAATATGCCCCGTGTTCCGTCGGAATACAGCCCTATCTACAGTCACGGGCATATGATTTGGTTAGATACAAACCTACAGCAATTATTTACTGCCAATTTACTACTTGAGATGGGCTTTTATCTGGAACGTTGGCAAGAGATAGAAGAGTTTGAAGACGAAGCCAAAATGCTGGGAAAATATATCCATGACAATCTTTGGGATGAAAAGACCGGTTTCCTTTATGACCAGTATGCTGACGGTACGCTCTGTACAACCAAGGGAATAGGTGCCTATTGGGCTCTGTTTACTGATGTATTGGATTCTGTACAGTTGGACCGCATGGTGAAGGAATTGGATAATCCTGCCACATTCAACCGGAAACACCGTATTCCTTCTTTGTCTGCCGATAATCCCAAGTACAAGGAGAATGGCCGTTATTGGCAGGGTGGCGTATGGCCGGGAACTAATTACATGGTGATGCAGGGCCTTGTGCAGAAAGGTTATGGTAAACTGGCACGGGAGATTTGTTTGAATCATTATGCCCAGGTGTTTGAGGTCTATAAGAAGACTGGAACTTTTTGGGAATATTATGCTCCGGAAAGTGCTGAGCCGGGATTTATGGCAAGGGATAATTTTGTGGGTTGGGCAGGACTTCCTCCTATTGCTGAATTGATAGAATTTATTATCGGTATTCGGGGAGATTATGCCAAAAAGCAGATTATCTGGGATATGAATTTGACGGAGATTAACGGCATAGAACGCTATCCTTTTGGTCCCGAAGGGCTTATCTCCTTAAAAGCTGAAGCACGCCGTTCTGCAAGTGATGAACCCCGTATCACAGTAGATTCTAATATTGATTTTGAACTGTGTGTACTCTATGGTGGAAAAGAGAAAAAGATAAATGTGACATCCGGTAAGCATACCTATTAAAGAAGAAATCAATCATGAAAAACAATATGTCAAGACGCCAATTTCTGAAGACTGGCGGGCTTGCCTTGGCTGCAATGACCTTTCAGCCCGCTTCCGTATTATCTTCATCCGGGACTTTCAGCCAGAGATATGTTTCGTTGCGTCCTTCTGCAAGCAAAAGGAACTTCATTTCGAAGGCAGTAGATGCTGCCATTGAAGAAGCAAAGCCTAAAATAAAGGACGAGAAGTTGCGTTGGATGTTCGAGAACTGTTTTCCCAATACGCTTGACACTACTGTCAGATATAGAGTGAAGAATGGCAGACCAGATACTTTCGTCATTACAGGTGATATAGATGCCATGTGGTTGCGCGACTCTTCAGCGCAAGTATGGCCCTATCTGCCGTTGATGAAGAAAGATAAGGACTTGCAGTTGATGGTGGCAGGACTTGTCAACAGACAGACTGAATGTATCTTAATAGACCCGTATGCCAATGCCTTCAACGACGGGCCGTTGGGCAGCTATTGGGAAACCGACCATACACAACATATGGCTAAGGAACTGCATGAACGCAAATGGGAGATAGATTCTTTGTGCTATCCCATTCGTCTGGCTTATCATTATTGGCAATACACGGAAGACACGTCTGTGTTCGATGAAAATTGGCATAAAGCTATGCTGCTGGTGGTCAAGACCTTTAAAGAGCAACAGAGGAAACAAGGCTTAGGACCTTATAGCTTTACGCGCGATTGCGACCGCCCTACAGATTCGCAGATTAACAACGGATGGGGAGCACCGGTAAAGCCGGTCGGCTTAATCGTTTCTTCTTTCCGTCCGTCAGATGATGCTACACAATACGGTTTTCTGATTCCTGCTAATATGTTTGCGGTTGTGTCATTGCGCCAATTGGCTGAGATAGAGGATAAAGTTTATGGAAACAAGGACTTCTCCGGAGAATGTATAACATTGGCAGATGAAGTGGATGCAGCTATCCGTAGGTATGGTACTTTCAATCATCCGGTTTGTGGGCGTATTTATGCTTTTGAGGTCGACGGTTTTGGTAACGCGCTTTGTATGGACGATGCCAATGTACCCAGTTTGCTGGCTGCGCCTTATCTGGGTTATTGTTCTTTTAAAGATGCGATTTATCAGAATACCCGTAAAATGATATGGAGCGGCAATAATCCTTATTTCTTTAAAGGAAAAGCCGGTGAAGGGGTAGGAGGCCCTCATGTGGGATTGAATTATATCTGGCCGATGAGCATCATTATGAAGGCTTTTACAACGGATGATTCCGAAGAAATACGTGCTTGTCTGAAGCAACTTCGTGATACGGATGGAGGGACGGGCTTTATGCATGAGTCTTTCCATTCGGAGGATGCCGCGGACTTTACTCGTTCCTGGTTTGCCTGGACAAATACTTTGTTCGGTGAACTGATACTGAATACAATCAAGGAATATCCCAACTTATTATCCCAAATACTATGAAGATAAGATATTGGTTACTGGCTATGTCATTCATTTTTCTCTCTTGTGGGAGAGTGGCTGATGATGTAGAGGCAAACTATGGTATTATACCCATGCCGAATGAACTTGCTCCAATGCAGGGAGTGTATGTCTTGCAAGGGAAAAAAACAGTGGCTGTCCCTTCCGGGGAAGCCGCGATGAAAGTTTTTCATTATTTGGAGGATGCGTTGAAAAACACTTCTGTAACGCTGAAGGATATTTCGGAAACGGGAAAGGCCGATATTTGCTTATCTATAGATAATTCCTTGCCCAATGAGGCCTATACATTGGAGGTTTCTTCCGATAGGATAAATATATCTTCCAATGAAACTGCCGCCGGATTTTTTTATGGTGTCCAGTCTTTGCTGCAGCTCATGCCGGCAGCCATTTATGATGGTGACCGGAAATACGAAGGAAAGATTAGGATTCCTGCTGTCAGCATTACGGATGCTCCCCGTTTCCCTCATCGTGGGGCTATGATGGATGTAGGGCGTAATTTTCTGCCAAAAGAGGAAGTGCTGAAGTTTCTTGATTTGATGGCATTCTATAAATTGAATAAATTCCATTTTCATCTGACAGATGACCAAGGATGGAGAATAGAAATAAAGAAATACCCGAAACTGACTGAAATAGGTTCTTATCGTAAACAGACTCAGATAGGACACTCTGATTATTATTTTCCACGGCGTTACGATGGAAAAGAAAAGAGAGGCTATTATACGCAGGAAGAAATAAAGGAAATTGTGAAGTATGCATCCGACCGTTTCATTACGGTCATTCCCGAAATTGAAATGCCGGGACATGCATCCGCAGCACTGGCTTCCTATCCGGAACTTTCTTGCGGACTGGGAAAGACTTATGTGGTGCGTGATTATTTTGATGTTTTTGATGAGGTCTATTGTCCCAAAGAGCATACATTTGAATTCTTACAAAATGTGCTGACCGAAGTTATGGAACTCTTCCCCAGCCATTATATCCACATTGGTGGAGATGAGTGTCCCAAGAAAGCATGGAAGAAGTGTGCCCATTGCCAGCATTTGATGAAGTGGGAAGGTCTGCCCAACGAAGAAGCTCTGCAAAGTTGGTTTATCCATCGGATTGAGCAATTTGTGAACAGTAAAGGGCGTGACATCATCGGGTGGGATGAGATTCTGGAAGGAGGGCTTGCCCCTAATGCTACCGTCATGTCATGGCGTGGCGAGAAAGGAGGTATCGAAGCGGCTCGCCAACGGCATAAAGTCATTATGACACCCGGCAAAAAGTGTTATTTGGATTACTACCAGGAAAGTCCGGAATTTGCCCCGTTGGCTATCGGCGGTTTTCTTCCGTTGGATACGGTGTACAATTATAACCCGCTTCCTGCTGAACTGACTCCGGAAGAACAAGCTTATATAATAGGTGTACAAGCCAATATCTGGGGAGAGTACATACAGACTCCCGAATATTTTGAATATATGGCTTTCCCTCGTTTGCTGGCTATGTCAGAGGTGCAATGGACACAGCCGGAACATAAGGACTTCGAGTCGTTTGCCCGTAGGCTGGATAAGGAGTTTGAACGATTGGATTATTGCGGAGTGAATGCTTGCCGCAACTTCTATGAAGTCAATCAGGCTGGTGCGTGGAACAAGTCGCAGCAGACTTATGAGGTGACTTTGAACACCTTCTGTCCGGATGCCGATATTTACTATGCGGTAAATGATTCAACGGTCAACACTTCATCTTCCCTTTATAAGACTCCGATACCGTTGGACGAGGATGCAACTGTTTATTCGGCAGTTTACAGAAGCGGTAAGCCGCTAGGGAAAGTGACCCGCAAGAGTTTTGCTGTAAACAAGGCAACCGGATGTGACTATACTTGTAATCCTGAAGCAGGATGGGAACACTTGAATAAAGGCTTCGGGCTGACTGATGGACGACGTGGCTATGCCCGCGACATGCGTCGCTGGATTAGCTTCTACCAGGATACTGTACAGATTGTAGTGGAACTGAAGAAACCTCAAAAAGTCAAGGAAGTGGCCTTTTCTTCTTTATGGCGGCCGGTAAATGAGATATGGCCGGCAAGAGCGATGGGTGTCTCTGTTTCAATGGATGGTCAGACTTTTATTCCGGTGGGCACTAAACGGCTGACTTATGATTTTAGCTTGACGGAAGGCACCCGTTTTCCGGCATCTCTTTCATTTGCCGAAACGGAAGCTACATTTGTCCGCTTGGAATTATTGAGTGGTGGCTTGTGCCCGAAAGGATATTTTCATGAAGGGTTGCAGAGTGAGTTGGCAATAGATGAAATAGAAATATATTAATCTCAAGAAATTATGAAGAAAATAGTTGTTCTTTTAGTTGTACTGTTGGGCTGTATGCCGGTAACGGCTTTTGCGCAGAAGCAATTCTTTTTTAAGGATGGCAGGTTTGTAGTAGCACAGTTTACAGATTTGCACTGGATGCCGGGTTCTGCAAAGTGTGCCGAAACGGCAGCTACTATCCGTGCTGTCCTGGCAGCCGAACATCCGGACATTGCTATACTGAGTGGGGATGTGGTGACCGATGACCCTGCTATGGATGGATGGAAAAGTGTAGTGGATATTTTCAATGAAGCCAAGATGCCTTTTGTGGTGATGATGGGAAACCATGATGCAGAATACTTGACGCGCAATGAAATCTATGATTTCCTCTTGAAGTCTCCCTACTATGTGGGGGCAAAAGGCCCTGAAGATATTATGGGATGTGGTAATTGTGTGATTTCTATTTATAGTCCGGAGAAGAAGGACCAGGTAGAGGCATTGCTCTATTGCATGGATTCCAACGACTATCAGCCTAATAAAATCTATGGTGCTTACGACTGGATTCATTTCGACCAAATAGAATGGTACAGAAAGCAAAGTAAACACTTTGCAGAGAAGAACGGTGGTAATCCCGTTCCTGCTTTGGCCTTTTTCCATATTCCGCTGATTGAATACAACGAAATCAGAGGTGACGGGAAAACTTATGGCAATGACAAAGAAGGTGGAGTTGCCTCTGCTAATATCAATTCTGGTATGTTTGCTTCCTTCCTTGACATGAGGGATGTAATGGGAGTATTTGTAGGACATGACCATGATAACGATTTTATAGGAATAGATAAAGGTATTGCATTGGGATACGGACGGGTGACCGGTGCGGATGCGTATGGAGAGTTGACGAGAGGAGCCCGTATCATTGAACTGTACGAAGACCAATTCAAATTTGACACATGGATTTCCACTCCTTCGGGAAGGGAGGCTGCCTACTATTACCCTTCAGGTCTGAATTCGGATGAGGAGCAGAGTATGGCTTATTTGCCGGCTACGGGAACTTCTCCCAAGAAGCAGGGCGTGGCATATACCTATTATGAAGGCAAATGTAAACGTGTTGCCGATATTGCCGCCTGCAATAAAGTGAAGGAAGGGGTGATGAAGAACTTCTCGATTGAAGAAGTAGCCGTCCCTGATCATTTTGCTTATGATTTCCGTACGTTGGTGAAAATTCCAGAAAGGGGAGTATACCGTTTCTATACTTTTTCCGATGATGGTTCTAAACTATACATGGACGGTAAATTGATTGTTGATAACGACGGTGGACACAGCGGACGCCGTGCCGAAGGGAAAGTCGCTCTCGAAGCAGGGTACCACGAGTTGCATCTGCTGTATTTCGAAGATTACATGGGCCAGGAATTGGAAGTCGGGTATTCGGGACGGAATGTTCTGGAAACCGTGTTACCTGATACCATGTTGTTTGTACCGGATTAAATCAGCGCTGGTAACTCTTTGTCTGGTACTCTTTCCGATATTCATTGGGAGAGACTTTCTTCAAAGCTTTGAATTGGCGGGACAAGTTCTTCAGATTGTTTATTCCGACTTGTTCCGCCACATCTGCAATCGGAGCATCACTGGCCAACAGCAATTGGGCAAAGCGTTCCATCCTAAGGTTGAAGATGTATTTGTGGATGGATTGCTGGGTGACTTGCTTGAAGCGAATCTCCAATAAACGGCGTGATAATGGTACTTGTTTCACTATATCCGATACAGTGATATCAGCTGCTATATTCTGATGGATATATTTCAGAGCGGTTTGGATATGGGCATCGGTGGTAGAATAGAAGTCGGTCGAAAGCCGGTTGATTATATTAACTGGTTGGAGCACTACGTCCTGATAAGTGGCCTCCTCATCATTCAATAGATGTTCTATGAGGGCAGCTGCCTCAAATCCGCCTCTTACAATGTTTTGGCTGATACTGGATAGGGGAGGGTCTGAAAGATTGCATATAATCTCATCATTGTCGACTCCTAATATTGCTATCTTGTCGGGCACTCTGATGTTGTTGACTTTACAGATTTCCGTAATGCGGTTACCTTGATTGTCATCGCAAGCCATGAGTGCCGTAGGTTGTGGCAATGACTTTAACCAGTTGAGCAGGGGCGGTGCTTCATAAAACCATAAGTCATCAAGGGATTGGTCCTGATAAGAATAGAAATTGTTTCCAAACCCTTGGGCTGCTATACATTCATAGAAACCCTCGCAACGTTCTTGTGACCATACCGTATCGCGATAACCGTAGAATGCGAAGTTCTGAAAGCCTTTACTCAGAAAAAACTCTGCTGCCATTCTGCCGGTCTTGCGGTAATCGCCGGTGATGTTTGGAATATTGCTGAACCTTGATTTATAATCCTGGGCCAATGCGATAATTCCGTTTTCACGGAATAGCTCCACGTTGTCATCATTGTCAAATCTGCCGATGATTGCATCTGCATGCCATGTCTTTGCCCATTTCAAGACTCCTTCTATACCATGACTGTTTTTGTAGGAGGGTGGCATACGGCATACTACCCATGGCTCATGGCTTTTGGAATAGGCCAATACCCCCTTTAGCAGATTGTACGAAAAGGACTCTGTAAAATCGGTCAATAATATCAATCGAATCATAGCAGTTGACTAAATGTAACTGATTGTTACTTATACAAATGTTAGCTTAATTGACAAATATAGGATTTTATTTCTTTTTCTTCAAATCTTTTCCCTCATATTTGCAGATTGCTTCAATCCATTTTTCTTCCAGTGGCTTGGACTCGTGTTTGGCGAGGTCGAAGGCTACCATGACGGAGGTACATACGCATTTTACTTCTTGGGTTTCCGTATCAATGACCCGTTGGGCGAGGTGGAAGCTTTTGGTTCCTATCTCAGTGACGGCAGTTTGCACGGCGATATGGTCCGAACCATAAATCTGTGCGAGGAAGTTTGCTTTAATATGGACGACAACGATACCATCCTTTTCCCAATCTACATCCGGGCATACGGAAGCGAAATATTCCGTTTTTCCTAAATCATAAAAAGAGAAGTAAACAGTGTTGTTTACATGGCCGAATTTGTCGACGTCATTGAAGCGTAGTTGTATGGGCAGGGTGTGGTTAAATTGAATTTCTTCCATTGTTTTCTCTTAAACTTTGTTTATAATCGCTGCAAAAATACTATTTTTGCGTGTTAATCCGTGAACTTATATATCAAGAAATGATAGAAGACATCAAAAAAGCCTGCCAGATAATGAGCGAGGGCGGGGTAATTCTGTATCCGACAGATACGATTTGGGGTATAGGTTGTGACGCTACCAATGAAGAAGCGGTGCGCCGTGTATATGAAATCAAGCAACGCTCTGACAGTAAGGCGATGCTGGTATTGGTAGATTCTCCGGTAAAGGTGGATTTCTATGTGCAGGATGTTCCGGAGGTTGCCTGGGATTTGATAGAACTGGCTGACAAGCCCCTTACCATAATTTATTCCGGAGCGCGTAATCTGGCTCCTAACTTGCTTGCCGAAGATGGTAGTGTAGGTATCCGTGTCACCAGTGAGGCATTTTCAAAACGGCTTTGTCAGCAGTTCCGCAAGGCGATAGTCTCTACTTCTGCCAATGTCAGCGGGCAACCGTCTCCCGGTAACTTCAGTGAAATAAGTGAAGACATCAAGTCTGCGGTGGATTATATAGTAGGATACCGCCAGGAGGAAACGGGACGCCCGAAACCGTCCAGTATCATCAAGTTGGGCAAGGGTGGAGTCATTAAGATTATTCGCGAATAAAAGGAAAAATGGCAGAGGACAAGAGGAGTTTGTTGCAGCGCTTCATCATATGGCGCGAAAAGAATATCAAGGAAAAGCGGTTCATACTGATTCTCAGTTTTCTTGTAGGTATCTTTACGGCATTCGCCGCACTGATACTGAAAGTCCTGTCTCTTATACACATCTGACGCTGCCGACGATCTTACGC
>ERZ1694703.502-NODE-502-length-12250-cov-6.470931_pt1 | contig 12250 bp, 9 predicted proteins | sample MGYA00581719_ERZ1694703 | MGnify/ENA primary metagenome ERZ1694703 (study PRJEB42213, sample SAMN07424470) | human gut metagenome | biome: ENVO:00009003; feature: ENVO:2100002; material: ENVO:00002003 | host: Homo sapiens | place: USA | collected 2014 ... | reverse complement strand
GGCATACGAGATTAGCTGCAGTCTCGTGGGCTCAGAGATGTGTATAAGAGACAGGTAGTAAACAACACCGCTGATGTCCAGAATACCGTTCACAAAGTTATCCATATGGCCTGCCATGTTGAATACACCGAGCAGATCCTGGATTTTGCCCTCGAGAAGGGTGGATTTTGTGAAGTAAACTGCCGTCAGCGCACCCTCGCCGATCACGGCAATCACACCGGTAATGATCGGGTTTTTAATCATACTGCCGATCCAGAGGCATACCAGTGCAATGATGATAAAGAAAGCAAAGAAAGAGCTTCCGGCTCCTTCCGGGAAGAAGTTTGCGATACCGCTCTCCACGTAGCACAAGAATAGGATCACAAAGCCGACAACGGCTGCGATGACCTGGCTCTCGGTGATGGAGGAAACGAACACACCGACCGAAATATAGGCTGCTCCCAGCAGGAAATAGCCAAGGATCGAAGTGTAGGATACAGCGTAGGAAACTGTTCCGTGGGTTCCAAGAAGCAGCGGATACAGGCACATAATCAGCACTGGAATCACATAAATGGTGAGAAGTGCCAGATATTTTCCAAGGATAATATCGGAAATTTTTACCGGTGCGGTAAGGAGCAGCTGATCCGTCTTATTTTTCTGCTCCTCCGACAGGACACGCATTGTCAGAACCGGTACTGCGATCAGCAGAATAAATGCGGAATTCTGCAGCGCGTATCCGATCTCCGGGTAACCCTGCTGCAGGTTGATGGCCGTAAAATACAGGCCGAACAGCGCCAGAGTAAACGCCATAAACAGATATCCGATCATGCTTGTCAGATAGCTTTTTAACTCTTTTTTATAAATCGCCGTCATTGTGCGTCTCCCTCCTCCTGTTTTGTTTCAGCGGCTGATTCCGCTGCATCTGTGCTTTTTTCTTCAGACGTTTCCCCGACAGCCGTTTTGTCTGCTTCCGGTTCACATTCTTTTTGTTTCAGCTGTTCTTTCTCTGCTTTTTTCAGCTTTCTTGCAGCCTTTCCGGAATCATCGGTCAGCTCCAGGAAGACGTCTTCCAGAGACATCGAGGAGGAAGTCAGCTCGAGGATCGGGCAGTTGGCCTTTGCCAGTGCATAGAACAGCTCCTCGCGGATATCCTTATCCTTTTCCGTGGTAATTTTTACCTTAATCTGCTCCTCATTCGGCGTATTTTCATATTGGATCTCTTTTGCATCGAGCGCATTAAGCGCCGGAACCAGCTGCTTTCTCGTTCCGTGAACGGTACATGTAACCGTGTTTGATCCAAGCATCAGTTTACTTAAGTTTTCCGGGGTATCACTCGCAACGAGCTGTCCCTTTGCGATAATCATGACGTAATCGCAGACGGCGCTGACCTCGGAAAGAATGTGGGAACTTAAGATAACGGTATGTTTTTTACCCAGTGATTTGATCAGATCGCGGATCTCAATGATCTGCTTCGGATCCAGGCCTACCGTCGGCTCATCGAGGATGATGATCGGCGGATAACCGAGCACTGCCTGTGCCAGTCCGACCCTCTGTCGGTATCCTTTCGACAGGTTCTTGATCAGACGGTTCTGCATATCGGTGATCTTCACCAGATTCATGACCTCAAGAATCTGTTTCTTTCTCTGATCCTTTGGAATTTTCTTTAATTCTGCCACAAATTTCAGATATTCCAGAACGGTCATATCCGTGTAGACCGGCGGCAGCTCCGGCAGATAGCCGATGCATTTCTTTGCCTCCTCCGGTTCCTCCAGGATATTGTGGCCGTTGATCAGCACTTCGCCCTCCGTAGATGCCAGATAGCCGGTGATGATGTTCATGGTCGTTGATTTTCCGGCTCCATTCGGGCCAAGAAATCCATAGATCTGGCCTTCTTCTACGGTAAAACTCAGGTTATTGACAGCTACGTGGTCGCCATAGCGTTTCACCAGGTTTTTAACCTCTATCAATGTTCCTTCCTCCTTGTTTCTTAAAGCAGTCCCAGCCCGCCCTTGGGGGTGAAAGAGCCGGAGATGCTCTCATTTTCTAAAGACACTTTATCTTATTCTGAAAATGTGATAATTTGCTGGAAAATTTGTGAAAAAACGGTGAAGCCATGGAGCAGTTTGTTTGTTTTTCGACGAAAAATCAATTTCTTTTACCATAAGAATCATGTATACTATAACGTATCCGCGGACGGACGCTTTTCCATTTTTGTTCCGCCGCGAAACATTACGCCGGACTTTTTCCCGTCCGGGACTGGAGATTTTAGGAGACTCTATGAATAAAAAAGACTACTACTGGGCCAAGTATATGCTGATTTTCGGCTTTTTCTGCATCTCTTTTGGCACCTCGATTTTCCTGAAAACCGAACACGCCCCCGATGAGGCGATGCGGATGCTGATTCCGGAATACATCGTCTCACACCACGCATTGCCGAACGGCATGGAGGAAGCCGTGCGCCATCCGCTGTGGGGATTCTCCTATGCGCTGTATCCGTATCTGACCGCGATCATCAGCTCCGTGTTTATGGCCATTACATCGCTGTTTACGAAAAGTGCAGCGGCTCTTTTAACTGCCGCCCGCCTCACCAGCGTCCTTTCCGGCACCGGCACACTGATCGTTGTGTTTCTGATCGGCGAAGAGCTCTTTGAACGGCGCGAATCCGCACTGCTTGGCGGTATTTTCGTCGGATTTCTGCCGCAGTTCGTGTTCCTCTCCTGCTATGTAAACAACGATTCTTTTGCTGTTTTCACGGTCGCACTGATCATCTACTTCTGGATCCGCGGCATGAAAAGCGCATTCTGCAAGAAAGACTGCATCGGCCTTGGAGCAGGCTGCGGACTCTGCGCGCTGTCGTACTACAACGCCTACGCGTACCTGCTCTGTAGCATTCTGCTGTTCTTCGCGCTGATGATTCATTTCCGGAAACCGGCAAAAGAAATTTTTGTCAAAGCGCTGGCTGTTTTCGCTATCGCCTTCCTGATCGGCGGCTGGTTCTTCATCCGCAATGCCGTCATCCACGACGGCGATCTGCTCGGCATGCGCACCTCGAATGAATCCGCATCGCTGTACGCAGCCGATGAATACAAACCAGAGAATCGTCAGACCCCGGCATCCGAAGGCTGGAGCTTCCAGCAGACGTATTTACAGACCCCGGAGGGCCGCACCTCCAACTGGCTGTTCTCGACCGTCAGCAGCTTCATCGGCTCGTTCTCCTACATGACCGTCCATCTCCCGATGGTGCTTTACCTGCTGTACGGCGCCCTGATGGCGTTCGGATTCCTAGTGTTTTTGTTCCTCGGCATGATCCCGCACTGGTTCCGCAAAAAGCCGCAGCTTCTCCTCTTTGTGATGCTGTTCCTCGCCTGCCTGATCACGCTGTTCATGGACATGTACAACACGTATTTCAGCGACTACCAGTCGCAGGGCCGCTACCTGATGCCTGCTCTTGTTCCGCTGATGGCCTGGATCGATGACGGCTATTCTTCACTCACTGCAAAACTTCCCGCTGAGTGGAAACGCGCCTCCTGCCATCTAACACTCCTGCCGGGAGCAGTCTGGCTTGTACTGTTTCTCATCAGCTACATCGGATTTTTGATTCCGGGCTGTTGTGGATAACGAAGAAACAGGTGCTATCTCTTTTTCTCAGATAGCACCTGTTTCTTCGTTACAAGCTTTTCGTTTTTAGATATGTTTCATCCGGTCTTTTCTTTCACTTTCTTTGTTTCCTTTTAATTGCTAAAATAGCTATAACACCAATTGCAAGAATCCCAATTCCTAAAGTAATTACCAACATCTTATTTTGATGTTTCACCGGCTGATCTGCAACATTAAGGACAATATTGGTTCCTCCTTGTGCATCTTCAGTTTCGATATAAGACGAATCAGCAACTGCGGCAACAACCGCAGCATAGCTATATGCATGGAATTCTTCTTCACCATCAAGTCTATCTTCCGCTATTTCCGAACTGTCTGTAAGACACGCTGCAGCATCTTCACGTCCCGGTATCAGATACTCCATTTGCGTTTCCGTGAATGTAATCCAGACCGGAAAACGAATCGGATCTACTCCTCCAACAAGTCGAAACTTATAATTGTCCCATACAATATCTGGGTTTGCAGCAAGTGAAATATTTAATTGTTCTATATAGGTCGGCGTATCGTCTAATTCATATCCTCTGGCTCCACTTATGTGCCATTGATCAATCGGTTGTCCATCTTCCCCATTTGCCCTTACCGCACATGCTTCATACAAATGTCCATATGCTCTAATCGGGATAATCCAAATATAATCGCTTTGTTCTAACGCGCTTTCTACTTCGGACACAGAAAGAAGTTCTGAGGTCAAAAGTGGCGTATCAATATACTCTTTTAATGCATTATCAAAATCAATATCCGATACACGGATTCCCTCCTCAAACGGATCCTCAACAGGTCCTCCATTTGTAATAGACACAATTTCATCAGCCAGCTCAACTATTTTTTCATAATCTTCAGATTCCGATAGTATTTCAAGTTTAGATGCCGATACAGTAGATGCTGATATCATAATTCCAATGAAGCAAACAAATATTTTTAATATTTTCCTCATGCCATTCCCCCCTATCATATTTTCTTTTACGTTTCACAATCGATCTATTTATCTCATTATACACTGATATAATTTTTTTAACAATTATCATATTTTCACAAAATATTCAGCGCAAAATACTGCAAATAGGAGAATTGTTTTTTTGCTTAAAAGTGTAATTTTCCAGACATTTAATCGTATATATACATAAAAAATCAGAAGAGGTTATTATGCCAACTTACTCGGCATAACAATCTCTTCTGATTTCACCTTTTACACTTTTGTTTCTTTTTTAGCTTTCTCAAAAAATCTATTCTTTACTGAATCGGCTCCTTCGCCGGTGTTCCCGCTTTTCTCGGGTACTTTTTCGGCGTTGCCTTCCTCTTCTCGATGCATACAAACGATCGCTCATCCTCGGTTCCCGTAAGCTGGAAATAAACCGGCTCTTTTGCCTCGCCGCCGAGCACATGAATCGCTTTTTGAGCTGCGGCAAGCTCCTCATTCAATTTGCCCGATTTATATGAAACAAACCGTCCGCCCACCTTCACATACGGCAGACAGTACTCCGAAAGCGAGCTTAAATTCGCCACCGCGCGCGATACCACGAGATCAAACTGCTCCCGGTACTCCTTCTGGCGTGCGAAATCCTCGGCTCTTCCATGAATGGCCGTAATTTTGGAAAGTCCAAGCTGTCCGATCACTTCATTCAGGAATTTCACCCTCTTATTCAGAGAATCCAGCAGCACGACTTCCACCTCCGGAAACGCAATTTTCAGCGGGATTCCTGGAAAACCGGCTCCCGTTCCCACGTCGAGAATGCGTCCCGCCTGTGCCACATCACAGACCTTCACCAGCGACAGACTGTCGAGAAAATGCTTCGTAATCACCTGATCGAACTCCGTAATCGCCGTCAGATTCATAAACGAATTCCACTCCACCAGCAGCTCGTAATACTGCAGAAACTGCGTTTTCTGCTCCTCGGAAAGTTTGATTCCAAGCTCAAAAAGGCCGCGCTCAAATCCTTCAAGATTGTATTCTTTCATGTTGTTCTCCGTTCTACTCTATTCTTCCAAGTGCCCGCTGCACTTTTTGTTACGATTCACACAGCGTGAAAGCACTTGCTGCTTCGCTGCATAAGAACGTAATTCAGGCATGCATATCTGTCATTTATTTATGTCCCAGATACACCAGCAGAACCGAAATATCTGCCGGGGAAACGCCTGAAATACGGGACGCCTGGCCGATGTTGATCGGGCGGTACAGGTTCAGCTTCTGTTTCGCCTCGATGCGCAGGCTCTGGATCTCGTCGTAATTGATGTTCTCCGGGATTTTCTTCTCTTCCATCTTCTTGAACTGCTCCACCTGCTTCATCTGGCGCTTGATGTAGCCGTCATACTTGATGTTGATGTTGACCTGCTCATGCACATCCTCCGGCAGCTTTGGTCTTTTCGGATCTACTTCCGCCAGCATCTTATAATTCAGTTCAGGTCTCCGGATCAGCTCTGCGAGCGAACTTCCGCCGGAAAGCAGCGTCGATCCATACTCTTCCAGAAGCTCATTGATGTTCGAGCTCGTTCCCACATACGTATTCTCCACGCGCTCAATCTCTTCCTGAATCTGCTGTTCTTTTACTTTCAGTGCCGCATACTGCTCCTCGCTGATCAGTCCCACGCGGTATCCGTATTTGCGCAGACGCAGGTCCGCATTGTCCTGGCGGAGCAGCAGACGATATTCCGCGCGGCTCGTCATCATTCGGTACGGCTCGTGGTTCTCTTTCGTTACGAGGTCATCGATCAGAACACCGATGTACGACTCGGAACGGTCGAGCACCAGCTCCTCTTTTCCCTGTACGCAAAGCGCCGCATTGATGCCCGCGATCAGGCCCTGTGCCGCAGCTTCCTCGTATCCTGAACTGCCGTTAAACTGGCCGCCGGAAAACAGATTTTTGATCGCCTTGAACTCCAGGGACGGCAGAAGCTGTCTCGGATTGATACAGTCATACTCGATCGCATACGCATTCCGCACAATTTTTGCATGCTCCAGACCCGGCACGGTGTGATACATCGCAATCTGCACATCCTCCGGCAGTGAACTCGACATGCCGCCGACGTACATCTCGTTTGTATATCTTCCCTCTGGCTCCAGGAACACCTGATGGCGGTTTTTATCCGCAAATTTTACGACCTTATCCTCAATCGAAGGACAGTACCGCGGACCCGTTCCCTCGATCATGCCGGAATACAGTGGCGACCGGTTCAGATTTTCGCGGATAATTTTGTGCGTTTCTTCATTCGTATACGTCAGCCAGCAGGATTCCTGATCGATCTGTACGCTCTCCGGATCGGTCGAGAATGAGAACGGCACAACGCGCTCATCGCCAAACTGCTCTTCCATTTTTGAAAAGTCAATGCTCCGCTTGTCAATACGCGCCGGTGTTCCTGTTTTAAAACGCACCATCTCCACGCCGTTCGCTTTCAGGGAATCCGTCAGATGTGTTGCCGCCTGCAGGCCGTTCGGTCCCGTATATGTGCTCACATCACCGTAAATACACCGCGCATTCAGATAAACGCCGGTACAGAGAACGGCAGCCTTACAGTGGTAAATCGCGCCGGAAACGGCCTTTACGCCCGTCAGAACACCGTCTTCCACGATCAGCTCCGCAATCTCCATCTGGCGGATCGTCAGATGATCGGTATTTTCGAGAACCTCGCGCATCGACTGGCTGTACGCCCGTTTATCCGCCTGCGCACGCAGCGAATGCACCGCCGGTCCCTTCGATTGATTCAGCATTTTCGACTGAATAAACGTCTTATCAATATTTTTACCCATCTCGCCACCGAGCGCGTCGATCTCTTTTACGAGGTGTCCCTTCGAGGTTCCTCCGATGTTCGGATTGCACGGCATCATCGCGATGCTGTCGACACTTACCGTAAATACAACCGTTTCCAGCCCCATCCGCGCTGCCGCAAGTGCTGCCTCGCATCCCGCATGGCCCGCACCGATGACGGCAATATCAATTGTTTCTTCTAAAACTGCCATTTTTCCTGTCCTTTTCTATCTAAACTCTACGAACTGTTTCGTGATTATTTGCCTGTACAGAACTTGCTGAAAATCTCATTCACAAGGTCCTCTCCTACCGCTTCACCGATGATCGAGCCAAGTTCCTCATACGCATTCATTAGGTCAATCGAGAAGAAGTCCTCCGGCATACCCATTTCGATGCTGCCTGCCGTCAGCTCCAGACTCTTTTTTGCTTCCAGAAGCGCCTGTTTATGGCGCGCATTCGTGATGTAAACCTCATCGTTGAACGAAATTTCACCTTGGAAGAACATCTTTTTCATCTGCTCTTCCAGCTCTTCCATGCCCGTCTCTTCCCGCGCCGAAATGCTGATGACCGGAGCACCTGTCTTCTGCTCCATCTCCTCTTTTTCGATCACCGCGGTCAGATCTGATTTATTCAGCAGCACAATCGCCTTGCGCCCTTTCAGGATCTCCATAATTTTCGCATCATTCTCATCGAGCGGCACCGACACATCCACCACGTAGAGGATCAGATCCGCATCTTTTGCGTGTTCGAGCGCACGGTCCACGCCGATTTTCTCGACCGTGTCCGCCGTCTTGCGGATACCCGCCGTATCGAGAATCCGAAGGGAAATACCCTTCAGCACCAGATTTTCCTCGAGCACATCGCGCGTCGTTCCGGCGATATCCGTTACAATCGCCTTTTCCTCTCCGGCCAGCAGATTCAAAAGCGACGATTTTCCGGCATTCGGCTTTCCAAGAATAACTGTCTTGATGCCCTCCTGGATCATCTTACCCTCATCCGCAGATGCCAGGAGCTTTTCAACCTGCTTTTTCTGCTCCGCAACAACCACGGCCAGCCGCTCCGGGTATCCGTCCAGACTGATGTGCTCCGGGTCATCAAGCGCCGACTCGATAAACGCGATCTCATAAATCAGCTTCTCGCGAATTGCCCGGATCGCCTTTTTCACCGTTCCGCGCAGCTGGCTCTCGGAGCTTTTTAAGGCATACGCACTCTTTGCCGAGATGACATCCATAACCGCCTCGGCCTGCGTCAGATCCATTCTTCCATTCAGAAACGCCCGTTTCGTAAACTCACCCGGATCTGCCGCCCGCGCACCGGCATTTAAGACTGCCTCGAGCACTTTTTTCACCGCCAGCACCCCGCCGTGACAGTCGATCTCGACGGTATTCTCGCCCGTATATGTTTTCGGCCCTTTCATCACCATGACAAGGACCTCATCAATCACTTCCTCCCCTTCGGTAATCCATCCATAATGAATCGTATGGGATTTGACCGCGGAAAGCTTTTTTCCTTCTTTTTTTGCACGGAATACGCGGTCCGCCACTTCGAACGCATCGTTTCCGCTGATTCTTACAATACCAATTCCCGCCGGCGCCATCGCTGTGGACACTGCGGCAATTGTATCATCCAAATGAAATCCTGCCATTGTTTCCAGTCCTTTCTAAAACCTCTCTTTTTGGGGATCCCAGTATTCAGATCCACATTTTTTCTTTCCTTTCGCATGGCTCTGAATAGTTCCATTTTAGCAGAAAACCAGAAAAGACGGTACCCCGTATTTTCAACAGGTACCGTCTTTTTGCATATTTTTTACGCTTTCTTATCGTTTCGGCGCTACAACTACGTGGCGGTATGGCTCGCTGCCCTCGCTGTAGGTCTCCACGAATTTATTTCCCTGCAGTGCAGAGTGGATGATTCTTCTCTCGTAAGGATTCATTGGCTCCAGAGAAACCGGTCTTCTGGTCTTTTTCACTTTGTAAGCGATGTTTCTTGCCAGATTTTCCAGTGTTTCTTTTCTGCGTTTGCGGTAGTTCTCCGTATCAAGTTTGACACGAACGTAATCCTTCTGCTCTTTGTTGACCACAAGGCTGGTCAGATACTGAAGGGAATCCAGTGTCTGTCCTCTTTTTCCGATCAGGATACCCATATCCTCACCGGCAAAATCAACTTCAAGAGAACCGTTCTCGGCATTATACTCCATCTGGATCTCAACCGGGAGCTCCATGGCTTTGAATACACCGCTTAAGAACTCAAGTGCCGTTGCCTTGATCTGGGCGATTTCCTCGTCTGTTCTCTGAACTACTTCACGCTCTTCTCTTGGCTCGGAGCGTCTTGCAGTTTCTGCCTGACGCGGAGCAGATTTTCTTTCCGTTTCTTTCTTTACAGCTTCTTTTTTCGGCGCTTCCTTTACCGGTGCAGGAGCTGCCTCTTTTTTCTCTGGTTTCTGGGGTGCTTCCGGTTCTTTTTCCGGTGCGGCTTTTACAGCGGCACGAATCACAGCCGGTTTACTTCCGATTCCAAAGAATCCGGAACTGCCTTCGCTGATGACCTGGATCTCCAGTTTATCGCTGGCAGCCTGAAGCTCAATGCAGGCTTTTGTAATAGCGTCGTCCACTGTTTTTGCGGATACTTCGATAAACTCCATAAAGATTTACCCCCTATTTTTTCTTTTTGCTGTTCTTTTCATCAAACTGTTTTACCATGTTTGCTTTCGCAGCGATGCTTCCGGCGCGGTATTCCTGATTACTGTTGTAATACTCAGTCGAAGCCTTTCTTGCTGCCTCTTTTTCCTCAGCAGACGGCTCTTCGTTCTCCTGTACCTGAATATTACGCACACTCTGCGTTGCAGCCTGTGTGATTTTCTGCGGCGGAAGGCCGGCTTTTTCTCTCTTCTTGGCCGCTTTTTCCTGATTTTTGCGGATCACCTCATCCATGTCAATCGAGGACATATGACGGTTGATCACAACCTGCTGTACGCTTCGAACAAGCGCACCTGCAATCCAGTAAATACCAATACCGATGGAGAACGATAAACACATAAATGCGGAGAAAACAGGCATTACCGTGTTCATGGTCTTCATGGAATTTTCCATGGAATTTGCTGTCTTATTTCCGTTGTTGGAAGATGGTGCCTGCGGCATCAGCTTGTAGTTCAGCCACTGGGTAAACCATGCCAGAACCGGCACCAGAATTGCTCCTACAATCAGAAGAGCAGATCCGTTTGCCATACCCTCGCGGATGACATCCATCGGAGACTGTGTGATATTAAATCCAAGGAACATGTTGATATGCTTGGACTCCGCGGCGGTTTTTGTAATGGTATCCGCAATACCGGAGAACTCGCTGATATCGGCCAGCTTCGTCCACTGGGACGGTTTCAGCACATAAAACATGTCCAGAAGGTTATTTTCGGTTAATGTTTCACTTACTTTACTGTACATGGTAACACGGTTATCTGTGATAAACTGTGTCAGGATGTCAGAATATCCTGATACACCCATCATCTGTGTTGTCAGTCCCTGGAATACATTGCGGACACTTCCGATATATCCCGGAATATGATAGATAACCTGGTACAGTGCAAGCAGAATCGGCATCTGAACCAGCAGTGTACTGCAGCTTCCTGTCGGGGAGACACCGTATTTCTGATAAACTGCCATGGTTTCTTCAGATTTTTTCATCTGAGAAGCCTGGTCTTTTTTGTTCTGATATTTCTTTTCAATTCTCTGCAGATCCGGCTGCATTACGCTCATCATCTTCGACATCTTCTGCTGCTTGATCTGAAGCGGCGTCAGAACGAGATAAATGATAATCGTATACAGAATAATCGCAATACCGATGTTCGGAATTCCAATTTTTTCCAGGCAAAAATAAATTCCATTGATCAGCCAGCCGAGGATCTGGCATACCCACCCGATAATCGGCCACGTTGACTTACTCAGTACGATATCCAAAACGTCTTTTCCTCCTTATTTATCTACGGCACAGGGTCGTAACCTCCGTGTGAAAACGGGTTACATCTCAGTATTCTCCATAATGCCAGCAGACTTCCTTTGAAAGCACCATATTTCTGAATCGCTTCCAGCCCGTACTGCGAGCAGGTCGGCGTATAAGGGCAGTGCACCCTCTTCAGAGGAGACAGGTACTTCTGATAAAACCGGATACCTTTTATCAATACCGTCTTCATTTTTCTGTTTCCTTTAATATATGATGTAGTTTTCCCAGATGCAAAAGTGCTCCCTCTATCTCGAAATACGTACAGTTTTTTGCATTAACTCTTGCGATCACAACTACATCCATTCCACACTGAAATTCCTCTTCATGCAGACGATAACTCTCCCGGATCAGTCTCGCCAGATGGTGGCGCACAACGCTGTTTCCAACCTTTTTACTTACTGAAATTCCAATCCGGTTCCGTCCCAGCTGATTTTTCTTCACATACATGACCAGAAATCGGTTTGCAAACGATGTTCCCTGCTTATAAACCAGCTGAAAATCTCTGTTTTTTTTCAGGCTTTCCGAATATTTCATGAATCCATTCTTTCCTTCATGATTTGTCTAAATTTTCTTTTCATTGAATAGCTTTAGATAGAAGAAAAGACCACATAAATTTTATGCGGCCTTTGGTTTTATGCTGATAATTTTTTTCTTCCTTTTAATCTTCTTGCAGCTAAAACTTTTCTTCCACCTTTTGTGCTCATTCTTGCTCTGAATCCGTGAACTTTAGCTCTGGATCTTTTTTTCGGCTGAAATGTCATTTTCATAAGATAAGGCACCTCCTTTAAATTCTAATCAATAACTGCCTGCAAGGCAGTATTTCACTACATGTATGACCTGTCTCTTATACACATCTCCGAGCCCACGAGACTGCAGCTAAT
>ERZ1694703.497-NODE-497-length-12393-cov-29.436213_pt1 | contig 12393 bp, 11 predicted proteins | sample MGYA00581719_ERZ1694703 | MGnify/ENA primary metagenome ERZ1694703 (study PRJEB42213, sample SAMN07424470) | human gut metagenome | biome: ENVO:00009003; feature: ENVO:2100002; material: ENVO:00002003 | host: Homo sapiens | place: USA | collected 2014 ... | reverse complement strand
CCACTTGCTGTTGTTCTACAACCCTCGGCGTGTGAATAATTACCACTTGCTGTTGTTCTACAACCCTCGGCGTGTGAATAATTACCACTTGCTGTTGCGAAATATCCCTCGGCGTGTGAATGATTACCACTTGCTGTTGTACCACGACCCTCTGCGTGAGAATAATCACCACTTGCTACATTTCCTGTAATTACCATTTCGGTATTGATGTCGAATGTTCGCTCACTATAATCATTAAATATTTCTGCTCCCTCACCTGCTACAACAGATGTACCGTTTGTAGGACTTGTTGTTTGACCTGCTAACGATTTGCCGACTTCCGATTTTTTATTAACTTCCGTTTGCAGTTCAGTAAGGCAAATACCGTACTTATTAAACATATAGTTAAAGATAGGTGCAGGCGGTTTATATCCTGCTTGAAAGCCGTTTGTTTTGAGCGTTTCGCTCGGTGCAGTACCTGTATTCGTCCATACGGGCGGTGCTGTAAATGTTGTTGCCATATATCATACCTCCTAAATCGGTAAAATTGTTTCGTTTTCTTCACTACTCAAAGTACCAAAAAAACCGCCTATTGTTCCGCCCTCAACATCACAAAAGCCTGCGTTTTCGTCGTATTCATTCTCGCTTGCTGAAAATTCAAATGTTCCCTCATACATTGAATTAGCCGAAAGAACAACGCCAACAGGCATAAGGGTTTGAACAAGTTGATTAAATTGTTTTACGGTAAGTTCTGCATTGATAATAGCGTTCAACGGTGCAATTATGGTTACTTCGCAAGGGTTAGTTGCTTCCGTAATATGTATTTGTGATTGCTCACAATTAAGAATTGCACATAAAGCGTCTGTAATGCTCTTATTTGAGCCATTCGCAAGGTTACGCATAATTCTTGTCTTAATCAATAAAATGTACTGCTCGTCAGTTGCAAGTCCTCTACTTTGCCCTACAAGGTCGCCGTAAAGGTCAAGCGTTGCGCCTTTTGCATTATTTAAGTTTAAAGAGTTTTCAATACTGATTAAACATTCCCTAAATGCTTCAACGTTTTTGTCCGACAATTCAAGTAGTTTATAATTGTTGCTTGTTTTATCCTTGTTATAGCAATCGGGTAAATTGTTGATGTGATTTTCTTGAAATAGTTTCATATTAATTCACCTCAACATTAACCGCCGCACATACGGCACTTTGATACTGTCCGATTGTTATATCGTTTGTTGTAAAGGTCGTGCCATTTGTCGATACTTGCAATAGCGTTACTTTCTTAACGCCTGCAACTGAATATATGTAGCTGTAAAGGGCTGAATAAATAACACTGTTGCCAACGCCCAAACTGTTGATATATTCCGCAATATTGCTCTTGATATTATCAACGCCGTTACTCTCAAATTCTGCCGTTGTATCAACTTTGATTTTGACTGTAACGTTTACGTTCTCTGTCCTTGCAAAATAGATTGTGTGAGTATATCCGCCCTCGTCCGTTATTTCCTGCGAAATAGCGCCGTAAGTTTTAATGCCTATCGGCTTTTTATCAAATATCGTTTCGGCTATTTGTTCCTCATAGCCTACACCGCCTGTGATATAAGCGGTAAAGCTATGCGGTGGTCTGCCGCCGCTATCCGTTGTGTCACTTTCATTAACTATTACTTTTGCACTTGATACATTAGGCACACGAACTAACGCACTTTCAATAGCTGTTTGATTGCAACTGCCTAAGCCTTGACCTGCTTGCTTAAATCGTTGTCTTAACTCGTGGTCGCTTTCCTCGTCCTCACCTGCGGTAACAACGCTCTTTCCTGCAACCTCGTCAATGTCAGCGTCAGGGTTTACAATTTCGGTAATATCGCTGTAATTAACATTGCCGATTGTTCCGTTTTCAGTACATTCAACGGTAATAACACAAGTGCCGTCCTCACCGATTACAGTATCTTGTGTATTGTAAAATTCAACCTCTGCGTCAGTTGCAACTAAAAAGCCATACGGCACGGTATGTCCTGCCGTGCCTGTTACTGTAACTTCATATTGTGACGGTATTGCTGAATTTCGTGCAATGCCAACAAAAGGGCAAAGCCTATCAAGACTTGTACCGCTTGCAGTATTCGGAAATCTCGCATAATATATCGCTTCTGCTTCTTCCTCTGCTGTCGCCCTATCGTATGCAATAATTCTTATGAATTTGCCAAGCGGTGTTTGGTCGTCCGTGTCTATATCCTCACCAAACAACTCTTGTGCCTTTAAAATAAGGCTGTTAAGAATATCATCATAGGTCGGGCGTTCATAACCTTTAGTCGTCAGCATTTAATCACTCCTTTAGTCTAATTCTGTTTCAATTTGTAATTCCGTGTCGTTTTCTTCACTTGTGCAAGTGAATTTAACAATCAGCGTTCTACCGTCAATGCTCATTTTAAAATTGGTAATATTTAAGGTTTCGTCTACTTGCTGTAAACCGTCCTCTATTTCTGCCATTACCATTTCTTCGGTTACGCCTTTGCCGAGAATATTTGAAAAATCTATACCCTCGTCCCAATCGCCAAACCATTCGCCCTTGTTGGTATTAATGATTAACTGCACTTTTTGTCTTAATAATTCTTCGCCGTCAACCATTTGTATTTCGTTATTTTCAATCAGCAAATCGCCTGTGCTGTCGAGTGCAAAACCTTTGATAAAATCGCCCCCTTTTTTATAGAACGCCTATAATAACGCTGTCACTCATATTGTGGTGACCTGACGGCGGTAAAACATTCTTGCCCTTTTTTGCTTCCGTGATATTTCGCTCACAACAAATGCAAACCGCTATATCCCCTGCTTCTATCGGGAATGGCTGATAACCGCTCCAAGTGTGGTCGCCTACCGATATACTTTGTGTCTTGAATTTTCTTGCTGTTTGCATAATAGGTACGGAAGTCAAAACAGATTGTTTCGCCGCCTTTTCGCCTGTTTCTTTCGTCAGTCCTAACGGCTGTATTTTTGCCGTCTTGCCTTTAACAGAAAGCACCTTTGCCAAATATGCAGTATGCAAAGATAACAATTTGTTATCTATGAAATCATCAAAATATTTAGCATATCCCATTGTGTCACCTCATAAAAATAACCGTGATTTTACACACGGTTAAAATACTTTTATTTTAGTTGTTGCTTCGCCCTCATTAAATGTATGCTCGCCACTTCTTATACGATATTTGCCGTCTTTTGCGTTTATGCTTTTTAGCTTGATTATTCCGCCTGTTGTCATTCTGTGTTGGAGCAACATTTCTATCTCATAGCCTTTGATTGTTTCCTTATACTTTTCGGCTGTAATTTCTTCCTCGTATTCGGTTGGTGTGTTAATCATTCCTGTGCTTTCTTCAACCGTGAAATTAAGGTTATCGCCAACCTTTAAATGTCGGGCGTAAATCTTGCCCTTGTTCACATATACGGATATGCCGCATACATCAGCATAGGTTTTAATGTTTTCGTACAAATCACCGTCAACCTTTTGTTCGTCCTTATATGTGAAATCTCGCTTTATCTTAAACACCGCTATCGGTGTACCTGTCTTTTTTAGTAAATCTTTTAAAATTTTGCTTGCCTTTGTTCCCTTTTTGTAGGTCTTTTCTTTTAGCTTTTTCGTCTTAATTCTGTCTAAACATTTGATTACTGTTTTTCGGTCTGTGCCCTCGTATGATGTTTTTCTTTTTGATACATAGCCTTTGAATATAACTCCTGTATCACCTTTAAAGCCTGCTTCAATAGTAATTGAACAGTTTTTCTTAAATCGGTTTATTGTTGTAGTTGAAAGGTTATATATAGTAATTTCCGCTTCGTTAGCTTCCATATCATCATCAAAAGGCACGCTAAATTCCAAATCTAAATCATTTGAATTTACAACCGCACCGTTACAACGAATAATAGCAACGCTACCAAATACACCTTTAGGCATATCGGTATAAAAAGTGTCATTCCAACCTTTCATAGCCTTTGCCATTTTCGATACATCACTATTAGATTTAACATTTATAATTTGTGATTTATTACTCATATAACCACCTTTAAACGACAAACACCGCAAGGGATATTTGCCCTCACGGTGTTCGCCAATTTCAAAATTTACGGAGTGTAGGGTCAATCCCTACATACAATATTATAGCAGAATAACTTTTTGATGTCAATAATTGTTAATTAAGTATTCCGCTATCATCAATAAGCTTTTCAATCTCTTCAATTTCGTCCTCGTGCAAGCAATCGTCAGGATTGTCAATGTCGCCGTTGCTAAATTCAAGTCGTGATTGTTTAGCTTCAATCTCAATGTCCTCGTCTGTGTTATCAATACACAAAAATACCGTTTCATTAAGATTGTCAAAAGTTACTGCATTGTTCTCGCCGCTTTCATCATAAGGTACAATATCTATTGCAGGATATTTACCATTAATGAAAACATCTGAAAATAAAGGCTTGCCGTATATAATCGGCTCGCCTTTGCAAATTTCCTCATATTCGCCGCTTTCCTCGTCTAACTTTGATAAATCAAGTGTAAAGAGTTCGGCGGTTTCGTTGAAATTCACGCCTATTTTGAATGTTTCGTCAGCAAGAACAATGTCAAATTCATACGGTATCAAATCTTTATTGATTTCGATTATATCCCTTTTCATTTGTACCCCTCTTATCTTGCAACTTTAGCGTCGTCAGGTAAATCTTCCTCGGCTACTATTTCAATGCTTGCCCAATCGTAAGTATTGCGGAGCATTACGCAAGTTTTGTATAAGTTATGTGGATTTCTTTTGGTTAAATGAATATACCAACCGTCCTCTGAGCGAATAACATAAGAGAAACTGTCGCCACTGCCAATTTGTTCTACTGTACAATGCGGTAAATCATAAACTGTCATATTATCACCCTAATTCACATCTTTTTTCATCAAATATTTGTTTAATGTATTCAGGCATATTATTCAATACAGTTGATGAAAAAGAAATAAATGCACATTCTTCATCAGGAACGCTGTCAGGCGCTCTAATTATACCTTTAGCAATTGATAACAATGTTTCCTCACTCAAATTGTTACTATCCTCAAAAGTCAAATCCCACGCACTATATGGTATGGTATTTTCTTTAACTCTTAATTCTGTAAGATTAGTGCAATGAGTAAAAGCGTTTAATTCTTCTGCATTTGAGAAGTCTAAAGGTGTGCCTAATATTTCTTTTGCACCACCCCTTCTTGTTCCTCCTGAAAAGCAGTTATTAAAAGAACTTACATTTCTTGTATTGATATTAAGTGTTAAAACGCAATTCTTATTTGTAATATCATAGAATGTTGAATTCATTCTACTTATATCTGCATTACTTTCAACAGTAATAGTGCTATGAGATAAATTCTTAAATAAATTATCCCAATTAGTTATATCTTTAGGTACAGTATAATATGATAAGTATGCTTTAAATTTAAAACTGCTCAATTGCGAAATATAAGATTTATGTATTTTTAATTCATCAATCAATGCCTGAACTTTTGTTTTTAAGGTTGCTAAACTCATACTTTATCAACCTCCTTTGTTTTACGCCTTTTCAACAGAAATATCTGCATTTGCAGTTTCAGCGTTATCAGGTAAGTCTGCTTCTGCTGTAACTTCAATGCTTTCCCAATCGTAATCTGCATTAAGAATTACGGTTTTTTTATACAACTTCTTTTGATAATCGCCAAAGTCTAATACATTTTCTTTAATGAAAATCCAATAGCCGTCGTTAGCAACTATCATAAACATTGCGCCGTTAATTCTTGATGTAACAGTTACATTTTCGCCAAGAATTGCTTGTATTTCTTCTGCTGTCATATTATCACCCCACTTTCCAACCTTTATTATTTATTTTAGTCAATTGCTCGTCTGTAAGTTTATCAACTACATTTGACGGCAATGATATGGTAGTTTGGTATGCTCCTTTAGGTGCAGGATTTTCGGTATTATATGTTACCAATCCGTCAATTATTGAATTGATACTATCGTCGCTAAGATTAACAGCTTTATTAAACGATAATGATGAGCCGTAAATGGCAGGTATGCTTTCTTTTTTAAATCTAATTTCTTTTATGGGCGTATTATAAAATATAATGCTTAAACTTTCATTAAGCCATTCATCACAATACGGACATTTTTTCATACCTGTCACTGTTGCCAAACCCGAAAAATCTAAATCGCCGTTTATTTCTTCTAATCTTGTAGCATCACAAAATGCAGCGCCTAAACACACACATTTTGACGACATATTATATATGCGCACACTTTTAAATGTAGAACTAAAAAATAAACCCTCAATACATACGGCATTACTTAAATTAAGCGGAAAATTTAAATATAGTGCTTTTGCATTATAAAACATACTATTAAAACACTCCACATATTTTGTGTTAAAGGTTGCCGTATTAAAATCGCCAAAATTCAAAGCATCATTAGTTTCATAGTTTGAATATAAATAGGATAAGTCTTTCGCATTTTTTAATAGAGTTGCCAATAAGAAGTTTGTCTCAATACCATTCGTCTTTAAATACCTATTATCCGCTTCACTTTTTTTGCAAAAAGTATTATTAGCGTCATATTTACCGATATAGTTTTGTTGCATTGTCTTAGAGGGAGTATAATCATCAAATTTAGCTTCTATTTCATTGCAACGGTTTATTACTAAATCAGGTGTATAAATATCATCAAGCCTAACAAGATTTTTAATAGTTTTTATTTTTTCAAGGCGTTTAAGATTTTCCTTTGTATCAGCATAAACATAAATGCCTTTTGGAAAGACTATTGGTTCTTGTTCGAATTTAGTAAAAACTATAAAATACTGACAGTGATAATCATTATCAGCATTCAAAAAATATGCTTGTAGTTTATCAGTATCGTTGCCTTTTTCGTCCTGCTCATACACAAATTGTAAATTATCCTCAGTTAATTTAAAACTTGTAGTTTTATAAACACCGTCTACCGTATTTCCGAATGTAACTGTATCACCGTAATTTAGAACAATCGGCGTATCGCTTATTTTGTATAAGTCTATTTGGTCGTCGTCCGTACTTGCACTAATACTCGGATTTTCGTAATCAGCATTAGGAAAAGTATATTCGGTAATATCAGCGCTAAACGGTCTGTTTTTAATATAATCGTTTGCAGTTTCGTCGTTTTGATTATAGTCAGGTTTTGTTTCAATCTGTTCTTTAACATCATCTGATAGTTTATCTTTATTAATTGCCTTGTTTGCAATGTAATCTCTTACGATACTACCTGCCGTTAATGGCGTTGATGTTCTCACAATTTCAATTAACCTATCAATCTTTGCAATTAATGTTTCTACGCTCAATTTAACACCGCCTAACTCTTATATCCCATAAGTAACTTAACACCGACTTTCAGCGTTTTCGGGTCGCCTTTTCGACTAAAAGCATTAGGATTGTTTTTTATAACCCAACTTTCGCTTTTGCCTAAAGATTTATAGTTTTTATTCACTAATTTATAGACTGTATCGCCTTTTTTAGTTTTATGATAAACCGCTTTGCTTTTTCCGCCTTTAGTCTGTTGAGTACCGCCGTTTGATTTTGATTTAGTCGTACTCTTAACAGGTAAGCCCTCAATTTTCGATTTATCAACCCAACCATAAACCCTCTTGCCGTCCGTACTTTTCAAGTGGTATTTGTGTTTAGCCCACTTTGCATTTTTTATTTTTGTGATTTTGCAGGTGGAGCGCCCACGCTTCGCAGACGCTTTTTTTGCGTCAGATGAAGCATAGACATTTCCACCCTTAAAAACAACCTTTGCACCGACTTTTAAATTAGGCTTTGACTTCTTTGTCTTTGCCTGTTTTTTAGCGGTGCTTGATTTTGATTTTTTGCTTTTATAATAAGAAGATTTCGCAATGCGTACTTCTTTAAGTTCCATTGAAAAGGCAGAGCCACCCTTAATGTTCTTATCGTCCGTACAATCAAATGACTGTATCTGTAAGTTTTTAAGGGTGTTGCGTCCGACATAAGTAATCAAAGAGCCTGCATTTTGCAACTTCTCAATTTTCTTAACTATATCGGACGCTTTATATTTACCGTTATCAACGATTTTACCGTCAATACTTAAAGTAATTGCCTGCTTTTGAATGTTACTTGTAATCGGCAAGCCTGTTTCGGTTGGGTGGTCTGTGCTATTAATTGAACGCTTAACATTTTCGCTTTCAACAAAAATCGCTATTCCGTTTATAGTAGCCATATATTAGACCTCCTTAACCTTTGGGTTTTTAGTTGCAATGCCCTCGAATACTTCCTCCATTGCTTCCTGTACCCATTTCTTAACTTTTCTTGCCGTTGTCCTGTCGTCACTTGTTCCGCTAACGGTCAAGTTAAATACAGGCGCATACGTGTTGTTCTCGGTGCGGTTTGCACCTTGCTGTGATGTACCGCTTTCGGGGCTGTAATTAGCCGTGCTAACACCGAGCGAATTTCCTGCCTGTTGCCATAAGCCTATGCTTCGTTTTCTCTTTGCAGGGTCGGTCGGTATTACCCATTCAGGCTTATTCTGTTCAGCAATTAAGCCTGTTTTGGTAACAAGACCGCCGTTAGAATAGCCGTGTCCTTGATATGCTCTTGCTAACGAGCCATATCTTGATACCGCATATCTAATTGAAGCAAGAATATTACTCAAAGGGTCATAGATATTTTTGTTATAACCCTTTCTTGCATACGCTCTAAATGTCGGGTCAATTACCTGCATTAAGCCTTTTGACGGTGTGCCTTTTTTAGCGTTGCTATCCCAATTGTTTATTGCTCTTGGGTTGCCACCGCTCTCGGTTTGCATTTGGTAAAGTGTCCTTTTAACATTTGCGGCGCTGTACTGCCCTTCCATTTTCAAAGCACGAATAACGGTTGTGCGCCATTGTGCTACACCTTTTGAAGCGTCATAGTTTGCAAGGCTTAACGCTCCCATTTCGTCAAATTTCTTTTTGAGCCAAGATGTCATTGCACCGCCTGTAATTTTATTAACAACACCTTTACCAACTTTAAGCGGAAAACCGCTCTCGTTGCCGTATGCGGCATTTTTACGCATATAGCTTGTTAGTCCTTTAGGGTTGTCAATGTATTCCCAAGCGTCAAAGTTGCCTGTACCTTTAGCGTAATTATAAGTAGTTGATTTTCTACCCATAATTTGAGCGGTACGTTCAGCAGGTAACACTTTCATTCCTTTAGGTGCGTTCGGTATAAGTACATTTCTGCCCTTTGGTATAAACGATTGTCCGTTAGGCATTTGTACTAATTCAGCACCTCTGCCGTCGTTTACAAGGGCGTTACCGCCTTTATGTCCGTTTGTACCGTTTGCATAGCTTACAGTTGATAACTTGCTCTTTGAGCCGATTTGTCCTAATACACCGTTTGCGGTGCTAATAACTCTGTTAGCACCTCGTATAGAAGCCTTCGCCGCTCTATTCCATATTGCAGTTATCGCATTTGCTAAACTGTTGCCTGTACTCTTAATAGCATTACCCATTTTGGTAGGTAATTGTTTAGCCGCACTCACCATAGAATTACAGTTTTTAGTTACTGTTTTAAGCGAACTTGATGTAATCTTGCTCGGCTGTTTTAATGACCTCCAAAGTCCGTTTAAATTGCTAAGATTGATTTTGTTTACCTGTGAAATAAAGCCTTTGATATTTGTACCAAAGTCTTTAAGTGCTGTGCCGATACCTGATATATCGTTCTTGCCTGTGAATAGCTGTTTAAGTCCACCCTTTTTAGGCAAGCCGTTAATGCTCTTTAAGGCTTTGAAAAGTGACGATATTTTACTCATATCCTTAATGCCCGATATTGAGCTGTAAAACTTCGCCATTGCCGTGCCAAACGGTGGCAACTTTGAAGCGATACCCGACAAGTCAGTTTCACCTGTAAACCATTGTTTGATACCGCCCGACTTCGGCAAATTACCAATGTCGGATAATGATTTAAACAATGCTTTAGCATTTGTAAATCCTGCTTGCGGCAATTTCGCTACTTTGGTATAAAAACCTATAACGCCCTTACCTGACATTTTCGACAATCCACTTGACAATGAACTAAAATCGGTTTCACCGCCAAACCATTGAGCAAGTCCGCCTGTTTTCGGCACATTGCCTATATCTGCAAGTGATTTAAACAATAACTTTGCATTAGTAAATCCGTTTGCAGGTAATGTAGCAACTTTAGTAAAGAAGCCTGACGCATTATTAATAAAGGTTGTTAATTGAGTGCCTACATCACCCAAATTTGTACCGCCTGTGAGTTTACTCAAAAGGTTATTTCCTGTCATTTTGAGCATAAAGCCACCAACGGCACTAAAAAAGCTACCTATTCCGCTCATATCCACGCCTTTAAACAGCGTAAACATAGGGGCTACCGCTCTTGCAAAAGCGGTTAAATTCTTGCCTATCGTCGGTAATGAAGCTGAAATACCCTCACCAAGTCCACCAACTAACGCACCAGCGATTTTGCCAATTTGATTAAACAAATTAGCGAGAGTGTCGCCGCCTTTTGATATAAACTCGTTGAATTTAGGTATTTGTGCTAATGCTCCATAAGCAGTAATTAAAGCTGTCATACCGCCAATTACTAACGCTATGTTAGCAAGTCCTTTCAACACTATCGGTGTAGGTATCATACCTACCAATCCTGCAAAGGCAGTCAATGCCGAGCCGACTGTGCCTAAAACACCAATTATAACGGCAACTTTTGTTAATCTTGTAAGGTCAAACTCAATAAGTGAAACCGCACCGATTAACAAATACAATGCCGACATTCCTGCAACAACCAACGCAATGTTTGCAATTCCTTTAAGCACGACTGCAATAGGTATTACGCCAACTATGCTTGCTAATTTTGCAAGCCCTGTGCCTACCAAACCTAAAGCACCGATAATAGCGACCATTTTCAAAACGGTTTTTCCGTCCGCTAATTGTGATATATACGGTGCAACAGCCATAAACGCCGCTGTTATCGCCGTCATTCCGCCAATTATAATTGCAAGATTAGCCATTCCCTTTAAAATGGTACTTGTTTTTGCCTGTGCAAGTCCTTTAAAAATATTTGTTATGCCGTCAAACAGCGAATTACCGCCCTCGCCACCTTTTCCGCCAAACATTCCTTTTAGTGATGATACGCTCTTTAGTATCTTAATCACCGCTACTACACCGAGTATGTAAGGAATAGCCTTTGTAAGTGTCTTTGCACTATTCTTAAAGAGGTTTGCCACCTTTTCAATAGCAGGAAATTTAACGCCGAAAGCCTCAGCAAACGCTTGACTTAATTGCTTTGCGATATTTGGTAATTCAGCAACAATAACCTTGATTATGTTAGGTGTTGCTACTATAAGTCCTTTGACTAATGATGTCGCCGCTCTTAATAACGGTGGTAATAATTCATCAACAAGTTTTGGAAATTCCTTTTCAATAATCGGTGCTAATTCTTCAATCAATTTGCCTATTCCTGTTAATGATTTGATAATTGCAGGCTTAATATTCTTCACAAATATTTTTGTAGTGTCTATAAGATTATCAACACATTGGTCGAAAGCGTCACCGCCTTGTATCAATGCAGGCATAAGATTGCCCCACGCCGATTTCATAGAGTTTAACGAGCCTTGTATGGTGTGTTCCGCTTCTTTTTGCGTTGTACCATAAATGCCTGTTTCCTTTTGCACGGCGTGAATTGCTTTAACGATATTACCGTATGACAAGCTGTTGCCGTTGATACTCTTATCAAGTTTAGAAGCGTCCTTAACAAGTCTTTGCATTTCGGACTTTGTACCGCCGTAACCTAACTTCAAGTTGTCGAGCATTGTATAGTTCTGCTTTGCAAAACCTTGATAAGCCCATTGAATACTGCTCATATCAGTACCCATTTTGTTAGCGTTATCTGCCATATCCGATACGGCTACATCTGCAAGTTTCGCCGCTTTTTTAGTATCGTTGCCTGTACTCTGCAACAAACTTGCCGCAAAACCTGTTACGGTTTCCATATAGTCATTAGCGGAAAGTCCTGCCGTTTTAAATGCGTTGTTCGCATTTTTAACAACAATCTTTTGACTTTCGTTTAACTTCTTATATTCACCTTTGACCTTGCCAACCGATTTACCTGTTAGCTTTGCATACTCTTGAACGCTTTTCGCACCTTTAGCACCTAACAGCGTTTCAACACCGCCAATAAGTTGCTCATAGTCTGCATAAGCTGTTACCGATTTAGCGGTAAGTCCACCTATTGCAGTTGCACAAGCGGCGATACCGCCTGTTATAGCTTTAAGGCTTATACCTGCTATCTTTTTAAGTCCTCTAAACGCCGCTCCTGCGGCTTTTTTGCCGATTGTAGATAGTTTGTTTGATACGCCTTGTAAACTGTTTTTCAGCTTCGCCATACTTGTATCGTCAATGCTTTTTAGC
>ERZ1694703.488-NODE-488-length-12500-cov-13.344958_pt1 | contig 12500 bp, 12 predicted proteins | sample MGYA00581719_ERZ1694703 | MGnify/ENA primary metagenome ERZ1694703 (study PRJEB42213, sample SAMN07424470) | human gut metagenome | biome: ENVO:00009003; feature: ENVO:2100002; material: ENVO:00002003 | host: Homo sapiens | place: USA | collected 2014 ... | reverse complement strand
CTATAGACAAGAGGTAAGGAAAGAAACAAAATATAACAACCTCTTAGAAAGTGTGGATATTATGACAGCATACATTACTATTTCAGAAACAACCAAATTAATCACATTAAACGCTGTTATGAGTGTGTTTTATGATACACTTAAGATTAAAAATATGGGTGAAGATTGGTTGAACATTGCATATTATTGTGATGGAGATTATAAGGGCTCTATTGATATAAAAATGAATGAAGCAACAATTGAAATTGTTGATAATAATGCAAAACAACATATTATAACAAAAGAAGATTTAAAAAAAGAAAGTCCATTTCAAGACATTACATTTTTAAATTTTGAATAACAAAAGCACCGCCAAAAGGCGGTGTTTTTCTTTTACTTAAATTTTTTCATTAACAATCTATATCTATACTCAATGTATTCATCACTGAAAATAGTCGGTAACATCATATCTTCACTGAACGTTTTATATATATCATCAAAAGACTTGTGACCCAGTTTTATAGCTTCAATAATCTTTTTACCATAATGATATATATTAGATTTAACTTTTTGTTGCTGACATCTGTTAGTTATAGCAATGAAATTATAATTTTTATATACGCACTTGAAGCTGTAGTATAATATATTTTCAATCTCAATTGCAAATAATACAGTCGGTTTACACGCTTTGAATATAAAATCATCATAAGAGGAATTAAAACAGTATTCACTCTTAGTATAATCGCCTGTAGTAGCGACTTCACATTTGCCTATTTTTAACATATGCGGTATTTCGTTTTCATTTTCATATGGCATTTTAGCGAAATCAACACATATTGTTGCACCGTCTTTAAATTGCTTTGACTGCAGTTTAATTATATCACCCGGCTTTAATTTAAGCTTATCAATATCAATACCGAGCCAATCAAAGTATATGTTATATTTATTAATGGTGTTACCTATTAAAATTATTTTGCCATTTCTATGTCTAAATATCGTTGATATAAGGCTTGTGAAATGTTTTATTTCATCTTCAATATATCCATAAATTGACATAGGGCAGAACTCTTCATACACAAGTGTGTGAATGTTGTCAAATTGTTGCGATTTGTACTTTTCTTCAATGGCAAGTGAAAAAAAGTGTCCAAAAACCCTACCTTTTAGACGTTGTTTTTTTTGATTGCCTTGCAATTCTTCAAATTCATCATCATATTTAACGATATAAAATGTGTTGCTTTCAACCTTAATATATGCGTTGTATTTCTTTTTTAAATATTTGTGTAAGTCGTCTGCAAACCATTTTGTAAGGTTTTCCGCCGATGCTGATGCACCATATCCAACACGGCGGACAAGTCCGAATTCATGTTTACAACCACTGTTAAAATAATCGTCAATGATATCATTCTTGCATACGTCATAAGACTTGCCATTAGCACGTCCGCCGAATATTACATCATAATCACAACGCATTGACCGTCTTTTATTGCCGTTATAATAAATCAATTATTATCAATCCTTTCTACTTTTTCATCAACTTTACAAGGTCTACCAATATACGTTGGGAATATTTTAATTCCTTTTCTACGCAGATATGAAAGTTGTTGTGCTTCCTCTACAAGTGAATGATTTGTAAAACCTATGGCTGTTAATGTAAAGTCAGACGGTAGAAGTAAACAACCGCCAAAGCCATTAAAATGATATGTCTTTCCTGTATCGTCAATTACTCTTGCATTTTTAAATATATTATCATTTTTGGTATAATACCCGCTTGCAAGTTTGCCTGTTATACTTGAGCAAAAAAAAGTGTTTGGGTGATAATATTCAGAGCAGAATTTTTTAAAATCACCATTGTAAATATTATTCAAATATCGGTTAGTTGTCTTTTTTGGTACACCGCTAATTGAAATCGATATTGCATTATTTTTTTCAAACATATAAGACTTTGCCCCGGCTGTGCAAAAATGATTATAAATACCCTCGTTGTCGGCAATGCCCATATTATAATATTTTTCACAATGCCATTTTCTATTAATATAATCGTTAAACATATCAATGGCTTTATTAACATTATCTAAATCATTAACGCATTTAATACTGTCTGTATCCCAATATAGTATAGTAGCATTTGTTTGTGTGAAAATAATGTATGATAATATATATAAATGCAATCTTGCATAAGCAGTAACGTGTAATCCGTCAATATAACTTCTTAGTAGTGTTCCACTTTCAACGTCAACATTTTCTATACATTGCCACTCGTTTTTTAAAGGGTAAAACAATAAGTCATTCGGTGCTAATTGTTGTACGTTAATTCCGTATTGAGCATTTAACCGCACTTTTGCGAGTCTTAATTCACGGCTTAAAGTGTCTTTTTTATCCTCGGTATTAAGGGTGAAAAAATGATTTAAAAAATCATTATTAACAACGCACTTATCATTAAAATTAAAATCTTCTTTTGTAATTGCATCAACATTATCACTATTTTTTAATTTTTTAAATATAACTTTTTGCTTTGCATAATTATTAATTGAGTTCGTTACATAAGTCGGTAATTTTGCATTTTTTCGTGTGTAAAGCAGTTTTTTGCACTCATAAATTTCAAAATCATAAAATAACGTCAAAGCGATATAATCATAACTTGTTAAATATAATGTGATTTTATCAGCGCGCATGACTCTGCCGTTACTGCTTTTCATTGTTTTAACGTCATAGTCGGAGCATTTGCTCACGCTTAAAAATGGCAATTCATTATGATTATTAAATCGCTTGATTTTAAGATTTGTTACAATTAATTCACACATAAAATAGGTGTTCAAAGTCTTCTGCGGTGTAGTCAAATACCATTGCAATACTCCGCCTTTATATTTAATATATGCATTGTTTTTTTCAATGATATATTTCAAATATGCAGTCTTGTCATTTTCACGCATCTTGAAATTAAACGGAAAATTACACATAAGCATCTGAGCGGGATAAGATGAAGCAAAGTCATAACTTGCAACATTATCAAAAGGAATAAACGAGTAAAATCGATTTGAACGCACATAACCACCGCAAAATACATTTCTTAATAATTCATATACAGTCGTGTCATCATCAAACTTTTTATTATAAAATTTAATTAAAGCGGTGCAAAGCCTTGTATATTTTTCTTTTTCTTCTGCGGTTGAATGTAATTCGTTTTCAAGCCGTGTAAGACTTGTAGCAGTTATCATTCTGTCAATTGAATTAACATCAACGTAATAATTAGATTTTTTAAAACAGTCTACAACGGCATATAAAGTGATTAATACGTCTTGCTCATTGTATTTATATTCAGTATCGGGTAACATTGACGTCGGGGTGTAATGTTGATTATATCCGCCTTTTTCCTCTGTCAACTTAGCAATACCTAATTCATCACCAAGGACCTTAAGAGATTTACCAAGTAGCTTATAACTGCACCTAAAAATTAAATGTTCTAATTCAAACGATATCGGCTTACGTGTATTTGAAGCAATCATTGTTTCGTTTTTATAATTCTCACGAAAGAATTTTAAATTCTGCATAAACGAGAACTCATATGGGAGATTATGCACATAAATATACGTGTATAAATCCTTTTCAACACTATCTTTATTTAACATTTCAAGAATTGAATTCCATTCTTCATAGGTGCGGAAAAATCTATTGTAACTTTGATAAAAACTGAAATTATCTTTATTAATGCTATTAAATGTGTCTGCACCAAGATATACATTTTGAATATTGCCTAAATACATTAATGATAACTTTCTATCGCCAACTTGATACGTTGACGTTTCAATGTCCAAAGCGTAAATAAATCTGTTGATATTTCTATTTTTCTTTCTGTTGCGTTTCGCTTTAGTGTCAACATTACAATCAAAAGTAGAATTTTCGCTTATATAGTATCCGTTAATCTCTTTGACGTTTCTTGCCTGTATGATACGCTTTATTTGCTTTTCTGTCAATTCGGTATTAGCTTTTAAAAACTCACGAAAAACGTGCGTATTTCCTTTTTTTATTAATTTGCCGTTTTTATACAGATATAAATTATATAGCATATTTTTTTACCTCAATACCATAAGTCTGCATAACTATTTGCTTTTTCGCCTGTTCCTAATTCACTTATTAAATCAATTAATTTATAATAATCGTATTCGTCTTGGTCGTTAGTTATGTCAACGGCTTTTCTGCTTAATGATTGATTGAATTTATTTGAAATTTCTACGGCATAATCATCGCTGTTTAATGTGTGTATTTTATTCTGCCTGTATATGGTTTGTATTAAATTATTTATGTTTCTATAATATGTAAATTTGCGATTAAGTCGCAGTAACTCCCTGCTTTTTTCATCGCTCCATACCGGATTGTTTTTTGCAATCTGTGATATCAATTCTGCATTTGTTAATTTTTCAGCCATAAGAAATAGGGGCGATTACTCGCCCCCGTCCCCCTTTCTAAATAGTGCTATAATTTTTTCGGGAAATTTAAACCCTGTTTCTTTTGCATTTTCGCAGATGCTCGTAAATTCAACTCCGCAAAGTGATATTGCAATTAGATTAACAGCATATTCAGAATTGAATAAATAAACAGCAATTACACCGACAAGCAGAAATGCAATATATTCAAGAGCTTTGCTTACGCTACACCTTAGTTTTCCGCTTGATATATTCTTGTTTTTTATTGCCTTTGCAAAGCCTGTCATAAAGTCAATTAAATAAAAACAGAAAACTGCAAGAAAATATTTTGAATTTGCTAACATTATATTTTTTATTAAAATAAATTCATCCATTGTGTCACCTCGCTAACAGATATCTGCATTAAGGATTGCCGTAAATGGCGCTACATTAATTTGACGGATATAAGAGTGCCAAAAGTTAGCGCCGTTATCATCAGTCATCATCGGTCGGGCAAATAATGAGCTACCTTTAAACATAAGATTAAGAGGTATAGGATAAGATTTAGAATGAGTAAAACTACCGTCCTTCCATATTGTTATTGTCGCGGGGACGGTAAAACTTGCATTAGTGGGTGCTGTTGCTAAATCTTCGCCCTGTCCATATATTAACGATTGTGAAAAGTCACCAATATGTAAAATAGTGTTACCACTCAACTCAATATATGGGTATGCACTCTCATTTGCTCTCCATACAGATGTCTGATGCAATGTTACTTGCATTATGTTGTTTGTTTGCAACATATAATAGTCGCCTACATCAGCATTTGGAAATTGCGGTGAACCTGTAAGCCTTACGCCTGTCATTTCTCCCTGTGTTGCAATATTGCCATTGTTTAAATAAGAACACAAATAGTTAGCGATTAATCTATGTCCCTCAACGGTGGGGTGTGTGCCGTCAGCCTGCAACAATCCTACACGTTTAAGCATCGTTTCGCTGTTATTTATATACGCATAATTACTTTCAATGCACCCTGTTTTATAAGTGTGAATGGTCTGCAACACTTTTTTAATGTTATCGTGTGTTCTATGAAGCTGTGAAATATATCCAACGGCTACTTTTGCATTCGGGTATAGCTGATGCGTTTCTTTGATGCAATCACGGATTGATGCTCCGAGTGTTCCGTCGTCAATTTCTGTGTAAGAGTCATTGACTCCGCCTAAGAAAATAATATCGGTGTAATCATTTCTGTTTTGTGTCCAATTTCTCACCACGTCAAGAAAACGTCCGTTAGTGCCCTGCGCTGTGAATCCTGCACCTGATGAAGCTAAAGCAGTAATATCAAAACCCAATTCATAGAGTAAGTGTCCAAAGCCTTGTGTTGAGGGGTCGGGCAATCCTGCGCCTGCCAAATAGCTATCGCCGACTAACATTATTTTTCTATGCTCTAAAACTGTTTTCAAATTTGGGGTATTTACAAATTGTTTGAATACCTCGTCTTTGATTTTTTGGTCGATATTAAGAGAGTTTAAAAACTCTTGAATAGTGTTAATTGATACCCCTTGCTCGTTAAGTTTCTCGCATAAGTGCATAAGTCTTTGAATGTATGAATAACTTGCATCAAATTCAAGGGGGACAATCGGTGTGAAAATTCCCATAAGATTAACTCCTTTCTGTTTAAAAAATAATTAAAAATAAATCATTGAACTTATTAATCATTTCGCTACATAGATTAAGAAATTCACTTGAATAACGTATTGCGTTATCAAGTCCGTTGTTAGTTCGTTTTCTGTTGCTATTTCTGTTATAGTGCGTGTTGTTATTATTAACAACCTCACTTTCATTAACAGACGTGTTTTTTCCTCTCTTGCCGTCAGTTGCATAATTGACATTATCAATATCATTAACAGATATAGCATTAGCCGGCAAGTCACTTGATACATCAAGAGAAGTGTTTGTTGCATTACTGTTATTGTGTGTTTTGCCGTTTTCTTCTGTTCCGCCTGTTTCAGTGCTTTCCTCTTTTTCAATTAATGTTAAATCAATAGTGGTGATATAAAATGTTTGATAAAGCGGTATGTAAAAGGGTAGAACTTCTTGCATTTTGTTTTTAAGCTTGATTTTGAAATAGTCAAGACTTTCAAAGGCAAATTCTTCATTGAAAAAATGCTCAATGAAATAAGGTTCAAAAAACGCTTTGAATGTTAAATCATTCTTATAATCGTAATTGAAATCAAAAATATATTCGCATAACTTAACGAGTTTTTGCTCATAAGTAAGGTTGCTTCCGTCGTGGTCGTAAATGTGCATTATATCTTGAAATGAATTTGTATAAATTGCCATTAAGAAACAACCTCCTTAAATTCCTCGTCTTGCTCTGCAATAACATCATCAATTGAAGTATTAACATTACAATCAAAAGAAGTTAAAAACTTCATATTGACGTTCTCAAAACCTCTTTTTTGAGTTTGTACGTAGCTGTCAAGTGTTAAATTAAGAATTTGATTATTACTTTTGACCTCATCACGTAGCAGACGTTCTTTTTTCTCAAAAGGTGTATTATTGATACCCAACATTGTGAAAAATTCACCCTTGTAATAGTTAAGCACTTCAAGCATCTTGTCCGCCTTGAATTCAACATTTAAGTCAAGCGACTTGAATAACTCTTCAGGTCTGCAATTATGGTCTTTTTTGAAATACAAAAACCTATTTTGATTGCTTACTTGTTTAATAATATTATTTAAAGCGAGTATCTGCTCGTTAGTGGCTTCAACAGCAATAGGCAATGAATTGTTAAGCGTGTTATAATTAACGGCTGTTTGTAATTCTGTTATCTTTTGACAGAAATAATACACAATCTGCATTAATGGTATTCGTGTCTTATTACACCACACAACAGAAAAATCGGTAATATTGCCGTCAATAGAATTAATAAGCATATCACTATTGGTATTGGGTAGACTGTCAATCAATTTAATCTCTTTCAACTCGCCATAGTGATTATATTTGCACTCATCAACAAAGGTACTCGCTATAACTTCATTTGCTCCGCCGGCAATAGCACCATTGAAAAAAGCAATCTTGCCGTCTTGAAACAACGCACGTTCAATATATTCTTCCGGAATTGCTCCACTGTCATATTTAATAAGTGACATTGCAATGTTAGCAAAATAATTGAAATAAATATAAAATGCTGTCAACTTACTTGCAAAGGCTTGCATATCTCCATTCCGTATATTATTGTAATTTAACAGATTTTCAATATTATCGCCAATTTTAATTCCGCCCCACGGGTCAAAATCAATAAATCCGCATTCTTTCATTGTCTGTCAACTCCTTTCTTAGTTGTTTGCTTGGTCATAATCGCCAAAGTTCTTATGCCAAATTGTTACACCGCTTTCAAACATCTGTTTAAGCTTATTAACATCATCATTCGGCGCTGATACTTTAATATTGCAATTAGCCACTTGAATATAATTCCAATTACTTCTGTTTTTCATATAGGTTGAAATCTTGCCGATTTCATTAATTGCATATCCGTATACGTCAAGGTAATCATCAATATAGCGGCATTGTGCTTCAGTCGGTGAAACGTCAGCAAAGACAGGCATTGCACGTTTTTCGGTAATACTCATTATATCACCACTTACACCTGTGTTTACTCCTCGTTGTCCTAACGCATCAATCATATTAATTGACTGTTGAGCAGCTCCAACAGCCCCCTGCACTGCTCCGCCTACATTACCGGCAAATGCTTGTGAAGCAACCGAACCAACAGCGTTTACAACGCCAACAGTAGCAATCAATCCGTTAAGAACCTTGTCAAGACCTGTATTAGCATCATATCCGATACGATTTTCACAGTTATATAAAATCTTATTTGTTTTAACAGTATAATCAGCATAAGAGCCTATTTGTAACAAAAACCCATTTATTGAAAGTTCAGTTGATTTTACAGTAAAACTCGGCGTTCCACTTGTGAATAGTTCCGGTTTCAATGGCAATTTAAAGCCATTTTCGTTATAGAATAAATATGCCTTACATAAACTTGAAAGCATTTTTTTGTTGCGTGGAGCATAACCACAGGCTAATGTTGATGTTGGCAATGTCACCGAAACCGATTTACTTGCAATTTCATTTGTTGCATACTTATTTGTGCCGTCGTGCACCCACGAAGGAATGGCATACAATCCGATTAATTCGTTTCTGTGGTCTTGCAATTCTGCAACAGAAGTTGAGCCGTGCAAGCCTAATATAGCATTATAAGAGTCAATAGACGTTCCGCCACTCAAAAAAGATTTAAGTATGTCCTTCCAATTAACATGACTTCCTGCATCTTCAATAATCTCATCGGGCGACTTTCGGCCGTAATTATGGATTACAGATTGAACATCTGCATCACTATCGACAAACTTACCATATTCACTCGAGAGTGTCGCTCCTGTTCCATTACCTTTATATTCATATTTTTTAGTGTTCGGATTGTATACTGACGTTGAGTGCAAAACATATTGAGGCGCCCAATCTAATGAATTAAAAACAGTATGTTTGCGTTCATATTCGGGTGCTACGCTTATAGGTTCGGGCGCAAGCCACCTGCCGACAGTATCTGTGCTTTTTGCAACGTGTGACCTCAGTATCAAATTTTTATAGTATGTTATATCAAATTGATAAGTCTGCCATACGTCAATGGTGTGTGAAATAATCACACTATTAAGTGAATTATATTGCACATTATCAATAAAAGCAAAATACCATTTATTTGATATGTCTTTATTTTGATACATTAAATAGTTACACTGTGTTAAATTTTCATTAACTCCCTTTAATATTAAATCGCTGTCACGTCTTATAATATTAATGTGTTTATACTTATGTGAAAGTAGCCCTTGAATAGTTGAAATTTGCTCAGCCCTACTTGGGTAGGACTGAACATTTTTCAAATCGCTATTCCAAGGAACTACACCAACATATAAAGTTGTGTTTGGAATAGTCGGCATAATTAATCCCCTTTTTACGGTGCAATGTGATTTTCAGCATCAACAATGGCATCGCCAAATTTAATCAATGCAATAGACCAACTATCTGCTGTTGTTTGGTCGTTTACAGAAATTTTTAAAGTTCCTGTATCTGTGATACTCAATTCAAGTGGTAGTGCAGGTATCGTTTTTGAGAATTTGCCTGTATTATCCGCATATAAAATATCAAGCTGGTCAAGCGAAGATAATTTGACTTGCTCATTAGATACATCAACGAATTCGTATTCGTGTGTGTCTGTTACGGCTGTAATATTAAATCTTTCGTTCGGAACCGTAGAAACAGCCTTATTGATTGTCTTATCAATATAACATACGGCATTAGCAAACGGAGAAACTGAAATCATTTGCCAAATGTGGACGAACGTGTTAATGTTAAGTGTAAATCCGTTTTTAAACTCATATTCAACATTAAGGCGGTCGTACCACTGCACGAAATTTTTATCAGCAACAATAAAGCTGATAGGGGTAGATTTATGTCCTGTGATTGTAAGTTGACGGGCCGAGCCCTGCTTCTCATAGATATCATAGCCGAAATCATCGACGAGGATAAACCTGTTAGCATCTTCAAGTTCTTGCAGATTAAACACACCCGATAAATAACGTCTTACCTTTGCTTCTGCTTTTGTAGTGCAGATAATACAAATGTTATCTTTTTCGCTGACTGACTGAGCTTCTTTTTCGCCGCCCGAAAGTTCTTTGTATTTATTGAATTTGCTTGACAAGAATTGCATATCATTGATATCTGTGCGAAGTTGCTCCATAAGGTCAGCAACACCGTCATCGGTTGAGCTATCAACCTCACGTGTAACAAAGCCCGATTTTTCATACATTCCTACAATGGACTGCTTTAAAAGGTTAAACTCACGGAGAGCATTGCCGTTATCAACGGCGATACGTGTTGAATTAATGAAGTTACCAAGGCGCTCCCAACTATCCATAGCACGTGAAAGTATTTCACTATTTGTTGTAAGTGGGAATACGTCGTGACGATTTTCTCTGTAAAAAGCAGTGAGAACCTCGGGCGGATAATCGCCAAGAATTCCTGCTCCGTCTGTATTGTCATAAAGAGCAGGATTGACAGGGTTTGTGTGAATTTCCTCGATATCATAGCCTATTGTATAATTGCCCTTTTTCAAAAATGAAAGCTTATGATTAAATCTGTCTGTATTCCAAATAATCTTGGCAAATAAGTTGACAAGTCCAACATAGAACTCATTAATAGCAGGCTGATAAGCAAAAAATGCTTCCTTAAAACTTGCAAGATTATTATCCTTAAGAAGAGGTACATTGTCTTGATAACCTTGTGAAGCCGCTTCTCTTACCTTGTTAACTGTTTTTTGAATACTCTTTTTAGTATTTGATGTCATTAATTTTTTTCACTCCTTAAAATAAATCATTGATTGCTTCAACGAATTCCTCATCGGTTACTTCTTCGTCGTCGCTTTCATCGTCTTTGATTATTGTTTTCTCTTCCTTGATTACCGTTTTGCCATAATCAAGTTGAAGCCTTGAATTGATATCTCTCAGTTTTTCATTTTCGCTTCGCAAGTCATCAATTCTCTTGTCACGCTCTTCAATTTCTTCTCTTGTTGTGTTGAAGTAATCGGTTAAAGCAGTGTATTCAAGTGATGTCAAAGCTTCGTCGCCACTGTTGCGAATACTGTCGAGATTGGTCGTGAATTCTTCAAAAGTCATTTTGTAATATATTGGGTTTTCCTTTCATTTTATTTTATGCCTTGTATTAATAATGATTATCGCCCAAATTAGATATATTGACGTGTTCATTATTAAGTGATAAGTCATATTTATAGGATTGAATAGGTTGATTAATTCCGAATAACATGCATAACGTTCTTCACGCTTAATCACATACATATTAATATTCAATCCCATAAATATAACCTACCTTGCAATAGGTTATATTTTTAAAATTTAATCGCCGTACATTTCTTCAAGAATGTTGTTAAGCTCTTCAATAACATATTTATCAAAGCAGTATGCTTGATTGATGTATTCATCTTCCTTTGTTTTGTAAGAGGGATACGAAATAAATCTACCCGTTTTTGTTTCAACAATTCTAATGTAGATTACAAACCCACAATCAAGAGAAATTAAACCGTAGTCATTGTGTTTTTTTCCGCCGTCATAAATACGGATTGAGCCTGCTGAAAAATCATGCTCCATATAGTCCTTTTTTGTTTTTTTTGATTTAGCCATTTTTAAAATCTCCTTTTAATTATAATTTTTTAATTGATTTAGTCGGTACAATGCCGACTTTGTAAATTTTCTTATCAACACCATATTGAATTATTGAATTGATATCGCCTTTTGCAAGCATTTTGACTTTTTCATTCTTATTAACGAAACCTGTTATATTCTCTTTTGTGTTGTTTGAATATACATGGCTGTCAGCCGTCATATAAGCATTAGTTTTGAATTGCTTGCAAGGACTTTCCTTTAATTTTGGTTTTACCACGTCTTTATACTCCTTGTCAATATTTTTTTGATTTTTCGGTCTTAAAATTCCGGTGATATATTTTGACGTGTTGTCAAAAACTCTTGCAGTCATTCCCGCACCGCTACCGCCATTGTTTTGGTCGTATGCGTATAATTTATTGCCGATTTTTTTATCAATAATAAATATATGACCGGCTGTGCCTGTGTTACGTACGCCAATATCGCCACGTTGGATTTTTTGAGTTGGTAGTATAAAATCAAAATTCTTGATTAAGAATTTAGATTTTTTTCTATCATTCCAAAAGTTTTTAGCAAAAGGTGGAAAATAAGTCACTTTAATGTCTAAAACGTCAGTCATATATTGATTAATTAAGTCAACGCATTGTATTCCGTAGCATCTGTCAAAATCAATTTTGTGTCCGATATTTTTCAATACAAAATCACTATATTTCATTTTATTCACCCCCTTTCAATAATCTTGTTATATTCAGATATATAACATTCTAAATCTCTATTGGTCTTTACAAACAAGCAATCATTCTTATGTATTATCTTAAAAATAGTATTGTTATCAACTATAAGTGTTGTTATTACAAAACCCCTCCATAGCAATTTAATATATTGT
>ERZ1694703.454-NODE-454-length-13097-cov-8.317283_pt1 | contig 13097 bp, 12 predicted proteins | sample MGYA00581719_ERZ1694703 | MGnify/ENA primary metagenome ERZ1694703 (study PRJEB42213, sample SAMN07424470) | human gut metagenome | biome: ENVO:00009003; feature: ENVO:2100002; material: ENVO:00002003 | host: Homo sapiens | place: USA | collected 2014 ... | reverse complement strand
GCAGTCTCGTGGGCTCGGAGATGTGTATAAGAGACAGCTATGGTACAATGTAGTTACAGAGATAGGAGTGGGGCCACGCTACCACGCCGTCCTCTGTTCAGTTGTCCAGTCGTCTGGACTTCCGAATCGCCATTCAACTGGTTATTTCTAGTGATAGTCCAGTCGTCTGGACTCTAATGAAAGGAAGTGTTACAATGGACGCAAGTGCTATCTCTCAGATTATCTCCACCATTGGGTTTCCTTGTGCTATGTGCCTTCTGATGTACTATCAGATGAACAAGCAGACAGAAGCTCACGCTGAAGAAATCTCCAAACTTACCAGCGTTATCAGCGATAACACTGTCGCGGTAAAAGAGCTTGTGGCACTGTTGAGTAAGAACAATGGCTAAGAACATCCAATGTTGGGACTACGGTATCGACTGGTTGCACCTTGGTAACGTCGTCTACGACTTCACGGACAAGACCAGACTAATCAACGACATCGTCCGCTACATGTTTATCCGAACGCAGGCGATGTTTGAGTACACGGGACTTCCTGATACGATTCCCCCTAAGTTTCTGGAGTCTTATATCCAGACGTCTGGATTTTCTGGCATCGTGAAAGTTCGTGGCGACCTCTACGCAATGTGGGGCGGCCTGGGCGGAGTTCCCGACGTCTACTACCAGCCCACGGTATTGACCGTCGCTAATCCGGCTCTCGAATACTCGGCTTCGTTGGAAATCCATAAGGATTGCGAGATAATCAGAAATGACTTCCTCTTTGAGGGATTGAAACCGCTTTGCTCCCGGTATGCAACCCTCTTGGCGGAAAACTTCATTTCTATCCGTATGGCGTCAATCAACAAGCGTACACAGACGTTCTTGCGGGCTGACAATGACCGTGACAAAGACGCCGCTGACAAGTTCGTAAAAGACCTTGTTGATGGTAAACTGTCCGCTGTCATGACTACCCCGTTCTTTGACGGCATCACGGCGCAACCTTATGGTCAGAACTCCGGTTCTTCGCAGATTACGGAACTCACCGAACTTCACCAGTACCTTGAGTCTAAGTGGTTCAACGAACTCGGACTTCAGGCTAACTACAACATGAAGAGAGAGTCCTTGTCCGCCGCAGAACTGGGTCTGAACAACGACATTATGCTCCCCATGATTGACCAGATGTTGCTCTGTCGTCAGCAAGACCTTGAGAAGGTCAACGCTATGTACGGCACAAATATTTCAGTGAAACTTTCTTCGGCGTGGGAAGATGTTCAGCTGGAATCCGAGTACGCAATCAAGGAAATGAAAGCAGAAGCCGAAGGAGTCCAGACGTCTGGACAGGAAAACGAGCCTGACGACGAGCCGAAAGAAGGTGATGATGATGGAGACAATCGATCTGAACAAGATGATTGACGTTTACGCCAATTATCCGACTGACGGTGGTGTGTTTTCTCCGATGGCAAACGCTCCGTGGGTTGAGACAATGACGGGCTTAAACCTCGATATTGCATATCTCGACGGTCACTCCGGCGAACGTTTCTGCTCTAACATCATCAATCGTCGGCTTGACGATTCTAGCGTTCTTTCGTCCGACAACCGCACGCTGATTTCCAACATTCTCTGGGCAATGTTCGGCATCCAGTGGACGCGGTTATGGGCAACCATGAAGCCCGCCGAGTACGACCCGCTGACCAACTATCAGATGCGGGAGACTATGGAAGGTACTGAGAATTCTACAAGAACTCCTGACCTGACCAAAGGTGATACCGGCACAGTCCAGACGACTGGACAGGATAAGAGAACTCCCGATTTGTCTCGTAAAGGTACTGGAACTGTCAAGGACGACGGCTCTGCCACCAACAACAGCCAGAACGGTATCTGGGGTTTCAACTCGTCAACCTCTGTCCCGTCTGATATGTCCGATGGTACGGTAACCAACGAGAACACGACCACTCGGGACCTCACCGAAACCGAGACCGGTACTGACACCACTGACCGCACGAACACCGACACCTACAATCGTAGTTACACAGAAACCGGTACTGACACTACTGCCGGAACGAGTTCCCGCAAGCTGACTCGCACCGGCAACATCGGTACAAATACGTTCCAGAACCTGCTTCAGCAGGAGCGCAACATCTGGATGTACGACTTCTTTGAGCAGGTATTCAAAGACGTTGATTCCGTCCTCACAATCCCCATCTACTAAGTCCAGACGTCTGGACTCAACACATGAAAGGAATGATTTACAATGACTGTTAATCAGGTAGCAGCTATCGTTAATGACGTACAGCATCAGATTGTTGGCGAAGCCGCCATCACTACTGTTGACCTTGAAGGTCTTATCGACATGGGTAAACAGGTTCTCGAAGCCACTTCCTATGACAACTACGTCAAAACCCTCGTCGACCACATCGGCAAAGTCGTGTTCGTCAACCGAGCCTACCAGGGTTCTGCCCCGTCCGTTCTGATGGATGGCTGGGAGTACGGTGCAATTCTGGAAAAGATTGCCAGCGAGATGCCCGAAGCCACCGAGAACAAGTCATGGGAGCTGACCGATGGCCAGTCCTATGACCCCAACGTGTTCCACAAGCCCAAGGCCGAAACCAAGTTCTTCTCCAGCCGCGTGACGTTCGAGATTGAGAACTCTATCACTGAGCGTCAGGTCAAGTCTGCGTTCAGTTCTGCCGCCCAGATGATGGGCTTCATCAACATGATTTTCAACGAGGTTGACAAGTCCTTCACTGTCAAGCTGGATGGCCTTATCATGCAGACCATCAACAACATGACCGCGGAGACTATGCACGATGCCATGGCCGACGGTGATTACACCGTCGCTGGTAACGCTCGCGCCGTCAACCTGCTGAATCTGTACAACACCAAGTTCACCCAGACCCTGACCGCCGAGCAGGCCATCTTCAACAAGGACTTCCTGCGTTTCGCCGCGTACATCATGGGTCTGTACGAGATTCGTATGCGCTCCATGAGCAAGCTGTTCAACGTCGGCGGCAAGGCTCGTTTCACGCCTTCCGATATGCTCCACGTCGTAATGCTGGCCGAGTTCCAAACTGGCGTGTCCACTTACCTTCAGAGCGACACCTACCATGACCAGTTTGTCGCTCTGCCCAAGGCCGAGGGCGTCCCGTTCTGGCAGGGGTCTGGTACGGACTTCGCTTTCTCCAGCACGTCTGACATTCACATCAAGACGGCAAACGGCAACGAGATCAACGCTGCCGGCATCCTGTGTGTCATGTTTGACCGTGACGCGCTGGGTGTCTGCAACATGAACCGTCGCACCACTACGAACTATAACGCCAAGGCCGAGTTCACCAACTACTTCTACAAGATGGACGCTGGTTACTTCAACGACCTCAACGAGAACTTCGTGGTGTTCTACGTCGCATAACCAACCTACGGGCTGGCGGGTAACCCGTCAGCCCGTTTATCTTTAGTCCAGACGTCTGGACTGGAAAGGATACAAGATGGCTTTTACAATTTCATTGTTTAAGACAGCTTCGGAAAATAACCGAGTTGTAAAAGTTCTCACCGATGAAAAGCAGTTGTCTGGCGAACTCCGTAACCAGACAAGCGTTTTGAGTCCTAAGATTCGGATTGAGTCGGCAGAGAACATTGCTGGGTACAACTACTGCTACATTCCAGAGTTCGGGCGATATTATTACATCACAGATATTACGTCTGTAAGGACGCGGGTATGGGAAGTGTCCATGCGGTGTGACGTTCTTATGAGTTATAAGGATGAAATTCAAGGATTGAATGTCATCCTTGATAACACGCAGGAAACAGGATTGAGCAATTATTTGGCGAGTCCTAACTGGGTTAATCTCGTAAAGACTAAGACGGACATTAGAGTGTTCCCGTCTGGGTTGAGCGAACAGGGCGAGTTTATTCTGATTACGGCAGGAGGCGATTCTTAATGGGTGAACCGGCTATTAACTATGATGCTCTAATTGATTATATCAATAAGGGCTATCTAGACTGGGATTACGTGTACAATGCCGATTGGGCACAGGCAAAAGAAACTCAAGAAGCGCTGAATTATTTAAAGAATAACACGGTACAGTTGAATACTACTAGCGGTGCGCAACGTGCTTGGGTTAAGAATATGCAGGGGGTTCTTAACGAAGCTGATAATATTGGTGACGTTGCTAATAGTAATACGGTGTCATCTACTGTTGATGGAGCTGTTAGCGGTGTTACTAATTTTGCAAAAGATGAAGCTGGAAATATTACTTCTACTACTGGCGTTGTTTCAGCGTCTACCGGATTAAAAGCGGCTGGTAACTTTGTTTTCGGTACAGTTATTCCCGCTGTTAGTGCCGTAGCCGCTGGATGCGCTTTGGGTAAAACTATCGACAAAGCTCTGTATAATGCTAATCCTGATTTTTGGGACAGTCATAACATGAGTACACTCAATCCCGAAACATGGAACGAGGTCAGTCGTGCCCTTGAGGGTACTCCCGGTGGATTCGTATTCGATATGCTTTTTGGTACGTCTCCAGAGGGAAATACTACACAGGCATACATGGACGAACAGCAGTTGGCATATCTCGCGTGGTATATGCAGAATCAGGGAGTGTTCACAACAACTGTACAGTATCCAAGTTATACAGCCGGCGACCGTATACCGTATGTTGGTAATAATTTTAATACTGTAAAAAATGCTCTTTTGGAATCTGTTATAAGTCCATATAAGAGTGAGTTAGCAACTCAACTCGATGACTTAGTATCACATTTTTCGTTGGATTTTTCTGGTAAATTTTTTAGTATATCCTTTAATTATATTTCTGACACCTCTAGGGCTACTATAATTCATATCTATCGTACAGTTCCTAACACCGGCACTGTTAAGATATTAGATACTACTCCATATATAGCATTGAGTACCTCTTACATTCTCGATGTTTATACGTATCAAACTAATAAGTATAACCATTCATCTAGGAACTGGTCAAATACCACGTATGAATATTTATCGCCATATATCGTTACAGAATCTGGTGGCGGTACGTGGATTGCAAGTCTTTCTAACTATGGACAAATTACAGCATCTCCCACTGTTACCGGTATGGGAACTCAACCAAACGCTACAACTCCCGACCTCTCTACCGCAACAAGCGTGGCGTCAGTTCTCGAACTTCTCAAAGCGCAGTTCCCCCAGTTGTGGACAAATGCGGTTACAAACACAGTTCTTCAGCCTGACGGCGCTCTCAAGACGTTTACCTATGTTCCCGTCCCCACTCCCGACGCGGCAACTGCTCTTGACCCTCAGCCTGTAACTGGCCCTGCTACACAGGCGAATCCTCAAGTAAATCCTGAAACAGCGCCGAGTCTTAAAGACCTTATTACAAATATTCTTCCCAAACTCGATCCTGCTCAAAACAAACCTGACATTGGCGCTGGTAATACTCCTACCGTAGTACCTCAAACTGGTAAGGCGAGTTCTCTGTATTCCGTCTATAACCCGTCGCAGGAACAGTTGAATCAGTTTGGTGCATGGCTTTGGTCGTCCGACTTCTTTGAACAAATCAAAAAGTTGTTCAATGACCCTATGCAGGCAATCATCGGTTTGCATAAAGTTTATAGTCCAGTCCAGACGTCTGGACTGGGTACGATAAAGTGCGGATACTTGGATTCTGCTGTACCCAGCAAACTCGTTAGCGAACAGTATGTTACAGTCGATTGCGGTTCGGTCAGCTTGCAGGAATATTTCGGCAATGTGTTTGACTACCCGCCGTTTACGGAAATTTCCATCTACTTGCCGTTTATCGGCGTCAGGCGTCTCGACCCGTCCGATATTATGCGCGCAACCGTATCTGTCAAATACCATGTTGATGTATTCACAGGCGCATGTTTGGCTGATGTAAACGTCAAGCGCGATACCGCAGGCGGTGTTTTGTACACGTTTCCCGGTAGTTGTTCTGTTCAGTATCCGTTGTCCAGCGGTTCGTATATGGGGATTGTTTCCACCATTGCAAGTACAGTTGTCGGTGCTATAACTGCTCCGACTCCGCTTGGAGCGGGCGCGGCAGTTCTCGGCGGTGTTACAAACCTTGCGTTTAACTCTCACGCGAACGTTGAACGCTCTGGTTCGTTTACTGGTAATGCTGGTGCAATGGGCGCTAAGATTCCGTATCTGATTATTTCTCGTCCCCAGACGGCTATGGCTCAGAATTTTGAAACTCTGTCTGGTTATCCGTCTAACACCTATACCAAGTTATCTGCGTGTACTGGTTTTACGCAAGTCAAGTTCGTCCACGTTGAAAACCTTAATGCTACCGACGCGGAAAAACAAGAGATTGAGCAGTTGCTCAAGGAAGGAGTAATTCTCTAATGGGTATTCAGAGTAATGGCGAGTGGTTGTTCGATTGGCCTGTTGATGGCAAGGCGACCCTTACTCGCGGGTTCATCAACGACGGCAATGGCATTGACATTGTCACCAATGCAGTCCAGACGTCTGGACTGAAACCTATCTACGCCGCTGAAGCTGGAACTGTTGACCAGCTCCAGTATTGGAACGGTAAAACCAAAACTGGTATGCAGTCCTACGGCAACATGGTTCGGTTGAACCATGGGAACTTCGAGGGCGGCCTGCTTCAGTCGCGCTATGCGCATATGTCCCGTATTCTGGTTAAGCAGGGACAGAATGTTTACCGCGGTCAGATTATCGGGTACATGGGTTCGACTGGAAACGCCACCGGCCAGCACCTGCACTTCGAGGTTATCTGGAAGGGCAAGCGGTGGAACCCGCTGAACTGGCTCGACGACAACTTCGTCAACAAATACACCAGCGTGGAGAACGGCGTGTACCATTCCGTTAAGCGTGACAGCACGGTGAACCTGTACTACATCAACGCCGGGCCGCTGTCGGCTGGCGACTTCAAGACCGTCACCGAGTTGCTGAAGAAACTCGGTATCAACTACACTACCAAATAACAATAGCCCCAGTCCAGACGTCTGGACTGGGGCTATTGTTATTTCTTTGTGTCTAACATATCGTTAGTCAGGATAAATCGGTAAGCATCCAGCTTACCATTATAGAGTTTCTCCAGTCCAGTCATCTGGACTCACTCTCCTTTCTGACACCACATGATATAGTTGCGGACGATTTCACCTACGGTGTTATCCTGATAGAACACCTTATCCTTACCAAAAAACGATGCAATTTTACGTTCTCTTTCGTCTGTTGGTTTAGTAATCTTACGACGACGATTAGGTAACGGTGAATATTCCGGGCTGTAAATAAGCTCATGGTCAGGGTCTTTCAACTCGCTAGTCTTACGATGAATGAACGTAAACAGCACGTCATTATCACGTTCATCTTTAGTGAAGATGATTTCACATTGCAACGTTTCGCGGTCAAAGATTATAAAGTATGTGTACAACACGTCACGCGGTTTATATTTGCATGGGCAATGAGGATATATTGCAATTTCCCACGCACCGCCTGTAATCATAGACAGCTTGGGATTATTAAAGGCGAAATACTTATCGGACTTCTTGCCTTCTTTGTTAGGTGAGTCAGTGTATTCAACCGCAACGGTCAATCCACTTTCACCGTACTCGTAAACGTCAATGTCACCCTTCTTCATCTCTTTGATATGAGTCAGGCCCATTTCCGCAAAGTACGGGCAATACTGGTTAACGGTATTACCCATCATGAAAATCTTGACATTGTCGCGTTCACGGATAATGGTGGACAAAACGTTCATGAACAGCACAAACTCGTTGGGTAGATAGTAACTGCGAGTTAAGAACTCATCCAGTACGGCATTTGTAATGCCATCGTAGTTGGTTGACTTATCATGCTCCATAGCACTAATTGCGAACGAATATGCGAATGGGGTTATAGACTCAACGTCCTTATTCAACGTTTCATCAAACTTTGCCAGATACCATGCACCGCCTTTGTAGTTGATGTGGTCGAACTGACCTTCTGTCCAGTTCTTCAACTCGCCATTGTTTACGCAACCATCCCACATTGTTTTGGCTCGTTTGCCTTTGAAGTCATCCTGCCAACGGCGAATCCATGCTGTTTGTCCTCTACCTGCTATATATTCTTTGATGCAGTATTCTTGTACTGCGTAAGTCTTACCATTGGAACGCTCTCCGAACATCACATTATAAGTGGCGTTCTTCTGGAGAATGTTTTTCAATCGGTAATACTTTGTTTTCTTTTTTGGTCCAGACGTCTGGACCGTGTCACTTTTCATAGGTTTGCACCCCCAATAGATACTTGATATACTCTGCGGACATAGAGAAAGTATAGTCTGTTGGTTCCATGTGTATGCCAGATGGCGTGTAAAACTCGGCAGTTTCTCCAAGATAATCTGTTACTAATCCATGCTGTTCATCATCAATATAAGTAAGCGTATTTTTACCTGTGTAACCCGGTGGAATGTACAGACCCTCTGCAAAAGCGTCAAATATATTATCACCGTATTTCTTCAACAGATATGGCATTGCAGTGCGCTTATTTATACCAGAAGTAGTAATGTTAATCTTGCCGTCTTTTTCCACCAAGTACCGTTTCGCGCCTATTGTTTTAAAACGAGAATAAACACCCTCATTATCCCATAGACCTAGGACTTTTTCAACACCCTTGATGGTTTTCGGCTTGTATGACGACTTCGGCAATTTGTGAAACTCCATTGCGGCATCGAGTTTACGAATGACGATTTTGTTGTATTCCTCGATGTAATCCATATGATTTTCTGGGTGCAGAACTTTGATACTGTCGGTATCAGAATACACATAATCCTCTCCGACGGCATAAATCCCACTAAAAAGATTTCGTCTAGCATATGCGGTTACCCATACACCCCAAGGATAGAACAAGAATCTACGAGCGGACTTATTGTATTTCTCGATTGCTTCTTCAATGTTTGGCTTTTGCTTTTCCCAGTCCATTTGACTGGACTCATCGTAGATAATCTCGTCACGACAAATGTCTGTTACGGTCATACCATACGCCGCATTTACCATCTCCTTAGAGCCTAGATATTCCACTTCCTTTCCTTCTACCCCTTTAAGTGTAGTTTTATCCTGGTACAATTTCAGAATGGATTTCACAAGGTCAGTAGGTAAATATCCCTTAGGATAACGAACGAAGTTTCCTATTTTAGCATCTTCCCAATGATAAAAATGCTTATAAACATCCCAATCCAAATTTGTAATAGTTGTGCGCAACAGGTCAGCAGATACTACACGACCATTATCGACAACGCGGTTAATTGCTACTTGACATTTAGACAGTGAAATCGGATGTTCGATGTAAGTTATAGATTCAATATTTTTAAATTCAACATCAAACATACAACAGTAGTTCTTTAAACACCTTTCAAATTGTTCTGAGGATGTTATTTGAATACGTTCCCCACGACCCATAGGATACTTTTCTGAAATCATAACATAAGGGTACGATGACGTAAAGTCAAACGAACCAACATTTTCAAGAGTTCTGCCAGAGTACACGGCGTTGGCGTGAGTAAAGCCGCCTTGAAACGCACGTTTTAGTTGGTTGTATTCATCCGGAGTAAGAGTCAAATTCCGCATAAGTTGGCGGTATTGTTTGTACTTCCAGCCACCGCGTTTATGCGACTTATACAGATAAAAACAATTATTGCGGCAATAATTACGAACATAACCAGTTTTGGTCAAAGGTATTTTTGTAATATCTCCGTCTGATTCAATTTTCTCTTGAATGTACGCCATTACGACCAAAACATCGTGAACACAATATTGCCATTCTTTTTCAGTCAGCGGGGTTTTGCTATGACGTATTTTGGAATAATCCAAGTCACCAGACATTTTTTCAACTTTGTATTTCTGTAAGTTTTTACCTACAGTTTCCAAGTTGTACCCAGATAACTTATAAGAACAACGATACTCTATGCCGGACTTAGTTATAGCATATACTGGTTTACGAACATCTAACGAGAATACCTTATCCCATTCAAAGATTTTCCTCATGAATTGAAATTCATATGACAAGTTGTGAACATACACAATTAGATGAACGTTTTCAGATGTTCCAAATAAGTTTTCTACATTTCTAATCAACTCCTCGTATTCTTCCCACGTTCTACCAACGGTTACTATTCCATTTATTCCGAAGGACCATTCGTAAGTGAGCGACATTTTTAGTCCAGACGACTGGACAGACGACGTTTCAATATCGAACGACGCGGGAACATTAAAATATTTAATTTTCTTATTCGTTCCTATCAGGTCATAGGAAACTATTTGCCGTTCGATTTCGGACAGAAACTCGGCATTAGACCTAATTCTGTCCGAAAGACCAAAAGTCGTCTGGTTCATTCGCAGGTTCCTGCCCCTCAATCATATTTGTAATACGTTGGAGAATTTCATCAGATGTTTTACCCGCAACAATTTCTTCCGCGATAAAATTTTGCATATTATCGCTTCCGTAAATTTGTTTCATAAAAATTGACGAACCCGGAATTTCACCGTTTTCTACCTTTGAATAAATATCCCAGAACATTCCTTGTTGCGTTGGAGTAAATGTCGTATTTATGGCAATGAGCCGAAAAATATTCTTTTCTACTTCCAACGCTCCTTTTAGTGTCCCGGATTTTTGCGCCCAAAGGTCTTGCACCGCCGCATATTGGTTCCAAAGTTCAGCATTTGTTTTTCCTCTTACACCGAACTTAGTAATTCCAGACGACTGGACATGTTTAAGTGCAGTAGGCGTATACTTTAATTTGGAAAGCGACTTAATTCTTTTATTTGCCGCTGAAAAAACTTGAGATAGGTATTTTCTGGCTTCCTTATTGGGTAGACGTCGGAGTTTCTGAACTCCCATGTGAAGAATTTCCTCTGTTGTTATTTTCGCCATTATGAACTACCTCTCTAATCTTGTACAGGTCGTCACTTTTGAGAATCTCGGAAACGTAAAATAAAAGTATACGAGACGAAAAATTGCGTCCGCACTCAAAATTGGAAATATTCTGCTGTGTAGTAGATAAATAATCTGCAACGTAATATTGGGAAACGCCTAAATCTCTGCGGGCTTCCTTGCAGATTCTTGAAATCTTTTTATAATCCATAAAACAAAAGGGAGTCCACCGACTGGACTCCCTTAATCACCTCACTTTCAGAATCAGACAACGGTGATGGTGGTAACGTTGTTGCCGTTCTTGGTCTTGGCTTCGGTGAACTTCAGCTTGACGCCGCCTGCCTTGGCCAGAGCGGTAGAGGCCGCTTCGGGGTCACCAGCGAACCCGGCCGCCCATGCAACGCACATCTTGGAGAGGACGGTGCCGCCATTGTAGTATTTGGTGTCGTCCTCGTTGAACGTCACGACGGCAAAAGACTTGTCGTCGATGGTGGCGAAGTCGAACGCATTGACGGTGATGCCGTCGGGGAACTGCTGGATGAGGTCGTGGGTTGAGATTTTTTCACGGTCATTCTGAAGGGTGGACAACAGGGTGGAGTCGAGAGCAGCTTTACGGAAGTCGAACATAATTTTATTTCCTTTCTGTGTGGCCGTCAGGCCGGTTTATTTATTCAGTCCAGACGTCTGGACATGAACCGGAGTGAAATCGGGGCAGGACTGTTTCGTCCCCGTTTCGGGGCAGTCCAAATTGTGATGCGTTAAATTACAACAGTATGAATGATGCAACTGCTTATCGCATCTCCAACAGATGCACTTGTAGTCACAGTACCTCACATCGGGAATCACGGGGCAATCACCGCCGCTAAGTAGAATGCCACGATGCCGAATGGCAACGCGAGATACGGAACTACTTCAAACTGGAACCAACGAAATTTATCTTTCATGAAAATTTACCTCAGGCGTGTGTTTTGGTCAGGCGGGGTTTTCTGGAATTGGTCCATACGACTGGACTTACCGCGACACTCACTGCATTCATAAAATGCGCGGTAGTATCCAGCCAGAGATACTCCCAAAAGTTGTCGACAACCTACGGTTGTGGGTCAACAACCTATGGTTGTAAATCCAGTTTATGCCAAAACTGGAAAATACTGGATACTGGCAGTCGTTTGATTCGATTGCCAGTTGACTGTTAGCAGTCGGCGCGGTAGAGTGCTAACGGTCCAGACGAATGGACTTACACTTGTTCATGTGAACAAATGTGCATATATAAGGGTCAAAAAGGGCCGGCCCATGCGGGCCGGTCGTATTCGGTTTACTTGCGCGGCGTGACGGTTAAAACGACCTTAGCACCGGGCGCGGTTGCCAACGGCAGCATTTTCTCAATCCGGGTATGTACCATGCACAGCTTGCATTTGAGGTTTTCGGACTTTACCGTCACGTTGCCGCCGTTCCCGTCCGGTGCTATGACTGCCACGTCAATTGTGTATACGTCCGGCGGAAACTTGTCTGTCGTGCCCGCGACGGCGTCTCCCTCGCTGTTGCTGTCCTCGTCAACCTCTTTAGATTCTGCGTTTGCGGCAATCTCTCTGCCGTTCAACTTGTCAATCTGCTTTTTAAGCTTTTTGACGGGGGTCAATGCGTTTACCGTGCCATCCGCGATGAACTTTCGCGCTTGCGTCTCGCTCTCGCAGGATTCGAGCAACTGCACCATAGCCGACAGACTAATGGCGTTGCCGTTACTATCAAGTGCGAGGTCAGCGTTACCTTTAAGGAACTTGCCCACGCGCTGGAGGTTCATGGCCTGCGACTTGCTGTACTTGCGTACCTGCTGGAGATAATCCGCGGCGCTTGCAAGCCCCATTGCGGCGGACGTGCCATCGTGGTCTGCCGTGTATACCAAACACGCCATTTGAACACCTGCAAGGCGTCCCACGTTTTCCAGACGGGAAACGGCGCCGTCGAATTCCTGTACTTTGGGATTCTGCATGATGATTTCTTTCTGGTTCGCGGTAAGTTTGTTAGTCTTTTCCATGGTGTTTTCCTCTCTGTCCAGTTGACTGGACTATACAAATTGTGCATAGGTATCCTACAACTATCAGTTGTATATCCTACAACTATCAGTTGTATATCCTACAACCTAACGTTTTGACTCCGGGATTCTGTCTTTGTTTCCTTCCCCTTTGTCTGTATATAGTATCTGTCTCTTATACACATCTCCGAGCCCACGAGACTGCAGCTAATC
>ERZ1694703.440-NODE-440-length-13350-cov-9.888379_pt1 | contig 13350 bp, 10 predicted proteins | sample MGYA00581719_ERZ1694703 | MGnify/ENA primary metagenome ERZ1694703 (study PRJEB42213, sample SAMN07424470) | human gut metagenome | biome: ENVO:00009003; feature: ENVO:2100002; material: ENVO:00002003 | host: Homo sapiens | place: USA | collected 2014 ... | reverse complement strand
GCTGCAGTCTCGTGGGCTCGGAGATGTGTATAAGAGACAGGGATTGTATTTATTAACAGTTCCGGTTTGGTATTATATAATGGAACAAAAGTATATATTCTTTTTGCAAAAAACAACGAAAAGACATATTTTTTTTATGGAATAGTCATCTAAATTGATTGAAAAAGTAAAATCAAGCAACATTTCTTTCCAGAATTACATATTTGATGTAAAAACACTACAAAAACAATGGATTATAATTAAGTTCTGATAGAACTTATCTAAGTGTAAAAAGTGAGTTTAAATGTTTTAGGGCTATTTAATAATTTAAAAAGAGATTTATGAAGAAAAAATTAGCGCTGCTATTTGGATACCTTTTTATAGGTATCGGGCTGATAACAGCTCAAACGCAGAAAGTCACGGGGACAGTTATTTCCGATGATGACAAACAACCTGTTGTAGGGGCTTCAATTGTTGTAAAAGGCACTAACTTAGGTACAATAACAGACATAGACGGGCATTTCACATTATTGAATGTGCCAAATTCAGCAAAAATATTACAAATCTCTTATATCGGTATGAAAACGGAGTCGGTTTCTGTTCAACCGACTGTTAGAGTTATCTTAAAGTCTGATACACAACTGATGGATGAAGTTGTTGTGGTAGGTTACGGATCAGCAAAGAAACTAGGGTCTGTAGTCGGTTCGGTAACAACGGTAAATAATAGCAAGATAGCCAATAGACCGGTTGCTAATGCCGGAGATGCATTACAAGGTCAAGTTGCCGGTTTACAAGTATTTACTCCCAGTGGAGAACCAAGTGGAAGTGTTGTAATGCGATTGCGTGGAGTCAGCTCGATCAATTCAAATACAGAACCTCTTTTTATTCTCGACGGCTCACCTATATCATCCGGAGCATTTACAGCATTAAATCCGAACGACATCGAAAGCATGACCGTATTGAAAGATGCTTCCTCAACAGCTATATATGGTTCTCGTGCTGCTAACGGGGTAGTAATAATGACTAGCAAGAAAGGAAAAATGGGACAGAAAGCCCGTGTTAGTATCAATGCGCAATATGGCTGGTCGAGAATGACTGGGGATAACATAGAGATGATGAATACCGAACAATGGCTTAACCTGCAGGAAATGCTGGACCCGGGAAAAGCATACGATACTACATTTCAAAAACGGAAAAAGTTCTATATAGATAATGGTATATCTACAGATTGGGCGGATGTCTTCTTCGGAGATGCAGCTCCTACACAACAATATGATGTAAATGTGGTCGGTGGTTCCGAAGGTATCAACTATTATATTTCATTTGGACATTATGATACAGAGGGGATTATGGATGATTCCTCATTGCGCCGTGAGACTTTGCGCAGTAATGTGGAAGTAAAGGTGACCGGCTGGCTGAAAGCCGGGATTAACGTGAACCTTTCCTATCAGAAATATAACACGACAACTTTCGGAACGGAAGCTAATAGCGTTTATAATAAAGCGTATGCTGCCCGTATTTATCGTCCTGACCAAACAATAAACGAGATATTGACAGACGAAGAAGGCAACTTTACAGGCTATGGAAAACGATTGGACTATTTTGACGATATGGGATATTATAATCCGTATTACTTGGCAGAACTTCAACCGAATGACCGGAGTACGGTACGTATCAATGGCAATACCTTCTTTAATATAAACCCAATAAAAGGATTGAATATACGTACCTCGCAGGCAGTAGATGCCTTTGATTATCGTAACTCCCATAAAGCCTATCCGGAAGGCCCTTTTGAAGGGGCAGGGGTGGCGTCCGAGTCTTTCGAACGTTATTATTCATTTACTTTCACCAATACGGCGGAATATAAGTTCAGTCTGTCAGACAAGCATCTTTTTACCGTGTTGGCCGGTCAGGAGTCCATTATCACAAAGAATGAGAATTTCTCGGCAACTTCTAAAAAAATGGTAGACTCACGAATGATGCTGATGGCAGCTGGAGCAGAGTCAGAAGTGCCGATACATTCGATGTATGAGAAGGTTTTCAATTCTTATTTCGGCACAATCAGTTATAGTTTCGCTGATCGCTATTATGTCGATTTGGCAGCACGGCGGGACGGTTCTTCTCTGTTTGCCAAAAACAACCAGTGGGCAAACTTTTATTCTTTGGGAGCCATGTGGGATATGAGAAAAGAGAATTTCCTGCAGAACGTTTCATGGTTGAACAGTTTACAGTTGAAAGTGAGCTATGGAACAACTGGTAATTCCGGTATCAGCGCCTATAATGCGTTGGCATTGGTCGGCTCCGGTTTGCTGTATAACGGACAACCGGGTATTGCTCCTTCTACCGTCGGAAATGATAACCTGACATGGGAAAGCATGAAAACACTGAATGTAGGCATCAGTACAAGAGTGTTTGACCGCTTTTCTGTAGAACTGGAATTTTATAACCGTCAGACGGACGATATGTTGATGGGTTATCCATTGTCATACACTACCGGACATGGTAGTAGTGTGGAAAATGTAGCAAGTATGCGTAATCGTGGTTTCGATATTACTCTGGGAGTGGATATTCTGAAAACGAGAGATTTCTCATGGAGTGTCTCCGGAAACCTGAATTATAATAAGAATGAAATAACTAAACTGTTTAACGGATTGGATGAATATACCTTGCCCGATACTGGTTTAAAAATGAAGGTCGGCAAACCTTGGGGAGAATATTACTATGTGAAATGGGCAGGAGTCGATCCGCGTGACGGATATAATATGTGGTACGACAAAAATGGAAATCTGACTAAGAGTTACTCCGAAGAAGATGCAGTTTTTGTCGGCAAACAACGCTATGCACCATGATCCGGTGGCTTTGGCACCCAGTTCGGATGGAAAGGGATTTCTGTTAGTGCCGACTTCTCTTTTATGCTAGGCCAGTATATGTTGAATAATGAGCGCTTTTTTACAGAGAATCCCACTTTTGCAGGTTCGGACAATCAAACTGTAGAAATGCTTACCATGTGGCAGAAGCCGGGAGATATAACCAGAATTGCCACTCCCGACTCCCCGATGCAGTTTGATACGCATTTACTGGAAAATGCTTCATTTATGCGTATGAAAAACCTGACTGTCGGGTACACCCTTCCGGCCAAACTGATTCAGAAAACAGGAGTAATCAGTAACGCCAGAATCTACTTTGTAGGACGTAATTTACTCACAGTGACTAAATATAAAGGATATGACCCGGAAGTAGACAGTAATATCCAATTGGGTAACTATCCCAATACGAAACAATATTCTTTCGGAGTCGAACTAACTTTCTAAAAACATAAAGAATGGTGAATATGAAGAAAATATCTATGATAGCATTGACTATACTGACACTTGGGGTGAGTTCCTGTGATATGGATAAAATGCCATACGATGCTGTTCCTACAGAAGAAGCGTTAACGACCATAGTCGGTTTTGAAGAAGCACGTGCCGGTATCTATTCCGTATATTTAGGACTGACAGGAGGAAGCTATGTATTAGCTCCGGAAGTTCAGGCAGATGCCTTTAATGCAGTGGCGGATTTCTCTAATAAATATGGTGAGTTGCACCGTTGGACTTTCGAGAGTACCAACTCTACCGTAGAAACAATCTGGTCGAACTACTATGCCGCTATCGGACGTGTCAACTTCTTTATTGACGGGGTCGGTAAGATCGATGAGAACCCGGAAATCGAATTGACTGAAACCCAAAGACAACAGATTAATGTATATGAGGGAGAAGCGTATTTTACAAGAGCATACTGCTACTTTTATCTAGCTACTTTATTTTGCCGCGATTACGATGTAGCTACCGCAGCAAGTACTCCGGGACTGCCGCTTCAGGTAAAATATGAGCCTAAACTTTCTGCTACCCAATATCCGGGACGATCTTCACTGGAAGATACTTACAAACGGATATTGGAGGACCTCGAAGAAGCCGAAGAACGTATAGAGACTGCAAAAAATGGCATTGCTGATTATGACAGGTATATTAATGGTGCATACGTGACAGTCAACACGGCTCCCAAGAATTGTGGGAATTATATCACGGTAGATGTAGTGACTGCCTTGAAAGCGCGTGTTGCCCTACAAATGGACGACTATGAAAATGCAGCCAAATATGCAGGTGACCTGGTTAATTCGAACAGATATCCATTATCGAACACAGCAACAGATTTTGAAAGCGTATGGAAGAATGACAAGGGAACGGAAACCATCTGGCAGATTGCCATGACTAGTGCCGACGATGCCGGTGTACCTCTGGGGACTATTTTCATTGGTTATCCGACTACAAAGAAGGATTATATTCCTACACAAACACTGATTGACTTATACAATGAAAAAGATATCCGGCTAAAGACTTATTTCGGAAAATATCACTTAACCGTATCGTCAGGTAATGCGGCGGATATCTATTTCTTTAATAAATATCCAGGCAATGAATATTACAATGCATTAGGAAGCGAAACACGCTATTTGAATCAGCCGAAACCATTCCGAATTGCTGAAATGTATCTGATTGCCACTGAAGCTAATGCAAAGATTGGAACGGCAGCTGCTGTGAAAAAGGGTAATGACGCTTTGAATGCATTAAAAAAAGCGCGAATCGAGGGATGGACTGATGCAACCTACGATCAAGAAGCTTTATTAAATGAAATCATGAACGAACGGGAACGGGAGCTTGTAGGTGAAGGATACCGGTTGATGGACCTGAAACGTTGGGGGAAAGGTGTGAAGCGTGGAAAACCGCAAAGCAAAGGACTGGTGCTTTTCCCGGGACAAGCAAGTACTGACGGACTGGATAAACCTGTGGATGACCAGCGAATGCTTTGGCCTATTCCTAAAACAGAAATGGATGCCAACCCTCAATTGGCAGGTCAGCAAAATCCGGGATATTAATCAATGAATAACGTAAATTATCAAACACTTGAGTAAAATGAACTATCTGAAAATATACACCCTTCTTCTATGTGCCGTTCTGATCGCCGCCTGTTCGGACGATGAGGAACAGTTTAATTCCGGAGCGGCTACGGTAAACTTGCAGGAAACTGCAATGACGGTGAAAGAATCTGCCGGTTTGTGTACTGTGCCTGTTGTTGTGACGGGCGAACATACCGGAACTATCCGTGTGACGTTCGAATTAAAAGATCATAATGCCAAAGAGGATGAAAACTATATTGTCACAACCAAAACGTTACTTATTCCTGCCGGGCAGGAAACAATGAATTTTGAGTTTAAGACCGTTGATGACAAGCTTGTTAATGACGACCGTTCTTTTGATGTTGAAATTGCCGATGTGAAAGGGGCGTCTATTGGTGAGAACAAGCGACTGACGGTGACTATCAAAGACAATGATTCCAGTTTTTATGAAACGCTTTCAGGAACTTGGGTATTTACCGGAACGGCTTCTGCCACCAATGTTTCCAATGTGCCAGTGGGATTCTCCGTTAGAGTAAATACAGCGGAAGAAGGCACGGAGGCATACGAACACTATCTGGTCTGCTCGAATAAGAATGGATTTGATCCGGATAATGATATTGAATGGGAATTTAGTTGGCGGTTGCATTATGAATATGATTCGGAGGCGCAGAAAACTTACCTGTCCATTGTGCCGGGTGAAGATGTCGCTTCTTATGGCCCGTATACTATTCGTTTCAGGAGACTGGCTTTGGACGGAAGTACTTCTGACGTATATCGCGGAGAATATGATGTTGAAACTAAAACTGTCACTTTCGAGAATGCCAATTTGATAGGCGATATGTATAAGGACGGCTTGATACAAATACAGAAATTCAGGCTATTTGGCTGTAAGATGGAACACATCAGATAAAACAAGATTATTAACATAACAAATAAAAGAACTTATGAGAGCATTAATTGTCTGCATTACGTTGTTGTTCGCTTTTCTAACTTGTACTATGGCACAAATACCATCAGTCAAGGTTGAAAATGCGAAAGGAGCACAGGTAAACACCTCCTCCCTGATTAATCACAAAACACCTATGATTATTTCTTTTTGGGCAACAACCTGTAAACCATGTATTCGTGAATTGGACGCTATAAATGAACAATTGCCCGATTGGTTGGAAGAAGCCAATTTCCGTGTAGTAGCTGTTTCGACAGATGACAGCCGTTCTACTGCTAAAGCGCGTGCATTGGCAGAGGGACATGGATGGGATGATTTTATCATGTTGTACGATAAAAATCAGGAATTCATGCGAGCTATGAATGTAAGCCTGACTCCACAGGTATATGTAGTGGATGCCGATGGGAAGATTGTCTATTCACACACTGGGTACGCGCCGGGAAGTGAGCTGGAACTACTGAAAGCGATAAAAAAACTACAGAAATAGAAACTGTTATTATTCATAGATAAACGCAATGACATGACTAGAATAAGAATTCAGGTGTTGGCTTTAGTAGCGTTAGCGTCTACTCTAACCTATGCGCAGCAAGATAACAAAAAAGGTTATCTGACAGGGAGCTTTGAAACGAATACGATTTACTACAAGGATGATAGTAAGACAAAAGCAGAATCTCCGGAAGATCATTTCGGTTCGAACAATTATCTGAAACTGGATTACTATCAAGGCAAGTTTGCCGTAGGTGTACAGTTGGAAGCCTATGAACCGGTACTGGTGGGATACCCGACAGAATTGGAGAAAGCAAAACTAACCAACTATTACGTATCTTGGGCCGACAAGGATTTTTCCGTAACAGCGGGTACATTTTATGAGCAGTTTGGGAGTGGACTGCTATTCCGTAGTTGGGAGGACCGTATGCTTGGTTTGAATAATGCGGTGATGGGAGCACGTTTTACCTACAATTACAAGAATATTGTAAGGTTGAAGGCCATTTGGGGAACTCCACGTTTTGGTATGGACTTTTCCGATACACAAGTACGTGGCGTAGATGTAAGTTTCTCCTTATCTGAAATGCTTAGTTGGCAAAATACATCCTTGAGTATCGAAGGAGGGGCATTGAACCGGTATGAGAAAATCAATATCGACCTCGAAGAAGAAGGGGGAAAACCTTATTCGAATGGCTTCTCGGGACGGGTAAATTTTGAACGCTCCGGATTTACAGCGAAAGGTGAATATGTGGACGGTGGCAATAAATATTATAATTTCATTCATGATGACAAACTTTATGCAAGGAAACGTGCCAATGCGCAATTGCTGGAGCTGGGATATAGCGGCAATGGGTTGGGGGTAAATCTGACCGGGCGCCGTTTGGAATGGATGAATAGTGAGATTATTGCCGGTAATGGTTCGACTTCGAATCTGTTGAATTATGTCCCGGCTATGAGTACGCAATATACCTATATGTTGACCAACTTGCATCCTCATACTCCACAAATAGGAGATGTGACAAATGCAGTTAGCGGTGAGATGGGCGGACAATTGGATGTCTTTTATCATTTCAAAAGAGGAACGGTCATTGGAGGTAAACGCGGTTTGAAATTACATGCTAACTTTTCTACCTATTATGCTTTAGAAAAAGAAGGAACAGCCCAGATAGGTAACTTGGCATTTCGTGACTTTAGTGTTGATGTGGAAAAGCAATGGACAAAGTCATTCAAAATGAACTTGCTTTATTCTATGCAAGAATATAGCCCTTCGTACGGAGCGAATAAAACGACTAATCTGTCGAATATTTTTGTAGCAGATTTACAATATAAGTTCACGCCTTCTTTTTCAACTCGCGTGGAGTTGCAATACCTAACTACAAAAGAAGATCAGAAGGACTGGATGGCAGCTCTGTTGGAGATAAATTTTGCTCCGGCATGGAGCATTTACGGAAGTGATATGTATAATCACGGCAAGGATAAAATCCATTATTACAATGTGGGAGCCAGTTATGCCAAGTCACGTACGCGTATAGCCTTGAGTTATGGTCGTAACAAGGAAGGGTACGTCTGCTCTGGTGGAGTTTGCCGGACGATTCCTAAATATACAGGTGCTAACCTGACTATAACTACTTCATTTTGAGTTCATCGAAACATTTATTAATTAGAATATAGAATATGAGAAAATTTACAATGTTTTTTATGTCAAGTCTGATATGCTTGTGCGGATGTTTTACAGCGTGCAGCGGCAATTCTGACGACAATGGTGAAGAGCCGGATAACGGCGAAGTGACAGGACCTATTACTTTGACTGTGGATAAAGCCAAGATTGAAGCCAATGGAACAGATATGGCGACTTTTACGGTGACTGATGCCAATGGAAAAGTAGTGACGACTTCCGAATATATGAAGAATGTATATTTTGAAGATGTAACTACCGGTGATTATTTGGAGAGACGGACCAATACGTTCTCGGCAGTAGAGAACGGGACACATAAGTTTAAGGCATATTACCTGGACTGGGAGTCGGATGAAGTTTCCGTAACCGCACAGAATCGTAAGAATTATGAACTTTTCTATCGTAAAGTAGGTGTCTTCAAAATGACGGGAACTTGGTGTACTTATTGTCCGGCCATGACTTCGGCATTGAAGAAAGTGGAAGAGCTGATGCCGGGACGTATGGTAAAAATGGCTTTTCATTCTTCCAGCAGTTCCGCCACTGACCCGTTCCATTTGTCACAGACAAGCACAATCATGGGCCGTTTTGGAGCGTCCGGTTTTCCTACCTGTATCTATGATTTGAAAGTCATGTCGATAGACAGAAATGTGAGTGCTATTAAACAGACTTTACAAGACCAAATCCGACAATATCCGGCAACCTGTGGAATTAAGGTAAATACATCTTATAATTCTTCTATGGGTGAGATTACGGTGAATGCCGCACTGAAGTCGAGCCAAGGAGGAGAATATGACCTTGTTTATGTCTTGGTGACTGATGGTTTGACGGCATCCGGAGGAAACGAGACCTCGTACGATTATACAGTAAGAGCTATTTCCAACAATTACCTGTCGATGTCAACCGACGGACGGTTTACTGTGAAGGCAAACGAGGAGCACACTGCCGCAACTTTCAGCATTTCTAATGCAAAGAACCTGAACCCTGCCACATCACGTGTAGTGGTTTATGCATTGCGTAAAGTGGATGACGCATATATGGTGGATAATATAACCGAATGTTCTATCAATGGTAGCATAGACTATCTCTATAATGATTGAGGCTTATGAAAAAAAATATACTCGACAATTCTACCAATTGTAATGATCCTTTGTTTAGCAATGCTGTCATCCTGTTCCGGCAATTCGGACGAAACGGAGAATGGGGGGACGGATGACGGCATTTTGCGTATTACAGCTGATAAGACGGCTATACAGGCAGATGGAGTAGAAAAAGTGACCTTCACGGTCAAACTGGGTACAAAAGATGTAAGTGAAGAAAGCACAATGAACCTGATTTTGGTAAAGGAATCGGGAGAGGAAAACCTGGATTATGGTGTTCGTGCTTTCAGCACTTCAGTGCCGGGTACGTATGTCTTTAAAGCCCGCTATTATGAAGGAAAAGCAATGGTCAGTGAAAATGAAGTGACCGTTCAGGTTGCTCCCGTATCAGGAGGAACCAGCTATTATCATAAATTACTGGGGATGCAGTTTACTTCTGTCGGGTGCCAGGCCTGTCCGGCGCTTAGCACTACATTGAAAGCAATTCAGACTGAACAACCGGGGCGATTGGCTATCGCTTCTTTCCACATGGATTTCGGAGGAATGACGGATCCCATGAGTACAGCAGCTACCAATAATTACCGGACTAATATTCTCGGTAATTTCTCGGGACTGCCTCGTTTCTTTTACAATCTGCGTAAGGGTACTAAAGAAATGATCAGTATCAAGAGCCAGATTGAAGAAGAGCTTCAGAAAGAATTAAGTAACTATCCGGCTTCTTGTGGGGTAGCTGTTGAGTCTGTGTATAATGCTTCTGACCGTACAGTGAAGATTACTGGCAAATTAACTTCCAACGTAACAAACACTTATCGTTGTTTGATTTATCTGGTAGAGGATGGAATCAAATACTTTCAAACGAATGGCGCGAATGATTATACGCATAATAATGTGGTGCGCGCAGTGGTGTCCACATCATTGAACGGCGACCGTTTTAATGGGGAAGTAAATGCGGGAGTGGAATCTACCATGCAACGATCTTATCAGTTGGAACCGGGATGGAATGTGGATAATATGCGTGTGATAGTGTCGATGCTGACAACTTTGGATGGAGGAAAGACTTATACGTGTAACAATGTAAATGAGTGTAAACTTGGAGAATCAGCAGATTACTTGTATAACGAATAAAGAAGAGTTATGTGTATAAATGTCTATAAAATAATATTGCTGGTCTGTATGTGCTGTGTGGGAATATGCTGGATTTCTTGTTCAGGCAATTCCGATGATTCGGAGCAGACGGAAGTGATTTTGAGCGTCGATAAAAATACGTTGACTGCGGACGGAAAGGATATTATAACCTTTACGGTAATACATGCGGGAATAGATGTAACTGCTGATGCAATCATCCGTTCCGTGATGGACGGACAAACTTTGGATGGAAATACCTTTTCTACTTCTAAAGCCGGAACCTACGCTTTTGAGGCATCTTATGGCAACTATGTATCCAAATTGATAACAGTAGTTGCAAAAAGTACATCAGGTACAGTATCCAATTTTGTGAGACGCATCTGCGCAATGGAGTTCACCGGAACATGGTGCGCCATGTGTCCGGCAGGAATGACCCGTCTGAATTATTTGATAAGTTCGAGTTACGAGGGAATTGTTTATCTGATGTCATTTCATGTTGATGGGACAAGTGCCGATCCAATGACAATTGAACAGTCATCGATTCTTTCCAGAAAGTTTGCTATCTCCGGTTATCCTTCATGTGTGGTTGATATGCGTGGGACAATGGGGCTATCTGAAAACTATAGTGTCATGCGGGCTATATTTAATGAGTCTTTGGAGAAATACCCTGCTCATTGCGGAGTAGCTATCAGTTCTGTTTATAATGAGGTTGATTCCGAAGCTAAAGTTACTGTGAAAGTGACTTCGGAGAAAACGGCTGATTACCGCCTGGTATTGTATGTTGTTGAAAATGGATTGAAGTATCAGCAGAATGACGGAGGCAACTATCGGGACTATACACATAATCATGTAGTCCGCAAATTACTTTCTGCTTCTGTAGAAGGTGACAAACTGGGACAAATTGCAGAAGATAAGGAAGAAGTAAAGGAGTATACTGTGGCATTAGACGATACATGGAAAGCAGAGAATCTTTCTTTTTATGCATTAGTAATGGATGAAAACGGCTATGTAAACAATTTGGCTGTTTGCGAAGCAATAAACGGCAATGCCGATTATGAATATGTAAATGATTAATCACATTTATCACTTAGAATTATGAAGAAGAAATTAATTAGCTTATTATTTTTATTAGGGCTGGTGTTAGTTATAAGCCCTATGGTGCTATCGTGTTCGGATAAGGATGAACCTGCTGTGGAACCTGACGTGCCGGTGACCCCGGATGTACCACTTCCTCCTGTACCAACTCCAATCAGATGGGTAGAAAACGAAGTGGATGGTGGTGAACGTGGGGTAGGCATCAAAGTGACTAGCAAAACTACCAACAACTTTGTGTTTGAATGTACCCCGGGAGATAAGGTGCAATCTTATCGTTTGGATGTTTATCCTTTATGTCGTATGTATAACTACTTATTTGAAAGTGGCGGTTCAGGTGCAAGTGAAGAAGAAATCGAAGATTTGATTCTGAAAGCTCTCTATAATTCGGAGGGTGCCGGTGCTTATACTTTCAACAGGAAAACATTAGGAGATAGTTACCCGAATACAGAGTTTGACTGGACAAATTCCAAATATGCTCAATCGGAGATTGTGCCGGGAGCAGAATATTTGATTATAACGGTAGGGTGTAATGATGAAGGCGGACAAAATCCGGCTGATATGAAAATCTGTTATTTGAAAACTCCTTCAGGAGATGTAGCAGGCCATCCTCGTGTTGAAATTGATGTTAAAGCAAGTTATCAGGCAGCTGCCATTCAATATGTCCCCAATGAGGATTGCAAGTATTTCTATCAGTTCTGTGCGGATTCCGAACCTATCGATGCGTTTATTGAAGCTTATGGACAGAATATGTATATCGATTTTATGAGACACTGGACACAGACATCAGAAGATGCACAGGTACCTGAAGAAGAATTATTATATATAGTTGATTTTGGGTATAATGCCGATTCGGAAAGAAAATTTACAGCTACTACTATCGGACTGGATGAGAATAAGAATAAAGGAGATTATGTACGACAGGATTTCCAATTGAAAGAAATTCCTGATGGTGCCAAAGAAGCGAAATGCGATCTGAAGATCACAAAGACGGGGGCCTCTATTGTTAACATGGATGTAAAAATGGAGAAAACTTGTTATGCCATGTTTTATCGTATATTCAGTGCTGCTGACTGGGCACCTTATGAAAATGCCGATGAAGCAACAATGACGGCACTTGCACAAGCTTTAGATCAAGAAGGATGGGGGATTAAGAATATAAATTTCAGTCAGGAAGGCTCGTATGCAACTACAGATTACCAACATGCTCTTGATCCGAATGGTTCTTATGTTGTTGCTTATGTGGGGCGTAATGGATATGGACAATTATCAGAAGTGAAGACGGAAACTTTTTCTACCAAAGCACGAGTAATGGATAATCCGGGAGCATCTAAAGCTACGATAGATATTACCATTTCCGATCCGGGACGGACAAGCCTGAAATTAACTTATACTTATAATCAGGAAGCGGCAGTATATTATCACCAATACATTATGACACCGGATTTACTTGAAGAAGGTAATAAGGCTGAACTGATTAAATATCTGATGTCAGAAAATTCAAATATATGGGCTGCGAATGCGAATGGAGGAGTAGAAAATTTTAAATGGACCGGTTTGGATCCTGGAACGGAATACACATTCGCTTATATGGCAGAAGACTGGGATGGCGTATTGACAGATGTGAAGATTGTGAAAGCGACGACTGAAGCTATTATAGCAGGGCCGAATCCAACGATGCAACTGAATGCCTATATGAGTGATTTGAATAACTTTACAGTTCAGTATTCTATTGTGAAGGATGTTGCCAAACTATATTATACCATTACAGAAGATAACTATTCCGCAAGTGGTGATTATACTTATCAGGAATGTATGGATGTATGGAAAGAGCATTGTCTGGATTATGGTTTATCAGGTGTCAACTCAACTACTCAATCGTATGATAAGACAAGTGAAGCCAAACGACTGGTTGCTTTATGTGTGCCTATTGGTGCCGATGCTGATGGAAATGAAGTAATTGGCGACCTTTATACAGTATTCTATCTGTCTCTTATACACATCTGACGCTGCC
>ERZ1694703.399-NODE-399-length-14182-cov-49.586961_pt1 | contig 14182 bp, 9 predicted proteins | sample MGYA00581719_ERZ1694703 | MGnify/ENA primary metagenome ERZ1694703 (study PRJEB42213, sample SAMN07424470) | human gut metagenome | biome: ENVO:00009003; feature: ENVO:2100002; material: ENVO:00002003 | host: Homo sapiens | place: USA | collected 2014 ... | reverse complement strand
CAGGCAGCTTCGGAACCAAACCAGTTAAGTATCTGTGTAAATAAGGCAAATTATACGCATGATATGATTCAAAGAACCGGAAAATTTACTGTATCAGTCTTAAGTCAGAAGGCACAATTTGAATTGTTCAAACATTTTGGCTTCCAATCAGGAAGAGATACCAATAAGTTTGAAGCATTTGAGCAGTGTGCCAGGGGCACGAATGGTATTTATTATATTACAGAAGGAACAAATGCATACATTTCTGTAACAGTTAATAAAACTGAAGATTTAGGTTCACATACAATGTTTATCGGGGAGATAACCGATATGGAAGTAATAAGTAATATTCCTTCAGCTACATATGATTATTACCAGAATAACATTAAGCCTAAGCCGGAGGAGGTTGGCAAAGCAGAGGATGGTCAGACAATATGGCGTTGCAGAATCTGTGGATACGAATATGTGGGAGAAGAACTGCCGGATGATTTTATATGTCCTTTATGTAAGCACCCAGCATCAGATTTTGAAAAAGTTGTAAAGAAAACGGAGGTAAAATAAATGGCAGATAACAAATACGCAGGAACACAGACAGAGAAAAATTTACAGGAGGCATTTGCCGGAGAATCCCAGGCAAGAAATAAATATACATATTTTGCATCTGTAGCATAGAAGGAAGGCTACGAGCAGATGTCAGCATTGTTTTTAAAGACTGCAGATAATGAGAAAGAACATGCAAAGATGTGGTTCAAGGAATTAGCAGGAATTGGTGATACAAAGGAAAACCTGGCGGCAGCGGCAGAAGGCGAAAATTATGAGTGGACAGATATGTATGATGGCTTTGCTAAAACAGCTGAGGAAGAAGTATATGCATATTGTAACCTGCATGGATTATGGAAATGCTAAAAGCATTTATACATATTAAGGTTAAAGAACAACACAAATATAACAGTAATATAGGCTGTGTATTAATATATTTACAAGGAGGAACAACGAATGAAATACGTATGTGATGTTTGCGGATGGGAATACGATGAGGAGAAGGGCTATCCAGAAGGTGGTATTGCACCTGGTACAAAGTGGGAGGATATTCCAGAAGATTTTGAATGTCCGTTATGCTTTGTAGGAAAAGACCAGTTCTCAGAAGCATAAATGTATTATGATAGGATTATACCAATGAAAGAAGAACTAAGAATAGATATTGTCGGACTTGCAGGAGCCTGTTCCTATGCTTTGGACTGTATAGAAGCAGAGTTGGTAAAAATCAAAAACAAGCATGGAAAAAGAGTGGCTTATATAAGTGTATGCATGGCTGAATATCTGGCAATTCAAGGTGATGCGTTACAAGATTTAGCTATGTGTGCCTTACTGCATGATAATGCTTTGACACAATATATTACGGAAGAGCTGGAAAGGAATTATGTTATTGACATTAAAAAAGATTTGTCCGTAAGAAAAACGAATCTTCATTGTATTTATGGTGAAAAAAATATTACGAAACTTCCTTTTAAAACAGATGTCTCAAATGTGATTTTGTATCATCATGAACATGCCGATGGAACTGGTCCTTTTCAAAAAAAGTGGAATGAAACCCCATTGCCTGCAAGAATTATTCATCTTGCAGATACCGTTGATATCATAGGAAATAGTATTAAATCTGATGATAATAGATGGGATTTTATATGTCAGTATCTTTCCCAAAAAAAGGATAGTCTATTTGATTCAGAATGTGTTAATGCTTTTCTTCATGTATTCACAAAAGAATCCTTTATGTGTTTAAGTGATGATTCTTTTGAAACGAAGCTATGGGAAATTATTCCAAGAGAAAAAATGGTTTTTGATTGGGAAATGTGTAAAAATGTTGCGGATTTCTTTGCAAAGATTGTAGATTATAAATCTTCTTTTACAAGCAGGCATTCTATAGGAGTAGCTGAAAAAGCCTCCCTGCTTGCCAAATATATGGGATATGATTCAATCACGGTACAGAAAATGTATTTGGCTGGTGCACTGCATGATATAGGAAAAATGGCGGTAGGCAATGAAATTCTGGAAAAACCGGATAAGCTTACGGATGATGAATTTTCTACAATGAAAAATCATGCTGGTTATACATACCTTATATTATCGGAGGTTAATGATTTTGAAGAAATACGAGATTGGGCGGCTTTCCATCATGAAAAATTAAATGGAAAAGGGTATCCTTTTGGAAAAACCGCTGATGAATTAAATGAGCAGGAACGTATGATGGCATGTGTTGATATTTATCAGGCTCTTACGGAAGACAGACCTTATAAAAAGGGATTGTCCCATGAAAAAACATGTGATATCCTTGATGACATGGCACATAAAGATTTTATTGATTCAGATATTTCAAAGACAATTAGAGAATGTTTTGGAAGAACCTGATGCCATATATGAAAACAGAGGGTGTTTCAGACAATAGTATTTTCAGTTATGTACTAGTATGACTCTTACGAGGGAACACCGGCACGACATTCCAGATTACATCACGTTCGATCGGAGAGGTAACTGTAGAAAAAATTGGTAAAAGTGCTGTATTTTTCGGGGGGGGGGTACAACATTTTATGTGAAAAATAGAATAATAAAATTGTTCCCGAAATTTATTGACTTTGAGAAAAAAATTTGATATATCAGAATCGAACAAAAGAGAAAGGAAATAGCAAACTATGCCGTCAAAGAAAAATATGATGAAAAAGAACTTGGAAAATTTACATCTGAAGGAAAGGATAAACTATGGCTACAGAAAAGTCATTATTATGATGTTAGTCTCAGGTCTGTTTTCTATTGTGGTTATAGGTATGCTATTTGCCAATACGATGCATTATGTACAAAATGTTACTGTTGCAGACCGGGCGGTGAAAATCTGCAGGATAAATGTTAACTCATCAGCGAGAAATATCAGGGAAATGGCATTAAATAATGATACATCCTCTTATGACGGTTATGAGCAGACGGTAGAAAGACTGCTTGCAGAAGTTAATACCCAACTGAAAAATTTAAAGAACTCCGGAGTTATTCCGGATGCGGATTGTGAAGAATACGCATCTGCCCTTACAGACTGGGGAAACATTGGTTATTCCATCATGAAAGAAATCAAAAGCGGTGACAAGGATAAGGCAGTTGATTCAATTCTGAATGATTGTACCCCGGCATTAAATAAAGCCGTAAAAATTGCAACAAGATTAGATGAAATGACCGATGAGGTAAGCAGCCAGGCAGTCAGAATTACGGTTATTTCTGCAGTGGCAGGAATTGTGTGTATTATTATTTGTCTGGTTTTGGCATGGAAACTGGCAATAAAAACAGGCAAAAAAGTACTTGAGTCAATTTTAGTACCATTACGTGAAGTGGAAGCCGTTGCACAGGAATTAACAGATGGAAACCTGCACAGCACGCTGGACTACCATTCAGATGATGAGATTGGAATACTGGCACACAATATGCGCAAATCCATCCGCATTCTGGGAAGCTATGTAGATGATATTGGACGTTCAATGAAGATGTTTGCAGAAGGAAATTTTGATGTGCAGCCGGAAGTAGAGTGGAAAGGGGATTTCGTTGGAATTCTAAACTCCTTTATGTTGTTTGAAGAAAGCATGGCAGAGACAATAAAGGGAATCCAACATGTTTCAGATGAAGTTTCGGGTGCCGCAGATCAGGTAGCATCAAGTTCCAATGACCTTGCGGATGGAGCAACAAATCAGGCAGCAGTTGTAGAAGAACTGACCGCAACAGTCGCAGGTGTTTCTGAACAGGTAGGAAAAAATTCACAATCCGCAAAAGAAATCAGTGGAAGAGTAGACGAACTTGGAAATGCCATTCTGGAAAGCAATGGTAAAATGAGGGATATGGTTGATTCCATGAATGAGATCAATGGGGCATCAAAAGAGATTGACAAGATCATTGCAACAATCAATGAAATTGCGTCCCAGACGAATCTGCTTGCATTGAATGCTTCCATTGAGGCTGCAAGAGCAGGGGAGGCAGGAAAGGGATTTGCAGTGGTAGCGAATCAGGTCAATGTGCTGGCAGACCAGAGTGCCCAGGCAGCAAAGGAATCCGCAACATTGATTGAAACCTCTGTGAAAGCCGTGGAAAAAGGTATGGTGATTGCAGGGCAGACGGCATCACAATTGCAGGAGGTCGCTGAGAATTCCCAGATCATTACAAAAGAAGTCACAAATATTGCAGATACGTTAGAGACACAGACAACAGAAATCCAACAGATTAATGATGGAATTGAACAGATCAATGATGTCGTACAGACGAATTCGGCAACATCTGAAGAATGTGCAGCAGCCGGTCAGGAGATGAGCAGTGAAGCAGAAAATCTGCGTGAAATGATCCGGAAATTTAAAGTTGCAGAAAATAAAAATTAAAAACGGTGCAAAAAATTATTGATGTTGAATTTACATATAAAGTTGTCGCAGGTAGGAACTATAATTTGACTTGTGACATATATAAATGTGGGAAAAGGATGCAATGAGGAAATGTGCGTTATTGGTTTTAAACTGATAACGCACATTTTAAATTATATGAACAGTAATATCATCGCAAAAAAGCATAAAAGTAGAAAAAGTTAAAAATATCGTGGATATAGTGCTAGAATTGTTGAAAAAAGTAAGTTAAAATACAGGAAAACAACAAGTGTAAAGGGGAAATTTTATGGAATATTCAGCAATTTTTCATGATATGGATAAAAGGTTTAGCTATGCGGTTGATAAGGATTTATTCGTGATACGCGTGCAGGTAAAAAAGGATGATATGAAGGAGGTAATCCTTCACTATGAGGACAAGTATATACCTATGGAGCGTAAGGATACCAGAAAGACAGTTCCGATGAAGAAGGTTGCTGTCTCACAGTTTCATGATTATTATGAAGCACAGATAAAGATGCATTTGATCTGTCTGCGTTACTTTTTCGAATTTACGGACGCGCAGGGAGAAAAGGTATATTATGGAAATTATGAGTTTGATAAGGAATGCATTACAAACAGGGACAGAATGTTTGACTGTCCGCAGAACCTTCGGGAGGAAGAGATGTTTGAGGTGCCGGAGTGGGCAGCAAACAAGGTCGTGTATCAGATTTTCCCATCCCGTTTTGCAGCAACGGAGCCGGTAGACAAAGAACTGTGGTATAAAGCACCGATTACGCCTATGGATGATCTGCATGGAAATCTCAGGGGAATCATCGAACATATGGATGATATTCAGAATCTGGGAATCGATGTGCTGTATATGACACCTATCTTTCAATCAAATTCGTGCCATAAGTATGATACCACGGATTACTACCAGATAGACCCGTCCTTTGGAACAACAGAGGATCTCAAAGAGCTGGTACAAAAAGCGCATGAGCGTGGTATGAAGGTAGTCCTGGATGCGGTATACAATCATACGGGAAGAGAATTTTTTGCGTTTGCGGATATCCTGGAAAATGGTGAAAAATCCAAATACCGGGACTGGTATTTTATTGATGGATTCCCGCTTAAAAGCGAATGGGGAGAGATCCCAAACTTCAAATGTTTTGGTTATTATGGCGGAATGCCAAAGTTAAACCTGAAAAATCCTGAAGTTGAAAAATACATTACGGATGTTGCATGCTACTGGATTAAGGAATGCGATATTGACGGATGGAGACTGGATGTAGGAGACGAAATCAGCCATTTCTTCTGGAAGAATTTCAGAAAGGCAGTAAAGGCTGTGAAGAAAGATATGCTGATCATTGGGGAAATCTGGCATTATGCAGGAGATTTCCTTGAGGGGGATGAATGGGATACAGTCATGAATTATCCATTTTACCTGAACCTGATCGATCTGCTTGCAGACGAAAAGATTACGGTCAGCCAGTTCGTACAAAATCTTGGATATTTGAAGGGACGCTTACACAAAAACTGCTATCCCCTTATGTGGAATCTGATCGACAGCCATGATACCGCAAGATTTTTACATCTGTGTAACGACAATAAGAAAAAGCAGCATCTGGCAGCCGCTTTTCAGTTGTTACTGCCGGGAATGCCGATGATTTATTATGGAGATGAGTATGCGATGCCGGGAGCAAACGATCCGGACTGCAGACGGGGCATGTACTGGGATGAAGAATACCAGGACAAAGAGATGTATGAATGGTACAAGCGGCTGATTCAGGTCCGGAAAAGCCATGCATGTATTGTAGAAGGCGAACTGGCTGGGAGCGTCACAGAAGATGAGGAAGGGACAATTGTCCTGATCAGAAAAAATGGCGAAGAGACCATTGCCATGATTTTTAACTGCAGCAGCAGTGCAAAAAAATTTAATGAGTACACGCAGAAGTACAATCTGCTTACCGAAAACACCTTTGGTGGAAATGTAGAGGGGTTTGATGCTGCGGTAATCGTGCTTTAAGAAGCCTTACGGCAGATGGTTTCCCGGGAGTTTGTCTGTGGGAAGAAGAGGGAAAGCACCAGTATTTCTGGTAATGTAAAGTACGGAGGATGATATGACGAATGTAAAAAAGAAGGATGGAAAACGGTTTGGGGCAATCGTACTTAGCCTGATATTATTGCTTTCCCTGGTGTTTCCATATCCTGTGATGGCAGACCAGACGGCGGCAGACCAGACAATGGCAGCTTCCGTTTATGCCATTCACAAGACAGGTGATGATAAGGAAAATTTCGTGATTGTTATCATGGGTGAGGGCTATACCCAGGAACAACAGGAACAATTTTTGAAGGATGCAACGGCAAAAGCACAGGGGCTGCTAAAGTGGTCCCCTTATAAAGAGTATTCCGACAGGATCAATATTTATGCAGTACAGACGGTGTCCAATGAAACTGGTGTGGGCGTGATGTATGGGGAGTCGAACCCGGACACATATTTTCATGTGCAGGCATTCGGAAAATCCTGCTATTTTGCAAAGGACGGGGAAGATAAAGCCAGGGCACTGAGGGCAGAGCTGGAGAGCAGATATCTGGATACCGGCGCAGCCGTTGGAACCATCCATATCATTTGTAATACGACTGCGAATATTGGTTCTTCTTCCAATGCACTCTTTTCTTTTTCGGCAAATTCGGATGAGAATGAGCAGGGGGATGTCATGACCCATGAAATTTCCCACAGCATCGGAAGATTAGGCGATGAATATGATAAAAAGATGCAGGGAGAAAATATTTCCGACACATCGGATTCGGATAAGATTAAATGGCATAAGATGCTTGGGTTCCGTGGAATCGGAATAACGGCAGCAGGAACAGAAACGGTATTTGCGCCGAGCCGCGTCTGCATGATGCGGGATCTTGGGAATCCTTTCTGTGAAGTGTGTAAAATGGAACTGGCGCGGAGATTAAATAACCGTGATTATGTCAGCAGGCAGGCATCTGTTTATGTGTGCGATCCTGAAATTACAATTCCGCATAGCAGGACAGGAACACTTGACAGGGATAGTGACCAATACCGGATCGATGAGACAAATATCACAAAAGCAAATGGAAAGGATCTGGAATTCCGTACAGTCGTACAAAATATAGTGGATGCCAAACAGCATTTGAAGATTACTTTCCGCATTATTGGAGCAGACAATACAGTCAAATATGAAAAAGAAGAAACATATACCGTTCCGCCACACAGTAACTGGTATGATCCGGATGCTGCCAGAGAGTCCCTTTCTGTCACACTTCCTGCGGTAACTGGTCTGGTTTCCGGGGACAGACTGGAAGGAAAGATCATAGATGAGGACACTGGGAAAATTCTGGCTGACAATCAGACGGCAGGACAGGCGTGGAGTACCGTAACGATTCGTTATATGCTGCAAAACGAAGACGGAGCCGAAACAACAGTGCCTGATACGGTACCCGCGACAGTCTATGTACCAAAGAATTCTGCGTATACGTTAAGAAGTCCGGATTTATATGGATATACATGTGCAGGAAACAGTGCAAATCAGGGAGAAATAAACATCACAGAGGATCGCCAGGAGATCACTTATTATTACCGGAAAAACAGTGAGATGCCGGAAATACAAACCGTACCTGTCCGCGTAACTTATGATGGAAAACCCCATACATTTGATATCAAACAGGAAGATGGTGTACAAATCAGTTACAGTTTGACAGAAAACGGATCGTATACACAAACGGAGATGCCATTTTACACAGAAGCAGGCCAGTATAAGATTTATTTTAAAGCGGAAAAGGCATCTTTTATTCCAACATACGGGGAGGCTGTCCTGGAAATCGAAAAGGCTTCCACCAGTATGCAGCTGACTGCAAAAACCGATACGGTCAAAGGTGCGGGGACAGTAGAATTACAGCTTTGCAGACTGGGGATTCCGGAAGATGCCGGGATAAAAGTAACCTGTGATGTTTCCGGGATCACATTAGAAGAAAAGGGAACGGATCACTGGATGGCAACGCTTCCGAATGAAACGAAAACATATACGTTCACCGCATGTTATAATGGGAATGGCAACTATACAGGAAGTAAGGCAGATTGTCAGGTCCGTGTAACGGCGGATCATTCCCAGACCGGGGGCGGTTCTGGTGGAAGTTCCGGAGGCAGTTCAAGTGGCGGTTCCGGCGGAATATCCGGAGGCGGTTCAAGTGGAGGTTCTGGCGGCAGTTCGGGTGGAAGTTCCGGAGGCAGCTCCGGCGGAGGCTCCGGTGAAAATGCCGGTGGAAGCACGGACGGATCATCTGGCAATGTTTCACCGGATTCCGGCACATTACCGGCACCGGATCATGCAAAAGAAGAACCGGGGAATGTGACACCGCCACCCGCAGCAGATACGTCCGTTTCTGTTAAGGATATTAATGTCAAAGCAAAAACTGCAGTTAAAAATAATACGGTCAAAGTGAAGAATATTGCAGCAGTTTTGAAAAAAGAAATTACAAAGGCAGAAAAAGAACAGGGTGGCAGGATAAAAGACCTGTCTGTTGAAATAACTTTTGATACAGGAAAAGCTAAAAACTGGAAGAATCTGCATCTTGAAATGGATAAGCAGGCGGTAAATTTACTTGTCAAAAAGAAAGTAAAAGAATTGAAGGTCAATGGTGGCAATGTAAATCTTACCTTTGATTCGAAGGCATTAAAAGAATTAAAGAAAGAAATGAATACAGCTGTGGTTATCAAAATGAAACAGGCTGACAAGAAAAATCTTTCTGCCAGGGCGGGGAAAATTATTGGAAAACGTCCGGTTTATGATTTTTCCGTCACAGGAATAAAGAAAAAGCAGTCGTCTGTCCTGAAAAAGGGACGGATCAGGGTCGCTGTTTCCTATAATGCTTCGAAAAAGGAAAAAGACAAAAAGATTTTTGCATATAAAATTGATAAATACGGTGCAGCAGTTAAGATACCGGGATCTTATTATGATTCCGATACAAAGACCGTTAACTTTGTAAGCCGTGGGTTTTTCACAGTTGCAGTAGGCTGTGAAAAGTGATGAAACATAAAAAATCATCGTTCACGTTAAAAAAACTGTAATTCATGTCGAAAAAGACAAAAACCGGTTTTCATTTGGTATAATGATAGAACTCATTTTAGTAAAAATGAGTTCATACTGTGAATGATGGAGGGGATAACAATCATCGTTTTAGAAGAAATATTAATGGCAAACGGCTTGACCGTGTTAATGATGTGGTTCCTTTTGTTTTGCAGACGAAAGAACAGAGAGAGCCTTCATGTGGGAGATAAAATATATGATGGAATAGCAATCGTAAATTTAGTGGGTGCATTGTCTGAAACCATTGCTTTTCTTGTAGATGGAAAACAGTTTACTGGCAGCCGGCAGATTAATTATATCTCTAACAGCATATGCTTTATAGGGACAGTCAGTATGGGTATGCTTTGGTGTATGTACGTGGAATTGCGTATCTATCGAAATTATAAAAGAATGGTTCAAAAAGCAGGAGTGGAGATATTTCCCTGGCTGGTAGAAGTAATTATGGTTTTATGTAATCTGTTTGGAACAGGGATTATGTTTAAAATATCCGGGGAGAATGTATACCAGAGAACTGCCGGTGCGCTGGTGGGATATATTTCGCTTGTCATATATTTTGCTTACAGTATCTATCTGGTGTATCATTCCAAAAAACAAGGGGTTAACCTGAATTTTTTCCCGGTGATCTATTTCGTTGGACCTTGTTTTGCAGGTGTAGTTATCCAGTTCCTTTTTTATGGAATTACATCATCATGGGTGCTGGTTGCGGTCGCATTGATATTTGTGCAGATGCAGTCATACGCAGAGAGTTTGTATATGGATGAGCTTTCCGGATTATACAACCGGAGATATTTTAATGCGGTGCTTGCGGAAAAGAAAATTGCAAGCCAGAAATCCTTATATGGAATCATGATGGATGTAAACGATTTCAAGTGTATTAATGACAATTTAGGTCATAGTACGGGTGATAAGGCTATTTGTACGTTGGGAAATATACTCATCAGATCCATACCGGATGCTGGTATGGCAATCCGGTATGCGGGAGATGAGTTTATTGTGCTGCTGTCAGGTGTTGATACGGAGCGTGTCTTAGCGACAATGGAGGAGATTAACCATAATCTGTCCCGGTTTAATGAATCCGGGATAGAACCGTTTCATTTAAGTGTTTCCATGGGATACACGGAATTTGGGACAGAAGATGATGCAGAAACTTTTTTAATGCATATGGATGAGAAAATGTATGAGGAAAAACGGAAATATCATATGCGAAAGAAATCAGCCGGTTTGGAAAATAAAGTATAGCATTACGTTCCTGCCATTTGTCCGATAACTGGTTGCAATGGCACAAGAAAAGAAAATATTATAATCATCAAACGAGTAGCAGACTGGTGTAAATCCGGTTTTGCTGCTCGTTTTTATATTTATGGTTATAGGCAGGGATGTTTCGGATTTCAAGACAGTAAATAACCGTGTTATGGTAAAAAATAACGGTTTTCTCAAAAATATACAATTTAGACTTGAAAAATATAAAAATATATGCTAATTTATACAAAAAGAAATTTCGTAAAATTTCGTAATGAAGGGAGAAACGAAAATGACAAAAAAACGTATAAGCGCATTGGGGATGGCAATTCTTATGCTTATCATGACAATCAGTACGGTAATACTGGATACCGTACCGGTCAAAGCGGATGGAGGACCTGTGATAGAATTTCATTATCACAGGGCAGATGGTGATTATGATCCATGGTCTGTATGGATGTGGGCCGAGGGACAGGAAGGAAATGACTATCCTTTAGAGGCTAAGGATGGTGATGCAGTTGCCAGAATTGAAATTCCAGCCGGTGTGACTTCCGTAGGATTTGTTGTAAGAACACAGGATTGGGCGAAGGATTATGAAGAGGATCAGTTCATTGATATATCAGAAATGGTATCAGGAACCGTGATCGTTAAAGTCGAATCAGGTGTTGAGGGTTATACAAAGGAATACGGTGATGATGCAGTAAGGGGAATAAAGCTTAATACTGCAAAGTACAATGGGGATAAGACGATCACCGTCACAATGACTGGTGATATTGAAGGAGAACTTAAAAATGCCTTTAAGGTAGAAGGTAAAGATGGGGAAATTCAGATAGCAGATGTAAAAGAGGGAGATGATTCTACCTATACACTTACTCTGAAAGAGGAACTGGACAGTTCAAAGAGTTACCAGATTACATATGATGGTACCGTAAGTGATATCAGAATGCCAATCATATATTCAACAAAAGAATTTGAAGATGAGTATACATATGATGGAGATGATCTTGGTGCTACATGGAGTAAGGACAGCACAACATTTAGGGTGTGGGCACCTACTTCTGAGAAAGTTATGCTTAATTTATACGAGACAGGAGATCCGGACGATAAAGAGCCGAAAGAAAGCATTGAGATGAATGCCGATAAGAATGGAACATGGGTTGCAAAAGTGGATGGGGACTTAAATGGAACCTACTACACATACAGTTCAACAATCGACGGTTCAACAAAAGAAGCCTGTGATCCATATGCCAGAACGACTGGTGTAAATGGACAGCGTGCCATGGTAATCAATCTTGAAGAGACAAATCCTGACGGATGGGATAAGGATACCAATCCACATGCAGGAGAGAGCATTAATGATGCGATCATCTACGAATTACAGATGCGCGATTTATCAGCAGACAAAAGTTCTGGCATAAAAAATGTTGGTAAATTCCTTGAAATGACGGAGACCGGAACAAAGACCAAAGATGGTATTTCAACTGGAATCGATCATATTAAGGAACTTGGTGTTACACACGTGCATTTACTTCCAATCTATGATTTTGGTTCCGTAGATGAAGGAAACGATCAGTCGAATTTATATAACTGGGGATATGATCCGGTTAACTACAATGTACCGGAGGGTTCCTATTCTACAGATCCACATAATGGGGATGTGCGTGTAAAAGAGGCAAAACAGATGATTAAGTCTATGCATGATAACGGACTTAGCGTTGTAATGGATGTGGTATACAATCATGTTATGAGTGCAGATGATTTCTGTATCAATAAACTTGTTCCGGGTTATTTTTCACGTATCAATGAAGACGGTTCGTATTCAAACGGCTCAGGATGTGGAAATGATACAGCATCCGAGAGAAACATGGTACGGAAATATATTGTGGATTCCGTATGCTACTGGGCAGATGAATATCATATGGATGGTTTTAGATTTGACCTGGTTGGACTTTTAGATACCGATACAATTAATGAGATTGTAGAGGAAGTACACAAGACACATCCGGATGTTATTTTCTATGGGGAAGGATGGACCATGGAGACCGGTGTCACAAAAGATAATGTGACATTGGCTACACAGGTAAATTCCGCTTCTACTCCGGATTTCGCATTTTTCAACGACAATATTCGTGATGGATTAAAAGGAAGCGTATTTGATACTGCAACATTCGGATTCGTATCAGGAGCAACGAATGCAGAGAAGAAAATGGCAGATTCATTCATGGCAAACGAGTCATGGTGCAAAGAGCCAAGCCAGATTATCAACTATGCATCATGCCATGACAATAACACACTTTTTGACAGAATTGCAGGTTCTAAAACAACTTCGAGTGAAGAGGACATCATAAAGATGAATAATCTTGCAGCAGCATTTTATATGACTGCAGAAGGTGTACCATTTTTGCAGGCAGGAGAGGAAATGCTTCGCACAAAGGTCAATGATGATGGAACATTCAATTCAAACTCATACAATGCAGGAGACGAAGTAAACAGCATTAAGTGGGATACATTATCCGACAAGAAATACGCAGATGTATTTGAATACTATAAGGGACTTATTAAGTTCAGAAAGGCACATCCGGCACTTCGGTTATCTACATCAGAGGATGTGAAAAAATATGTAAAATCCGTAGAAGGACTTGGGGATAATATTGTAGGAATTAATATAAAGGGCGGTCAGAAAGACGAAAGTGCAAAAGAGATGTATCTTCTTTTTAATGCAAACACTGACAAGGCAAAAGTTACAATTCCGGAAGGAAAATGGAAAGTCTGCATAAACGGACAGAAAGCTGGCGTTGAGACCATCGAGACAATCAAGGGTGGCGAGTATACAATGGATGGTATCAGTGCACTTGTACTTGTAAAACAGGATGGTGTGGCCATGACGATTGTTATTGTTCTGATTGCAGCAGCGGTAGTTGTTGCGGCAGGAGTTGTTATTGTTGTAATGAAAAAGAAAAAAGCAAATAGATAATGAAGTTTATAATTAGTGTCTGCTTACTCAGCAGGCACTAATTATTTTGTATGGAATATCTGCATGGCCCCATAAGTATGCGGCAAATGCGGAGCCGTGGCCTTTCTCGACGGGCAGGAAAAATTCCGGCAGGTTGCGCACGTATTACACAATTGCTTGAGATTGGCGTGTGTTGTTGTATCCAGATGCAGGATCAGCGTTGCTGTCTTAAGCGGCCGGAGCATCTGCCCCTCGGTAAGCTGGATGCCATCCGGGGCAAGCCGCCCATAAATCTGTGGGAGCAGGTCAAGGGAATAGGTATCTCCCAGAAAAGATAATTCTGCAAGATACAGGCGGCTCTGACGTTCTACCACATGTGCAAACTCTTCATAAGCCTTTGACAAAAGCATCAGGCTGATGCAGTCCACAATGTAAGCCTCCTGGATCTGTTCATGGTTCAGATATAATTCCGACAGTTCATCCACTCCGTTTCCAAGCGTCACAAACCCATAGGC
>ERZ1694703.340-NODE-340-length-15725-cov-18.737332_pt1 | contig 15725 bp, 10 predicted proteins | sample MGYA00581719_ERZ1694703 | MGnify/ENA primary metagenome ERZ1694703 (study PRJEB42213, sample SAMN07424470) | human gut metagenome | biome: ENVO:00009003; feature: ENVO:2100002; material: ENVO:00002003 | host: Homo sapiens | place: USA | collected 2014 ... | reverse complement strand
ACACGCGTAAGATCGTCGGCAGCGTCAGATGTGTATAAGAGACAGGCTTATGATATATCACATGAAGACCACTCCCGAGCCGTGCGCGATATAAGCGTCACCGCGTAGCTGCGTTAAAGGCATAATTGAGTTAAAAGTTAAGGTGGAAACGTGCATACGCACCCTTAGATAGATTATATCTAAGGGTGCTTTTTTAGTTGTTACATGCAATTTATTTTCACTTTATAAGAAGTAAGAAGGAGAACTGACATGGTTAATTTCAAAGAAGACGAACAGCTTAAGACACTGAATCATTCCTGTGCACATCTTATGGCACAGGCTATCAAGCATTTGTACCCACAGGCAAAGTTCTGGGTAGGACCGGTAGTTGCAGAAGGATTCTACTACGATGTAGATCTTGGCGATGACGTTATCAGAGGCGAGGAAGATCTCGCAGCCATCGAGAAAGAGATGAAGAAGATTGCCAAGAGTGGCAAGAAGATCATCCGCAAGGAGATATCCAAGGAAGAAGCTCTTGAGATGTTCAAGGATGACGAGTACAAGCTCGATCTTATAAATGGACTTGAGGATGGAACGATCACATGCTATGAGCAGGGTGATTTCACAGACCTCTGCCGTGGACCTCACGTAGACAATGTAAAGCTTTGCCGTAACTTTAAGCTCATCAGACATTCAGGAGCTTACTGGAAGGGCGACAGCAAGAACAAGGTTCTTCAGAGAATATATGGTGTGTGCTTCCCTACAAAGGAGGAGCTTGAGGAGCATCTTCAGTTACTTGAAGAGGCTAAGGAGAGAGATCACAGAAAGATCGGCAAGGACATGCAGCTCTTCATGGTTGATGACCTCGTAGGACGTGGACTTCCAATGTTCCTTCCAAAGGGATATACAGTATGGCAGGAGCTTGAGAACTACATCAAGCGCAAGGAGAGAAAGCTTGGCTATCTCCACGTTATGACACCTTGTGTAGGTACAGTAAACCTCTACAAGACATCAGGTCACTGGGATCACTACAAGGACAACATGTTCCCGGCAATGGAGATGGAGGGAGAGTCATTTGTACTTCGTCCAATGAACTGCCCGCACCACATGATGATATATGCAAACAAGATGCACTCATATAAGGATCTTCCTATCAGGATCGCTGAGATCGCACACGACTTCAGATTTGAGGCAAGTGGTACACTCAAGGGTATTGAGAGAGGAAGACACTTCTGTCAGAACGATTCACATATATTTGTGACACCAGACCAGATCGAGGAAGAGTTTGCAGGAGTTGTTAAGCTCATATTTGACACATACAAGGATTTCGGAATCACAGATTACAGATGCGTACTGTCACTCCGTGACCCAGAGGACAAGGTAAAGTATCACGATGACGATGAGATGTGGAACAAAGCAGAGAATGCACTTAGAAAAGTTCTTGATGATATAGGAATCGATTACACAGAGGAGATCGGTGAGGCTGCATTCTACGGACCAAAGCTTGATGTAAATGTTAAGCCGGCCGTAGGAAATGAGTATACACTCTCGACATGTCAGCTCGACTTCTGTCTGCCAGCTAAGTTCGATCTGAAGTATATCGACAAGGACGGCGAGAAGAAGACACCTGTAGTTCTCCACAGAGCTATCCTTGGATCTCTCGACAGATTCATGGCTTACATCCTTGAGGAGACAAAGGGCAATCTTCCAACATGGCTTGCACCTGTACAGGTAAGAGTTATGCCTGTCAAGACAGACAACGAGGATCTCATGGCTTATGCTCATAAGGTTGTTGATGCCCTTGATGCCATCGACGTTCGTGTAGAGCTCGACGACAGAGCAGAGAAGCTTGGTTATCGTATGCGTGAGGGTCAGGTTCAGAAGGTTCCATACCTTCTCGTAATCGGATTCAATGAGGCTGAGAACGGAACAGTATCATACAGACTTCACGGTGAGGCTGACACAACAGTTCTTCCACTTGACGAGTTCGTACAGAAGATCGACACAGAGATCAAGACAATGGCTCACAAGTAAGAGTGAAAATTTTACACCACAGGTTCACTTACCCTGTCCGCAAGGACAGGGTATTATTTTTGTAAATAAATGCATAATGTGAGGAGGCATAGGATATGAGACAGGGATATAAGTTTATACGTGAGAGTGGCTGCGAGCATGACGATGATTATCTCAGTCATCTTTTTAACGATATTTTCTGCTGGACGAATGGCACATATAAGCTCTGTTATACACACCCGGATATGGAGGCCGTGAACGGAGATAATATACTCGACATTGAGAATGGGGAGAATAAAATACTGTCATTTGACTATCATATGCAGCTCCTTGTAAGCAAGAGAAATAACCTGGAAAATACAGAAAAGGATAAGGCTGGAGATAACGAAGAAAACGATAGAGAGGTGTGGGAGACTCTGATAAATGCGGCGGCATACGACTTCCCGAATGTCCGGCAGCTCAAGGCGGATATACGGACTATACTTGATTCAGACATGGAAGATGCCCAGATCGTGAGGAATAATAGCGGAGATCCGTACGAAAAAGTGCTGTGTCTTGGGACGGAGGGGACACATGTGGAGGATGGATATGTTCTCAGAAGGATAAAGAGATCCCCGGAGTGTGACAAGCCGGATCGGTATGAGCTGGAGATAGGAACAAATTGTGGTGTGGATTCTGGAATCGCTCAATTTTACCGTTTGACCGGCCTGAACAGGGAAGATATCCGCAGTCTGTATACATGCGCTACGAGATTCATAGAAAACGCTGAGGACTTGTATAATCACCGGCTGAAACTTCGCCGGGATAGAGAAAAGCATAACAAGAAAATTGATGGCGAAGTTCTGATGTGCCTGGAGAACAGCTTTGAGCTTGTCACCGAAGGCGAAGAGCTGGCCAGTATCAAATATTGGGATTTTAGAGGCGAAAAGCTGACAGAGGAATATAATGCGAGGGTATGGTCTATAGATGGCGATGCTGGCAGTATTGACCTGGGAAGTGGTGAAATGCTGTATATGGATCAGATATATTCCATAGATAAAAAAAGCCCCACCGAGGAAATGTTGTGTATGGGTGTGGAGGAGATAGCCGAGGATTTCTGTGGCAGCATACTTGTGAAGACGGTGACGATGCTGGATGATTTCGGAACCATGGAGGTATATGATCTCTGTGAAAAATATGGTGAATACATAGATAACAGGTATTATATGTATCGTGAGGAACACGGATTTGAGATGCCGGAAGATGTGTTCCCTGGGGATGGTGTAAAGCCGTATGTTGAGAAGGTCATACGGCTGTTGAAGTCAAAAGTATAAAAAATATAACAAAAGCATGTATATATGATTTAAATGCAATAGTTATCTGCCGCCTCAGGTCTTTCTGCCACAAGGTCAGCGATGGTGGTGGTGTCTACCACGTCCCGGATCGCTTTGTCCAGTCTGCGCCAGAGACCTATGGTGGAGCATCTTGCCTCGCGTTCGCACTGGAATTCATCTGCATCAAGGCACGCAACAGGAGATATGCCGCCCTCAGTGAGCCTTAAAACCATTCCAACTGTTATGTCTTCAGGGGCTTTTCGGAGAAGATAACCTCCCTGTGGACCTCTGGTGCTCTTCACCAGCCCGCCGGAGTTCAGCACAGAAGTGATCTGCTCAAGGTATTTCTCGGATATTTCCTCCTGTGCGGCAACATCCTTGATGCTCACTGGCTTGCCGTCTGTCCTCGATGCTATATTTATAAGAAAACGCAGAGCGTAACGCCCTTTTGTGGATACTTTCATAATATAAACCTCCCAAATGCCTGTATTTACTGATGATTTCACATCATTTACACGTCTATTATAACATCTGAAAAAAAACAATCAAGATAATTCATAAAAAACCTATTGACAAAGTGGGAATTAGGCTGTAATATACAGCTATGCTTAATTCATAGTTTCCAAGTAGGAATTATGTGAAAAGTAAAAATAATCACAGAAATGATACGATCAAGTCAAATTTCAAAGACGAAAATCAAGAAAGAGGTGTTGATATGCTGGGAAGTACATTTAAACCGCAGTACCTTAATGAAGACAGACGAATGTGTTGCATAGAAGTCATGTGTTGCTGCTGTTAAAGCGAACACAGAACAAATAATCATGACACAGATATAAATAACAGATCATACATAATAGACAGAGAATAATAAAGAAGAGTATAATGCCACATGAGCTCATATACATGACAAGATGAATGGGCAGGTGCGCATGACAGATAAAATATTTGAATTTAAGGAGAATAAGATCATGGCAAAGAAGACAAGAGCAGAGAGAAATTTAAAGTTTGAGACATTACAGTTACACGTAGGACAGGAGACAGCAGACCCGGTTACGGATGCAAGAGCGGTACCAATCTACCAGACATCATCATTCGTATTCCACAACTCACAGCATGCAGCTGACAGATTCGCACTCAAGGATGCCGGCAACATCTACGGAAGACTTACAAATCCAACAGAGGATGTATTTGAGAGAAGAATCGCGGCCCTCGAGGGTGGCGTTGCAGCACTGGCAGTTGGCTCAGGCGCAGCAGCAGTTACATATACAATTCAGAACCTTGCACTTGCAGGAGACCACATCGTAGCAGCAAAGAATATCTACGGCGGAACATACAATCTCCTTGCACATACACTCAAGGATTACAATGTAGATACAACATTCGTTGATCCACTTGATCCACAGGCATTTGAGGATGCTATCCAGGAGAACACAAAGGCCCTCTACATTGAGGTCCTTGGAAATCCTAACTCAGAGGTTTCAGATATCGAGACAATAGCAAAGATCGCTCACGCACACAAGATTCCGCTTGTTATCGACAGCACATTTGCAACACCATACCTTGTAAGACCTATCGAGTACGGTGCAGACATCGTAGTTCACTCAGCGACAAAGTTCATTGGTGGACACGGAACAACTATCGGTGGTGTCATCATCGACAGCGGTAACTTCGACTGGAAGGCATCAGGCAAGTTCCCACAGCTCACTGAGCCAAATGAGAGCTACCACGGTGTAAGCTTTGTAGACGCAGCAGGTCCTGCAGCATTTGTCACAAGGATCAGAGCTATCCTCCTCCGTGACACAGGTGCTACGATCTCACCAATACACTCATGGATATTCCTTCAGGGACTTGAGACACTGTCACTCCGTGTTGAGAGACATGTATCAAATGCACTCAAGGTAGTTGAGTACCTGAACAATCATCCACTTGTTGAGAAGGTAAACCATCCTTCAGTTTCAACAGATCCTGAGCAGCAGAGACTGTACAAGAAGTACTTCCCTAACGGTGGTGGTTCAATCTTCACATTTGAGATCAAGGGCGATGCAGAGACAGCCAAGAAGTTCATCGACAACCTGGAGATATTCTCACTTCTTGCAAATGTCGCTGATGTTAAGTCACTGGCTATCCACCCGGCATCAACAACTCACTCAGAGCTGAACGAGGCGGAGCTTATCGACCAGGGAATCAAGCAGAACACTATCAGACTTTCAATCGGTACTGAGAACATAGACGATATCATCGAGGATCTTGACGAGGCATTCAAGGCAATTCAGGAGTAATCGATATAAATAATGAATATAAGAGAAGACTACAAATAGTGAGCATAATAAATATCAGGAAAGGTAATGGTACGATAATATGAGTAATATATATAAGAGCGCAGCAGAGCTTATAGGTAAGACTCCACTTCTGGAGCTTTCAAACATAGAGAAGAAGAATGATCTCAAGGCAAATATCCTTGCAAAGCTTGAGTATTTCAACCCAGCAGGAAGTGTAAAGGACAGAATCGCATTCCAGATGATCGAGGATGCTGAGAAGGATGGAACACTCAAGCCGGGGGCAACTATCATCGAGCCTACATCAGGTAACACAGGTATCGGTCTTGCATCCATAGCAACAGCCAAGGGTTACAAGGCGATCATCGTTATGCCTGAGACCATGAGCGTTGAGAGACGTAACATCATCAAGGCATACGGTGCTGAGATAGTTCTCACAGACGGAACAAAGGGAATGAAGGGAGCCATCGCAAAGGCTGATGAGCTTTCAAAGGAGATCCCTGGCAGCTTTGTAGCTGGACAGTTCGTAAATCCATCCAATCCAAAGGCACACAGACTCACAACTGGTCCTGAAATCTGGGAGGATACAGACGGCAAGGTAGATGTATTTGTAGCCGGTATCGGAACAGGTGGAACTATCACAGGCGTTGGCGAGTATCTGAAGGAGAAGAATCCAGATGTAAAGGTCATCGCCGTTGAGCCTGCCACATCACCAGTCCTCTCAAAGGGTGTTTCAGGAGCACACAAGATACAGGGAATCGGTGCAGGATTTGTTCCTGACACACTTAACACAAAGGTATATGACGAGATCATCGCCGTTGAGAATGATGACGCATTTGTAGCAGCAAAGGAGATCGCATCAGCAGAGGGAATCCTCGTAGGAATCTCATCAGGTGCAGCTTACTTTGCAGCAAAGCAGATCGCAGAGCGCCCTGAGTATGCAGGCAAGAATATCGTAGTACTTCTTCCAGACAGTGGAGACAGATATTACTCAACTTTGTTATTCGGCTAAATGGATATATAGTAATTGCTGTGATATAGAATTTATATGAAAAAGCCACCACATCGTGTTTTGATGTGGTGGCTTTTTTTGAAAGTACCCTTAATTAGCTGCATAAATAGTATACAATTGGATAACCTTAAAACTGATAGAACTTTGAGGGGAAATGCCCTTAATTGGGTTGACTTTCCCTTAAAATGTGCTAATATTTAAGGGAAAAGGAGCAAATTAAGGGAATGAGAACTTTTAATTACAGTAAAATAAAAGAAGAAAAATGGGATTCTGAAGTGCTTGGACTCATAGCTGCAATATATAGATATGCAGGTAAACAGGAACTGTATTTAAGACAGCGTCCGGATGAACTGGATAAGCTTGTTGAGATAGCAAAGATCCAGAGCACGGAGGCGTCCAATGCCATAGAGGGTATAGTCACAACAAATACAAGAATAAAGCAGTTGGTTGAGGAGAAGACCACACCGAAGAACAGAGCCGAGGAAGAGATAGCAGGTTACAGGGATGTGCTGGGGGTTATACATGAAAGCTTTGATGCAATACCTATAACTCAGAATTATATACTTCAGCTGCATAAGATGTTGTACAGTCATATGAATAACCCATTTGCAGGAAGAACAAAGACGGTGCAGAATTATATCAGCGCAACTTATCCTGATGGGAAAACGGAAGTCCTGTTCACGCCGATGGCTCCATTTGAGACACCGGAAGCGCTGGACAGGATATGTGGAGAATACAACAGGGTGATCGGTAATTTCGAGGTGGAGCCGCTGATCGTCATTCCTGTTTTCATACATGATTTTCTGTGCATACACCCGTTTAATGATGGCAATGGCAGAATGAGCAGACTGCTCACAACGCTTCTGCTATATAGAAGTGGATTCTATGTAGGAAAGTATATTTCCCTTGAGGCTAAGATCGCAGGAAATAAGGAGTTATATTATGAGTCACTTGGAAAAGCGCAGGCAGGCTGGCATGAGGGCACGGAGGATGTAATTCCGTTTATAAAGTATCTCCTTGGAACGATACTTGCTGCTTATAAGGATTTTGAGGAGCGCTTTGAAATCGTAGAGGAAAAATTACCTGCAATTGAGATGGTAAGAAAAGCAATACTGCTGAAAATAGGAAAGTTTACAAAGCAGGATATAATGGAACTTTGTCCGACTCTCAGCATCAGTTCGGTAGAGGGAGCACTCAGAAAACTCGTAAAAGAGGGCGATATAGGCAGAGGCGGTACAGGCAAGTCTACCTATTATGTCAGAATGAAATAACATATGCTTGTATTTTTTCCATTAGCTTGTTAATCTATTGTACGAAACATGAGATCAGCCGCTAATTGCCGGTGCATTTGAGATGGTGGGCAGATTGGGATAAGACTGATCTGAATGAATTGATATTAGGGGAAAAGGGATATAAGACTATGAAAAAACTATCAGATAGACAGAAAACACTTATAAAATGGTTGTGTGTGCTGGTGCTGGTCGGACTTATCATATATGTGTTCCGTGACATGGCAGGCCCTATAATGTCGCAGCTTGTAAAGACAAGTCCTGTGGTCGTGGCAGCTATTCTCGGAGCGACACTTTTATACGGAGTGATAGAGAGCTGCATAACGTTTATCCTCATGCGACAGGTGGAGAACAATATGACATTTTTCGATGCAAATATTATGACGTATTTTGTGTCATTTTACAGGGTGTCAACGCTTGGGAGCGGTACCATAGTGGCATCCACATTGTTCATGAAACACTGCAGAATACAGCCGTCGAAAGCGCTTGGTCTGTACTCTATTGATTATGCGATACACAAGATGACCATATGTGTTATGGCGGTGGCATTGTTTCTTGCGAACAGAGAATATATGCTTGGAGTATTTGGCAAATACAGTTCATATGTTGTCCTCGGCGTTATAGCGACCATACTCATAACGATGGCGATAGTGCTCTTTGCGTGCTGGCCGCCGTTTCACAGATTCCTCAGATGGCTTCTTGAAAAAGCTGATGCTTTGTTTAAAGGACGATTTACAAAGCAGATTGACAGTTTAAGTGAGCAGACAGCTATGATGGAGGATGCCACCAGGGTTGTACTTAAGAAACCGTGGCTTATAGTGGTAGTCATGCTGCTTGATATATGCAAGTTCGCGTGCTGGTTTGCCATACCTTATATAGTGTGTCACAACTTGTGTGATATGAATATTGTCACGTCAATAGGTATAACAGCCATGAGTGTCATGCTGGCGGCAGTCATTCCTATGCCGGGAGGAATCGGATCAAGTGAGCTTGTTATGACAGCGATCTATTCGGGACTTGTTGGTTCTGCAGCAGCCGGAGCCATGGCACTTCTCTATAGATTTGCCACATTCATGTTCCCTTTTATCATAGGTGCATTTACAGCCATATTCTTCAAGAGGTTCAAGAGATATAAGGCGGCGCAGAATGAAAAACAGGGAATCCCGGATGGCGATAGCATGGCGGATACAGACTCATAGCTGAACCGATAAATGAGTTTATAAAGAACCGATATATATCAATGGTCAGCAAGATGCATGGCAGGTGATATATATCGGCTGGTGAAGGGAAAAAGATACATATGAAGAACATAGTCGCGGGCATACTGGCCCACGTTGATTCGGGTAAGACCACCCTGTCGGAGGCGATGCTCTATCAGGCAGGACAGATAAGAAAGCTTGGGCGGGTGGATCATCAGGATACATATCTAGATACGGACAGTCAGGAAAAGGACAGGGGGATCACGATATTTTCCAAGCAGGCAGAGCTTGCATATGCTGATATGCATATAGCTTTGCTTGACACTCCGGGACATGTGGATTTCGGAACAGAGATGGAAAGAACATTGCAGGTTCTTGATTATGTGGTTCTGGTCATCAACGGTATGGACGGAGTGCAGAGCCACACGGAGACCCTGTGGAAGCTGCTTGAGAGATATGGGATTCCTGTATTTATATTTGTCAATAAGATGGACATGACTGGCTATGACAGAGATTACCTCATGGACAATATCAGACACAGACTGAGTGATGGCTGTGTCGATTTTTTATGTGAAGATTCAGGAGAGCAGATCGCCATGTGCGATGAGGCCATGCTTGAACATTTTCTTGAGACTGGGGCAAATGATGAACAGGACGTGGTAAATGCCATTGCGGGCAGAAAGCTGTTCCCATGTTACTTTGGCTCTGCACTCAAGAATGAGGGCGTGTCAGAGCTTCTTGACGGCATGAACAGATATGTAGTGGAACCTGTGCGCGGGGAAGAATTTGGCGCCAGAGTGTTCAAGATAGGACGTGACGATAAGGGCGAGAGACTTACCTACATGAAGGTCACTGGAGGAGTGTTGAAGCTCAAGGATGTGCTGACGCTCAGAAACAGTCAGGGGGAGGAGAGCCATGAGAAGGTCAACCAGATAAGGGTGTACTCCGGTGCAAAGTACGACATGGTAACCCAGGTTCCCGCCGGATGTGTCTGTGCTGTTCCGGGACTGGTGAATACCTACGGCAGACAGGGAATCGGTGCCTGCCCGGATGGAGAGCTCCCAAGTCTGGAGCCGGTTCTCAGCTATAAGGTCATGTACCCGACTGATGTGGATGCGGTCACGATGGTGTCAAAGCTCAGACAGCTTGAGGAGGAGGATCCATTGCTTCAGGTGCAGTGGAATGAGGCAGCCGGTGAGATATACATCAAGGTCATGGGACAGGTGCAGCTGGAGGTCGTGGCACAGATGGTCAGAGACAGATTTGGCATAGCCATCACGTACGGTCAGGGCAGAATATCATATAAGGAGACGATCGCAGCTCCGGTCATGGGAGTGGGACACTTTGAACCGCTCAGACACTATGCTGAAGTACATTTGCTGCTTGAACCTATGGAGAATGGCAGTGGTATGTGCTTTGACAGCATTTGCAGCGAGGATGTTCTGGACAAGAACTGGCAGAGATTGATCCTGACTCATCTACAGGAAAGGGAATTCAGAGGGGTGCTGACGGGATCCCCGATCACGGATATGAAGATAACTATCACTGCAGGCAGGGCGCATCAGAAGCACACCGAAGGTGGTGATTTCAGGCAGGCGACATACAGGGCTGTGAGACAGGGACTTATGATGGCAGAAAGTGTATTGCTTGAACCGGTGTATGCATTTAAAATAGAGGTACCGCAGGAGTATGCGGGCAGAGTGCTTGCTGATATAGTGAAGATGAGCGGCAGCATGGACGGACAGGAGATATCCGGTGAGACAACGGTTATCACTGGACATGCACCAGTATACACTATGAGAGAGTATTATAGTGAGCTCACGGCATTTTCCAGAGGTACAGGCAGGCTTCAGGTGGATATAGACGGCTATCAGCCATGCCACAACACCGAAGAGGTTCTGGCTGAAAGACATTATGATCCTGAGCTTGACAGGTTTAATCCATCATCATCGGTATTCTGCGCTCACGGTGCAGGTTATCTGGTTGACTGGTACGATGTGTATGAGAACATGCATGTGAAGGAGGATCCGGGATTTGAGATCTCAGGTCAGCTGGGGTATACAGAGGATGGCGATGTTACGGATATTCCGGTGAACAGACCGAGAAAGAGCGTGTCGGATATGTCCATCACGGACGAGGAACTCAGCGAGATATTTGCAAGGACATTTGGCGGAGATTACAAGGATAAGGATGTGGCACTGAACGGAAGATTCAGGAGAACTACATCTGAGTATAAAGTAAATGGACAGTATAATAAGAGTCAGTCCAGAGACAGACAGCCCGGAAATGGGCCTCTTGTGGGCAGCAGGCCAGCTGATAGAGGGATAGCAACACCTGGAGCATTCAAGCGCAGAAAGAGTGGCGAGGACTATGTCATAGTGGATGGCTACAACGTCATATTTGCGTGGGATACACTTCGGGAACTGTCGGAGCACAACATAGATTCCGCCAGAGGTAAGCTCATGGACATACTGTCAAACTATCAGGGATATATGAACTGTAAGTTAATAGTGGTATTTGACGGCTACAAGGTGAAGGACAACAAGGGCGAGAGATTCCCTTATGATGATATAGAGGTGGTGTACACCAAGGAGGGTGAGACCGCGGATGCGCATATAGAAAAGCTCACACATGAGCTTGCGAGAAAGCACAAGGTCACTGTGGTCACATCGGACGGACTGGAGCAGATAGTCACCATGGGCCAGGGTGCAATCCGCATGTCCTCACGGGACTTCAAGGCAGAGGTTGAGAGGGTGAACGAACATCTGAGAGAGAATTATCTGAAAAACGATTGAGAAAATTTGATCAAAACAATTAAGCTGAACTATTTGATTCTGGCTTATTTGATAGATACTTAAAAGGAAGAAGGAAAAAAGGTTTGTCAGGGCAAAATTGCCCGACGGACCATACATAATTACGGAGAACAGCGAGGCTTAACAGTGTATATAAACCAAGCTGATGGGTATGCCTTCGCAGGGGCATTTGAGCCCGCCGGTCCTTAGATGGTGCGCTAAGCAGCATCTTAGTACCGCTGCAGGGCGAAACGAGCGGGAGCGTCCCCTGAGAAGGCATACCCATCAGTTTGGTTGCAAAACACTAGAACCGAGCGTCCGCGTTAATAGGAGGGCAATTTGGCAGATTATATAATGGCGCTGGATCAGGGAACGACCAGCTCAAGGGCGATAATATTTGATAAGGAAGGCAGGATATGCTCAGTGAAACAGAAGGAGTTCACCCAGCATTTCCCGAATAACGGATGGGTGGAGCATGACCCTATGGAGATATGGGCAACCCAGATGTCGGTGATGATGGAGGCGAGGGAGACCATGGGAATCCGCACCGAGGACATAGCCGCAATAGGAATTACCAACCAGAGAGAGACAACCATAGTGTGGGATCGAAAGACCGGCAATCCGGTGTACCATGCCATAGTGTGGCAGTGCAGGAGAACTGCGGACAGGATAGAGCAGCTTAAGGCTGAAGAATATGACAAGGTGATAAGAGAGAAAACGGGACTGATAGTAGATCCGTATTTCTCTGCAACGAAGATAGAGTGGATACTTGATAATGTGCCTGGAGCCAGGGAACGCGCAGAGGCAGGGGAGCTGATGTTCGGAACTGTTGACACATGGCTTATATACAAGCTCACGGGCGGAAGAGTCCATGCAACGGACTACACAAACGCATCGCGTACCATGCTTTTCAACATTCATACACTGGAGTGGGACAAGGAATTGCTTGCAAAGTTCAACATCCCAGAGAGCATGCTTCCGGCAGTGAGAAATTCCAGTGAGATATACGGATACACGGACAGAGAGATATTTGGCGGCGAGGTGCCTATAGCGGGAGTTGCCGGAGATCAGCAGGCTGCGCTGTTCGGACAGTGCTGCTTTGAGGCAGGTGATGTGAAGAACACCTACGGAACAGGTTGTTTCCTCCTCATGAACACGGGGGATAAGGCAGTTGATTCGCAGCAGGGACTTCTCACCACCATAGCCATAGGACTTGACGGAAAAGTCAGCTATGCGCTTGAGGGAAGTGTGTTCGTGGCCGGAGCAGCTATCAAGTGGCTCAGGGATGAGATGAAGCTCATAGACAGTGCGGCGGATACTGAGCGTATTGCTCTGTCGGTGTCGGACAGTAATGGTGTATATGTGGTACCTGCGTTTACTGGCCTTGGCGCTCCTTACTGGGATGCGTACGCCAGAGGGGCAGTGTTCGGCCTTACAAGGGGAACAAATAAGGCGCACTTTGTCAGGGCGACAGTCGAATCGCTGGCATATGAGACATCGGATGTTCTTGCGGCTATGGAGATGGATGCAGGACTTTCAATCACAAGCCTTCGAGTGGACGGCGGTGCAAGTGCCAACAACTTCCTCATGCAGTTCCAGGCAGATATAGAGAATGCCGAGATTGTGCGGCTTGTGATCACGGAGACAACAGCTCTGGGAGCTGCATATCTGGCTGGACTTGCGGTTGGCTACTATGATAGTCTGGATGAGATCAAGGGTTACTGGAAGGCCGACAGAAGATTTAAGCCGGGGATAACTGAGGATAAGAGGGAGACGCTCCTTGCAGGCTGGAAGGATGCTGTGGAGAGAACGAGAGTGACAAGGTGAATATAAAAATATATATAGAAAGAAAAAAACAATGGGTAATGAGAAAAGTAGGAGGGACTTATGTATTTAGTATTTGATGTAGGGGCAACATTTATAAAGTATGCGTTAATGGACGATGAGGGCAATATATCGGGAAAGGGTAAGACTCCAACCGACAGATATGCCGAGGCTGGAACTCCGGCATTTGTGGCGCAGATCAAGAAGGTGTATGACGAGAAGGTACTGGACTGTGACATAACAGGAATTGCCATGGGGCTTCCTGGACAGATAGATGTCGAGCGCGGCATAGTGTACGGCGGTGGCGGGATCAAGTATCTTGATGGTGCACATCTTGGTGATCTCATATCAGAGGCATGCGGCGGTGTGTCTGTAGCCCTTGAGAACGATGGCAAATGTGCGGCTCTCGCAGAGTTGTGGCTGGGCAATGCCAGTACGGCTACAAATGCAGCAGTCGTTGTCGTGGGTACAGGAATCGGCGGTGGAATAATCATTGACAGAAAGATCCACAGAGGCAAGAGACTTCTGGCAGGTGAATTGTCATATGCCCTCATGAACATGACAAGGGAAGAAGCTGATAATGTCAGATGCTGTGAAGAGCTGACTGTTGAGGAGACATTTGAATATAACCCGTTCATGGTAACCTCAACATGTACTGCAAGCTCCATTACATACAAGGCATCCAAGATAATGCATATGAAGCCAGAAGAGGTGACCGGTGAGATGGTATATCAATGGATAGATGAGGGCAATCAGGAGATCATAGATATGGTTGAGGACTCATACTTCTCCATAGCAAAGCTCTGCTGTAACCTGTACATGACGATAGATCCGGATGTCATACTTATCGGAGGTGGAATGAGTGCCAATCCGAACTTTGTTCCGGGGGTTAAGAAGTATGTGGACAAGATAAGAAAGATTACAAAGACCTACGATGGCATGGTTATCGACACATGCAAGTTCCGCAATGATTCGAATCTTCTTGGCGCGTTGTACAACTATAAGCAGAAGTATGAGGGCGTGAAATAAAATCGCAATAAAACAAACGTAAGATGGAGATGAACTGGAACAGATGGTTCATCTCTTTTATAAATACTATTGAAAATGTAAATCCATGGAGGGAAAATTATGATAATCACAAAGAAACATGGACTTCCGGAGAATTTTCTCTGGGGAGCATCGACAAGCGCATATCAGGTTGAGGGTGCCAATCTGTCACACGGCAAGGGTCCAAGTGTGCAGGATATCAAGACAGTTCCAGCGGGAACAAGTGAGCTGGATGTGTGTGCTGATTTTTATCACAGATATGCAGAGGACATAGCCCTCATGGCTGAGATGGGATTCAAGACATTCAGATTCTCCATCGCGTGGAGCAGAGTCCTCCCAGAGGGAACCGGCAGAGTCAACCAGGAGGGAATTGACTTCTACAACAATGTGATAAATGAGTGCCTCAAGTACGAAATCGAGCCGCTTGTCACAATGTTCCATTTTGATCTTCCTGCGGCTCTTGAGAAAAAAGGTGGCTGGTCGAGAAGAGAGAGTGTTGACGAGTTTGTTGAATTTGCAAAGCTTCTCTACACAAATTATGGCGACAGAGTAAAGTACTGGCTGACTATCAATGAGCAGAATATGCTCACACTTGTGGGTGACGTGATCGGAACCTGCAACATGGAGGGCGTGACAAATAAATACAAGAAGCTTTATCAGGAGAATCACCACATGCTCCTTGCTCAGGCAAAGGCCATGAAGCTTCTCCATGAGATGTGTCCTGGTGCAAAGATTGGTCCTGCACCAAATATTTCACTGGTATATCCTGCCACATGTAAGCCGAAGGATGTCCTGGCAGCACAGAACTTCAACGCGATAAGAAACTGGCTTTACCTTGATATGGCAGTGTATGGAAGATACAACGACCTGGTGTGGAAGTTCCTTGAAGAGCATGACGCTATCCCTGTTATTGAGGCTGGAGATATGGATATCATGGCGCAGGCAAAGCCTGATTTTATAGGTTTCAATTATTATAACACT
>ERZ1694703.196-NODE-196-length-22612-cov-15.767079_pt1 | contig 22612 bp, 17 predicted proteins | sample MGYA00581719_ERZ1694703 | MGnify/ENA primary metagenome ERZ1694703 (study PRJEB42213, sample SAMN07424470) | human gut metagenome | biome: ENVO:00009003; feature: ENVO:2100002; material: ENVO:00002003 | host: Homo sapiens | place: USA | collected 2014 ... | reverse complement strand
CTACACGCGTAAGATCGTCGGCAGCGTCAGATGTGTATAAGAGACAGACTATATAGTATTCTACCACTATACAAATGCCACGTGCTATGTATATATTATTATGCTCTCATCATATCTCATTATCTTCGTCTCTTAATCTCTTTGGACGCTTTCCATAGGCTTTACTATTTTCTTATAGACCCTGAGAAGAAAGATCGTCGATATGATCACACTGAAAACCTCTGCGATAGGGAACGCTGCCCACACACCATTCACACTGTTCATTGCTTTCGACAGGAAATATGCCACAGGAAGTATGACAAAAAGCTGTCTCGCCATAGACACTATCATACTGTACACGCCCTTTCCTACAGCCTGAAACATTCCCGAACATGTGACAGAAAATCCCGCAAATATAAACGCTGTACTCATGATCCTGACCGCTGGTATACCCATCAACAGCATCTCATCTGTGGCATCAAATATTTTAAGTATCTGTCCCGGAAATACCTGCATGATAGCAAGACAGAATACCATAATGGAACAACCGACCATCACACCAAGCTTCATGGTGCGTTTCATTCTGTCAGGTTTCTGCGCTCCGTAGTTGTATGAAATTATCGGTATCATTCCGTTGTTCAATCCGAATACAGGCATAAATGCCATACTCTGCACCTTGAAATACGCTCCGAACACTGCAACGGCCAATTTCGAGAATGAGTACAGTATCAGATTCAGGAAATAATTCATCACAGAACCTATTGCAACCATGATAACCGACGGCACACCTACGCTGAGAATCTTACCAATTATCTCGCCATGTGGCCTGAATCTTCTGAGTGTTATATGGAGATCCGGATTCTTCTTGATATTAAATATCATAGCAAGAGTTCCGGCTATACACTGTCCACATACAGTTGCAATGGCAGCACCCTTTACTCCCATTTGTGGACATCCGAGAAGACCAAATATCATTATAGGATCAAGTATAAGATTGATGACAGCACCGAGTATCTGGGTTATCATACTGTACATTGTACGTCCCGTGGACTGCAGCAATCTCTCAAATGTCATCTGGAAAGCTATACCGAAAGCACAACAGCAGCACACCTTGAGATACTCTGTTCCATATTGGATTACCCGTGCATCCCCCGTCTGACTTTCCATGAATGTCCTTGCAAAGAATAAACCTATTATCAGGAATATCACATATCCTATCGCCTCAAGGAATATTCCCTGTCTGGCAACTTCATTTGCCCTGTCAAATTTCTTCTCTCCAAGTGCCTTGGATATAAACGCATTAAAGCCAACTCCCAGTCCCGAGAAAACTCCTATCATCAGATTCTGTATCGGAAATGCCGTGGACACAGCCGTAAGTCCGTCCATGCTGAATCTTGACACAAACACACTGTCCACAACATTGTACATAGCCTGGAACAGCATGGAAATTATCATAGGAAGTGACATTGACATCAGAAGCTTTCCCTCAGACATCACACCCATCTTATTTTCTCTGCTCTCACCTGCGAACGCCTTTCCATTAGCAGATATTGTTTTATTATCAGATATTATTTTCTCACCAGATTTTTTTCTGTTATCAGGTGATTTTTCATTATTTTCGACGCTGTCTTTCTCTTTCATATGTACCTCTCCTCTGCATGCTCCTGCTGTGCATAATGTACTATACCTGCCATTTGTGCTTATCCTCACACACACTTATCTTCACTTGCACTTATCCTCACATGCATACTCTCTTTATCTACTATACTCAAACTAATTAATATTACATTATTTTTGTATTATTTACAATACACTTGTATTTTGATTTTCGATCTCTATTTTCTGATTTCTAATTTTCGATTTATCGATTTCTCATCGACTCAATTCACCGACTCGTATATTGGACCCATATATTCACATTTACAATCATCAATTCATTTATAGCTCACTAATAATGCTATTCACTCATCATCGAGCAGAGTATCCCTAGTAATGAAAACGGACACTCAGCAAAGAACAGCACGTTATTTTTCGCCAGTATATCCTCAACACGACCCTCACGTAGCCGCACACAAATCGTTCCGTACCTGAATTCATCCTGCAACAGCCCTATGCAATTCAAACGATTCTACAATTCAGACCACCATACAGCTCAAAAAATCCCCCTCTTGAACATCAAATCCAAGAGGGGGACTTATAATTGATAATCTAAAATTATCTATATGACAAACAAGCTGTTAATTACTTATTAGCAAGCTCTGCCTTGATAGCCTCTGTAAGAGCTGGAACGATCTTGTTGAGATCTCCAACTACACCATAGTCAGCTACATCAAAGATAGGAGCATCCTCATCCTTGTTGATAGCAACGATGATGTCTGACTCTTCCATACCAGCTACGTGCTGGATAGCACCTGAAATACCGATTGCGAAGTATACCTGTGGACGAACTGTCTTACCAGTCTGACCAACCTGAAGCTCCTTTGGCTTCCAGCCTGAATCTACAACTGCACGTGAGCATGATACCTGTCCACCAAGTACCTCTGCAAGATCATCAAGGAGCTTGAAGTTCTCTGCTGAACCAACTCCACGACCACCTGAAACAAGGATTTTAGCATCCATGATATCCTTGATATCTGAGATAGCCTTTGAGATCTCAAGAATCTCAACATACTTGTTGTTAGGTACGAATCCTGGATTGTACTCGATAACCTCTGCCTTCTTACCAGCTACCTTGTCAAGCTTCTGCATAACACCTGGACGAACTGTAGCCATCTGTGGACGGTTGTCAGGACATGCGATTGTAGCGATTGTGTTACCACCGAATGCAGGACGTGTCATAAGAAGCTGATTGTGCTTCTGCTCCTGATTTGGAAGTGCAACAAGAGGGAAATCACCGATCTCAAGTAATGTACAGTCTGCTGTAAGACCTGTAGCAACTCTTGCTGAAACTGTTGGACCAAGATCTCTACCGATTGCTGTAGCACCAACTAAAACGATCTCTGGCTTGTACTCATTGATAACTGATGCAAGTGCGTGTGCATATGGCTCAGTTCTGTACTCCTTGAGCTCTGGATCGTCAACAACGATAACTCTATCTGCGCCGTACTCTGCAAGCTCATCTACAAGACCCTTAACGTCTGAACCGATAAGGACTGCAGTTACCTGCTCATCAAGCTTCTCTGCCAGTCTATTTCCTTCGCCGATAAGCTCGAAAGAAATACCACTTAACTTATTATCTACCTGCTGTGCAAAGACAAATACGCCTTTGTAGTTCTTCATTTCTTCTGCGTTCATTGCGCCCATTTTATTCACCACTTTTCCTTTACTATATTAGATTACATGCTTATCCTTTAACTTGCCAACAATATAGCTAACTGCCTCATCTGGAGAATCAGGAACAACCTTCTCGCCTGCACCCTTTCTTACCTTATCTGAAGCCTTAGCGATCTTTGTAGGTGAGCCCTTAAGACCGATGTTAGAATCATCAACATCAACGAGGTCTGCTCTGCCAAGTGTTGTGATCTCTGCATTAACTGCATCGAAGATTCCACCTGGAGTCATGTATCTTGGCTCATTTAACTCAGAAAGTGCTGTTACAAGGCAAGGCATCTTAGCCTTTAACATATGATATCCGTCATCATACTGACGCTTAACGATAACTGCGTCTCCGTCAACCTTGATCTCCTGTGCATATGAAATTACAGGAATTCCAAGATGCTCAGCGATCTGTGGTCCAACCTGAGCTGTATCTCCATCGATAGCCTGACGACCTGTTATGATCAGATCATAATCAAGCTTTCTGAGAGCTCCAGCGATTGTTGTTGATGTAGCCCATGTATCAGCTCCACCAAGAACACGGTCTGTTACAAGAACACCCTTGTCAGCTCCCATAGCGATTGCTTCCTGAAGAACGTCAGCAGCCTTTGGAAGACCCATTGTAAGAACTGTTACCTCTGCACCATACTGATCCTTTAATCTAAGCGCAGCCTCAAGTCCTGCCTTATCATCAGGGTTCATGATTGTAAGCATTGCTGCTCTGTTTAATGTACCGTCTGGGTTGAACTGTACTCCACCCTTTGTATCAGGTACCTGCTTTATACAAACTATAACCTTCACGTTAAGTACCTCCTATATTACTTTAATAAGTTTGCAGAAATAACCATACGCTGAACCTCTGAAGTTCCCTCGTAGATCTCTGTAATCTTAGCATCACGCATCATACGCTCAACATCGTACTCCTTGATGTAACCGTAACCACCGTGTAACTGAACACACTTTGTAGTAACTTCCATAGCAACCTCGGCTGCGTAAAGCTTAGCCATAGCTGCCTCTACTGAGTAAGAAACCTTAGCACCGCTCTGGTACTCATCCTTCTTTCTTGCTGCCTTGTATACGAGAAGCTTAGCTGCCTCGATCTTTGTTGCAAGGTCTGCAAGAACAAACTGTGTATTCTGGAACTGAGCGATTGATCTGCCGAACTGCTTTCTCTCTTTAACATAGTTTACTGTTGTCTCGAGAGCGCCCTCTGCAATACCAAGAGCCTGAGCAGCGATACCGATACGTCCACCGTCAAGTGTGTGCATAGCGATATTGAATCCCTTACCCTTCTGTCCAAGAAGAGCGTCCTTTGGAATACGGCAGTCTGTGAAGATAAGCTCGTATGTTGAAGAACCACAGATACCCATCTTGTTCTCCTTTGTACCGAATGTAAATCCAGGTGTACCCTTCTCTACGATGAATGCTGAGATCTCCTTCATCTTTCTGCCACGCTTCTCAACGATACCAGTAACTGCGATAACGATATATACGTCAGCCTCTTTACCGTTTGTGATGAAGCACTTTGATCCGTTAAGTACCCACTCGTCTCCGTCAAGTACAGCCTTTGTCTGCTGTCCCTGAGCATCTGTACCAGCACCTGGCTCAGTAAGACCGAAAGCACCAAGCTTTCTGCCTGAAGCAAGATCAGGAACATACTTCTCCTTCTGAGCTGGTGTACCAAATGTTACGATAGGATCAACACAGAGTGATGTGTGTGCTGATACGATAACACCTGTAGTACCACAAACCTTTGAAAGTTCCTCAACGCACATAGCATATGTGAGAATATCACAGCCCTGTCCGCCTAACTCCTTAGAAACAGGGATTCCTAAGAAACCATACTTTGCCATCTTCTCTACAGTCTCTCTAGGAAATCTGTGCTGTTCGTCAATTTCCTGAGCAAGAGGCTTTACTTCATTCTGCGCGAACTCTCTGAATAAATTCTGCGCCATTTCATACTTCTTGTCTAAAGCGAAATCCATTCTAATTATTCCTCCATGAATATATTATATTACTTAGCACTATTACTGAGCATCAACTGGTGTCTTTGTACGATCAGCATTGTATACATAGAATCCTCTGCCGCTCTTAACACCAAGGTTGCCGCCACGTACCATCTTACGAAGTAATGGACATGCACGATACTTGCTGTCACCTGTCTCATTGTACAGAACGTCCATGATTGCAAGACAGATATCAAGGCCTACGAAATCACCTAACTCAAGTGGTCCCATTGGATGGTTAGCACCAAGCTTCATAGCAGCGTCAATACCAGCTATGTCTGATACACCTTCCATCTTGATGAATGCAGCTTCGTTGATCATTGGGATGAGGATTCTGTTTACTACGAATCCAGCAGCCTCGTTAACCTGTACTGGAGTCTTACCGATCTCCTCTGAGATCTTAACGATCTTCTCTACAATCTCAGCTGGTGTATTAACACCTGCGATAACCTCGATAAGCTTCATTCTGTCAGCTGGATTGAAGAAATGCATACCGATCATAGGACGTGTAAGACCATTTCCAATCTCTGTGATAGAAAGTGATGATGTGTTTGAAGCGAATACACACTCTGGCTTGCAGATCTTGTCAAGCTCAGCAAATGTTGTCTTCTTTACTTCCATGTTCTCGAAAGCAGCCTCAACTATAAGGTCGCAGTCTGCACATAAGTCTTCCTTAAGACCTGGAGTGATGCTGGCAAGAATACCATCAACCTTCTCCTGTGTCATCTTTCCTTTTTCTACGAGTCTTGCATAACCCTTAGCGATCTTGTCCTTACCGCCTTCAGCCCACTCCTGCTTGATATCACAGAGTGCAACCTCGTATCCGTCAACCTGAGCAAATGCCTTAGCAATGCCCTGACCCATGGTTCCTGCACCAATTACGCCAACCTTCATTTTTATGTCCTCCTAAATCTTTTTTTCCGGTAAACATGAGAAATTCATATACGTTTCGTTTAACATGCTACCATAATACTTATATCACACATTTAGGATGGTTTACCTTTATCAGATTCCCCACCCTAAATGTTAATATCAGAACTGTTAATTATTACTTATTCTGGAAAGGAACAACCTTAAGTTTCTTCTCCTTGTCTTTCTCAAGGAAATTGCCCATTCCTGCCTTCTGATCCTCTGTCTCGAAACAGTCACCAAAAAGCTTCTCTTCAATAACAATTGCCTGATCCATATCTACCTGTAAGCCATCGTTGATAGCCTTCTTGCAGTTTCTTACTGCAATAGGAGCGTTTGCTGCGATTCCGGCTGCCATCTTCTTAGCTGCTGGAAGGAGCTCCTCAAGTGGATAAACAGCGTTCACAAGACCGATTCTGTAAGCCTCATCTGCCTTGATGTTTCTTGCTGTGTAGATAAGCTGCTTAGCCATGCCTGCACCTACAAGACGTGCAAGTCTCTGTGTTCCGCCAAAACCAGGTGTGATTCCAAGACCAGCCTCTGGCTGACCGAATATTGCATTCTCTGAGCAGATTCTGATATCACAGCTCATTGAAATCTCGCATCCGCCGCCAAGAGCGAATCCATTCACTGCTGCGATGACTGGGATAGGGAATGTCTCAATGGCTCTGAACACATCGTTACCCTTCTTACCGAAGGCCTCTCCCTCTGCCTTTGTGAGTGTTGACATCTCACCTATATCAGCTCCGGCAACAAATGACTTCTCACCGGCACCTGTAAGAATAAGACATCTTGTTGTATCAAGATCAACTGCCTTGAATGTTGCATCAAGCTCTTCAAGAACTGCACTGTTGAGTGCGTTCAAAGCCTTTGGACGGTTGATTGTGATAATTCCTACATATCCATCCTGTTCGTATGTAACAAACTCCATGATGTATCTCCTTTATTATCTAAAATTAGTCCTCGATCTTAACGACTGTTGAGCAGCCCATTCCACCACCGATACAGAGAGTAGCAAGACCTGTCTTAGCACCCTTTGCCTGCATCTCATGAAGAAGTGTAACAAGAATACGGCATCCTGAAGCTCCAACTGGATGTCCAAGAGCGATAGCACCACCGTTAGGGTTAACCTGCTTGTCAACATCAAATCCAAGTTCCTTAGCAACTGCTACTGACTGTGCAGCAAATGCCTCGTTTGCCTCGATAACATCGAAGTCCTCAATCTTGAGACCAGTCTTAGCCATAACCTTCTTGGTTGAAGCTACAGGTCCGATACCCATGATTGAAGGATCAACTCCGCCAAGTGCTCCAGCTACCCATGTAGCCATAGGCTTAACGCCAAGCTCCTTAGCCTTCTCCTCGCTCATAACAACGATAGCTGCAGCACCATCATTGATACCTGAAGCGTTACCAGCTGTAACAAATCCGTTAGGATTGATTGTTCTGAGTCTTGAAAGTGTCTCAACTGTTGTACCAGGTCTTGGTCCCTCATCCTTCTTGAACTCAACCATCTCTTTCTTCTTCTTTACCATAACTGGAACGATCTCAGCATCAAATGCACCTGACTCCTGAGCTGCAACAGCCTTCTGCTGGCTCTTTGCTGCAAACTCATCAATCTCCTCACGTGTAAGACCCCACTGCTCACAGATATTGTCAGCTGTCTTGATCATGTGATAATCATTGAATGCATCCCAGAGAGCATCGTTTACCATTGTATCTACGAGTACACCATTGTTCATTCTGTAACCGAAACGACCCTTCATCATAGCGTAAGGAGCCATAGACATATTCTCCATACCACCTGCAACTACGATATCAGCATCTCCTGCCTCGATCATCTGTGCAGCCATGTTGACACAGTTAAGACCTGAACCACAGACAACGTTAACTGTAACAGCAGTTGTCTCGATTGGAAGTCCTGCCTTGATTGAAGCCTGACGTGCAACGTTCTGTCCCTGACCAGCCTGGATAACACATCCCATGTATACGTGGTCTACCTGATCTGCAGGAACTCCTGCTCTGTTGATAGCCTCCTTGATAACGATTGAACCAAGCTCTGCTGCTGGTGTTGTGCTGAGTGATCCACCCATTGTTCCGATAGCTGTACGACATGCGCCTGCTAAAACAATCTTCTTTGCCATTTTCAAATCCTCCATTTAAAAAAATATTAGTGTGACATAAGACTACATATAAAAAAACCTTAAAGGTTCACACAATCTGCCATAATTCTAGCACAAAAGCATGTGCCACGCAACCAAAAATGAACGACTCCGCGAAGGAGCTATTTCCTTTTATTCCTGTTTTTGCCATTTTTAGCATTCTTCTGCCCGGATGATTTTGTGTTTTTCTGTGGAACAACTTTATTATTTTTGCTGTTTTTACCATTATTGATTGAATTGTTCTTACTTTTATCATTTTTGCCATACGAACGTTGTCCCTGGTGTTCACCTTTCCTGTCCATCTTTCTCGGCGCTATCAGACATTTTTTATCAAAACCGATAAGATCCTGTCTGCCGGCCTTTATGAGCGCCTCTTTGACCAGATCATAATTCTCCGGTTTTCTATACATCATAAGAGCCTTCTGCATTGCCTTTTCATGTGGATTATGAGGTACATATACCGGTTTCATGGTTCTAGGATCGACTCCGGTATAGTACATACATGTGGATATCGTGGACGGCGTAGGATAGAAATCTTGCACCTGTTCAGGCATATAGCCTATATCCCTTACATATTCGGCAAGCTCCACCGCCTCCTTCAGCGTGGATCCGGGATGTGATGACATCAGGTACGGAACAACATACTGCTGCTTTCCAGTCTTTGCATTTACCCTTTTGTATCTATCAATGAATTTCTCATATACACTGTTCTGTGGCTTGCCCATCATCCTGAGAACATTATCCGATACATGCTCCGGCGCAACTCTGAGCTGTCCGCTTATGTGCTTCTCGCAAAGCTCTTTCAGGAATTCATCGTTGCTGTCCGCCATCACATAATCGAATCGTATTCCCGATCTGATAAATACTTTTTTCACACCCGGAACCGCTTCCAGCTTCCGCAGAAGCTCAACATAATCCTTGTGGTCAACCTTCAGATTCCTGCACGGTTCCGGGAACAGACACTGCTTGTTGGTGCATACACCATATTTATCCTGCTTTGCACATGATTTATGCCTGAAATTCGCAGTCGGCCCTCCGACATCATGTATATAGCCTTTGAAATCAGGATCATGCGTCATGCGCTCCGCTTCCTTTATCAGTGACTCGTGGCTTCTTGTCTGTATGATCCTGCCCTGGTGAAATGTCAGTGCGCAGAAGCTGCATCCTCCGAAGCAGCCCCGGTTGCTCGTCAGGCTGAATTTTATCTCTGATATAGCCGGGATACCGCCCGCCTCCTCATATATCGGATGGTAGTTATTCATATATGGCAGATCATACACATCGTCCATCTCCATCTGGGTGAGCGGATAAGCCGGAGGATTCTGAACAACATATCCTCTGTTTCCGTATCCCTCAACCAGCGTTTTAGCCGAGTATGGATCTGTATTTATATACTGTGTATAAAAGCTTCTTGCATATTCCAGTCTATCCTTTGAAAGACTGTCATAATCCGGCAGTATAATGGAATCCTCGGGCACACCGGATATATCCTTTGTCCTGTAGCATGTACCCCTGACAAATGTGATATCTTTCACATCTATTCCGCTGTCGAGCGCCTCCGCTATCTCTATCATGCTGTGCTCACCCATGCCATACGAAAGTATATCGGCGGATGAATCCACCAGAATGGAATGTTTCAATTTATCAGACCAATAATCATAGTGTGCCATACGTCTGAGGCTGGCCTCTATACCTCCGATTATGATCGGAACATCCTTGTACGTTCTCCTTATCAGATTACAGTAGACCGTGGTGGCATAATCAGGCCGAAGTCCCATCTGTCCACCTGGAGAGTACGCATCCTTCTGTCTTCTCTTCTTGGACACAGAATAATGGTTCACCATGGAATCCATATTGCCTCCGCACACCAAAAAGCCCAGTCTTGGTCTGCCAAAAACATCAATGCTCTTGTCATTCTTCCAATCAGGCTGGGCAATCATACACACCTTATATCCATATCTCTCAAGCAATCTGCTTATGATTGCAGGGCCAAATGAGGGATGGTCAACATAGGCATCACCTATGACAAACACAAAGTCCGCCTGTGTCCACCCTCTCTTCTTCATGTCCTCCATACAGATCGGCAAATAATCTCTTTCCATACATTTAATCTTCTTTCTTATCGCTGAGGTTGACAGACATTCCAGCGCCGAGAGCCACTGCCTCAAGTGCTTTTTCCGATACATATGCCTCTATCCCTGTGCGCTCTTTGATTATTCTGTCCATTCCGTATATAAGACTTCCTCCTCCGGTAAGCACAATGCCCGATACCGCAATGTCAGCCACCAGCTCCGGCGGTGCAGTCTCAAGAACATTGTGTATTGCTCCAAGAATATGCTCTGTAGTCTCCTCAAATGCATCCACTGTTTCATTCGCAGTTATTGTTACAGCCTTTGGAAGTCCCTTGATAAGATCACGGCCCTTGATCACATACTCAATATCTTCATCACGCTTTACGACTGAGCCAACAGCAATCTTCGCATTCTCCGCTGTCTGATAACCTATAAGCAGGTTGTATTTTCTTCTGGCATACTTGATGAGTGCATTATTATAGTCATCTCCGGCGTATTTTATGGAGCTGCTCTCCACTGCACCACCAAGGGATACGACCGCAATATCCGTGGTTCCACCGCCTATGTCGACCACCATATTACCCTTTGCCTCATAGATATCTACATTTGCTCCTACAGCAGCAGCCAAAGGTTCCTCCATGACATACACAGTCTTGGCACCGGTCTTGTACACTGCTTCCTCAACAGCTCTTCTCTGCACCTCGGTAACACCGCTTGGAACACACACGCATATCCTTGGTCTTCCAACTCCCGAACGTTTCTCCATTGCGCTTCTGATAAATGCCTTAAGCATTATCTCCGCTATTGTATAATCAGATATAACTCCCTTATTGAGAGGTCTGACGACCTCTATATTCTCCGGAGTCTTTCCTATCATTTTCTTGGCTTTTGTTCCTATTGCTATTACTTTTTTTGTAGATACTTCATATGCGACAACAGACGGCTGGTTTACAACAATTCCCTTACCTCTTACGCTGATCAATACATTTGACGTTCCTAAATCTACTCCAATATCAGTTGAAAGCATATAAATTCTCCTTTATCACAACAAAATAATACCAGTGCTATAACACAGATATTATAAGCACTGGTATTGTTTTTTTCAACAAAATTCTACAACGGTATATCCGTCACAAAACTTATTTTATCTCTTTTTTAAGAATCTTCTTGTCGATAGGATCTCTGGTCTCAGCAGCCTTCATGGCATCATCCATAGCACCGAGAAGTCTGTCGATATTTCCTGACTCCATCGCCATCAAAGCATTCTTTATAGCTGTATCTGCTCCGCTCTCAAGCTTGAAGCCCTTCTCATCAGCGTAGCACTCTGCCACATTGATCATTCCACTCTCATTGATCTGGTCAAAGTATACTCTGTTGTTGAACGATCTTGCCTGAGTCATATTTGCTGCAAGCATATTGCTGAGAGCTGTCTTCTCTCCTGTGAGGATGATCTTAACATCATTCTTCTCAGGTGAACACATATCAACCATCTCTTTGAATCTCTCAGGTGTTATAAGTCCTGCACTCTCAATGATAAGACATCCGCCCTTGAGCTTGCCAACTGCTCCTGCAAGCTTACCGCTGTTTATAACCTTTGCCTTAACCTTTGCCTTTGCCTCAGACTTGCAGATTCCCATATCATAATAGAACTTTGCAAAATCCTCACCGACCATGGTAAGTCCAAATCCGTGCTGTCCAAGAATAACAACATTCTTAGATCTCTTAGGATCTACCTTGAGAGTCTGGAGAACGTTAACGATCTGTGCACCAGCAGGCTCGACTCCGAGATACTTGTAGAGGTACTTTGCCTCCTTAGGCAGTGATTTACGTCTCGCAGCAACAGCCTCACTTACTGAAGCAGCCATAGTTGCTTCTTCATCCTGTGTGATAACCTGTGCAGCTTCCTCAACCTTGCCTTCCTTCAGAAGCTCTTCCTGCTTCTTGTACTCTTCCTCACGCTTTATAGCCTTTTCAAGTACCTTTGCAGCAGCAGTAGCCTTGCTTCTTATATCCTCGAGCTGTTTCTTGACATCAGCCTCGGCCTTGTCTATTGCTGAGAGATCTTTCTTCTTCTTCTCCTCAGCCTCGGCCTTGGCCTGATCAGCAGCCTCTTTTCTTGCAACAACGCGCTCAGCCTGTTTTGTCTTGAGCTCAGCGATCTTGTTCTTTAACTCTTCTTCTTTCTTCTTTGCATCATCGAGAAGCTTCTTAGCATCAGCTTCAGCCTTTGTCTTCATATCTGAGGCTTCCTTCTCAGCCTTCATAGCTGCAGTCTGAACCTTCTCGAGCTCACTTGCCTCTGCCGTAGCATACTTCTCTTCCTCAGCAGCAAGGAACACCTCATGCTTGGTCTCTCTATCTTTTCCTTCTGCCGTAAGCTTATCTGTCTTTTCCTTGGCAGCAGCTTCCGCATTCTGGATCTCAACCTCTTCTGCGATCTTAGCCTCTTCGACTACCTGCTCTGCTTCCTCGGCAGCAGCCTCTGCCTTTGCCAGAAGATCCTCAGCCTCAACAAGAGACTTCTTAGCTGAATCGAGAGCTTCCTGAGCCTCTGCCTTCGCAGCCTTGAATGAGTCATTCTCCTTCTTTGCAGCGGCAACATCCTCACTGATCTTCTTGTTGTCGTTCTCAGCAGTTGTAATCTGATCAGCAACCTTCTTTATGAACTCTTCGCTGTCTGAAATCTTCTTCTGAACCTCTTCCTTGGCTTTCTTTGCTGCCTCAAGAGCCTTTGCAGCCTCCTCCTCAACCTTCTCTGCCTTCTTCAGTTCTTCCTTCTGTATTGCAAGCTTTGTGTTTGCATCATTTCTGCTGTTCTTTGCATTCTTAACAGCCTTCTCTGACTCCTCAAGCTTCTTCTGGAGCTCATCAAGAGTCTTCTGTGACTGACTCTCCATCTCAGTGGTATTCTTAAGATTAGCATCAGCCTCTTCCTCAGCCTTCTTAGACTCGCTGAATATTGCACCAGCCTTTGTCTTGTCTGCCTCGGCAGTCTTCATGATCTTGGCTGCTCTTGCTTCCTCATCTGTGCGCTTCTTCTTGGCCGTCTCTATAGACTTCTTCTTATCCGCATCTATGTCTGCCAATTTCTTCTTATCAGCATCAACAGCCTTGTTGTACTCAGCAACACCCTTATCCACATTAGTCTTCTTGGTGTCTGCAAGTGCCTTTATAGCCTTGTCGGCAGCAGCCTGAGCCTCATTGATCATATTGTTCTTATATGTATCAGGATCACTCTCCTTGAGGATTCTGTCTGACTCTTTCTTAGCAGATTCATTTGTATCTGATATCTCTTTCTTGAGCTTTGCAATATTGGCATCAAGCTCTTTCTCCTCTCGCTCAAGCAGTTCAGCATCATTCTTCTTCTTTGCCTCAGCCTCCTGTGCCATCTTTGCATCATAGTTCTGCTTCTTGGCAGCAAATTCTTCAAGCTGCTTTTCGAGATCCTTCTCTGTCTTCTCGCATTCCTCGATGGTCTTCTTCGAGGTCTCAGCATGTTTCTTTGCCTCTTCAGCATTCTTTCTGGCATCGTCGATCGCCTGCTGCTTCTTTGCCTCAGCCTCAGCCTTAGCCTTTTCAGCGGCAGCCTTCTTTCTTGCCTCTTCTGCCTCTTTGCGCTTCTTCTCCTCTTCAGCCTTACGCTTAGCCTCTTCCTCGGCCTTCTTCTTAGCTTCTTCCTCAGCCTTCTTCTTGGCTTCCTCCTCAGCTTTCTTCCTAGCCTCCTCTTCAGCCTTCTTCTTGGCTATCTCCTCAGGACTCTCCTCGTCTATATTGGACAGGTTCTTTATTCCTGCTCCAAGGAAATCGTCATCATCGTCATCATCATCATCAAAATCATACAATGACTCTCCAGCCGCAGCCTGCTTGTTTCTATCTGGGAGAATGCTGAACAGATCTCCGTTCGCATCACTGCCTCCCTTAGGTGACTTAACTTTATTCACCTTTGCATTCTTATCAGTTACCCACTCAAGTGTCTCTTCATCCTCAGCATTTTCATCATCATCAGTGAGAACAATATTGCTTCCACCTGTTGACTTAACTGTACCTTCAGTTCCGGCGCCGAACTTAAATCCGCCACCAAGACCGCCTTCTGTTTTAGGTGTTTTTCCAAGACCGCCGCCAAGGCCGCCTGATCCAAGGCCTCCCTCTGTCTTAGGTGTACTTCCGAGTCCTCCGCCAAGGCCGCCTCCGAGTCCTCCAAGACCGCCTTCACCTAATCCGCCGCCAAGGCCTCCTCCGAGACCACCGCCCGACATATCATCAGCGATGCCTCCAAGGTTAAGACTGAGCTTAGGTGCAGCTCCCTCTGGTTTTTTATCTTCTTTTTTATCTTCAGGCTTCAGTCCCTCTCCCTCTTTTGGAACATCGTCCTGCTTTTCATCCTCAGTTGAAGTTTCCGGTTCATCCTCATGAACAATTCCAAGAGCCTCTTCTCTCTTACGGCGTTTCTTAGCCTCGATTCGTTCTAACTCCTCCTTGGACAAAGTTTTGTGTTGGCTTTTAGCAGTCTCAGCATCTTTCTTCTTGCTGCCGCTCTTGAGAAGTTCTTCCTCTTCTTCCCTCTTTTTCTTGGCAGCTTCTGCAGCTCTTTCCTTTTCAAGCTGTGCCTTGATCGCCGCAATCATTGCTTCTGTCTGATCTACAGCCAATTCCCTCGCCTCCTTCCGTTTGTTCAAATAAAAAGCAATACACTATATGTATGATCATGCTACTTTATTTCTTCTTTGATCAGCCCTTCAGTCTGAACGGCTTTTTCTTCGGTTGCTCTGGTTCAGCGTCAACCGTTTCCTGTTGTGGGGATTCCTGCTCATCTGTCTTCTCCTCGTCGGGAGCTGCCACATCATCCTCTTTATCTTCATCATCAAAATTCAATATAGAATTGAATTCCGTGTTGAATTTAATTCCAAGTCTTGCAAGGAGTCTGTCTGTTTCACCGATAAGATCCTCCTCTTTCTTAAGACTTTCCGATATCTTGGCTTCATCAGCCTCTATCTCTGCATTTATATCTTTCTCTGCCGACAGATCATACAGTGCTGCATTCTCTGTGTTGTAGTCAGGGAACAGACTGCTCTTAAACACCGGGAAGCCATTATTCTTTGGCTTTTCCGGTTCTGTCTCCATCGCAATTTTCTCTTCTGACTTATCCTCTGCTTCCATTGTGAATTCCTCTTCGACCTCTGATTCAGCTTCAGCCTCAGTTTCTTCAATCTCCAGTTCAGCCTCAGCTTCAAATTCTTTCACCTCTGGTTCGACTTCCACTGGAACTTCTTCCATCTCAGATTCCGCATCGATTGTATATTCTTCTAACTCTGGCTCAGCTTCAGTCTCAAATTCATCTTCAATCTCCGCTTCGGCATCGATTGTGAATTCTTCCTCAACCTCCGGCTCTGCCTCGACTGTTAATTCTTCCTCAGTCTCTGGCTCTGCCTCGATCGTGAATTCTGCACCAACCTCAAGTTCTTCTTCGAATTCAGGCTCAGAATCTGCATCTACCTCGAATTCTTCTTCGATCTCCGGTTCGATCTCAACTGAGACTTCATCAACTTCCGGTTCATTCTGCTCTACACCCGGCTCAACAGCAGTTTCTTCCACATCATTCTGAGACTCCGCATCTTCCATCAGATCCTCAAGATTTTCATCGTCAACCTCGAACTCCTCAAGAGATTCAAAGGCTTTATCAAAATCAAACGTTTCTGATTCAACCGGTTCATCAGGCAAAGTCTCCGGCTCTGCATCCGCCTCAAATCCATCCTCAAAGTCTCCCTCGAACTCAGGATCAAAGGTCTCCACAACAGTATCGTCTTCAGAATCGCGATCTGACGCACTGTCAGATACGTCATCAGAATCGTCACCATCAACTTCAACCATGACTACTTCCTCCGGCTCTTCTTCGATAACATAATTATCTTCCTCCACCGGTTCGGAATCCTCATACTCATTGTCGTTATCTTTGTTATACACCGCTGCATCCTCAGGAGTCAGCTCCCCGCTTATCTCAGTCATATCCTGTGACTTTCCCTCAGGAGCTTTCTCACTGTCACTGCTCATCGCCTTGAGCTCAGGCTTTGCCGTATTCCCGGCATCATCAGCAGTATCGGAAATAACTTCCTCGAGCAGTTGTTCCTTGTCAAGATTCTCGTTCTTCAGAGATTCCATCTCCTGCTCGACAAGCTCTTCCTCTTTCCTTGACATCAATCCAAATAAACCTCTGGATTTCTTCTTCGGCTCAGAATTCTCTTCTTCCTGACGAGCTTCCTTTTTCTGCTCTTTTTTATCCTTCGATCTAATCCACATCTGCTTGAATTTCATGGAACTCGTCACAGGTGCGTCATCCTCGACCATGATCATGATCTTAGCATCCTTTGGATGCATTCTCAGATCGTCTTCTTCCAATATCTTATTTTCATTTGCTCTTGTATCTGCCTGCTCAGGATCATCATCCGACATCTCCGTGTCAGGATAACAATAAATCATGGATTCAAGATCCACATCGCCGCCCATGAGCTTGTCCAGCATATACAAATGTGAAGAGTTCTTGTAATGCGCTCTGAATTCAACACAGGCGCTGTCAAACTTCTCCCTGTTTCTTATGTACGCATGAAGCAGAAGCATCTCAAAATCCCACTCTTCATCCGTCTCAACATCATTCGCCGACACCAGTATGCTGTAAAGTTCATTCACGGGCTTCCTGTGTGCCTTGGCTATCATATATTCAAGTCTGTATGTACCTGCATCCTTATTGGCCTGATTAAATGTATATATCTCAAAATAATGCTCTGCAAGCTGTGTAAATCCCATGGATAAATACAGTTTTATCAAAGAATATATTATCTTGTTACCAGCCGGAGCCATGGCATGTGCCTTGACAAGCGCCGCTCTGGCCTCAGGATATCTTTTGTTCTCGTAATACACCTCGCCGCATATTCTAATAAACTGTGGACTAAGTGACTTCGACAGATCCTGATGTTCAAGTATATCGAGAGCGAGACTGTAATCGCCATTGTCTGCAAGTTCCTTTATTTTGTTTACACTTGACATACTGATTCCAGTACTCATAACCCAGCCTCCCACTTTTTTATCATCGTATTATTTTATCATAAACGGCTATTCTTTACAACCTTTTGATTGGTCAGCAAAAGGACTATCCCGGCCACTAACCCGGCCGCAAATCCCGCCACATGGGCAACATTATCAATACCTTCTGACATCTTTCCGTTAACCAGTGTCAGAATAAATAATATAAGCATATTAATAAGTGACAGATCCTTCACCCGGCCTTTATTATAAAATGCTATGACAACCAGCACTCCCAGAAGACCAAATATCGCTCCGGATGCACCAGCCGAGTAAGCATATGTATTATTATAAAAACAATCTATGTATGATGCAAATGACGCAGTAAGACCCGTGGCAATATAAACTATGATATAATTGAATCTGCCTATTATATTCTCAACCCTCGCACCGAGTGCGATCAAAATCACCATATTTCCAACCAGATGTGCTATTCCAAAATGTGTAAACATTGATGTCAGGAATCTGTAATATTGTCCTTTTTCTGATATCGCAAGCACTTCCACAGCCAGTTCCGTAGGTTGATATACAAAGATACATGCAACGTACACCAGAATATTTATCAACAGTAATATCGGTGTTACAACACCGAACATTCTTATCAGATTGTGCTGGGATCTGCGGTTATCCACCACCGTTTTTTTATCGATCACATCATAGAGTGAGTCAAAGTCAGTGGGCTGATTCTCAAATATATACAGCTTTCCGTAATCCTCCGCGAACAGCCAGACATTGTCCAGTTCTTCAACTATCTTTTTTGTCATATCATCAAACATTCCGTTTGGAGTGATGAGTATATTGAGAAGATTGACTTTTATATGCGAATCCGAAGAAACATCAAGCAATATTTTATTATTGAACTTTTTCAGAGTCTCAGAATCAAGATTATGATTACTGCCTATAACAACAATATATACGGCATCGCTGTCTGCTCTGCCGTATACATTGTTACTTTCCGGATTGAGTTGTCTGTAACCCTTCTCCTTAAGATTTTTTATTATCTGTACCATGTACTGTTGCATATCGTCTTATAATCCCTATAATCCAAGGAAGAGATTCTCAACTTTCTCGATAACAGAGTCCTTCATGGATCCTCTGCTCTTCTCGTAATTAAGACCGGACTCCATGATCTCAAGAAGCTGCATTCTCATTCCTGTATCAATGTCCTTGATGTACTTCATGAGTACATCCTTGATCTCTATTACATACTCTTTTGTCTTCATCTCTTCAAGCATAGGCTCGTAGTTGAATGTGATAGAGTTCTTCATCTCATCCTGCTTTCTTCCACAGATCACACATTCCTCTGCGCCGCCTTCGTTTACGTGTCCACAGTTACATGTCCACACAAGTCCGTCTGACTTGTAGTTTGCAACTGCATCAATTCCCTTTTTGAGCTTGAGTGCCTTAAACTTAACGTCAGACATCTCAATTCCGATAGAATCCGCATCTATCTCGTATACTCCGCTGGCCTTGACATACTTCTTGATGTATACCTTGACGGAGGATATCATCTTTATATACTTGTCCGGAAGCTTACACTCCACATAATCCGACTTGAGGAGCTTGAGGTTGGTCTTATCAAATGTAAAATCAACATCCGGCAGTGTTATATTGTCACCATAGATATTGGTGAACTGAAGCTCTGCCTTAAGTGCCTTTATATCGTCGTTATTGTAGTTGTTGAACCACACGGAAATCTTTGTTCCCTTACCCTCTGATGCAAGCACCACCTTTGATGCTCTTGGCACGAGCAGGTCGTAATAGTTTCTTACATATATCTCGTTTCTGATGAAGCTGCTCTTGTCAAATTCCGACTTGTACTGCTCCTTTATGTTTACCAGAGTTCCACTGGCAACAACAGCAGTTACGTTGTTGGTGTATTCCTCAACACCTGTTCTGAATCCAACTACAGCATTGTACTTCGTCTCACGGACCATATCTGTGAAATTATTGATTGTTTCATTGAGGATCTCATCGATCTTCTCCTGATAGATATCTCTTCTATCCGTGGCAATATCCGCAATAGATGTTCCGAAATCCTTCAAAAAGTTGGAATTAAGTATCGTCTGTGTGAACTTGTATGTTCCATAGCCAACGATATCATATCCCTCAAAGCTTGTTCCCGATGTAATTAATACTTCCTTCATTAGCGCACCTCCCAAATATAAAAAAATTGTATCACAATAATCTTCATTTAACAAATGTTTTTTGTGAATTTTTAATCAAAAAAAGGTGCTTTTTTGTGAATATTATAAAAATAATTATAATTTATTTCTTCAGGTCACTATTTTTATATGTGACAAATGTGAAATTCACCTCTGACACATCCTCACCCGGTCTCTCATCCGTCACATCCCAGTTGTCCAGTTTGTCGAGATTCGAAATGAAGGCATCGGCCTCAAATTCCCTGTCTATTTTGGTGATTACTGCCTCATCACAATATGGTATGAGCTCATCGTAGATAGTCTGTCCGCCTATGACAAAAATGTCATCCGTGTCATATTTTGCCAGTTCTGTAAACAGTTCGTTCATTGAGTGGACAACCACCGCATCCTCAACTGCATATTCAGGATTCCTGCTGAGAATTATATTTGCCCTTCCCTTGAGCGGTCTTCCGCCCGGAAACTCCTCCAGAGTCTTCCTTCCGAGAACAACGACATGCCCCATCGTGGTCTGTCTGAAATTTCTCTGATCCTCCGATATCCTTATCAGTAATCTGCCTTTATTTCCAATGGCCCAATTCTTATCTACCGCTGCAATAAACTTCATATGTCCTCCATCTGTATAATTCCCGTCCCATGCTTCATAGTCTTATATCGCAATAGGAATATTCTTAATCTGTGGTCCTGTCTCATAGTCTTCTATCCTGAAATCATCCAGAGTAAAGTCATAGAAATCTTTGACATCCGGATTCATATAGAACTTTGGAGCAGGATGTGTAGGTCTTGTTATCAGCTCCTTGACTATCGGTATATGTCTGTCATATATGTGTGCATCCGCGATCACATGTACCAGTTCTCCCGGCTTAAAGCCCGTGACCTGGGCAAGCATATGTACCAGTACCGCATACTGGACAACATTCCAGTTGTTGGCCGCAAGCACATCCTGGGATCTCTGATTCAGTATAGCGTTGAGCCTGTCCCCTGTTACATTGAATGTCATGCTGTACGCGCACGGATACAGATTCATCTCACTCAAGTCCTGATGAACATATATGTTAGTGAGCATTCTTCTGCTGTATGGGTTATTCTTAAGGTCATATATCAGTCTGTCCACCTGATCCATCATGCCCTCTTTATATTTATGCTTTACACCAAGCTGATATCCATATGCTTTTCCTATGGAACCGTTCTCATCTGCCCAACTGTCCCATATATGGCTTTTGAGATCATGAACATTATTTGACTTTTTCTGCCAGATCCAGAGCAGCTCATCAATAGCCGACTTCACATACGTCTTTCTAAGTGTTATCGCAGGAAATTCCTTTGACAGATCATACCTGTTGACAACACCAAAACGCTTTATGGTGTAGGCATATGTTCCATCTTCCCACTTTGGTCTGACCTTCTCCCCCTCCGTACTATATCCATTATCGATTATATCTTTACACATGTTTATAAAGAGATCATCTGCAAGACTCATTTTGGTAACCTCCGATTGTTTTTTCAGATAATTATATCATACTCTCCATCCCACATGTGATTAATTATTACATCAAACAACACTTTTATTACATTTTGATTTACAACGGACTATTTTTGTGTACAATGCAGAAAAACATTCAAAGGAGGTGAAACATGAAACCACATTCATCCAATCCACTACCTGCCCTTCTCAGATATTTCAGACAGAAGGCAGGACTCACACAGCAGGATGTCGCAGCAGCGCTATCTATTTCCAGATCCGGATATGCCAACTACGAGGAAGGGAGAAACATCCCTAATATAGAACAGGCCATAAAGCTGTCAGAGCTTCTCAACCACGATTTTCTATATGCATACACCCTGTCATCAAGATACATGCAGGGGCATCCAAAGCCACTACAGATCGTCATGGAGGACAATTCATACATGACCGCCATAGAATCTAACCAGAGCACAACAGACATGCTGGGCAATTACAGATCTCTCAGCGACAGCGACCGTCAACTTATAGACACATTTGTGGCAAATCTAGCATCTAAAAATTCCAGACTGTAGATCCAGTATTATACCCACCAATTACAGTAAATATTATTTTTAAGGAGAAAACAGGAAAATATGAAAAAAAGAAAAGAACGCAACATTGATCCGTCGGTGTATGAAGACGATTCATCCGATCAGGATTTTAACTGTGCAGTGATAGGCGGCGCACTGAAGTCTCTAAGGCGCAGCCACGGAAAAAGGCAGCAGGAAATAGCCGCCATCTTGAAGGTGTCCGTCTCCGCCTACTCGCACTATGAATGTGGAGAGCGAATCCCGGATCTCATAAATCTTATCAGAATATCCAATTTATACAGTATTAATATGAGTCATCTGGTGCTGCTCACCTGCATCGATATAGCAAAGAAAAATAAGATGGACATCAGCGAAGTGTTCCTCGCCTACAGCCACGGCAGGACTCTTCCACCGGAAGCGACAGGAATAATGTCCGACTGTGATCAGCTTGACGACAACGGCAGGGAAAATCTCAGGCTGTTTTTAAAGTCTGCACTGAGCTGCTAGCAGACTCACAATTTCGAAATAATACGGTTCAAATCGTTTATAACTCTCTTCTTATCAGCACTCCACAGAGGCGCAACAAGAATATTCTTAGGCCCATCCCCGGTGAACCTGTGAACAACCATATCAGGAGGAAGCTCTTTAAGACAATCACACAAAATATCTGCGTATTCAGCAAATGTCAGTGCACGGAACACTCCTTCCTCATACATTTTTTCAAGAACAGTTCCCCTGAGGACATGAAGCAGTTGGAGCTTTATACCATTTGCGCCGCTTCGCACTATGTACCTTACCGTATCAATCATATCCTCCTTCGTCTCACCGGGCAGGCCTATTATCATATGAACTATAATGTGAACTCCCAGTTCTCTGAGTCTGTTCATCGTCTCATCATACAC
>ERZ1694703.167-NODE-167-length-24715-cov-21.156285_pt1 | contig 24715 bp, 27 predicted proteins | sample MGYA00581719_ERZ1694703 | MGnify/ENA primary metagenome ERZ1694703 (study PRJEB42213, sample SAMN07424470) | human gut metagenome | biome: ENVO:00009003; feature: ENVO:2100002; material: ENVO:00002003 | host: Homo sapiens | place: USA | collected 2014 ... | reverse complement strand
ACGGTATACTGAAGGTAATTTACTACAGTCAAGAAATGACTGAGAGGGCTTGGATGATGGAACTTGAATACTAACTTTGTATGGAGGAAAAGTTATGGATTTGTATGAGTTTTATTCGGGAAGGTGCTTTGATGCCTACAATGAGCTCGGCGCACACGTTGTGAAGGAGAACGTGGGCAAGAGCAGGAGGAAAGCAGTGACAGGAGTGGACTTTGTGACGTATGCACCGAATGCGGAGTCGGTGACGGTTACAGGTGAGTTCAATTCATGGGGAGAGACTGCCATGGAGAGGTGTTACGATGGCAGCTTTTTCAAGTGTTTTGTGCCGGGGGCAAAGGCCGGACAGATGTATAAATATAAGATATACCAGAGAGATGGATATTGTGTGGATCACTGTGATCCGTATGGATTCGGCATGGAGCTGAGACCGGCATTTGCATCTATAATAAGAGATATGGATGAGTATACATTTGGCGATGCAAGATGGATGAGGACACGGAATGAGTGCAAGGGTGGTCCGCTCAATGTGTATGAGATGCACATGGGCTCATGGCACTGCAAGCCGGTGTATGATGAGAATGGAAAACAGCTGACACCGGAAGAAGTCATTGAGACTGACCGAGTTGCTGAGGGCTGGTATACATACAGAGAGATAGCACCGATGCTTGTGGAATATCTGAAAGAGCAGGGCTACAATTATGTGGAGTTTATGCCGCTTTCGGAGCATCCATGTGATGAGTCATGGGGCTACCAGAATACCGGATTCTTCAGTCCGACGGCTAGATACGGAACGGCGGATGACCTGAAGTTCCTCATCGACACGCTTCACAAGAACGGCATAGGTGCCATCATGGACTATGTGCCTGTGCATTTTGCACTGGATGGATATGGACTTGCAAAGTATGACGGAACCAATCTGTATGAGCATCCGACCGATGATGTGGGCTACAGCGAGTGGGGTAGTAAGAATTTCATCCATTCCAAGGGAGAAGTTCAGACATTTCTCAAGAGTGCGGCGAATTACTGGCTCACAGAGTATCATTTTGATGGCCTAAGAATGGATGCCATCAGCAGGATAATCTACTGGATGGGCGACGAGTCTAGAGGTGTAAATGACAGGGCGGTCGAGTTTATAAAGGGGCTTAACCAGGGACTTAAGGACAGACACCCGTCATGTATTCTCTGCGCCGAGGATTCCACGGACTACAAGGGAACCACCAAGGAAGTCGGATACGGCGGACTGGGATTTGACTACAAATGGGATATGGGTTGGATGAATGACACATTGAATTTCTTCAGAACTCTGCCGTTTTGCAGAGGCGACCAGTATCACAAGCTGACATTCTCCATGATGTATTTTTATAATGAGAGATACATGCTGCCACTCTCGCATGACGAGGTTGTACATGGCAAGGCAACCATAGCCCAGAAGATGGCGGGATCATATGAAGAGAAATTCCCAAATGCAAAGGCGCTCTACGCCTACATGTATGCGCATCCGGGCAAGAAGCTTAACTTCATGGGTAACGAGATAGCCCAGCTAAGAGAGTGGGACGAGAAGCGTGAGCAGGACTGGGATATACTGAAATACCCGAACCACGATTCATTTAACAGATTTATAAAAGATTTGAATAAGCTCTATCTGAAAGAGCCTGCGCTGTCAGGGTGGGATGATGATCCTCACGGGTTTGACTGGATACTCTGTGGCAAAGAGCAGGATGTTGTATATATATTCCAGAGAGTTATTGAGGAAAATAAGATAGTAGTAGTCATGAACCTATCAGGAAATACATACAGGGATTATCATTTCAGATACGGCGAGGGCAATTCCATGAAAGTTCTCATGAACACGGACTGGAATAAATACGGTGGAAACACTAAAGACACGGTGAAGAGTATCAAGGGCGTATGCGGTGACTTCGGCTTTGATCTTCCGGCTCTGTCTGTAATGTATTTAAAGCCGGTGGATTAGTAAAAAGGAGAGATTATGATATTAGATGTAAGCAACCTTAGCCATGGATTTGGTGACAGGGCAATATTTGAAAATGTGTCATTCAGACTTCTGGCAGGCGAGCACATAGGGCTTGTCGGCGCAAATGGTGAAGGTAAATCAACCTTCATGAATATAGTGACGGGCAGTCTCATGCCGGATGAGGGTACAGTGACCTGGGCGAAGAATGTGAAGGTCGGATATCTGGATCAGCACACGGTCCTTGAGCCGGGCATGACCATAGGCGGAGTGCTGAGGGATGCGTTCTCCAGACTTTTCGATATGGAGAAGAGGATAAATGAGATATGTGACAAGCTGGCGGAGGTCACTGACGAGGATGAGATGAACACTCTTCTTGAGGAGATGGGACTTCTTCAGGATCTTCTGGACAGCCATGACTTCTATATAATAGATTCGAAGGTTGAGGAGGTTGCCAGAGCATTTGATCTGTTGCAGCTTGGACTGGACAAGGATGTAACTGAGCTGTCGGGCGGACAGAGAACCAAGGTTCTGCTGGCGAAGCTTCTGCTTGAAAAGCCGGAGATACTTCTGCTCGACGAGCCTACGAATTATCTTGATGCACACCATATAGAGTGGCTCAAGAGATACCTTCAGGAATACGAGAATGCGTTTATTCTTATATCCCATGACATTCCGTTCCTGAATTCAGTTGTAAATATCATATACCATATGGAGAATTGTCAGCTGGGCAGATATGTCGGCGATTATGACAAGTTCCAGGAGGTGTATGCGGTGAAGAAATCCCAGCTTGAGGCTGCGTACAGAAAGCAGCAGCAGGAGATATCTGAGCTGAAGGATTTTGTGGCGAGAAATAAAGCCCGGGTTGCCACAAGAAATATGGCTATGTCCAGACAGAAGAAACTTGACAAGATGGATGTCATTCAGCTTGAGCGTGAGAAACCGAAGCCTGAGTTCAACTTCAAGGAAGCGAGAACCTCTGGTAAGGTCATATTCGAGACTGATGATCTGGTGATAGGTTACAGCAAGGACAAGCCGCTTTCCAAACCGATGAATCTCCGCATGGAGCGCGGTGACAAGATAGCCATCACAGGAACGAATGGTATAGGAAAGACGACATTCCTGAAGAGTGTGCTTGGACTTATCCCGGCTATATCCGGCAAGGCGCAGCTTGGCGACTATCTGCACATTGGATACTTTGAGCAGGAGGTCAAGCCGAGTGAGAATACATGCCTGCAGGAAATCTGGGAGGAATTCCCGGGATATACCCAGTATGAGGTACGTGCGGCTCTTGCCAAATGCGGACTTACCACCAAGCATATCGAGAGCAAGGTGAAGGTCCTCTCGGGTGGCGAGCAGGCGAAGGTGAGACTTTGCAAGTTAATCAACACTGATACAAATGTGCTTCTGCTTGACGAGCCGACAAACCATCTTGACGTTGATGCCAAGGATGAATTGAAGCGTGCTCTTTCCGAGTATAAGGGGTCTATACTTCTGGTATGTCATGAGCCTGAATTTTATGATGGTCTTGTGACAGACGTGTGGAATCTGGAGCAGTACACGCTGCTCCAGTGATCAGATATTATAAAATTGTCAGGTTCAAATAGATTTTTTGAACCTGGCAATTTTTTAGCGTAAATTTGACTAATCGCAATTCCTATATTATTCTATATAGGACAGTTTAATATGGTAAAGTGCTAAAGATAAATGCGCACTCAGCGCAGAAATAGATACATCTGCTCAAAAAGTACTGTATAATCGTACGGATATAGACGCATGTGAAAAATAATATTAGGATGGAGATGTTAGATGAATATACTTGAGAGTTTAAAGGATAAATTACTTGTTGCAGACGGGGCATTTGGAACCTGTTATGTGGGAATGTACGGAGAGCAGGGAACTGTCGCTCCTGAGCTTGCAAACATGCGCCACCCGGAGCGGGTACTTGAAATCCATAAAGAGTATGTGAAGGCGGGAGCCGGGCTTATAAGGACAAATACATTTGCGGCAAATACAGCGAGCCTTGATGCTGACACGGATTATGTCATTTCAAATGTGCGTGCGGCGGTAAAGCTTGCGAAGCAGGCTGCGGACGGCGAAGCTGGAACGGATCACAAAAAGGTATACATTGCCGGAGATATAGGCCCAATACCTGCGGATGCCGGTCTTACACTGAATGAAAGGGTGTCACAGTACAAGCTGCTGGGTGAGGCGATGCAGGACATGGGAGTGGATATCATCTGGTTTGAGACATTTCCTGAGTTCAATGTGCTCGAGCCTGTGGTGAAGCACCTGAAGGCAAGAAAGGACACGCCGGTCATGGTGTCGTTCTGCGTGAACCAGTTTGGGTACAGCAACTGTGGATTTTCGGCAAGGGCATTGCTCTCCCAGGTGGCAGGAAATCAGGACGTGGACTGTGTTGGATTCAACTGCGGAGTTGGTCCGTACCATATGCTTCAGCTTCTGAAAAAGCTGGATATAGACTGCGGAAAGCCTGTATCAGTCATGCCGAATGCGGGATACCCGAAGTTTACACAGAGCAGACTGGTGTTCAATGACAACAAAGAGGGATTCATAGATAAGATCCAGGACATAGCGGCGCTTGGTGCAGATATCATAGGAGGATGCTGCGGAACAAATCCTGAATACATACATCAGATCATGGAGCGGGTGAAAACCGGAGATATTGCAAAGGCTGCCAAGGTTCATGTTGAAAAGGTACAGGCTGACAGTGCTGTAAAGGACAATTTCCTCAAAGGACGTCTGGAGCGTGGCGGGGCAGCCACAAAAAATGCCGACGGACACAAGCACAAGCTGATTGCTGTGGAGCTGGCACCTCCGGTGGATGTCAATGATCAGAAGCTGCTTGATGCAGCCCATATACTTAAGCAGTCACATGTGGATGTGGTGACATTCCCTGATTCGCCATCGGGAAGAACCAGAGCGGATTCCATACTCATGGCGGAGAAAGTGCATAAGGAGACAGGACTCAGGGTCATGCCGCATCTGTGCTGCCGTGATAAGAATGCCATAGCCATAAGGGGAAGCGTGCTCGGTGCACAGCTTAATGGCATAAAGGATTTCCTTGTCATAACAGGTGATCCGGTTCCGGTCATGTTCAGACAGACGACCAGGAGCGTGTTCAACTTTGATTCAGTCGGAATGATGAAGCTGCTGCAGTCTATGAACGAAGAGGTGTTCAGCGGGGATAAGATCACCTACGGCGGAGCGATCAACCAGAACAGACTTAACACAAAGTTTGAGATAGACAGAATAAAGAGAAAGATGGAAGCCGGGGCTGAATTCTTTCTGACACAGCCGGTGTTCTCCAGAGAGCAGGCACAGATCCTCAGAGACATGAAGGCTGAGACCGGCGCGACAATACTTGTGGGAATCATGCCGCTTGTCAGCAGGAGAAATGCCTTGTTCATGAAAAATGAGATGGCGGGCATAGAGATCCCGGACGAGATTATAGAGAGATACAGTGGAAATGCCACAAGGCAGGAAGGCGAGGAGTGCGGCATACAGATCGCCAGAGATATACTTGAGTACACTTCGGATTTTGCAGATGGATATTACTTCTCGTTCCCATTCAACAGAGTACATATGCTGGCACATATCGTTGACTAAAATGTGAGTCAAGGTTATTATGGAATAAGCGGTGTTGCCGGGGAAAACAGGGATTCTGGAGCAGCGCTATATAGGAGAGGCGCTGTTATATATACAGTAGATAAAATACAGGATGCGCGGGTGCGCAGAAAGGAACAGACATGGATTACAATAGTTTAAGTCTTAAGATGCATGAGGAGCACAAGGGTAAGGTAGAGGTAGTGTCCAAGGTGGCAGTGAAGAACAGAGACGATCTGAGCACAGCTTACACACCGGGCGTTGCAGAGCCTTGCAGAAAGATCCGTGACAATAAGGCTGACGTATACAAATATACATGCAAGGGCAACATGGTTGCCGTGGTATCAGACGGAACAGCGGTTCTCGGCCTGGGAGATATAGGACCTGAGGCAGCTATACCTGTAATGGAAGGAAAGTCCATACTCTTCAAGGAGTTCGGCGGAGTTGACGCATTCCCTATCTGCCTTGACACAAAGGATGTGGATGAGATTGTTGAGACAGTAAAGCGCATTGCACCTGTATTTGGCGGAATCAATCTGGAGGATATATCAGCTCCAAGATGCTTCGAGATAGAGAAAAGACTTAAGGAAGAACTTGACATTCCTGTATTCCATGACGATCAGCATGGTACAGCTATCGTTGTGTCAGCAGGACTCATCAATGCGTTAAAGCTTGTCGGCAAGCCGTTTGACGAGGCAAATGTGGTTATCAACGGAGCGGGTTCTGCAGGTATATCAATATGTAAGCTTCTGCTTCAGCTCGGTATAGGCAATGTGGTTCTTGTGGACAGGCAGGGTGCTCTGTGTCCTGGACAGGACTGGATGAATTCGGCACAGGCAGAGATGGCAGAGATTACAAACAAGGACAGACAGACAGGTTCTCTTGCTGAGATAATGAAGGGTAAGGATGTATTTGTCGGAGTTTCAGCTCCAAATATCGTGACAGCAGAGATGGTTGCATCTATGGCAGCAGATCCTATAGTATTTGCCATGGCAAACCCTACACCTGAGATCATGCCTGAGGAAGCGGCAAAGGGCGGAGTAAGAGTAATGGCGACGGGCCGTTCGGATTATCCAAACCAGATTAATAACGTTCTAGTATTCCCGGGAATATTCAGAGGTGCCTTGGACGCCAAGGCAACAGGCATAACTGAAGAGATGAAGATGGCAGCAGCCAAGGCTATCGCATCCATTGTAACAGATGATGAGCTCAAGGAGGATTACATCATTCCTGGAGCATTTGACGAGAGAGTTGCTAAGGTGGTTGCCAAGGCTGTAGCTGACGAGGCAATAAAGCTTGGAATTACAAAATAAGAATAAAAATAAAGTTTTTCGAAATATTTAGTAAATAAGTGTACTAAAAATCGCATCTTATGTGGAAAGTCCGCATGGGATGCGGTTTTTTATTTTGCGATTTTATTGTAAAGTAATATTGTTGTCCGCGGGGACGGATAGGGAGGAGAAAAAATTGAACAGTGTTATTATTGGGCAGAGAATAAAGGATGCCCGCAAGTCTATGAACCTCACACAGAAGGAGCTGGGGTATCTTATCTATGCAGATGGCAAATATATAAGCCGTCTTGAAAATGGCGGAAGTCTGCCGAGCCTGAAGCGGCTGGTGCTGTTGTCGAGGGTGCTTAACCGCACATGTGATTATTTCATATGGGATATCGATGTGATGGAGGAGGATGTGACTCCGAGGGAGGAAATCGTTATCCGGGATGAACAGGAGCGGAAGCTTCTGCAGCTTTGGAGGGAGATATGCTGAAGATTGCTGTGTACAGTGAGGAGAAAGTAATGAGCCCGTTGTTGCAGGAGTACATGGGTATATGGCAGAGAGATGCGGGATGTGTGTGCGCTGTGAGATATTATGACAATGTGCATGCGATCATGGTCGACATGGATCTTGAAGGAATTTACGATGTAGTGGTGGTGTATCGTTCCTGGGATGTGGCCGATGTCTTGAAAAAAGACCGCAGGGTAGGTAGTCTCGTGATGATAGCAGCAGGAATAAACCGGAGATTGTATGATATCCAACCGTGTTATATTCTGTATGAACCTGTTAATGCGGCAAATTTCAAAAAGGTGATGACGATGGCGGTTGAGGGGAGCCGGGATGAGAGAAGATTCACATTTGTATCCGGAAGGGTGAGATACAGTGTAGATACCCGGAGCATAATGTATTTTGAAAGCGAACTGCGTCGCATAAATCTGGTCACAACGGAACAAAAATATGTTTTTTATGGAAGTATTGGCGAGATGGAAAAGCGCATGAAGGTGGGCTACGGGGGATTTATCAGACCACATGAATCCTATCTTGTAAATCCGGATCATGTGAGCAGATGCACGGCTCATGAAATGATACTGACAAATGGTAAAAGTATACACATCAGCGCAACAAGACGCGCTGATGTGAAAAGATACTACAGTGAACTGATCAATTGCTAGTTGTTAGAAGATCAAATATATCTGAGTAATTCTATGTTCAGTCTGCCCTTCCGGGTTGCGCTGCCTGTCTCGACAAATTCATATTTGCCATATCCACGTATTGAAAATACGTCGCCCGGTTTTAACTGGTAGCTGCTGTTTTCGTACAACCTGTTGTTTAGTGAAAATTTCTTTTCCCTGAACAACAGGGATGTGCTGCTTCTTGAAAGGCCTGTTATTGTGGCGGTCACTGCGTCCGCTCTTGCAGATGCCGCGATTATGTGCAGAGGTTCCTTTTTTATCTGTATCTCATCAGTATCCTGGGTGCTGCAAAAAGTACATTTTACATTTGTGTGCCTTATCTTTGTCAGATTTTCTGCGATATAATCGGCAACAGTGTCCACACAGAATATATAGGCATTGTTGTGCTTGCCAGAATGAGTGGATTCGGTGACCAGTATATCGCCCACCATCTCCCTCTCAATGCCAAGATTCATAAGTGCCCCAAGGAAATCCCTGTGGTTCAGATCGTCTGAGAATTTGTCCGAAACAGCGGAAACCTTCATGGTGCAGATGGGAAAAGCCGGTGCGTAGCCGCAGTCGGCTTCATTTCCAAAGGCGATCATAACGCGGTCGCAGGATTCCCTGCCTCCAAAGATGGTATATCCTGCAAATGACAACTGTTCAAGATTGCTGTAAAATACTTCCATGTCTGCAGCACTCAGAAAATTAGTATATGTATATCTGTTCTGGCGGAAGGCGGCATTTGCCAGATCCTTTAACCGCCCCTTTAGAATATCGTTTTCATTCATAGTATGTCCTCCGATATCATTGACTTCTTACTATTATATTACAACACTCTGATCTTCGCCAACAGTCAAACGAATTTGACAGCTTTGCACGATAATCTGAAATTTATTGTTGCGAAAAGTGATCATAATGAACAATAAACCGTTCAAACGTGAAAAAAACAATCATTTTGCATTCAAAAATCTTCTAAAAACTATTGAAATGCGCAACTGTTGATAAATTACCACAAAAAAAAACCTTCGTTTTATAAATTTTTGCGTATTTACAATTTCAAAGTGTTTTGATAGTATATGGGCATAACAAGGAGATGAGTTGTGATCAACAAGCCTTCTGGTTATAAAAAAGACAATCACTTATATTTTGATAGACGGAGGGTTCCCTTAGCACGAAATTCGTAGAAATCCCTTTATACGATGTAATGTAACCCCATAACCCCAAACCCCAAAACATAGGAATCCTCCACTCCCCCCTTCTTAACAGCCTGTCGCATAAGCGACGGGCTGTTTTTATGTTCTGAAAAACAGGGGGGATTTAGAGTTTCATATTGGATGCGCTTATGGCGTTACCGAGTTCTGTGAGACTTTCCACGAAGGCTGCGTATTTGCATATGTCAGTCATCTTAGATTTTCTTTTGCTATTTCCGAGAATGCTATAGATATAATCTCTTGACTGTTCGATTATATATGTTGGCGTTGTGTCGTGCTCGTTGTTGAATAACATGGATTTGAAGTTCTGAAAAAAAGAATAAATTTCATAATCTATAGAATTGTCATTCCGCTGCATGTATTCGAGAAGCATATCGATATAGCGCAAAGCTGAGTGTACGTACAGGATAGAGTTTTCGTTTATGTACAGTACGGTTTCCGGCACAAAGAAAGATGGATGTGCGAAACCTTTTATGCTGTGCAGGGCTTCCATTTTCTGGGTGGCTGACTGGTTGAACGAGTAACGGTTTTTGTATTGTTCAATGATAGAGAGCGTGTCCGCTGAATTATTTTTTGCTATTACGCGCCGTCTCTCGTTGATGTACAGTTTTAACTCCAATAGAAGAAAATATATATCCGGGGATGAAAAACGCTGCGAGTTTTTGATATACGGAAATGAACCTGTCATTCTTCTGAAAAATGAGTCTGCTGTGGCATAATTGTTTATTATGCTGATGGCGGCATCTACATTGAAATTCTGGACAAATTCCCTGGTTGCGGGCTGATACACTGTCTCGTTGTCAATGCGGGATACATAGGAACTAAGAAAGATTATCTTCTCTTCTGCGGTGAGTTCGTATCCGTTGAGGTTACAATAATTGATGGCGGAACAGGGGGCATCGGTTTGTGTTTCGGCATTGTTTAAGTCTGTCATAATGATCTCCTTTGTTTTTGTATGGATAAAAATGTAGCACTTTAACGCGATAAGTGGTAGGATATTTATGGATACAAAATTGTACAATATGTATAATTTTATAATGTATGAATACCTAGAAGAATCAAGGGTTTATGCTGTGTACGACAATTGTGAGAGAGCCTTTAGGGGCAATTTAGGGGCAAAAAAATAAAAGATGACCATTCAGTGTGAAAACTGAGTGGTCATTTTTTTTAGTTGATAATTGATATTGTGTCGACAGCCGCATTGTCTTTTTGCTTCATTTTTTTAGTGATATGAATGTAAATAGCTTTTGTTATTTTGTCATCGTGATGTCCCAATCGGCGGGATATCTGTTCTGCTGACATAGTTTCTGCCAGAATGGAAGCGTGTGTGTGGCGCAACTTATGTGGAGTTATTTCCCTGCCAATAGGGAGCTCAAGGCGGTATACACGCAGGCTCTGAAAGACTGTGAACAGAAGATAAGGGAACTCTCAGAGCGAACCGACATGGAGAATCTGCAGAGCATCATCTATCAGAAACAGTATCAGGAGGCTTTGAAAGCGCAGCTTGAGGGTGTTCTGAGTAACCTGCAGTCTAACTCATATGCAACTGTGTCTGACTACCTGACGAAGTGCTATAGAGACGGATACACAGGTGTCATGTATGACCTGCAAAAGACAGGCATCCCAATCATCATGCCGATAGATCAGGCGGCAGTTGTGAGAGCTATTCAGACGGACAGCAAGCTCAGTAAGTCGCTCTACGACAAAATGGGCGAGGATGTGACATACCTCAAGAAAGCGGTCAGAGCAGAGGTATCAAGAGGCATTGCAAATGGCTCAACGTGGAATGAGGTGGCTGGTAAGCTCTCAAGACACATGGCAAATACTCCATTTCAGAAGGCTTATAACAACTCTATCCGCATTGCGAGGACTGAAGGGCATCGTATACAGGTACAGTCAGCGCTGGACGCTATGTATATTGCAAAAAGCAAAGGGGCAGATGTATTGAAACAGTGGGATGCCACTCTTGACGGAGCAACGAGAGAACATCATCAGATGCTTGATGGACAGATCCGGGAAGTCGATGAGCCCTTTGAGGTTGGTGGTCGTAGGATTAAGGCTCCTGGGATGTTTGGAGATCCGGCAGAGGACTGCAACTGCCGTTGTTGCTTATTACAGAGAGCAAGGTGGGCGCTGGATGATGAAGAGCTTCAGACTCTAAAGGACAGGGCAGAATACTTTGATTTGGACAAGACAGATGAGTTTGAGGAGTACCAGAGGAATTATCTTGGAATAACCAGGGAAGATATACAGAAGTATGATAGCACTTTGAAAGCAGATTTTAAATCAGCTATGACTATAGAAGAAGCGGAAGAATACGCTCAGAAATTCTTTGAAAATGGATATAGTCCAACATTTAAGGGACAGGCGGTGTATAAAGGTATATCGCTTGAACATGCAAATGAGATTAACAAGACTCTGGAAGACATATATTCGCAATACGAGATTCCAAAGCTTAAAGGTATAAAGGCTATATCTCCAACATCTGCGCAAGGAAAGAAAATATTCTCTAGTGATGATGCCGTGGCAGCGTATAATCCGGCAGAACATGGTATTTTCATAAATAAAAAGGTTCTGAAAGATGCCAAAGCTCTTGAGGCATACAACAAGGTGGCTGAGGACGCATGGGATATTGTTATGAAGAACATAGACAAGCTTACCGGCAGACAACTTGAACTTGCGGAAACCTACAAGAGAGCAGGACGTCAGATAGTCGGTGATGGAATAGATAATCCTAATAATGAGTACGGATATTATGATCTGTACGAAGATTCAATAACTATTTTTTGTGATAAGACAATTACTGCTGATAAGACAGCTGAAATAATAGTACACGAGGCAATGCATAGAAAACTGGGGTGCAAAGGTACGTTTGAGGAAGAAGTAAAATGCTTTGAGGCAGAAATTTTACATAGGAAAGGTAAATTGACAGCCCAGGATAAAGAGGATATAATAAAAAAAGTAAGAGAAAGATATCCTGAATTATCATAAGGGGTGATTGCCATGGGCGTTACAGAGTCATTGAATCGAATAAATCGAATGAGAAATGGGAAAAAAATTAAATGCCCAAGATGCGAAGGTGGCCATATGGCTGCTGTTGGGGATCCCAAACATACACATGTGTTTAGATGTGATAAATGTGGAACGAGTATTGTGATGAGAGCTAGTGACTAAAGAAAAGTTAATATGTTTATACAACCTCTTTACCAAAAAATGGTAGAGAGGTTTTTTTATGCCCAAAATCGGCTCAAGGCAGTAAAACTGTGACCGACAAAGAATAACTCCGGCAAGAGTGATAACTGCCATGTGTGGCTACGATTAAAGCCAGAAAGGATGGAACAATGGAATTAAAGGAACTGTTAGGAGATGACCTGTATAAGCAGGTACAGGCGAAGATTGACGAGAAGAACAGCACAGAGACAGATAAGCTCAAGCATGTAAGATACACAGATCTGTCCGAGGGCAAGTACGTCAGCAAGGAGAAGTATGATTCAGAACTTGAGAAGCTCAACGGACTGATCACCGGCAAAGACACGGAGATTGGCAATGCAAATAAGCTCATTGAGGAGCTTAAGAAAGCTTCCAAGGGTGACGAGGGCATGCAGCAGAAGATATCAACTTATGAGACAGAGAATGCAAGGCTTCAGAAAGAGCTTGAGGAGACTAAGGTCAATTCGGCTATCAAGGTAGCATTGCTTGAGGCTCATGCGGTTGATACTGATTATATGACCTATAAGATCAAGGCGGCTCTCAAGGAGAAGAATGAGGAGCTTAAGCTTGATGATGAAGGTCATATCAAAGGTTGGGACAATATGCTCACAGACTTAAAGACACAGTTCCCGGCTCAGTTTACAGCTTCATCCGGCTCAGATGATGGCAAGAGGCACATCATTGAGAATAAGCTGCCAGATGGGAATCAGGGCAATACGAATGCAGAACCTAAGGACTTGGCAGAGGCATTGAGACAGAAATATGAAGGGGACAATACCCAGTAATAAGTAGAAAGGAATGGTGAAAACTATGGCAATGACATTAGAGGAAATCAAGAAGGGTATGAGTGATAAGGTATTCTCACAGATCGTGGATATCTTCCTCAGACAGTCAACAATACTTCAGATGCTCACATTTGATGACTGTGTATCAGCATCAGGTGGTGGCTCAACAATGAAGTACAAGTATCTCAGAAAGGTACTTCCAGCAACAGCAGAGTTCAGAAAGATAGGTGGTTCTTATACTGCATCAGCAGCTACAAAGCAGGAGTGTGAGGCTAATCTTGCAATCATGGGCGGAGCTGTTCAGATGGACAGAGTGCTCAACAGAGTCGCCGGAAACTTTGACAATATGGCATATCAGATAGAGGAGCATATCAAGGCAGTGGTAAACCTCTTCCACTATACACTGATCAATGGTGATGCAACTACAACAGCATCAACTGATCACCCTGAGTTCCAGGGACTTGATTCCATGCTTGCGGGAACAACGACAGAATACGGCACAGACAAGGCTATTGATCTGTCATCTATCACAGCGATCAAGTCTAATGCTGATGAGTTCTATGAGGCACTGAGCCTTCTTGTCAAGACCACAGATGCTGATGCGGTGCTCACTAACACAGAGATGATCACCAAGATTCAGACAGTGGCTCGTATCCTTGGATACAAGACAGAGAGTGAGGAAGCATTCGGAAAGCGTGTCACTACTATTGATGGTGTCAAGCTTGTTGATATGCAGGACTATTACACTGTAAGCAGCGGTGCTGCAACTGCTGGTCACGTAGTCAAGAAGGGACTTTCAAGAACCATCGCAAAGGAGAGTTCGGCAACAACAGGTCTTACAGATGTCTATGCAGTCAAGTTTGACGTAAACGATGGATTCCACGGAATCAGCCTGAATGGCGGTTCTGTAATCGATCAGTATCTTCCAAACTTCAACGAGCCTGGTACAGTCAAGGATGCCGAGGTTGAGATGATCGCAGCTACAGTCCTCAAGAATACACAGCATGCAGGTGTACTCAGAAATATCAAGATTGCATAAGGAAGGATGGGTGATTGAATATGGCAACAAAGGAAACGAAGACAGCAAATCAGACAAGTGAAGTTATTGAGCCTGTAGTGGCAGAGCCAAAGACAGAGAGTGAGCCTACAGGCTGGACAGTATCTGTTAATAATAACGCTGCTTACTGTGGAATAGGCGCTGGTGGTGTCCAGTTCGCAAACGGAAAGGCAGAGATCACATCAAAGCGTATGGCAGATTGGTTCATGGAGCATGACGGATATACTGTTATCCCTAAGAAGTAAGGCGGTGGTCATATGATCATGACTGTCGAAGAGTTGAAAAAGTATGTAGACACCGAGGAGAAAGATTCAGTGCTTGAGGCTAAGCTTCAGGCACTGGAACTCCTGATCAGAAAATATACAAATAATAATTTTCAGGACAGGAACAGGCGGTTTGTGGCTGCTGTGGACGCTGTGACAGGCTTTCAGTATGCATCTGAGCTGTTCAAGGTTGGCGACACTATACAGGTGTCAGAGTCACGCTACAACGATGGCTTGTACACCATCAAAGCTGTGGATATGGACAATGGACATATAGAGGTGAATGAGGAGCTTGTAAGCGAACCGGTCGCCATGGTGACAAAGGTGGTATATCCGATGGATATCAAGCTGGGAGTTGCAAACATGCTTTCATGGGACCTGAACAACCGGGATAAGGTCGGTGTACAGTCTGAGACCATCAGTAGGCATTCTGTGACTTATTTCAACATGGATGGTGATAATTCCATCATGGGATATCCAAAGTCACTGCTTGGCTTTTTAAAGCCATACATGAAAGCGAGGTTTTGAACATGAGAGGAATAGGCGGAAATGCAGTTGCAGATATACAGGTCAAGAGCATAACCAGAAACGAGATAGGTGAACAGGAAGTTGCATGGGTGTCAGAAGATACCTTGACTGGCTGGCTAGACCTCTCAGGCGGTGACAGTAAGTACACAACATATAATGCCAAGGTGCAGGAATCAACGCACATGTTCATAGCTGATTATAAACGTCTCAGTGACATGATCAAGGCTGAGAACAGCCGTATGGTGGTTAATGGTCAGGTATATGACATCATGCTGATAGATGATCCGATGGGGATGCATGAGCAGCTTGAGATATATCTGAAGTACACAGGAGGGCAGTAATGGGAAATGTGGAGTTCACAGACAACAGAATAAAGGTTGAGGCGGCTCTGGATGATGCTGTTATTGCCTTTCTGTACGAAGCTGCCGGAGAGGTTGAGGCTCAGACCAAGATAGCACAGACAAGAGTTGATACAGGTCACACCAAAGGCGAATGGACTCACTATGTCGATGAAGATAAGGGTGAGGCTGTAATTGGAAATCCTAGGGAGAATGCTATCTGGGAAGAATACGGCACAGGCGAATATGCTTTGAAAAAGAATGGCCGTAAAGGCGGATGGTGGGCTCCTGTGGGACCTGATGGAATGAGCTTGAAACAAGCCAGTAAGTTCAGTAAGGTAAAAAAGGATAAGGCAGGAAATATAGTAGCTGTTTTTACCTATGGTAAGAAGCCACTCAGACCTTTACAGAAAGCCTTCGACAAGACAAAGGGCAAGATCATCAGGCGACTTGGCTCTATTCTCAATCAGACATTCAGTGAGTAAGGCGGTGATGGCATGACGACAGAGACATTATCATATATCAATAGCGTACTCACAGATGAGCTTGAGATTCCATACGCATTCATGGAGTGGCAGGATGACCCGCTGGAGGCATATTTTGTTGGTGAATATTCAGAAGGTGATACACCTGAGGAAGATGGATGTCAGGAAATAACATTCATCATAGACGGCTTCACAAGGGGCTCTTGGCTCAGCCTGGAGAAGTACAAGCAGAAGATAGAACAGAATATTGAACGAACGGCAATCCTTGCAAGTGGTGCGGGGGTTGCCGTTTTTTATGGGAATGCGTCCCCAGTGCCAACAGGGGATGCAGACCTCAAACGTATACAGATCAATTTGACTATTAAAGAATATAAGAATGGAAGGTGATTATATCATGGCAGATACATTAACTTTTGAAGAGTTCAAGTCATCAGGTATCACAAGCAAGACACCGAAGAACATTGTATTTGGTGCTGGAACTATTCACAAAGGCTTGAAGTATGACGCATCAAAGAAGGCTTGGAACTTTGCAGAGTCTCTGATCGGTGCGACATCCGGCGGAACGAAGCTGTCAATCAAGCCTGAGCTCAAGGATATAGAGGTTGATGGTGAGCTTGTTAAGGTTAAGGAGTTAACAGTTAAGACAGGTGAGACAGCACAGATGGATACTAACATGGTGGAGCTGTCGCCTGAGACGATCAAGATGGCTATTATCGGACAGAATGGCACATCAACAGCGGAAGGGTACGATGTGATCGAATCCAAGGCAAGAATTGAAAAGGATGATTATATTGAGAACTTTGGATATATTGGAAGATTCTTAGATGGTCGTCCTGTTATCGTGATCTTTGACAATGCGCTCTGTACATCAGGCCTTGAGATAGAGGGCAAGAACAAGGAGAATGGCACATTTGCGCTGACTATGGAGTGCTATGCGGATCTGTCACCGGCAGCTGATACATTGCCATACCACATCTATCTGCCTACCGGTACGACAACGGAGCAGGTTCAGCAGTCTATAGATTCCAGTACAGAAGTAACAGACTAATTGACATAGAAAAGGAGAGATAATCATGGGAACAACCGAGATAAAAAAGAATAAAGATGTAGTAGAGAATACCGAAGTAGTAGAAGATGCCAAGGCAACAGAAGATGTGCAGGAGATCAAACCATATACGCTTAGGAATCCCAAAGCAACAGATATAGCTGCATTCCTGAAACTGTTCAGCAAGCTGGGGGTAAAGGACTTCAAAGATTCATTCAGCGGCAATGGGTTCAAAGAGCTTATTGCGAAGGAACGTGAGAAACTTGCTGGTGATGAGGATGATGAGGACACATCGAAGTTCCTTGAGAATGTGGGTATTGGTCTTGCATTCGAGCTTGTAGATGTGATCCTGACAAAGCTGTCAGACTGTCAGCGTGAGGTATTTGTCTGCCTGTCACACCTGTCAGGAATGACAGTGGATGAGGTAGCAGATCTTGACCTCTCTGTATTCACACAGATGTTGTATGATGCGGTCACACTTCCAGGTTTTGCGGATTTTATCTGGGTTGTTTCAAACTTGTTCAAGAAGAGACAGTAGGCTATCTCAAGTTCATGGATCTCATATTCAAACGATATGCGGATCCGTACACTCTGCTTGATACGATGATAGACAATCAGAGCTTTGATGAGTTTGTATGCACATTCGTGCGGTTAGACGATGACGATAAGCTCTGGGATATGTATATTCACAAGTGTTGGGAAAATATATCATTCAATGACTTCAAGGCAAGGCTGTACGGCACATCAGGTGGCGGTTCACAGCCAGTCAGATCAGGGGCATTTGAGAGCAGAGGCGAGCTTGAAGCAACCATAAAGGATTCTATGTCAATCATAGAAAATTTTAAGCCATAGGGGCACACAGAACGTGTGTCTCTATTTTTTTATTATCGAGGAAAGGGGGTAGACCCTTTTGGAAGTATTTAAGATACTGGGAAGAATCGCAGTATCAAATGAGGATGCGAATGAGAAAATTGAAGAGACTGGCGACAAGGCAGAGAAGACAAGCAAAAAGATGAGTTCTGTGTTTGGCAATATCGGCAAGTTTGCGCTCAAGGCAGCAAAGGTAGCCGTTGTTGCGACAACAGCTATGGCCACTGGAATAGCTGGCATTACTGCTAAGGCTGTAAGCGAGTATGCGGACTACGAGCAGCTTGTCGGTGGTGTTGAGACACTGTTCAAGGACAGCTCAGATAAGGTTGTTGAGTATGCGAATAATGCATATAAGACGGCGGGATTGTCAGCGAACGAGTATATGGATACTGTAACAAGCTTTTCAGCGTCATTACTACAAGGCCTTGAAGGTGATACAGCGCAGGCTGCCGAGTATGCGAATCTGGCCATAACAGACATGTCAGATAATGCCAATAAGATGGGCACCAGTATGGAGATGATTCAGAACGCATATCAGGGTTTTGCAAAGCAAAACTACACCATGCTTGATAACCTCAAGCTTGGTTATGGTGGTACTGCATCTGAGATGGCAAGGCTTATCAATGATTCTGGTGTACTTGGTGATACCATGACCGTGACAGCAGATAACGTCAACAGTGTATCATTCGATAAGATGATTGAGGCTATTCATGTTGTGCAGACTAACATGGATATAACAGGCACTACCGCAAAAGAAGCAGCCACGACAATACAGGGATCCATCGGCATGGTGAAGTCCGCATGGGCTAATCTGCTCATAGGTATGGCAGACCCATCTCAGGATATGGGAGTGCTGATGAATAACCTTGTTGATTCGGCTATGGCTGTAGCAGATAATCTTGTTCCAAGGATAGCCGATACACTGCCGAGGGTGGTTACAGGGCTGTCTCAGCTGACTCAGAAACTGGCACCATACATACCGCCTCTTATTGAGCAGTTACTGCCATCGTTGATACAGGGAGCGACATCGTTGTTGTCTGAGGTGGTCAATAATCTGCCCGGAATACTTGAGACATTACTGCCCGGCATAGGTGGGGAATTGGGACAGTCGATATCAACCGCTCTAAATTCTGTTTTTAGCACTCTGACATCGATTTTACCATCGATTCTGCAGTTGGTTGGACCTGTGCTGACAACACTGTCAACACTGCTTAATCTGCTTTTACCACCGATGATGCAGATTATTCAGGCGGTTTTACCGCCACTTACGAATCTGATCAATATTCTTTTGCCGCCGGTGACTCAGATTATTCAGTCTTTACTGCCTGTTTTGATGGCTATTTTGCAGCCTATACTTGAATTGTTACAGCCGTTTTTGGCTATGTTGACACCGATTATCGACTTGGTAATGCAGGTAGTCACGCCACTGACAGATCTTATCAATATGATATTACCACCACTGGCGGAAATACTTTCGATGCTGATGGAAGATTATCTAAATGTGCTGAAACCAATCCTTGAATGGTATTGTAAGATGCTTTCAGGAACGCTTAAGTCTGCTATCAAGTTGATAGTTACAGCGATCAATAACTGTAAAGAATCATTTGCTGCAGCTTGGCGGGGAATCAAGAAGGCGTGGAACGCTGCACCAGAGTTCTTTAGTGGAATATGGTCAAGTATTAAGGGCACATTCTCTGCCGTAGGCACATGGTTCAGTGATATATTTGGCAAGGCTTGGGCTGGTATAAAGAATGCATTTTCACCGATGGTGAATTTCTTTAGCTCTACCTGGCAGAAGATCAAGAACATATTTAGTAAGGTCGGAACAGCAATAGCGGACGGACTAAAAGGTGCTGTGACATCAGCGGTCAATGCGATACTGAGCAAGGCTACAGGGATTATCAATGGCTTTATCAGGGCAATCAATTCAGCTATATCTATTTTGAATAAGATCCCTAAGGTGTCGATATCAAGGATAGATGAGCTTGACGCTCCTCAGCTTGCTGAAGGTGGTGTGCTTAAGCGTGGCCAGGTTGGTATCCTTGAGGGTAATGGAGCTGAGGCTGTAGTGCCACTTGAGAAGAATACCGGCTGGATCAGGAAAGTTGCGGAGGATATGGCAGAGGCTACAGGTGGAGCAGTGACTGGTGATTCGGAATCACTGAAGGTACTTTATAAGATACTGGAGATCATAAGACACATAGATGACAACATGTATGAGTGGATACTGACAGCTCTTACAGAGGGTGTGAGATTGAAACTTGATGGCAGAGAGTTCGGAAGGATGGTGAGAAATGCTTGAACAGCTTAAATATGTGAATCATCTCGGTGAGGTTATAGAGTTTGGCAAGAAAGGAACATTTGCAAACAGTAATGATCTCAGAGATTATGAGTGGACATACGACAGCAGCAGAAACCGTGCCGAGAATTTTAGAAAAGGGGTGGTCTCAAAGACCATCCCTATTGTTATATCTGCGGCAAATAAGAAAAAGTGTACAGATATTAAGAATAGGCTGTATGAGGTTTTTGAGAAGGATATTATAGCAGAAAAGAAGGGAAGGCTCTATATAGGAGATTACTATCTTGAATGCTATGTGTTTAGTTCGGCGAAGAGCAATTATCTTGACGTGGCTACATCGATGAATCTGTCACTTAAAGTAGTAACAGATGGTGGCAGATGGATGAAGGAAGAGTTGCACAACTATAAGCATGTACCAGATAAGTTTATTGAAGGTAAAGGCTATGAGTATTGTTATGAATATGATTACAACTCAATTTCTGACAATATCAGTAAGCTTGAGGTGGACGACTTCAGAAACTGTGATTTTGTACTCAGCATACATAGTGGTGCTGTTAATCCAGTCATATATGTTGACAATCATTACTACAGCGTTAGGTGTGTTGTTGGCGATGGAGATAAGATCGTTATTAATTCTGCAGAGCTTACGATAACTCTTGTGAAAGCAGATGGAACACAGGAAAACATGTTCAGATACAGGGACAAGCAAAGCGATGTGTTTGAAAAGATATCCTCCGGGAATCATCGTGTGATGTGGAATGGAAGCTTTGATTTTGATTTAAGTGTAATACATGAGAGAGGTGAACCAAAATGGACATAAGGTTGATATACACTGATGCAGACAGGGTAGAACAGGGATATCTCAGGAACTTCAGCGCAGATGTGGATGTTGCAAAGGATAAGGATTTTGAGATAACTGTAGCTAGGGATAATAACATTCTGCGAGGTGGCTCATGGTGGTATATCAACAACACAGAATACGGTGGCATAGTTGATAATGTCGGTGTGGTGACATCCGACAGAGAAATCAAATACACTGGCCGAAATCTTAGAGGCATCTTGTGTGACAAGATCATAGAGCCTCCGGCGGGGACGGATTACAAGATTGTATCAGGTGATGCAGTTACAGTGATCAATAAGCTCATTGAAGTGGCTGGACTTAGCAGCATATACAGAATGACAGGCGAATCATGGAATGTACAATCATTTCAGTTCAACAGATATGTGAGTCTCTATGATGGCATATGTGCGCTGTTGAGCACCCAGAACAGGGTTCTCAGGCTTGTGATTAAAGATGGATATGTGACTATGAGTAGTGCGGTGCCTTACGATTATACAGAGGATAAGGATTGTATGAGGTCTGATATCAACTACAATATCACACAGATCAAGAACAGATATAATCATTTAATCTGTTTAGGACAGGGGGAGCTTAAAGATCGTCAGGTGTTGCACTTGTATGTGGATGGTCGAGGAAACATCACAGATACACAAGTATATACGGGCATGAAAGAGCGCACAGCTGTATATGATTACAGCTCAGCCTCCAGTATTGACGAGCTCAGAACCAGAGGCATAGCAAAGCTTCAGGAGCTCAATGCAGACAGTCTTGACATGACACTTCCGGATATGTCAATGCAGATAGGCGATATCACAGGGGGCACAGAGAAAATCACAGGAGCAACAGTAAAAAAGCAGATAACAAATATCATAGCGAAGATAGATGATAACAGCATAGACATTGAATATTCAGTGTCATAGAAGAAAGGCGGATTTTATGAAGATAATAACAGGAAAAACAGGGAAACCACATGTAACGAGTGCAGATGATAGAGCCTTGCACAGAGCAGAATGGGATGGCGATGGATTTTTGTCGGTCTCCCAGCCACCAGTGCTGGTTAATTCAACGACACTTAGAGTATATCCGTGTGACATTATGTTCCAGGGGTGCCATGCTAGGGTTACAGGTACATATGAAGATCTTACTTTCCCTAGTGGAGAAACAGGTAAAAAGCGAATTGATATGCTTGTTGCAAGATACACGCTGTCAGAGGAAGGTCTTGAGGATATGTCATTGCTGATCTTGACAGGACAGTCTGTAGAATCCTCACAGGAGCCACAGTTACCTGTGTATGAAACTGGCATAATAGCCAATAATGTAAGTGTCGCCGACATGCCGCTTTACAAAATTATACACGATGGAATAAATGCGAGTGGGCCGGTTGCGATTGCATCAACTTTCCCCCCACTTAGTAATAAATATACAAAAGAGGAGTCAGATTCAACGACAAAGAATATCATCCAGGAGATATCGAAAGTCGAAAAAACAGCCGCAAAGGCACAGTCTATTGCAAATGACGCAGCATCAATGGCTGAGGAAGCTATAGGTAGGGCTGAGGAAGCGCAGAGAACAGCAGACACTGCATCGTCGAAAGCGGATAATGCACAGAACACGGCAGATGCTGCAAAAACAGATGCTGCTAATGCGCAAAGCTATGCGGAAAAAATTGCAACAAAAAGCCTTGTTATATCTGATATAGTAGGCGCAACAGCGACTATACCAGGAACTGACGCAGGAACGACACTTCAATATGCCGTTGATGTAGAGCTTCCAATGAATACGGGTAGAATATTAGTTATTCCTAAAAATATCCCTAGTGGTGTCACATACATGGGATATGAAGCTTCTTCAATAAATCAGACTACATATTCGATAACTGTAAAAGCAAAAAATACAAACAAAGCAGATTCAAATATAAGCTTAGTTGTAGTAGGAGTTGCAAGACCTAAGAATCTTATATAGGGAGTTGAGCATGTATATAAATTTTGAAACAATAATTCAGGTTGGGAAGGTACTTGGAGCTCTTGTATTGATAGGAGGGATACTCATATCAATATATAAATGGTATTCCAGGCAGAATGAGCAGGATGCGGAGATCAAGAAGATGAAAGAGGAGCAGTGCATACTTACATATGGTACACTTGCGTGTCTTAAAGGTCTAAAGGAGCTTGGATGTAATGGACCAGTCACAGAGGCTATTGACAAGATGGAAAAACATCTGAACAAAGCGGCACATGATCAGGAATAGGAAGGAGATATAATCATGGATAAGTTAGCAATATTATTATTAGTTGTTGCAGTTCTTTGCACTTTGATATCGGTAATAACGGAATTTACAAAAGAGGTTGGAATATTGAAGAAGATTCCAACCTCTTTTCAGGTGCTTATAACAAGTCTCATCATATGTGAGATATGCTTGTTTGTAGCATTATCATATTTCGATATTCGGCTACTATGGTATTACCCTGTAGCTGTGTTCTTTGGTGCTTTTATTATCGCATTCATATGCACCAGAGGATGGGACTACCTGATCGAAATATTTAAACGATTTTACAGAGGTGGAGACATAGAGAAGGAGCGTGACGGGAAATGAATGGAATAGACATCAGTGCATGGCAGGGTGATGCCGGCATAGACCTCAGTAAGATAGCGTATGACTTCTGTATAGTGAAAGCGACAGAGGGAACAGACTACAAGAACAGATACTTTGCAGCGCATTGTGATAAAGTTTTGAGTAGAAAAAAACTTCTGGGAGTATACCACTATGCAAATAGCGGAGATCCACAGAAAGAGGCTGACTACTTCCTGGCATACTGCAAGAAGTATATTGGCAAAGCCATCCTTATCCTTGACTGGGAGGCAAAGAATAACCCTCAGTTTGGCAAGAATGATCTTGAATGGTGTCTCAAGTGGTGCAATTATGTATATCAGAAGACCGGCATCAAGCCACTGATCTACATCCAGAAGAGTGCTATGAACGCCGTAAAAAAGGCTGGATATGGTCTGTGGGTCGCTCAGTATCCGGATTATGAGCGGACAGGATATCAGGAACATCCATGGAATGAGGGAGCTTATAACTGCCTTATCCGTCAGTACACATCTGCCGGTAAGCTCTCAGGTTACAGTGGCAGCCTTGATCTCAATAAGGCTTATATCAGTGCGGCGAGCTGGAATAAGCTGGCAGGCAAGGCTAAGAAGACATCAGCATCCACAACAGTAAAGAAGAGTGTCAATACATTGGCTAAAGAGGTGTTGGCGGGCAAGTGGGGCAATGGTGCTGATCGCAAGAGTAGACTAACCAAGGCTGGATATGATTACAACAAGGTGCAGTCAGCGGTCAACAAGCTGGTTAAGGCATCACAGCTCAGTAGTGAGAAGGTCATCAATGCTGTGGCTCATGAAGTGATCGCTGGCCGCTGGGGTAATGGACAGGAGCGTATTGACAGGCTCAAGGCAGCAGGTTATGATGTTGATGTGATTCAGAAGAGAGTGAATGAAATATTATAAATAAGATAACATATAGGAATACCCCCATCACATTTGTGGTGGGGGTATTTTTTTATGTACGAATATGGAATAAACAATACACCATAAAAGGTGCAAAAACTTATTGACAATACACCATAAAAGGTGTAATATATAAATATATTAAAAGAAGGGGATCACATAGAGTGAAATGGTGAAGATAATATCTGTCTCTTATACACATCTCCGAGCCCACGAGACTGCAGCTAATC
>ERZ1694703.59-NODE-59-length-40341-cov-282.103435_pt1 | contig 40341 bp, 68 predicted proteins | sample MGYA00581719_ERZ1694703 | MGnify/ENA primary metagenome ERZ1694703 (study PRJEB42213, sample SAMN07424470) | human gut metagenome | biome: ENVO:00009003; feature: ENVO:2100002; material: ENVO:00002003 | host: Homo sapiens | place: USA | collected 2014 ... | reverse complement strand
GGTTTCAAGCAGTCGGCGAACGATTTCAGTGCGGATGTGCTGAAATCCTATGAGCGTGACGTGGCGAAGTCCACGGCAGCATACCGTCAGGCCATGCTCCAGCAGAAGGCGGCGGCGAATCAGGTGCGTGCCGCCGAGGAGAGCGTCGCCAATGCCGTTGCCAAGCATGGTGAGGGCAGCACGCAGGCCGAGGCCGCGACCATCAGGCTCGAACAGGCGCGGCTGAAGCTGTCCACCATGACAGACCGGGCGACGCAGGCCGAGAACCGGTTGAAGGATGCGCAGAAGGCGCTCAAGGATGCTCAGGACAATCTCGCTTCCAGCAGTGGTTCGCTTGGATCGGCGTTCAAGAATCTTGGTTCGGCGATAATCCAGCCGGTCTCCGGCGCGTTCGGACGGGTCAAAAACGTGGCAACGTCGGCGTTCTCCGGCATCGCCACGAAAGCCCGCGACGGCATGAGCGCTGCCGGTGCTGCGATGCAATCCACCGCGTCACGGCTTACCGCGCCATTGTCTGCGAAGTTCTCGTCGATGAGCTCGGCCATCGCGGCAAGGATACCAGCGCCTTTTAAAAACGTCAGCAATGCCATCGGCGGCTATCTCGGCAACGTCGGCGGCGCGGTCGGCGGCGTGCTTTCGCAGATTCCGGGAGCCGCCGGCAGTGTCGCGTCGGCGATAGGCTCCAAGCTCAAAAGCGGCGCAGACACCGCATGGAATGCGATCAGTTCCATGTCGGGCAAGGCCGTCGGCGCGTTGAAGGGCGTCGCCACGGTCGGACTGGCTGGCGTCGGCACCGCCGTCGCGGCTTTGGCTGGCGTCGGCAAGAGCGCTCTCGACGCATACGCGACATACGAGCAGGCCGTCGGCGGCGTGGACACGCTGTTCAAGGACGCTTCGGGCACCGTGCAGAAATACGCTGCGGAAGCGTACCGGACAGCCGGAGTGAGCGCCAACGAGTACATGACGCAGGTCACGAGCTTTTCCGCCTCGCTGATCAGCTCGCTCGGCGGCGACACTGCGAAGGCCGCTGAACTCGGCAACACCGCCATGGTCGACATGTCGGACAACGCCAACAAGATGGGCACCGACATCGAGTCCATCCAACAGACCTACCAGTCTCTGGCGCGCGGCAACTACGCCATGCTCGACAATCTGAAGCTCGGCTACGGCGGCACGAAATCCGAGATGGAGCGTCTGATCCAGGACGCGAACAAGGTCAAGCAGGCGAACGGGGAGATGGGCGACCTGTCCATCGACAAGTTTTCCGACGTGGTGCAGGCCATCCACATCATGCAGGAGCAGATGGGCATCAGCGGCACTACCGCCAAGGAGGCCGCGACAACCATCGAGGGCTCCGTCGGCATGATGAAGGCCGCATGGCAGAACTGGCTGGCGGAGCTCGGCAAGGACAATGCCGACATCAACGGATTGACCAAGCAGTTGGTCGACTCGGTCGGCACTGTCATTAAGAACGTTGGTCCGCGCATCGCGCAGATCATCACCGGCATCACCGCCGCACTGCCGCAACTGTTCTCCTCATTGGGCAGCACCCTGCCGGCACTGGTCATGCAGATACTGCCGCCGGTGCTCGGAGCGTTGGGGCAGCTCGGCACGATGCTGCTGACCAGCGCGACGACATGGATTACGACGAGCCTGCCCCAGCTGCTCGCCCAGTTCCAATCGTGGGTCACGTCGACCCTGCCGTCGTTCCTGCAATCCGGACTGTCGATGGTCACGAACCTGTTGCAGGGCATCGTGCAGGCTTTGCCGCAGATCGCTTCCACGGCGGTGACGGTGCTGACGACGCTGTTGGATGGATTGTCGGCCCAGTTGCCGCAGCTCATTCCCATCGGAATCAACGCCGTCCTTAACCTCGTGCAAGGCATCCTCAACAACCTGCCGCAGATCATCGACAGCGGTTTGAAGCTTATCCTCGGACTGGCGCAGGGCCTCATCAACGCCATGCCGGACTTGGTAGGCAAGGCTCCGATCCTTATCGGACAACTGGTCGGTGGCATCATCAATCGTCTCCCGCAGATCCTGCAGGCTGGCGTGCAGCTGCTCTTCGCACTGGCCAACGGTTTCATTTCGTCGGCTCCGCGGCTTATCGGTGCCATTCCCGGCATGGTCGGCCAGATTATGCGCGGTTTCACATCGGTTAACTGGGGTAGCGTCGGCCTGAATATCATCACGGGTATCGCGACCGGCATCGCAGGCGCGGCAGGCAGGCTCGTGTCTGCCGCTGTCAACGCGGCCACGAACGCGTTGGATTGGGTGAAACGCAGGCTTGGTATCCATTCTCCGTCACGCGTGTTCCGCGATCAGGTCGGTGAGATGATCGGCGAGGGCATGGCGGTCGGCATTGACGAGAGCGCGTCGAAGGTGAGGAAGGCGGCCGGACGATTGACTGGCATTCTGCCTTCGCAGGACGCCTCGTATTCCGTCGGCGTCGCCAACGCCTCGCGTGGCGTTAACGCTGCAGCTTACGGCAATGGTGGGAGCGTGACGAACATCACGCAGACGTTCAATTATCCGGCGATCGCGCCGACGAGCATTTCCACGCAGCAGAAGTTGCAGACGGCGGCCATGCCGCAATGGTGATTGGGAGGTTTCGCGCATGAAGGTCAGCTATTCTCTCAACGGCCAGCCGCTCGATTCCGAGCGGATGCGCGTGCTTGTCGGCACGACGCACTACACGGCGCTGTCGCCGATCGTTGACACCGTGCAGGTGCCAGGACGGCACGGCTTCATCGTCGGCTCGTCCATTCCGGTGTTGGATGCTCCGGAGCTGACAGTCAAGGTGGCGGCGTGGGGTGCGGATGCCGATTCGCTGATCGCACGCTTCCGCGCCATGTGCCTGTATGCGTCGAAGCTCACGCTCGGCAAAACGGAGACAACGGATGACGGCTATTCGCGCAGCATGGTCACGAGAGCGGTGTGCACGTCCTGCGAGCCGGACGATGATGAGAGGCCGTTCAGTGACCTGCGCGTCATGACCGCCGTTTTTCAACTGCCGGACGTGTTTTGGCGTGGCGTGCAGTGGCAGGAAAAGACTTTGGCTGCGTCGGGCGGCAGGCTGCTGCCGGGCGGGGTTTCCGAGCCGAGTAGCAAGGGCTATTGGACGCGCTGGCAGGGATTGCCTAACGCCAGTCCGTCCGAGCTTTTCGACACCGTGCCGGAGGGCTGGCTTTCCAATGCGCCAATCGGCACGCTGGTATTGCGTTTCGGCGCGGCCACTGGCGTTACCATCGCAGATCCGGTGAGTGGCACGAATCTTATGTGGGGCGGCAAACGCGACGCCTCACGACCTTACCTCTTCGTCGATGCAGCCAATCGCAAGGTGTGGACGGCGGCCAATGCCGACGCATGGTCCGGTGGTACGGACGCATCGAATGGCATCGACTGGACCACCGAGCCACTGCAAGTGTGGCCCGCAATCGATTCCGGCGATTATCGCCTCGCAATCAAACAGACCGGCGGCACCGACAAGGTGGTCTGCCGGTTTTTGCAATCCTGGGAGTGATTCATGGCAAAGACTTTGCATGCTCGTCTCGTGGCATACCGGCCTTTCGGCGCGCGTATCGGCGTTCTTGCGGAGCCGGTGAGCTTTAGCGCGTCCATGCTCCACGATGATGACGGCGCAATCAGCATCGAATATTCGATGCTGTCCGGTGACGCGCAGGCGTTCGACCGTGAGCTTACCGATGGCCTCGAAGTCGCCGTGGAAGTGTCGGACGGCACCGGCTATCGTGAGCCGGACAACGCTCGCTATGTCATCACTGGGCGCAGCGGCAAGACCGACGACCGTACCAAGACCATCACCTATTCCGGCCAGTCGATCAGCTGGCTCCTGAGCAAGGCCGAGAACAACGATTCCAGCCATCTGCTCACGGACGGCGACAACAAGGGCAAAAGGCCTTTTTACAGCTCGAATCCGGGCGTGATTCTCAAAACGCTGCTCGACGAGAACAAGGCGCGTGGTGGCGTGGCCACCGGCCTGTCGCTCGGCTTCGACACCGCGAAGGACGCGGGCGGCGCGGCATGGTCGAGGAAATATACGCTTTATTACAGTCTCGGCACGGATCTGCAGACGATTCTGTCGTCTCTCGTCAATGGTGGCGGTTGCGACTGGCGCACAAGCGGTAGGACGCTCAGGCTCTGGAACGCCGACAGCACGGCGTTGAGTCGTGATCTGAGCAAGCAGGTCGTACTCCGGCTTGCCAGTGACATCGGCGAGGCGCCATTCGAGGAATCCATCGCGGATCTGGCCAGCACCATCCTTGTTGAGGGTGACAATAATCTGCTTTTCCGCATGGATAATCCGAGCGCGCCGACGCCTTGGGGCAAGTGGGAAAGCTACAGCAGCCAAGGTGGTGTATCCGACAAGGACACCGCTCGAGCCTTTATGCAGAGCACTTTGGATGATGCTGCGAGAGTGCGTGGTCAATACACGCGCGATCTGGTCATCAGCGACGTGGACAGTCTGCCGCTCGTCGACTATCATGCCGGCGATTGGATCACCGCTCCGACCATCACGCATGGGGAGAAGGTGCGCGTGCAGGAAATCGACCTGAGCATGCGCCAGGGCGAGGGCTTGAGCGCGTCCATCGCGTTGAACGACATCAAATACGATGCATCAGTCAGGCAAGCGAAGAAGCTCAAGGGCATTACCGGTGGTGCCGCGTTGGCCGGTAGCGAGGGTGGTGCGACCGCCTCGTCCGATCGTGACCATCGCGTGCCGAAGGCACCTCTCGGCCTTGTGGTGCAGACTGATGCCTATATCGGCAGCGACGGTTTCGCGCATGGTCTGGCCACGGCCTCGTGGAGTGCGGTCACGCAGGCCACGAATGACACGTCAATCGAAATCTCCACCTATACGGTCGAGTGGCGCAAGCACGTGGATGGCGCGCCCTGGCATTCCGCCGGCACGACCGATAAGACGCAGCTCGGTTTCGGCGGCTTGGATTGCGGCACGCAAATCGAGGTCAGGGTGCGAGCCGTGCCCACGTACAGTGACAAGCTTGGCGAATGGTCGGCCGTCGTGGTGGCAACTGTGGAGTCGGATACGACGCCATGCGCCGTACCATCCAAGCCGGTGCTTTCCTCTGAGCTTGGTGTGGTCACCGTCCACTGGGACGGCAAGACCGCTGCCGGCGCGCAGATGGAGCCTGACTTCGACCATATCGAGGTGGGCGAGGGCATCAATGCCGCTGGAATGCAGGTCATCAGCGCTACCCAGTCGGGGCAGGGCGATTACGTCATCACCGGTTTGACGGGCGGCTCACAGCATAGCTATGCCTTGCGTTCCGTCGATCATGCTGGTAATCGTTCCGACTGGTCGGCAGTCGCCTCGGTGACGGTCGCGTCGGCGGTCACGCCGGAAGAGGTCAAACAGATCCAAAAAGACCTGGCTGACAACAAGACGGCGTTGAAGGATAATACGGCCAAGCTCGATCAGGCGCAGAAGGACATCCAGTCCAACAAGTCGAATCTCGACGCGGCGTCCAAGTCGCTCGCTCAGGCGCAGACCGACCTGTCTCAGGCTCGGAAGGATATTGCGCAGACCAAGAGCGACCTGACCACGGCGAACGGTGAGATTTCGAAGGCGAAGGAGTCGGCGGCGCAGGCGTATGCCGAAGCACATTCGAAGAACCATACTTTCCGTGGGCCTGACGAGCCGAAGGACAATCTGATTGTCGGTGACTTGTGGCTCAAGACGCAGACGTATTGGACGCGCTGGCAGGGGGAGAAGAACGCCTCACCGAGCCTCTTGGCTGACTTCTACACGTACTGGCAGGGCGCGCCTAACGCCTCGCCCAGCGTGCTTGTGCCATTGTCTGATCGCGTGATTGACACGCTTGTCTGGGATGGCTCTGCATGGAACCATCTCGGCTATGCCGACGTGGAGCGCAATGCCGACGAAATCGCTCAGGCGAAGTCCGACATCGCGGATAACGCCGCGAAGACCACCGACGCGAAGAAGGCTGCTGAGAATGCCGCTGCTGCCGCCAAGACGGCTCAGGGCACGGCTGACACGGCGAATGGTGCGGCCAGGACCGCACAGGACACCGCCAATGCGGCTCAGACTGCTGCGAAGAGCGCTACCGCCACCGCCGGTCAGGCCAAGGACGCGGCCAATGCCGCCCAGACCGCCGCCGAGAGCGCGAAGAAGACCGCTGGCAATGCGGAGACGCTGGCCAACACCGCCAACGCTTCGGCCAATGCGGCCAAGTCCGACGCGGCCTCAGCCAAATCGGACGCTTCCACCGCTAAGACCGACGCGGCCAATGCCAAGACCACCGCTGCCAATGCGTCGAGCGTGGCGACTCAGGCCAAGGCCACCGCCGATAGTGCGGCCCAGTCCGCAACCGATGCGGCCAATGCGGCGCAGAAGGCCAATACCGCTGCCGCAGCCGCCGCTGGCGTGGCTAACGGCAAGGCCGACGTGCTTATCCAGGGCACGGCACCGGCCACGTCGATGCGCAAGGCTTCGACCTTGTGGATTGACACCACGAATGGTGCGAACACGCCGAAAAGGTGGAATGGTAGTGCTTGGGTGGCTGTGACCGACAAGGCCGCGACCGACTCCGCGAACGCCGCCGTCAAGGCCAATACGGCTGCGAAGACCGCGCAGGATACGGCAGACAAGGCCAATATTGCTGCCGCTAATGCCGCGTCTCAGGCGAATCAGGCTCAGGCCGCCGCGAAAAAGGCGCAGACCACCGCGGATGGCAAGAATCTGATCTACCGTGGCCCCGACGAGCCGAATCATGATGGCTTGAAGCCGGGGGACATGTGGTGGAGGACGCAGAAGTATTGGACTCGCTGGAAGGGCGAGAAGAATAATTCGCCGTCCATGCTTGCCGACTTCTACACCTACTGGACTGGTGCGCCAAACGCCAGCCCTTCCGTGCTCGTGCCCTTGTCCGATCGTGTGGTGGAAGTCCTTACGTGGGATGGTACGCGCTTCGAGCCTTTTGACCTCGTGGCGAACAACATCCTCGCGTCTGGAACCGTGGCCGCGAAGCATCTCGCCGCCGACTCAGTGACCGCCGAGAAGGTCAAAGCCAATGCCATCACGGTGGACAAGCTGGCTGCCAATTCGGTCACGACTGAAAAGCTGGTGACTGATGCGGTGACCGCCGCGAAACTCGCCGCCAACTCGGTGCAGGCGCGAAACATCGTCGCATTGGCCATCACGTCCGACAAGATTGCAGCCAATTCCGTGACCACGGCCAAACTCCGCGTCACTGAGGATATGACCGTGGCGCTGCTCAACGTCCACAAGATTCAAGCGGGCGACATTGCCGCCAATGCCGTGACCACTGCCGCTTTGGCTGCTGGCGCGGTAAACGCCGACAATCTGGCCGCTAATTCGGTCAATGCGTCCAAGATTGTGACTGGTGCCATCACAGCCGACAAGCTGGCGGCAAACAGTGTGACGGCCGTCAAGATCGCGGCTGGCACTATCACGTCCGACAAGGTGGCGGCAGGCCAGTTCCGAGGCTACGTGTTCACCGGCGCCGTCTTCCAGAGCTCCGAGGCCAAGAACACCGGCATGAAGCTCAATAGCACGGCCTTGCAGATGTGGGACAGCAATCACAACCGCACCGTCTACCTGGACGGCGAGGGGAAGAGCAATGTGCTGACCGGCACGTTCCAGACCCGCACGAGCGGGCACAGGGTGCGTATCAGTCCGGATTATCAGACCTACATCATCGGCGGATCTGAGACTTTCACCGGTGATGGCATCGAATTTCCGGCTTACAACGGGTCCACCGCCTACTTTTCGCATCCGGCCATTGCTTCTGTCATCCAGTCGAATCAGGTCGGCGCGATGGGCGAACTGGACTTGTGGAGCGGACACGTGAGCAAGAACGATCCCGCCGCGTTCATGTCTCTCAGATCGAAGCCGCGCAAGAAAGGCGGTACCGGCAGCGGCGGCGTCACATCCAGAGTGCATGCCGTGGCGAACACGGATTACGACGAGCCGGACGAGAGCAAGAAAAGCAGCGCTTACCTCACTCTGTCCGGCGATAGCGCGAACGGTTCGAAGTGCTGGCTCGGAGCGCAAGACGCGAACGGCGAGGTCGGAGTCGGCGCGAACATCGGCACCGGATACCTGTATCTCGGCGGCTATCTCGGCGGCATCACAAACCGTTTTACGTTCCAGGCCCAGGCTGCGTGGAAGGCGTGGTATCCGAATCCCGGCCAGAGCATCGCGAACGGCGCATCAATGCAAGTCAACTGCACGTTCAGCCCGACGAAATACGGCCACTATTACGTCGTCGCGAACGCGGATTCGCAATGGGCGGGCATCATCGCGCACCCATGCAACACGGGCGGGCAGAGCGGCTTCCAACTGAAGCTTTACAACGCCGACCAGCCTTGCCCGGTGGATGTTTACGCGGAATTCCTGGCTTATTTGGTCAAATGATTGGAGGGAATGTTGTCAGCGACTTTCGAAATGGATGATAACAGTGGGCTTTGCATTATCCGCTGTAATCCGCCCATAAACGGGTCGGACAGCTTCGTCTTCGCACCTGACGTGATTGCTTCGTGGAAGGCTTTGCTTGGGCTTGCTTCGACTCGTGAGGCGATAGCGGCGATCATGCAGGGCAAGGAGGATACAAGCCGATACGACCATGCCACCGGCAGGGGCGTGTGGACTGGAGCGTTCGAAGCGTTGGAATCCGCTTTGACGGATTCCGCGACCGGCGTGAGCATGATGTCCGACGATGGGGAAGTGTTGAATGACCCGCTGACCGCCGCACGCAACAGGACGCGTGAGGGCATGAATCTTCCGGTCATGTCGAATGAGACCGACGCGCGGATGTGCGCCGCATTGACTGCTGACGGTTCCGGTGTGGAAGCGTCCAGCGGCATCGATGTGGCCTGCACGCGGGATATCGACGGATTGGACGCCTTCCTTGATGACGAGTCCAGCCAAAACATGTTGGACGAATGCGAGGAACGCTTCTACGAATCGCTCATGCCAAGACAAAACCAACAGAATTAAGGAGATTGATTATGGCCGATGAGACCACTGAAACCACTACCGCTGATACCACTACTGCCGTGACGCCCTCTGAGCCGTCCGGTGTGCTTGATTTGCGTCCGCCGAAGGAGTCGGTGCGCGCGGAATTGTGCCGTCTCGGATTGGAGTTTTCCAGCGCTGACGGCACCGCCGAATCGTGGCGCGACTACCAGCGTGGCGTGCTGGCCACGTTCGACGATACGGGCACGTCCGTGACGTTGACGGACGTGAAGACGAATCTCGGACGCACCCTCACACTCGACGAGCTTAAGGCCGTGACTCGTATCGACACGATGACCGCCGCCGACTAACCCCGCTTTTCACCATTTTTTTCAACCCCTGCAATCCACACGGATTGTGGGGGTTTCGCATTAAAAGGAGACTTATTTTGACTCAGATTCCAGCCGACGCGAACGAGGTCATCGACTCTCTTTCCGTGCAAATCGGCACTCTCACGAAGCAGATCGCAATCCTGACCAGTCAGCTCAATGCGGCCATGAAATTGGTTCCGGCCGACGTGCTCGAAAGCGTGAAGGGGGATACGCATGCAGAGGATTAACTGGTTCCCCGACCCGCTCATCACCGGAAAACTCTCCGCGGAAATCAACAATGGCGCAGCAAAAGCTGTTGTGGTCGCCGACAATAAGAATTGGCTCAGAGTCACCAGCACCGCGACCGGCGATAATTTCGGACAATTCTCACTGTTGGACGGCCTCATCCCACCGGCTGGCACGTATCACGTGCACGCCAGGGTATACGCGCAGAAGGCCGCCGCCAATTTCATCGTCTACAGCAACGTCAACTCCTCGTGGAAGCAGTTGCTGAACAAGCCGGTCGCCGACGGGCAAACCCTCACGGTGGACTCCGAGATCACGATTCCGGAAGGATGCCAGCGTCTCCTCGTCAGGATGCAATTGGGGAGGGAGGTCGGCTTGATCGGCATGATGAGCGAAATCCTCATCGAATCGGCCGACACTTACGATAAAGCCGTGGGGGGGGGCTTCCGGGCTTCTTCTCGGGGGACACGATGCCAAAGGAGTGAGCTTCGTCGGGCGGGTGATGTCCGATGATGGTCACGAACCTATGCACGAGCCCATCCTCGACCATCACCCTGAAAGCCGACAAGTGGGTGAATATCACGACCCTTCCGAGCGTGAATGGGGCGACATATCAGATCAGCGTCGAGGTGAACGTCACAGGCGGCACTATCTCGATAATCGGAGCGGATGGCGACATCAACGCAAGACAACGTGTCAGCTACAAGATGATCATCAACAATTCCCATCCGATATCAATGAGTTATCACGTCAAGTCAGGCAGTCCGACCGTCACAGTGACGAACATGCTCATCTGCACGTGGGGCGAATACCAGGCGAACAAGGCATTGCTCGACGGCCTTTACTTTTTCGACGGGGATACGATGCCACGCGCCTAACCCTTTTGGGGGTGGTGGCATGAGTCTCATCGTTAATCACTGCGTCATGCCGAAATACGGCGTGAACGTCAAGACGACGAACACGACACCATCGGACATCACCTTCACGGGGTTGACGGCGGGCGTGAAATACCATGCGAGCGTCGTCTGTTACATGCTGTCCACGAGTGGCGACAATCCGCGCTTGCGTCTCACCACCAATGGCAGCGATAGTGGGCTGGTCCATTCGAATGGTCGCGTGGATTACGTCTTCACCGCCGCCAGCACCACTCACGGCATTCTCGTCGGGCTGAACAATTGCACGGTCAATCTGAGCAAGGGCTTGTGCGTGCCTCAAGACCAGTGGCAGCAGCTCGTCTCGTTGGGATTGCCGGGCAATTATTTCGATGGCGACACCATGCCAAAAGATTAAACGATTTCAAGGAGATGTGATGTGTTTCAAACGTTTTTAGCGGGTTTTGGTGGTGTGGGCGGCGCGTGCGCGCTCATCACGCTCGGCCTGAAAGTCTGGCCGGGCGCTTTGGACGCGCTGGCGACCGGCCTGTACTCGCACGTGCAGCCGGAACGGTTGCCCTATGACAGTCCACTTTCCCAGCATTTCGCAAAAACAAGGACACTGGGAGAGCGGACATCGAAAATCGACGACCGCATGGACGAGTTGTGTCGTGACACGATCAAAAACACGATCATCAGCCTGATCTACGGCGACAAGGACACCGACCACAGTGAGGCCGTCCGATACGAGCTGGCGAAGCTCGAAAAACTCGACGCGCAATGCTGGATCATCTCAGCCGCCGAAAAATACTTGGAGGAACGGCAATGACACGACTGCTCATCGCGAGCGGAGCCTACCTATTGCTCCTCGCACTCATCATCATTTTCAACCACGGCGCGCACAAGCGCTGACATCGATTTTCACAACCGCAAGGCCATCTCTTCGGAGGGGGCCTTTTCTATTGCCCCGCGAGGGGCGGGAAGGAGGCCGTCATGGACGAAGTGACCATGACGCCGGAAATGACACCGCAGGGCGACAGTCTGCCGCCCATTGACATCCCGGTCGTGTCCGAAACGGATGCGGCCAAGGCTGTCGAAGGATTGGAGGACTGACATGGCAAGCGTCAGCGCTCTCATCAATCGTATGCGTTACTGGTGCGCAGTCGCCAATCTCGGCTACAGCCAGTCCGACCGCTGGAACTTCAACCCATCGGGGGGTAATTGCGATTGTTCCAGCCTGGTAATCCACTGCCTGCGCGAGGCGGGCTTCGACACCGGTTCGGCCACCTACACCGGCAACTTGTCCGGTGAGCTGACCAAGCGCGGATGGACGCGACTCCCCGCGAATGGTAATCCGCAGCCGGGCGACATCCTGCTCAACGACGTGCACCACGTGGCCGTCTACCTTGGCGGCGGCAAGCTCGCGCAGGCGTCCATCTCCGAGCGTGGCACGGCCTACGGCAAGGCCGGGGACCAGACCGGCCGCGAAACCAACATCAGGGGCTACTACAGCTACCCGTGGAACTGCTACCTCCGCTACGGCGGCGGCAACACCTCTTCGGCATCCACCGGCGCCCTAGCCGTGGACGGCAACGTCGGCCCCGCCACGGTACGCCGCTGGCAGCAGGTGATGGGCACCGCGGTGGATGGCATCATCAGCGGCCAGCAGGTGCCTGACGGCAGGACCTACGCGCGTCCCGCAATCGATTCGAGCGTGGTCCGCTACGGCAATGGCGGCAGTGATCTGATCCGTGCGGTGCAGCGTCGCCTAGGCATCGGCGCTGACGGACTTCTCGGCCCCGGCACCATCAAAGCCATCCAGGCGCACTACGGCTTGGCGCAGGACGCATCATTCGGTCCTGGTACGGCTCGCGCACTCCAGACAGCACTCAATCAAAACCGATTCTAAGGAGAGATTCATCATGGCACAGCATGCCGCAGAAACCACGCTGGAAACCACCGTCAATAATCTGACTAACGAGCGTGAGGACGGTCAGGACAACCAGCAGCCGGACGCGTACAGGCCGGTGTTCAACGATACGGTCAGGACCGGCATCTACGTGGCCTCTCTGGCCGCGTCCATCGTCGGTTTGGGTTTCATGATGTTCGGTGATGCGCAGGTTGGCGGTTTCATTTCCACTGCCGCCGGTGTCGTCGCGTCCGGTTTCGGCGTGGCCTACAATCCGCTGCGCAACGCCTGACCGTAATTGATTTTCTGGTGTGAGACTCAACATCGCGCCGGAAATAAACCTCGGGTGTGGAAAAATTTGCGGCACTGTAGTGTCCGTGGAATTTTTTACACCCGTTTTTTAACATTTGCCCCTTCTCCATCATGGAGGAGGGGCTTTATTTTTAGGACTTTCAAAATGGGCATCAGACAGCAGACGATTGACGATTACGGCGCGTTCGTGGACAAATTCAAGCCGAAGAAAACCACGGACGACTGCTATACCCCCCCGCAGTGTATGAGACGATAAAGGACTGGGCATGCCACGAATATGGCATCGACCCGAGCAAAGTGGTGCGCCCCTTCTATCCGGGCGGCGACTACGAACGGTTCGACTATTCCGATGGCAAGGTGGTGGTGGACAACCCACCTTTCTCGATTCTGTCAAAGATATGCAAGTTCTACCGTGACAACAATATTCCGTTCTTCCTGTTCGCGCCGTATCTCACGATCTTCTCCAGCACGTCGCGCAATGGGGCGCACATGATCGTCACGGATTCGACCATCGAATACGCGAACGGCGCGCAGGTCAACACGTCGTTCGTGACGAGTTTCGGTGATGACCTGATCCGCACCGCGCCGGACTTGGCCAACGCGATAGACGAGACCGTTAAGCGCGTCAGGAAAGAGCAACGCAGGCATCCGCCGAAATACGCGTATCCGCGTGAACTGCTTACCGTGAGCAGGCTCGGGAAGATTGGCAAGCAGGTCGAGTTCCGCGTCAAGGCTTCAGACGTTGCGTTCACGAGGGCTCTCGACTCGCAGAAGGCCGTGAAGAAGGCCATCTACGGCGGCGGCTATCTCCTGAGCGAAGCTAAGGCCGCGGAACTGAAGGCCGCGGAACTGAAGGCCGCGGAACTGAAGGCCGCGGAGCTGAAGGCCGCGGAGGACGTGACCATATGGCCGCTCAGCGAAAACGAGAAGCGGATCATCGGAAAACTCGGTTAAACATTGCCCCTCTCTCAGCATTGCTGGGGGAGGGGCTTTTTCTTGTTATTCGGCGTGTTTGCGTGGCCTGCCTCCGCCGACGCCGCGTCCTGGGCGCTGCGCGTTCCATTGGTCGATGGTGTCGGGGAGCCAGCCGCGCGTGCGGCCGATGGTTACGTCCGGCTCGGGCAGGTCGTAGGAGGCGGCGTTGGCGACGCCGAGGCGTTCGGAGACCTGTTTGATGCCGAGGTATTCAGTCGTCATTGTCCCTCCTGTCCCTGATGAGCGTGGCGATGCTCCAGATTCCCGCCGCGAGGCCGAACAGTCCGGCCTGCCATGCTTTCCCGGCGCAGCCGAGCGAGAGCGATGTCAGGCCGCATACGATGCCGCATACGGCGAACAGTGTGCTTGTCTTCATGATGGGTCATGAAATAGGATGGAACCGGAGGGTTCCGGGCAGTAGGAGTGCTCGGAACCCTCTTGTCATCTGCCGTGCCTAGGCGGCTTTCTGAGCGAGATGACCAGCGCCGCCAGTGCGATGATGTTGCTTGTCACCGAGCTGATGGCGTTTACGATGTCCGTCCATTTCATGTTCACCTCCTTTCCTTTGTTGACATAAACTATTGTATCAAATATATATAAGTAATGCAAGCCAAACACAAAAAACAGAGAAAAAATCAACGGATTGATAGACTTGATGCCACGCAAACGAAGGGGCGAGCATGGCCTACACAATCCGCCAATACCAGACGAAAGCCGGAAAAAGATACGAAGTCAGATACCGCAAGCCGGACGGCAGCACGACCGGCAAACGTGGCTTCCGCCGCAAGATGGACGCGGATGCGTGGGGCGCAGCCAATGTGACCACCGCGAAAAGCGTCGGAGCCTACATCGACCCACAGGCCGGAAGAAGACTCGTGGAGGACTTCTGGGAGCCGTGGCTGGCCGCCAAGAAGACCAAGGCGAAGCCAAGCTACATCAAGTCGCTGGAAGATGCTTGGCGAGTGCATGTGGAGCCGCAGTGGGGTATGAGGGAGATGCAGTCAATCACGCGCGACGAAGTGCAGCGGTGGGTCACCGATCTGGCAGGACGACGCAGTGCGTCGGTGACGATTCGCGCCGAGAATCTGCTTCGCAGCCTCATGGAGAGGGCAAAGGCCGATCGGTGCATCCACGACAATCCGTGCGATGGAATCGAGCTGCCGCGCAAGCAGGTGCGGAAGCATGTCTATCTCTCGGCTGACGAATTGTCTCGTGTGGCGATGCAGTGCGGGTGGCGTGAGCCGATCGTGCTGACCTTGGGCTTGTGCGGAATGAGGTGGGGTGAGCTTGTGGCGCTCCGTGTCGAGGATGTTGACCTGCAACGGTGCAGGCTGCATATATATAGGAGCATCACGCGGCTTTCCAGCCGACTGGTGGAGACGGACCCGAAGACCCATGATGGGCGTTCGGTGATGTTCCCCCTGGTGTTGCGTCCACTGCTCGCCAGGCAATGCGAGGGGCGCAGGCCGTCCGATTTCCTTTTCACCGCTCCCGGCGAACCTTTGGACGAGCCGATGGGAAACGGCTGGAATCCGACGCGAAGCGATGGATGGTTCGCGGTGGCTCTTCGTCGCGCGGGCGTGGACCGTGGCCACATGACGATTCATGATCTGCGGCATACGGCCGCTAGTCTCATGGTGCAGTCCGGCGCTAACGTCAAGACCGTGCAAAGGCAGCTGGGGCACAAGAGCGCCGCCATGACATTGGACGTTTACGCCGATCTCTTCGATGATGATCTGGACGAGTTGTCGGAGAGGATGGGTGGTTTGCTTTTTTCGCAGAATGTGGGCAAAATGTGGGCAAACGTGACGCAAGGTGTCGATGGAACCGTTGAAACGGTTTGTGTCTGAGGCTTTTCGCCGGTGGGTTCGAGTCCCGCTGGAGGCACTTTTGGAAACCGCCAGAGATGGCGGTTTTCCTTTATTCTCCAACGGTTTTCAGACTTTCCAAATTCACTCCAATTCACTCCAAATCACGTCATTTCTCTATAAAACGTGGGCAAAATGTGGGCACGGAATCAAAGGTACATGTGCTGTCGCACGTATGCTTCGACCTCAGCGTTTTCCTCTGGAGTGCCGATGGTCAGAAGCCAGACGGCATTGTTCTTGCGCTGCACGTTGCCCTTGCGAAGGCATTTGATGAGTCCTGCGGCTTCGAGCTTCTTGGCGATTTTGCCGATGCGGTTGTAGGCCAGCTGCTCGCGCTTCGGATTGCGCGGCTCATTGCCGATCGCCACGAGCTCATCCATTGACTGTGGGAGCGTCATGCCCCAATCGATAGCGATTTTGAGCCAGCCGGAAGCGTAGGTGCGCGGCATCATGTGCTTCTCCTTTGCTGCCTTGTCCAGCGGCCAGTCAGCGGTGAGCCATGCCATGCGGCTGAGCAGGGCGTATTGCGCGAAGTCGAAACTGCGTGCGCCCTTGTGGGTGACGGTGAGTTTTCCTTGGCTTGCGAGTTCTTCGACTGCCAGCATGTTGCGGTATCCCATTTCACGGTCCATTTCCGACCTCCAAGCTATGCCTTACAATGGTTTTGGAAGTCTTTGAGTGAGGCTTCATGTTTTACCTCCGCGGTGCCGTTAACACTGCGGAGGTTTTTTGTTCTGAAACACATTATACGCTAACTTGCAAACATGTGTGTATGGCGTGTTGTAAACAAGGGCGCATATTAACCTTGCAAGCGGAAAATACTAACTTGCAAACATGAAATATACATATATACATATGTAACAATTTTCATTCTTTCATACAGCGCCAATGCGCCGAAATGAAAGAATATAAAGACTTATAAGGCAATATAAAAGCCCCACAATCGTGGGGCTTTGCTGTTCTCAGAGGCTGTTCACTGCGTTGTAGAATTCCTGCGCGTCCTCGGCCTTCTTGAATTCCAAAGGTAGTGAGCGCAGCGCGCTGTACTTCCATGTGACGGTGCGCTTCTTGATCGTCACCCCTTGCAGGTCGCTCACCTTGTAGGCTTCGGTCTTCTTGTACCGGTGCAGATACGTGGTGCCCATATCCACTTCCAAGCGATTCGCATAAAGCCGGATAGCTAAGAACAGTGGGTGGGCGAGCCTATCGCACTCATAGATAGCGCCCGGCGCGGGCTGTGGTCGTTTCGCCATGATTACTCCCTTCTCTTTTTTGCCTTGATTCTATCTCGCTCAGATGATGCTGACACGCTCGGCCATGACTTGCCGGAAGTCTCCGAGGACTTGTGTCGTTATGTCGAGTTCATCATGTTGGCACGGAATCATCTGTACATTCTTTTCAAGAGCGCCTAGCCGATTTTTGCATCGAGAAACGCATGATCGCCATCGACATAAGCCCGCTCGATCAACTCATGCGTATCGGCGTAAAGCAGATCGTTGGACGGATACTCCTTCGCCATCTGACTTTGGATGTCCTGATCGGAAAGCGACGGGTCAAGAATCTTCGCCATGATGGGGAATACGCTGTCGATCTCATCATGTGGCCCATCGACGTAGACGCGGATCATATCGTTCTCCCCGTATCCGAGCACTGCCCCGTAGACCAGCACGTCCACTGACGATTGGCCCAGTCTCCCGTGGAGAGCGTCCGCGTCGGAGAAAGCGCCGGTGCGATACTCCGTCCGATAATAGGGGCCGGTCGAATCGCTCGGCGTGAATTTCTCGACGTCGGTTATCTGCGTCGAGGAGTTCGCGTTGAACTCGTCCACAAAGCTCTGCGCCGTCTTCTCGTCTTCCTGTTGTTGTGGCTTCGACTGCTGCGTGCTGACGCCCGGCGTCTTGGCCGTCGTGGAATCCGGCTCCTGCTGGCTTCCGCAGCTACAGGCCGTCGCCAGGAGAAGCGTCGCAGCTGTGATGGCAATGATTTTTTTACGCATTGAAAACCTTTTCTTTGGTATCGCTAAAGGTGATTCGTCCGTTAGGTGAGACGTTGAGCGTGGCTTGGTAGTCCGCAAGCACCTGCATGGTCACGTTCAGCTCGTCTGCTATCGACCATAGGTCATCGTCGTACATGTGTTCGAGCAATGCAAGCTCAGCAGGATCGACGAGCGTGAGGGCGGTCTGCGTTCGCGCCCGTCGCTCCTGCTTCGAACGATCGTTCGAACAACCGGTGTCGCCATGCTTCCAGTGCAGCAGCTCATGCGTGAGCACGCATCTTTTCGCGGTATACGTGAGTCGCCGGTCGATGAGGATTACGTCTGTGGAGGCGTCGTAGCAGCCCCATAATCCGTCCGGCAGGATGGCGCTGGACACGGTGACAGGCAGTCCGACAATGGCGCGGCGCATGGCACCGTAGGTCATGCGCCGGTCGATCGGCAGGTCAGGCAGGCTCGTCGTAATCCGGCCCAGCCTCTCCATTGATTGCCTCCTGCTTGCCATGAGCGTTATAGGCGGCAAGACCATAGCCGCCAGACCGCACCTTCGCTTCCGCTTCCTCAATCGCATGACGCCTCGAATTCGTCACGATGTCTTCTGCCGATATGCCGCTGGCATTGCTGATTCGTTCCAGGTCGCCGATTGTCAGAGGGCGGCTGAGATTCGCGTGTTTGTACCAGTAATCGCGGCTGAAGCCGCAGGCTTTCGCGAAATCGGCGACGGTCATGCCGCTGGCTTTCTGGATCCTTATGCACTCGTTCATTATCTGTGTGGCGAGTGGGGTCATTTCATTTGCTTTTCGTCCCATATCCATCATTATAGCCAAATAAATACCCAATTGTGCCCAATTTGTGAAGATGTGTATAAATGAATACATAGATGTAGTTAATTAAATACACTGTGAAGTATCGAAAGGAACGCAGACATGATGAGTGTAAAAAAGACCAAGACCCCCGACCACTACCCGTGCGGCCACATGCGCGGCCCCGGCTGGCACGACTGGCGCGCCTGCCTCACCAAGCAGGGAATCGAGGAGGATGAATGGCCGGTCTGACGGAAACAGCCAGCAGAAACCTCAAAGCCGAACTCGCCAGACGCGACAAGACACGTGCCGACCTTGCAAACGCTTGGGGATGCACCCTCAAGACCGTCAACCAAAGGCTCAATGGAAGCATCTCGATGACCATCAAGGAAATCGAAGAAGCCGCACCGGTCTTTGACATGGACTCCATGCAGCTGCTCATGCTCCTCATCCAGCCGATTGACAGCATCAAACAATTCAAAGCCTAAGGAAACCGAACATGAGCCAGTTGCTTAACCCGCCGAAACCACCGGAATCGAGGAAAACCATGAAACCAAGAATCGAACTCATCGGCACCACCGGCTACGCCATCCGCATCCAGGAAGACAAGAGCGGCCAACTCATCGAACTCCACGCGGACGGCGAGGAAGTCCTTGCGGACATCCCTGAAAGCACCCTCGACAACTTCGCCTACACGCTCAACGACGACCTAGGGAACATGCGATGAGCCAATCATTCGAACTGCGAATCATCGAGGACGGCACGCACAGCAGTGACCACAGCTGCCTCATCGGACTCAGATTCGACATGGCAGGCGGATACCAGGAACACATGCTCAACAAAACCGACCTCATGAACCTCCGCCGCGAAATCGGACGAACACTCAAAGAACTCAACCAGAAGAAGGACAAGAAATGAACATCTTCCAACAGCGAGAAAAAATCATCGAAGACCTCATCACGGCATGCAAGGACCACGACGAAGAGAAAACCAACCACCTGCTCAACCAACTCACGGAACTCGACAAGACAGCCGAACAGAAGCCACTGCCTGAAGAGCCGAAGGAGCAGGGCTTCTATGTCACCGCGAATGATGGTCGGCTCCTGCTTAAGGACATCGATGATAACTGGTCGGCGCGCACATATGATAACTCGGCTGATCCCATCTGGAATGGCAATAGACAGTATGTGAAGTGGCCGACTGTATGCGAAACGCTCCCGCCTGAAGCCTTCCCGTTCGAGCGAGTGAACACAGGAGCTGATGACGATGACTGACACGATCACCATTCACGAACATCAAGGCTTCTCGACCAGCAGCATCCAGCCGACCAGCATCCTCGCCAGCACATTCGAAATCAACAAGAAAGTGGACAAGACGATCATCCGGCTGAGCCGGCACTTCGATGGGAGTTTCGTTCTGACGTTGAACGGCTCGCATGCGGAACTCACCGCCGAGGAACTTGACAGAATCGGCGAACTATTCCGCACGCAGGCCCGGAACGTGATCAACAGTCGGGAAGATTGAGCGACTGCTTCAACATCACGGCAACGTAGGTCGTCTCACCTTGTGGGAGGAGTTGGAAGCCGACCGGCTCCCAACCATCCATCTGCTCGGCCAGTTCAGGCGTCGAGCCAAGGAAATCAAGGGTAAGACTCCTCACGGCGCCGACCTCGGCAGGAAAAAGCTGTGAACTGGCGACGTGGAACGTGACCATCCGATACTCCGTTTTCATCCAAAATCACCTCCCTCCAAGAAGACAAGAAGACATCATGGACAACAATATCGAACCACGGCGGAAGCCGAACTACCCGCTCCACCGCATCAAATTCGCCATCGCGGTGGTCGCCCTCATCGTCACATCCACACTCATGCTCACCTGGCATGGAGGCAGCATGAACGCCGCGCTCATGGTGGAAGGCGTGTACGTCGCCACCGCGTTGTGGCTGATCGTCAGATTCGCGCCACGCGACTAAAAGACTTCCCACTGGCCGGCAGTCCAAACAAACAACCCAATCGGATTGTTCCGCGGGACACCCACGTTCACTCATTCGTCGGCCAGTGGGGACACATAACTGAATATCGATTATTATCCACGCGCCGACCATCTCTCTGCCGTACATACACTGTCGGCGCATTCGGCTGGGCGACGGTTCGCCCGTCCACGGATTCCAATCCTCTTCTCTCTAACTATCAAGAAGCAGGCATTCCGGTGCTTGCAAACCCTTTCAAGTCCGCCTGACGGCCAGTCGCCGTCGGCCACGCCACCGGCCGTGAACACGTTCAGGTCGCGTTCCAACAGTCAAAGGGGCGTTCGGAATCCAAGGGCGGCACTGGTTCGACACCAGCGCCAGCCACTCAGCCCCATCCACTCGTCATGGTGGGGCACAACGTCAACAAGCAAAGGAACCACATCATGAACGAAAACAAACCAAAGGTGGCAACATGGGTGCTCTGCGTCGACATCGACCCCGACAACAACCCGGAATACGACCCAATGTTCGTCGCCGCACTTGACATGCCGCTGGACGGCGGCCTGATCGGCGTCACCCTGCCTGGCAACAGACTCGGCAAAGCAACCGCGCTTGCCGCCAGAACCGCATGCCAGGCCATCGACAAGGCGCTCAAACGTCACCTCGAACGCGGAGGTGACAGCGACACCACGGAAATGCTCGACGGCCTCCACATCGACCCGATGGGCGACATTCGGGACGGCCGGCCATGACCGATCTGCTCACGCCAAACGAACTGGCCGTCATGCTCGGCATGAGCGTGCGCACCCTTGCCAACTGGCGGAGCACCGGCAAAGGCCCGCCGTACTTGAAAATCGGCGTGGAACCGCCCGAAGGCCATCAGGACAGGCGCAAGGTCAGATACCAGCGCGCCGTGGCCGAGCGGTGGGCTTCGGCGCACGAGTACCGGAGGACGGTGGCGAGATGAGAAACGGCATGTTCGTTCCGGCGACACAGTGCAAAAGCCATCCAAACGTCAAAAGCGACGGGAAAGCACGCTTCGACACCGGCAAGCCGACCCTCACGCAGCAGGGAATGGACGTGGACGCTTTCATCCGCGAAAACAGGCGATTGATCGAAAGACTCAGGAAAGGAACACGTTGAAACACGAATACACAGCCGACGAGCTCGCCGAGCTGAAAAGCATTTACGACGAGTCCGGCGAAGCGGGATTGAGCCGTGACGAAATGCGGGCCCTGCGCAAGGCCGGACTTGTCAAGCAAGACCTACCGCCAGAGCCGGAGAAGCCGCATGAGGATACTCTGGCCGACTATCAGGCCGTCAGCAAGCCCACGGCGGAACCGTCGAAACGAGACCTCATCCTCGCGCACTGCAGAAACCGCATCGACCAAGGCCAACCATTCGACGGCAAGGAAACCGCCGAAGCGCTCGACATAAGCCAGAAAACAGCCGGCAACATCATCGGCCAACTCCGCAAGGAAGGACTGCTACCGGCCTTCGACCAGCATTCCCCCCGCAAAACACGGAAAAACGCCACAACCGGAAAGAAGGAAGAAACCATGACCACCGCATCGAAAATCGCAGCGGCCAACATCACCAAATCGAAAATCACGGCGGCCGACGTTACCGAATCGAAAATCACGGCAAACGACTTCACCACCGGAACTATCGACGTCAAGCCACAAGCCACAGCCGATCCGCGCATCATCATCGCAAACGCCTTGGTCGGCATCTTCGACGCGGTGAGCGCCTTGCAGCGCACCGCGTTCCAAGCCAACGACAAGGTGGTTTACGGTTTCGCCACGAAACTGCTCACCGGCGAATTGATGGACATCAAAGCCAACTACAGCAAGGATGTGGCGAAGTGAAGCTCCATTTCGATAGCGAGAGCGGCGTTTTCACCATCGAGCCAGAGTCCAAGGCAGAAATCACCAAGCTCAGGACGTCCGCGTTGGGCATCGCCAATCTGCTGGTCGATTATTTCGACGCCGACATCATCAAAGCAGACATAAACAAGCCAAGCAATCAGCAGGGAGCCTGAAATGAAGCGTATTCCACTCAAGGATACGGAACGCTATCAGATCGAGCGTTTCAAGCAGTGCAAGCAGGCCGAACGTCATCTTGCCTGGCTGAAGAGCCGTAAGGCCGGTGTGGGCGGTTCCGACATGAGCACGATTCTCGGCCTGAATTCCTTCAAGACACCGTATGAGTTGTGGCTTGAGAAGACCGGTCGAGTGGAACCGGAGGACATTTCCGACAAGTGGGCGATCGTCAAGGGCAATGCCCTGGAAAACGAGCTTCGTAAGCGTTTCCGCGCGCAGCATCCGGAAATGATCGTCACAGACGGCACCGACAAGCAGTTCATCAGCCGCGAGAAGACATACCTGCGCGCTTCCCTTGACGGCATCCTGCAAAAGGAAGACGGAAGCTTCGGAATCCTCGAAATCAAGACGGCGGGTAATCGCCGAGCGGGGGACTGGCATGACGAGGACGGCAACCTCCGTATTCCGCCTTACTATCTCGCTCAGGTCGAATTCTACGCGCTCGTCACTGGATGGACGTGGGGCTACGTGTGCGCGGCAATCGGAGACGACGAGCCGGTCGAAATACCCTTCGAAGCCGATGTAGAGGATATGGCCGCGATAGACAAGGCCGCAGCCGACTTCTGGCATTTCGTCACTTCCGGCACTCCACCACAGCTTACCGGCGGTGACGTGCAGAAGGCGTTCCCCGAACCCACGCCGGACATCGTGGACGAAAGCGACGATGACGACCTGTACGACCTGCTCGCAAGATACGAGAGCGCCACCGGAATGCTGAATAACATGAAGGCCACGCAAAAGGAATTGCAGGAGCAGATCATTCTGCGCATCGGCTCGCACACCGGCATCAAGTGCGGGAATTTGCAAGCCACCTACAAGCCGACGACCCGCAAGGAATACACCGTCAAAGCCACCACATACCGCAAATTCGCATTCAAAACCATCGAAGAAAAGGAGCAATAAATTATGGGAGCAATCGCACAGCAGGCGCAAGGCCGTCAGATGGTCGAAATGACGCCGAAGAAAAACCTCCAGATGCTGATGAAGAAAAGCTGGCCGCGCATCGCCAGCGTCGTCGGCAACAACATCAGCCCCGACCGCCTCTACCAGATGTGCGTCAGCGCCATCAACAAGACGCCGAAACTCGCCGAATGCTCGCCGCAAAGCGTGCTCTCCTGCTTCATGACCTGCTCCGCGCTCGGCCTCGAACCATCCAACGTGGACGGATTGGGACGCGCCTACGTGCTTCCCTTCTACAACAAAAAATCCGGCGGCATGGAATCCACGTTCATCATGGGCTATCGCGGCATGATCGATTTGGCGCGACGCAGCGGCCAGCTCGTGGACATCAGCGCTCGAGCCGTACACCAGGGAGACGAATTCTCCTACAGCTATGGTCTCAACGAGGATCTGCACCACGTGCCATGCGCCAACCCCGGCGAACTGACCCACGTGTACATGGTCGCGCATTTCAAGGACGGCGGCCACTACTTCCTCGTCCTGAACCGTCAGGAGATCGAGCAGGCGAGGGCGCGCAGCAAGAGCGGTAATTTCGGCCCGTGGAAGACAGATTACGAGGCCATGGCCAAGAAGACCGCCATCCGCCGCGCGGCGCCTTATCTGCCGTTGACGGTGCAGGCGCAGACCGCCGCCGCCAGCGATGACACCACGCCCGATTACGGCGACGTGTTCCAGCCGGTGCTTGATGATGATGGCGATGATGGAGCTGATGACGTGACCGCCGAGGTCATGGAGCCGGACGTTGAAGCCGGGCAGCAGACTGAAGTGAAGGAGGCCGAGTGATGGCCGGAGAGACTGTTATCACGATCGTCGGCAATCTGACCGCCGACCCGGAATTGCGCACGACACGCAATGGCGGCGCGGTGGCGAATTTCAGCATCGCGGCCACGCCACGCGTATACAACAGCCAGGCCAACCAGTGGGAGGACGGTCAGGCGCTGTTCCTCCGCTGTTCGGCCTGGCGTGACCTCGCCTCGCATTGCGTCCAGACGCTCCGCAAGGGCATGCGCGTCATCGCGCAGGGCCGTTTGCAGCAGCGCTCCTATCAGGCGCAGGACGGTTCCAACCGTACCGTCATCGAAATGACCGTGGACGAGATAGGACCGTCGCTCCGTTATGCGACGGCGCAGGTGCAGAAGATGCAGTCAGGTGGATACCAGGGCAACGCCAATGGTGGCGGCTATCAGCAGCCGCAGCAGGCACAGCAGCAGGCGCAGGCTCCGGCAGATGACCCGTGGGGCGCTCCGGCTGGAGAGCCTGATTTCTGATGCGTGAGTGGATTGAGCCGCCGGACGTGCTGCCCACATGTCCGATTCATGGGTGCGCGATGTATCCGGCGCGCCCCATCCCATGCCCACTATGCGAAGAAGAAGCCGAGGAAGAGGAGGAATGATGCAGGAATTCAATGTGGACATTCCACGGGACGAATGGTGGACGCAGAATCGGCGCGGCCACTGGTGGGTGAAATTCGCGCACACGAGCGCAGTCAAACAGCGTGCCGTGGCATTCGCCAGATTCTGGCTCCAAAACGGCCACCACCGTCCACAACACTTCCCGGTGCACGTCACTGCCGTCATTCACCCATTGACGCACGGGCGCTTCGACCCGGAGAACGCGGCGCCCATGGTCAAGGCCATCCTTGACGCGCTCACCGATACCGGATTCTGGCCCGACGATGACTCAAAGCATCTCATCGGCCCCGACTACCGCGGCGGAGAGCCAAGCAGCCGAAAAGGCTGGTACCGAATCACAATCCGAATCGAAGAAGAGGAGCACTGACATGGCCACGAACGTGAGTCAGCAAGACGAGACACTGCACAAGGTTATCGAATGGTGTGATCAGCGCGAGGTTGAGGGATTACGGCTTGCCAATGCTTTGCTGCAGAAGCATGACTTGGCTGCTTATGCAGTGGTCAAAGCTCAAATAGACGCATATCACAAGACCGCCGAACACTGCCGTTCCATGCTCGGCTACAGCGGCTCCATGCCGTCCTGTCTCAACTATGAAGACATCGATGACAGCAGCCCGGACCTTCAGCCACAGGTTGGCGACTACGGTGTGGCCGTCCTTGAGAACGCTCACGGTCAGGAAGAAATACCGTTCCACGTCGAGCGGGAGGAGCATACCGGACTGCCGGTCGCACTCCTGAACACACGACTGTATGCGAAACCGGAAGACGACATCGACGACGGACAGTACGTGAGCCTGTTCCAGCTCTATTTGGACGGCTTTATGTTGAGTCGGACGGGCCGAAAGCGGAACAAAGACGCGGAGGCATAGTCATGTGGTTCAAACGCAGACGCAACGAATTCGGGTGTCCAATGTGCGGCAGACTACCCAAAATCGTTAAGAGCCATACACAGGATGGGGATTACATCAAGTCGATATACCGGTTTCAATGCCCCCGAAAGCACCTCTCTACAAACTGGTACAGCGACACTATGGATGCAAGCATCCAGTGGAAACACGTAGTGGACGAGTACAAGGGGAAGGATACGAAATGAGCGCGTACCAACCTGTTCTTGACCCCGCCTGCGGCGGCCGAATGTTCTGGTTCGACAAGTCGGATGATCGCGTGCTTTTTGGTGATGTGCGGGATGAAAGCTGGGAATTGTGCGATGGGCGTAGGTTCGATGTCAGGCCGGACATGCTGATGGACTATCGTGACCTGCCATTCCCTGATGAGACGTTCCGCATGGTCGTGCTTGACCCGCCACACCTGCGCAATGCGGGCGATACGAGCTACATGGTGCAGAAGTATGGGTGTCTCGACCAAGAGACGTGGAAGACCGACATTAAGACCATGTTCGACGAGTGTTTCCGCGTCTTGAAGCCTTACGGGACATTGATTTTCAAGTGGAATGAAACGCAGATACCCGTATCGCAGATTCTCAAGCTCACAGCGCACAAGCCGCTCTTCGGCAACAAGCAGCCGAACCGCACGGGAACACACTGGATTGTCTTCATTAAGGAGGATACGAAATGAGCAGTCAATACAAGGTTTGCCCGCTGTTTTGGGCTGATCGCGGCAGCAACCGTCGCTTAGTCAATATGGAGGCGCTTGAAGAGCTGCTGAACGAGGGTTGGAAGATTCTGCGGGTGGATACCATGCCGCCAACGGAATTGAGTAATAACGCCGTCACCGCGACGAACGTCTACATCCTTGAGATGGAGGCTAATGATGATTAGTCAATACGACAAGGACATGTGTTGCCTGTATATCGCTGAGGGGATGAACTACATCTGGCAACAACGAGAGAACCAAGAGCTTTCCCGAATACTTGAATCATTGGCCGATAGGAAGCTCATGAAGCGTGTCCATGGCGGGTATGCGATCACACTCAAGGGCCTGTTGGCAGTCAAGGTGTGGAGACTTCACCTGTTCCTGTTCCATCACGATGAATACAAGTACTTCAGGAGGAAGAAATGAGCAGGGCTGAAACCACCGCCATGCTGTCCAAGCTGGTCGAGAAGAGGTTGAAGAATCAGACCGCTTTTTGGGCGAGTGAGGTCAATTTCGACCGGAACACGCCTGACGAGCGGCGAGTGGATTACGTTGGCTTCAAACCTTGGAACATCAACGGCGAACCGGTGCCCGCAAGCGTTGAAAAAGGCTGCTTCGAGTTCTACGAGGTCAAGTCATGCATGGCTGACTTCACGAGCGGCAACGGCCTGACCTTCTACGGTGATTCAAACTTCCTCGTCTGCACGAAGGAATTGTGCGACGAGATTGTGTGGCGGAAGATGGTGCCGCCGCGTGTGAACGCGATCCTGACACCGGATTCGACCGGCTCGAAACTGATTCTCAACTATGTGCAGTCCTACAACGACCTGTCATACAGGAGGCGTCCGGCAAGCGAAATCCTGTGGGCCATGGTCAAAGCAAACGGAAAGAGGACGAATTGAGCAAGACGATCAGATACGTGGAATGCGGCCACTGCGGCGAGACCGTCGGCACATATTACGTCACCTGCCCGTACTGCGGATACCGCCTGGTGTCCGCTCAGCAGGCGGTCATGGATGGCTTGGCATGGTGACGCTCGACCCGCCACCGGACTTGGTGGAGATCGCCGAAGCCTTGGATGCGATGGCGAAACCACACGTGGGAAGCGGCTGGGCGAACACCAACTACACCGGCCTGCCCTGCACCACGCCACGGCAGGAGGCCATCTGGATGGCATACAACGGAATCACAAGAGGGGAGGATTGATGGCAAGGCGTGGTTACGTGCAGCTCGTTAACGGCTTCTATCTGAACGGCAAGGTGCTCGAACTGATGGACGAGTGCCCTGCTGCAGTGGCGCGTTTCTGCATGATACTGAGCTTCTGCGGCGATAATCTCACGGATGGATACGTGAGCCGTCGAGACATGAGGTACGTACTCCGCGCCACCGATGAGGAGCTGCGGCTCCTGCTTATGGAAAACATGCTCGAAGAGGTCGATGAAGGCTACGTGGTCCATGATTACACCGAGCACAACCGCAGTCGTGAGCAGGTGCTGCGCTCCCGCAAGAAGACCGCCGAACGCGTCGCCAGGCATCGTGAAAACGACGATGTAACGGCGTTACATGCATCGCGTAACGGCGCTACATCCCAGAAACACCAGAACACCAGAACACCAAAGAAAGAGAAAGAAGAATATTCTTCTTCTTTCTCCAAAGAAATCGGGCTGAACGACTTCGAGCTGGTCAGGGAGAAAGCCCACGCCAATGCCGCCATAATCCGCGATTACCCGAATCTCGACCTATCGGACGCGTGGAATGCCTTCGCCGCTCGCCACTACGGCGAGACACGCACCGTCAACGACTGGTGCCGCCAATGGAAAGGCTGGTGCCAACGCCGCGCCAACATGAGCGGCATACCACCGTCGAAACGCCATGTGCACACGTGGAAATGCCGCCACGTGCTCGAAGCCCTCGGACGCGACGAAGAAACCGCACAGGCAGACGAAAAGGCCTGCGAATTAGCCGACAAACTCAACAAGGAGGAATCATGAAACACGACGAACCGGTAACCATGTGCAGCTTGGAATCGGAAACAATGTACAGCCTGGAATGGTTGAGACACGAGCGCCGCAAGGCATGGCAGGAAGGCTACGCCGCAGGCTGGAAAGACCAGGAATGCGACTTCCCGCAATATACAAGCGAAAACCCATACAAGGAGACCATCGAAATCGAAAAGGAAGGTGAATGATGGGCGGATTGGACAAGGTTGAGAAAATTATGATTGGCGCACTGGTGGTATTCGTCGCCTCAATGCTCTCCCTGGGGGGATTAGGCATCTACGCGTCCTGGTATGCGGGCACGCATCCCGATTACGGCATGACGACGGTCAAGACCGGCGACGTGACATGGGTCTGTCTGACCGACCATGGCAAGGCCATCGGCTGCGACACAGTGGAGGAATACAAGTGAAGAAAGTACTCGAAAACATGATCATCAAATGGCATCAGGCCGGATACTCGCTTGACGAGATCGCGCCGCTCGTGCCGCAAGTGCCGAAAGCGGAAGTCGCCGCGATCATCCGCCAGCACGACAAGGAGGCCAGACTTTGACCAACTGCCAGCACTGCCAGAAGCCAATGAAGCCGATCGCAGCGAATCTACTCTGCGCCAGCTGCCGAGAAAACTACTGGGCGCTCATCAGACAGCTCGGACACGTCCAACTGCCAGCATTAAGCTCCATCATGCTCAAGCAGGCGCACATCGGAGCCGCGGGCCACGCGCCAAGCCGAGGCAGCGCGCCAATGCCAATCGACACGAGAGCGCAAGCCCTCATCACCGATTCCGAAGCGTGGCTCGCAGAACAAGCAGGCAAAATCAACGCACGCTACAGCAATCTCCCGTGGGACAAGGCATGGAAGAAGATCACGGCCAACAAACACACCATCCTCAGCATGAGTACCGCAGCAGACGATTACACCGCCCTGGAACACATCAGCCGACGCAACGAGACGGCCTTGACACCAGAAGAGGCAATGGTCATCATCGGCACATGCCCACAATGCGGCCACCAAGCCACCAGCACGCCACAGGCCGACGAATGGACATGCCCCGACTGCAAATGGCAAGGCGGAGTCCAAGCCATCAAAGCCACCCGCGACAACAAACTCTGGCAACTCGAATACACCGGAAAACCAGTCGAAGTCGCAAGATACCTCTCCAAAATGGACATCCACTGCACAAGCGACCAGATCCGCCAATGGCTCACCAGAGGCAAACTCCACGCCACGCCGACAAAACACAAAGGAGAGTACGTGTTCAACCTCGGAGAAATAACCGCCATGCTTGACTGTCACAATTAAAATGCTATACTGTCGTACAGTAGTAAAATGGTTCAGCCTGAAAGGGCTGGGCCATTATTCATATCAAGCTTCGGTAGCTCAGCGGCAGAGCACGATGGATAGCACAGATACCAGAGGACGGAACAGACCGGCCATGGCTTCCATGATTCTTTGAATGCCCGTGATAAGAGACAGTGCCCCTCATCGATGTCGTGGGTTCGACTCCCACCCGAAGCACCAAAGGCGGTGAATCAATGCCAGGAAGAACGCGCAAGACAAGCCGCCAATTCGAAAAAGACAAGGCCGCATTCTTCAACCAATGCAAGGCACAGCATGCAGTCTGCTGGTTGTGCGGCATGCCAATCGACTACAACGCAGTCAAGAACACCACAGATGACAGCTTCAACCTCGATCACCTCTATCCCGTCTCGAAGCACCCCGAACTCCAATTCGACCCAGCAGGCTTCAAACCATCACACACCAGCTGCAACCGCTTGAGAGGCAACCAAGATCCGCCAGCGCCAATCGGCACACTAAGCAGGCAATGGATTAAGACAGCATGAGCAAGGAGACAGCAATGCAACAGCCAGTCAACCTAACACTCACCGCAGAAATTAACGACAAGACATTCCCAATCAGCAGCTTCACGGTCAACATTCCAGTGCACGTCAACAGAACATACCGCTACGAGGTCATCGACTCCGAGCGTGCCATCGCCAAGCTGATGCCACCAAGCACAAACGAACTCATCAAACGCTTCAAAAACGCAATCAACGCATTCCAAACAGCATTCGAAACCGACCCAAACGGGGTAGGGGCGGTGAAATCGTAAAACCAACGAGATGGGGGTCTACGTCCCGCGTGGTTGGTCTCCCTCTCCCCGATGGCCGAAATTGAACGGGGGTCGCGCGCGCGATTGCAGATTCGAGGTGAAGTATGTCGGTGAAATTCCCGAGCCATAATGTGGCGGAGGCTTTGGAGCGCTCATTGAAGAACGCCGATGGGCTGAAGGCCGTGAATTCCGCAGTGGTCGCGGCCGCCCGCGTACTGGCTGGTCGGATTGACTACCTGAATGCCACCGGATTCGTTGACGAGAACGGGAAGATCGACAATGTGACTCTGCCGACTTTCTTGAAATACTGCCAGTCTCTCGGATTGACTTTGGACGCTCCAGCGAAGGTCGGGCGTCCGGCCAGGCAGAAGCCCGAAGTCAGGGCTGAGGAAGCGAAGAGCGACAAGGTTATCGCGATGGATGATTTCATGAAGCGGTTCGGCTGAGGAGGTTGTGATGGCGACTGAGAATCTTACGGTTTTCGGCGCCATCGACGATGAGCATCATGGCGTGACCTTGCCGCGTATTTTCACGCCGCCGTTACGCCCGTTGACCAAGGAGACCTCGAATGGTTTCGCGGTTATCGCGTTCGCGGAGATCATGCTGCACGTGCATCTCTATCCGTGGCAGCAGTGGCTGCTCGTCCATGCGCTCGAACTGCTGGAGGATGGTTCGTATCGTTTCCGCAAGGTCATCGTTCTGGTGGCCCGCCAGAACGGCAAGACCACGCTGATGGGCGTGCTTGCCGCGTGGTGGCTGTTCGTCGATTCCAACAAGCATCCGGACAGAGTGCCGCCCGTGAAGTTCCTGGTGGTCGGTGCCGCGCAAACGTTGGACAATGCGAAAGGTCCTTACAATCAGGTCAAGGAGTGGTGCAATCCTCAGCCTTCTACCGACGAGGAAGCGGATCTGGTGATTCCGGATCTCGCCGCGATGACGCAGAAATTCGTCAACACGAACGGCGAGGAGGCGATCATCACCCGCTCGAAGGCCCGCTATATCGTCCGCGCCGACAAGAACATTCGAGCGAAATCAGCCGCGCGTGTGGTGTTCGATGAGTTGCGTGAGCAGCATACTGATGATGGCTGGAATGCCGTCAGCCAGACCACGAAGGCAGTCTGGTCGAGCCAATTGTGGGGCATTTCGAACGCTGGCGACTATCGTTCCGTCGCGCTTCGCAAGCAGGTGGACAAGGGGCGCAAGCTTGTTGACGAGTGGACTCGTCTGAGTGCAGACGGTGGCAATCCGGCTGACATGTTCCTGTCCGGCGAGCAGGACGGTAGCTTTGGATATTTCGAGTGGTCTGCGCCTGACAAGTGTCCGGTGGATGATGCCGACGCTATTCGCCAGGCGAATCCGTCGCTTGGCTATGGCCCGATGACCGTCATGAGCGTCCGTTCTGATATTGACGGCATGACCGAGGCCGCGTTCCGAACCGAAGTCCTGTGCCAATGGGTCACGGCCGACATCATTCCTTTCATCAATCCGAAAATGTGGGCCAGCGGACTTGATTCGCGTTCCACGATTCCGGATGAGAATCGAGTGGTGCTGTCCGTGGATACGAGCGCGGACAGGAAGACCACGTATGTGGCCGCCGCCGGAATGCGTGCGGACGGTTTGCCTCACGTGGAGTTGATCGCTCGCCGTGACGGCATGCTGTGGGTACCGCATTATCTCGACCTGCTGCAGGAGCGTTGGCCGCATATCACGGAGATCGCCGTGCAGAGCAAGGGTTGTCCTGCCGTGGATTTCATCGACCCTTTGACCGAAAAAGGGTGGACGGTGCATCTGATCGAGGGCTTCCGGTTGGGCGCATGCTGCGGCCGTTTCCACGACCGTGTGCGTGAGGGAAAGCTACGGCATCTTCCGCAGCCCGCCATCGAACAGCAGGTTTCCGTGGCCGTGTCCCGGCGTCTTGGCGAAGTCGAGGTGTGGGACAGGACGAAATCAGCACTGCAGATCAGCGGCCTAGTGGCCGAATCGCAGGCGCTTTACGCGTTGGAGACCATGCAAGTCGAAAACGAAAAACCGAAATATGCGCCGAGCGTGACCCATTTCGCAGTCGTATGACCCAGTGAGGAGGTTTCATGGGGTTCTTTTCCAGATGGCTCAAGAAAAGCCCGGTATCCGTGGCCCAGAAGTTCTCCGAATCGCCAGTCAACATTTCGCAGGTCGCGCAGCTGCCGATCGATTGGTTTGGCGCTGGCGTTTATGATCGTGAGGCTGCGGTGCGTACCGTCATTGACCATATCGCGCGGAATATCGCCAGCATGCCGTTCAAGGTTTACACTCGCCAGCCTGACGGTGACCGTGTGGAGGACACCACAAGCCCGTTGGCGCAATTGATGGCCAAGCCGAGTGTGCTTCCTGGCATGACACGTTACCGATTCTTCTACTCGCTGCTCTGCGATGGCCTGCTCAATGATCGGTGGCTGTGCCTGCTCGATGCCGACAAGCAGTCCGGCAGACTGTGGCTGCGGCGTATTCCGGTGCAGAATTTCACGCTTTCCGGCAATACTCTTGATGAGATCACCGGCGTGCAGATCAGTACCGGACAGCCGGAAGGAAGCCAGTATTTCAAGCTGCCAGACCCGCAGATTCTGCTGGATGTGGGCTACAGCACGTCCGGCATCGGCGGTTCTCCCGTGTCCGGCACTCTCGCCCCGCTTCTGGCGGAGGCGCGTGAGATGGCCGAATATCGGCGTGCGATAGCACAGAACGGCGGTCAGATTCCAGCGTACATCTCCCGTCCGAAGGAGATGCCGTGGCCGTCGCAGGAGGCGCAGGACGAATTCGTGCAGGGCATGCGCAATTACAAGGCTGGAGGCAATCTTGCCGGTGGCTGGCCCCTGCTCAACGACGGCATGGAAATCAAAACCGTGGACGCGTTCAAGCCGATTGACATGCAGGACATCGACGCGAGGGACAAGATTCGCATAGACGTGGCCAACGCCTTCCATATCGCGCCAGAAAATCTAGGCTTCCGCAGCGGCACGAATTCCAACATCGGAGCCTTCAAGGAGCAGATGTGGAACGTGGAGCTCATGCCGTACATCGTGGCTTTCGAACAGTCGCTCAATTTGCTGCTGCCAGACGCGCTCGGACAGCCGGACGCCTACATCGAAGCGAACGTTGACGCGAAGCTGCGCGGCACGTTCTCCGAGCAGTATCAGGCGCTCAGCACGGCCACGGGGCGCAGTTTCATGACCACGAACGAAGCACGGCGCATCCTCAACTATCCGAAGCTTGATGGTGGCGACGAATTGGTGACGCCACTGAACGTGGCAACCGGCGGACAGCCCAGCCCGCAGGATGGCGGCAGGACGCAGAACGCGCAACAGAACAATCCAGTGAACGGAGAAGGACAGTGAATCTCAAACAGCTCAGATTCAACGTGAAATCCTTGGACGATTCCGCAGGCGAAGGCGTTTTCAGCGGCTACGCCAGCACTTTCGGCAACAAGGACCTGCAGGGTGACGTGATCGCCAAGGGCGCTTTCGCGGAGACCTTGGAGAAGGACTACGCCGGCGGAGCCGGCATCCCGATCCATTGGAACCATCAGGACGGCAAGCCGACCGACATCATCGGACGCACCTTGAGCGCCGTCGAGGACGAGAAGGGCCTGCTCATCTCGGCCCAGCTCGACATCGAGGATAATCCGACCGCCCAGCAGGCTTACGACCTGCTCAAGGATGGCAGGGTCCATCAGATGAGCATCGGCTTCGTGCCGACGAAGACCGCGTGGATCACGGAAAAAGGCGACAGCCCGTGGGGCGGCCATTCCGAATTCCAGCAGATCAAGCTTTTCGAGATCAGCGTGGTGCCGGTGGCCGCGAACCAGCAGGCCGAGATCCTGGCCGTCAAGTCAGGTCGCGCCATCAGCTCCGCCAACGAGGAGAAGCTTCGTGCCGCATTGGCGTCGCTGAACGAGGCGCTGGAAGGCATCGATTCCGACAATTCCAACACTTCCGACGAAGATAAGCCGGATGATTCCAAGACCGGCGAGAAACAGGATGATAAGAAGCTTGCCCCTAATAAGGGTAGGGACGCGGAGGCCGAGAAGGCCGAGCGTCTGAATGTAATCAAATCCGCCCGTGAACTGGTCACTGGCGGCAAGGACAACAAGGAGACCAAATGAGTTTCAATGATCGTCTCGCCAAGACCAAGGCCGCCATCGAAGCGGTGCTGGCCAAGGGCGAGGATAATCTCACCGCTTCCGACATCGAGAAGCTGAAGGGGCTGAACGCCGAAGCGCACGAACTGCAGGATTCCATCGAAACGGTGGATGCAGTGCATAAGCGTTTCGCGGGATTGACCGACAACCTGGCGGACACCCAGAAGAGCGGAGCCGCATCAGGCGAGTCTCTTGGCGATTTCGTCGTGAAGAACATCGGCGAACAGCTGGCGAAGATAAAGGGAGTTTCGGGAGCGTCAATCGCAGCACCGGAATGGGTTCCGCGCCGCAAGGCCAACACTGACACGCAGGTTACCGGCGGACCGTCCGGCGTGTACGGCTCCCTGTTGACATACGTGGATCCGAATTTCGTCCAGGCTTACCGCCGTCCGACCATCACCAACCTATTCGGTGTCGGCGCGATGAGCGGACAGGCCATCATCTACTACGTGGAAGGCGAAAAGGAAGGCGATTTCGAAACCGTCGGCGAAGGCGAGAAATTCAGTCAGATCCATTACGCCGACGCGACAGAGCACACCGACGCATTATCCACAATCGCTGGATTCATCAAGGAATCCAACGACATGGTCACCGACCTCGAATTCCTAAAGTCCGACATCGATGGACGTCTGCTCTACGATCTGAGCATCGCCGAGGAGAAGCAGCTGCTCAACGGCGACGGCACCGGCAAGAACATCAAGGGCCTGCTGAATCGTGAAGGAATCCAGTCATACACCGCTACCGACGCCGGCAATGACGTTGCCGTACTGCACGCGCAGTCGATGATCTCCACCGTGACCGGCATGATGCCGGATGCCCTTGTCATCAATCCGACAGACTATGAGGCCATTCGATTGAAGAAGGATAATGATGGCAATTTCATCGGCGGTGGACCGTTCTACGGCGTGAATGGCGGCGCGCTGACCATCACTCCGCGCCTCTGGGGTCTGGACACCGTGGTGACTCCCGCTGTCGACGCCGGCACAGCCATCGTCGGCTCCTTTAAGGGCGCTGCCACCTTCTATCGCAAGGGCGGCGTGACGGTCGAGGCCACCAATTCCAATGACACCGACTTCATCTCCGATCTGGTGACCATTCGCGCCAAGGAGCGTGTGGCTTTGGCCGTGCGCAAGCCGAAGGCTTTCGTCAAGCTGACCCTTAAGTAAGGAGACGTGATATGGCTCGACAGTTTCGAGTGATTCCAGCCTCGGCGGCGAAACTTGACCCGAATGCCAACGTGGCCGATGTGGTCTTCGTCGGGGCCAACGGCAAGCCGACCGATATTGGCAGCGCTGCAGTGAAGCCTGCAACGCATGTGGCTTTGGCCGCCGGCGACACACCAACCAAGAGCGAATTCGACGCCCTGGTCAATTCTCTGATTGCGGCTGGCCTGATGGCTGCAGAGTAAGCGTGGAGGTCGGCATGATTGATGTGAATGTGATTCCTGACATGATTGCCGACCCTTCGGCTTTCGAGGATGACGTCGCCTTCCGGCTTAAGGCCGCGCAGGCGGCCATCCGCCGCGAATGCGGTTGGCATGTCATGCCGAACGCGGCATTGTCCGGCGTCATCAACTCGCGTGGCGGCACGGTGATCCGACTGCCCGCACGTCATGTGACGAGCATCGAATCCCTGACCGACCGTCAGGGCAATCCACTGGCCTACGCCTATGACCCGGAAACCGGTCTCGTGGAGTCGCTTTCCGGTGGCTTCCCGGCCGGCGTTGCGGCCGTCCGCTACGCGATCCATGCCGGCTATGATGACGCGCCGGACGTGCAGCAGGTGCTCATCAGTGCCGCGAAGCGAGCTGGCATGAGTCCGATCGGGCTCGTCACCTCGCAGTCCACCAACGGCTCCAGCGCGAGTTTCGACGTGGTGTCGCTCATGCAGGAGGAGAAGGACAAGCTCAAACCCTACAGGCTTGGAGGCTTGCCATGAGCCTGCTTGACGATATGAATGCCGGTGGCGGATGGCGTATGCCGGGCGCCACCAAATGGCGGCGACTGCGTGCCAAACGCAAGGCCAACCCGTACAATCCGGCGCAGAACGAGCCGGACTGGAGCGCGCCTCCGGACGAGCTCGTCATCATGGGCGCCCTCGCCTCCAGCTCCAGCATGCGCACGCCGGACACGCTCGACACGCAGACCGCATCCACGGCGTACCTCACCATCCCGGATTCGACAGCCGACGTGAAAATCGGCGACCGGATCCGCGCAGACCCCGACGACGGGCGCTTGTGGGAAGTCGACGGATTCCCCTCGAAGGATGTGAACGCGTTCACGGGGTGGCGTCCGACCTTGGAATGCCGTCTGACGGAAAGAAAGGGCTGACAATGGCGAAAAACAGGATATCGGTCGACTTCAACCCGAAGTTCTTCGACGGGATCCTCAATAGCGCGGGAGTCAAGTCGCTCACCACGCTGGCCGCGAACAGGGCCCTCGCCTACGCGAAGGCGTCCGCTCCAGTCGATACCGGCGCATACCGCGACGGCCTTGGAATCGAGGAGGTCAAAAGGGAGCACCGAACGACCGTCATGGTCGTCGGCCATGACCCGAAGACCCTGCTCGTGGAGGCGCAGACCGGCAATCTGGCCAAGGCTTTGAGGAAGGCGAGGGTCTAATGGCAAGCGTCATCCCACCCGACCTCGAACTGTTCCTCACCGGATGGCTGCGCTCCAACATCACGGACATCCCCGGCCTGCAGGTCGGAAACCGTATCCCTGACGGTTACGACGGCTCCTATCCGCTCGTGGTCGTGCGTGATGACGGCGGCACGCAATCCGCCAACCGCGTGACGTTCGACAGGTCGATAGGCGTCAACGTGCTCGGATGGACGCGCAACGATACGAAACCATGCCGTGATCTGGCGGCCCGCGTGTACGGCGTGCTGACCGGAGAGCCCGGCATCCTCATCGGATTCGCCGAAGGCAGCCGCATCTGCGCCGTCGTGCCCGACGGATGCAACGGCCCGTACCCGGTCGGAGAGGACGCGGCATGGTGCCGCTACTACATGACCGTCGAATATTCGACGGCCGGAATCAGACAATCATAAGAAAGGAAAAGCCATGGCCAAAGACAGTCAGGGCATGGATCTGGGACAGGTGGAGGCGCTCGTCACCGCCGCCATCATGATCGTCCCGTACTCCACCGAAAACAAAATCACGCCGGAGATGATCGCATCCAGCAATGCGACGCCGGAACTTCCGGCCGCCTACAATCGGTCGACCGCATGCATCGGACTCGTCAAGTCCGACGGCGGCAACCAGGATTCGCGCGACGGCGACGATCCGCTCGAGTTTTTGCAGGACGGGTACAAGAAGCTGCCGCTGGCGACCAGCCTCACGCAGACTTTCAGTCCGGCCGAAAACAACGCGCTGACCCGCAAGATCACCATCGGCGAGCCGGACGCCCAGGGCGTCTACCACGTGGCCGACATCATCCAGGATGCGAAGTGGATGGTGTATGAGGAGGAGACTTTCGACACTGGGCGTGTCCACCGTCGTGCCGGCGTCATGCAGGTCACCGGCAACGAGCCGGACCAGCAGGAGCGTGGCTCGGTCACAGGGCGAGCATTGACCGTCGAATGGATGAAGGATCCGCTGTATGTGGATGCGGAGCATCCGAACACGCGCTGGATCGAAAGCTGGTACGACCCAAAAGCGTGACGGCGGTGGCCGTGACCTCGGCTGACGGCAATACGAGGCCGTCGGTCGTCCAAGGTGCGAAGCTCGCGCTCAAGGCCGTCGCCACACATGTGGACAAGACCACCGTGGACGTGACCGGACAGGCCACGTTCAAGTCCAAGGATGCCGGCGTGGCGACCGTCGATGGCGGCACGCTCACCGCCGTCAAGGCCGGAAGCGCGAGGATCAACGCCACCTATGACGGCGTGACCTCACCTGATCTGACTGTCACCGTCACCGCACGCGCCGCCTGACCGGCGGACGAAAATCTTCCCGGACCGCCTATCTCGCCTGTCTGCGCGGTCCGGGAATCTTCTTTTTTCACGGCAGGCAGGCGAAAAGCAGATAGGACAAGACAATGACTTCAACTTCCACCGACTTCAAGCCGACCGTCGAGGATTTCGACCAGTGGACGGAAAAAAACGATGAGGAGGCGTTCGCCTCCATCGCGCAGAACTACAAGGTGCGCCACATCATCAAGGGCGATGTGTATTGGGCGCTCGTGCCCGGCGGACGCACGTACAAGCTTCCATTGTCGATGAGCATCGACGATTTCACCCGATTGTCGAACACGTCCGATGATACGGAGAGCGTCGAACAGCTCAAGCGCATGCTGAGCGCCTTCGCTGGCGACAAGCAGGCGGAGCAGCTGAACGGCGAACCGGTGCAGGTCGTGTTCAACCTCCTGTCCGACTATGGCGACGCGGTGGTGCGCGCGCAGGGCACCTCACTGGGAAAATCCAATGGTTTTCCCGCCAGCTCGCCGAACACGGGAGCGTGATCCGAGCCGATTTCACGGCGCATGGGTGGAGTCTGCAGGCCGATCTTGGCGGCAGGCTCCGCTATGGCGACGCGATAGCGCTCCTCGAGCAGATTATCGGCGATCCGTCATCCTACACGGGCGCGGAGCTCAACGGCTTGGATTATCCGGTCCGGTGGGGTGAGATACCGGTCGTCTACGCGCTTGGCAGCGACGAGTATCCGAAGCCTTTCGATTCGCTTGCGAAACGATTGCGGGCGGATAGGGAGAAGGCCGAGCGTGAGCGGCTGCGCGAACAGACCAAGGGCATGAGCCCGGTTTTCCGGACTCTTTACGAAGACTGAATAACTGAATAGTGGAGGTGCCGCATGGCGTTCGGCAGCGAACTTGGTTCCGCGCACATCAGCGTGTTCCCCTCGATGAAGGGTTTCCGCAGCGTGGTCAACAAGGAGGTCGGCGCGAGCGGCAAGGCCGCGTCGAAGGCTTTCGATTCGAGCATGAACGGCGGCAAAAGCGGCGGACTGTTTGGACGCGCGTTCAAAACCGGTTTCAAGCAGTCGGCGAACGATTTCAGTGCGGATGTGCTGAAATCCTATGAGCGTGACGTGGCGAAGTCCACGGCAGCATACCGTCAGGCCATGCTCCAGCAGAAGGCGGCGGCGAATCAGGTGCGTGCCGCCGAGGAGAGCGTCGCCAATGCCGTTGCCAAGCATGGTGAGGGCAGCACGCAGGCCGAGGCCGCGACCATCAGGCTCGAACAGGCGCGGCTGAAGCTGTCCACCATGACAGACCGGGCGACGCAGGCCGAGAACCGGTTGAAGGATGCGCAGAAGGCGCTCAAGGATGCTCAGGACAATCTCGCTTCCAGCAGTGGTTCGCTTGGATCGGCGTTCAAGAATCTTGGTTCGGCGATAATCCAGCCGGTCTCCGGCGCGTTCGGACGGGTCAAAAACGTGGCAACGTCGGCGTTCTCCGGCATCGCCACGAAAGCCCGCGACGGCATGAGCGCTGCCGGTGCTGCGATGCAATCCACCGCGTCACGGCTTACCGCGCCATTGTCTGCGAAGTTCTCGTCGATGAGCTCGGCCATCGCGGCAAGGATACCAGCGCCTTTTAAAAACGTCAGCAATGCCATCGGCGGCTATCTCGGCAACGTCGGCGGCGCGGTCGGCGGCGTGCTTTCGCAGATTCCGGGAGCCGCCGGCAGTGTCGCGTCGGCGATAGGCTCCAAGCTCAAAAGCGGCGCAGACACC
>ERZ1694703.43-NODE-43-length-48908-cov-29.484392_pt1 | contig 48908 bp, 86 predicted proteins | sample MGYA00581719_ERZ1694703 | MGnify/ENA primary metagenome ERZ1694703 (study PRJEB42213, sample SAMN07424470) | human gut metagenome | biome: ENVO:00009003; feature: ENVO:2100002; material: ENVO:00002003 | host: Homo sapiens | place: USA | collected 2014 ... | reverse complement strand
GCCTTGTAAACTGTTTTTCAGCTTCGCCATACTTGTATCGTCAATGCTTTTTAGCTTTGTTTTAAATTTGGTAGAGCCACGAACACCGTTAGCCATACTCTTTTTTAATTTTTCAAAGCCTGATAATGTTTTTGAAACACCAACTTTGCCGATATTCTTAATAGCGTTTTTAAAGCCTTTTGCGCCTTTTTCACCGTCTGTTAATGTATCCTTGACTTTGCTGACATTCGATTTAAGTTTGCTTAATTTTTCTTTTTGCAGTCGTTTAAACTCTGCCCTTGTTTTGCCTGCCGACATTTGAAGTGCTAACACTTTATCGTTAAGTGCTTTAACAGGGTGGGAAGTAATACCTTTAATTGATTTTTTTAAGGAATTAACTTTATCCTTTGCAACATCAATAGCCGCTCCGCCCACTTCAATATCTTTTTTAAGCTTGCTTATGCCTTTTTCTTTGCCAAGAGCCGATATTGATTTTTTTGTACTGTCCGCACTTTTTTTAAGCTTACTTAAACCGCCGTCAACATCATTGCTAACAGACTTTTTAAGCTTATCCATTCCGTCATTGATTTTATTAAGAGTTCCTAAATCCGATTTAAAGCCTATTTCAATAACATCTTGACGGATAACATTTGCCATTATATACCTCCTTTCTTACAGGAAGTAAAAAGCACCCTAATCAAAGGGTGCTTAATTTTTTGCTATTTGATTTTTTTCATTTGTTCGTTTACTATATCAAGGGCTATATTAGCCTTTAAAACTTGTTGCGGTGTCATTTGATTAAAAACGGTATTGTAATCAAAGTTTGCAATATCACAATATATCAAACGCCAATAGTCCCACTCATTCAATACCTCTCTTTTTAACTTTGCCTTTGATTTATTTTCAAATTCGCCAAAAAATACGCTTCGTCCAAATTCAAAGACTTCGTTATAAGTTTGCATATCGTCAAAATCGTCTACCGTTACTTTTGGGTTTATTATTATTTCATCAAAAACAACGGCTGATAATTTTTCGTTGGAATAGTGTTTTTTATCTTGTAATAGGCACTCTTTCATTCGCTGTGTAGTATAGTTGTAACCTTTATACACGGCGGTATATTCAACACCGTTTATAACCTTTTTTATAGTTTCCATATCAAATAAAAATACTATAAATTAGTCTTTCTTGCCCTTTTCGGCAGGCTTTAATTCGCCCTGCATAACATTACGAGCAAATTCGATAACCTCGTTAAGTTCGTCCATACTGTCAAAACTGTCAACGGTAAGTCCTTTCGGCTCAACAATGACATTATCAAAAAGGAACTGTGCCATTTTTTCGACGCTTGTGTTGTTTGAATTTTCAATATAGCTTTCGTCAACTGCTCTTAATGCAACCGATAAGCCATTAAACTGTGCCTTGTAGTCATTTCCTTTGATTGTTTTGTCAACTGTATAAAACTTTGCCATTTTATAACCCTCCAAAATAGATTTTAATAATATAAATAAGGCGGCAATTTATGCCGCCTTTTAGTTGTATTTACGCTGTTGCTTCGCAAACGTAATCAAATACGCCAAATTCAAATTCCATATCTTCGGCTTCTGCACCTCTTGTGATTTCAGGTGCTTTTTTAAGCAATGCCTTTGTGCCGCCCATACGCTCACCGAGTACCTTGTTTGTTACCCAAAGAGGAAATGGGTCTCTTATCTTTGCAAGGTCAAGAAGAAAGCCCTTTTGTGGACTTGTAGGCTGTACGGTAACAGTAATAGTGCCGAGTGGGTCGTTCTTCATACTGATACAAACATCACCCTGTGCGCCTACGGAAGTTTCGTAATTATCCTCGTCCTTTTCGCCTGTTACCATATCTTCGCCAAGACCTGTAATATACACGCCATTAACCATAATGGTACAATCTTTTGCGTCATAAGTTGTCATTTGTTAGCCCTCCTTATACATACTTAACTGTGCCGTTAATCTTTGCGTAATGAATTGCACCTGCAAGTACAAATCCAAACGAGCCGCCGACATATTTTCTTGCCTGAATATCCTCTGCCTTTGCGTCCTCACGCAAGCCGTAATTAACGCTATATGCAGGGCTACCGTCGTCGTTATCCGCAATCATACCGTTGTCGTATGCTTCTTTGAGAACATTAACGGCAACACTTTCAAGCATTGCAATACCGTTGTTTGTGTACGGCACTTTCTTTTGATTGTTAAAGGTTTTCTGTGTTTGGTATTCAATCTGCTGAATAACCCAATCCATACTATCAACAACATCAATAAACTCACCGATAAATGTTTTACCGTCCGATACAACGGTATCGCCTGCCTTTTCAAGAACGGCAAGGATATTCGGCTGTGTTTTGATAAGTGTTTTATAGGTATCGTTACTCATAGTAACGCCACCGTTGACAATCATATTCTTGTATGTAAAGCTACCAACATCAAGTCCGCATACTGCTCCAAGAATAGCCGCAATATTTGTTGTTGCTCCGTCTGTATCGTCTGTACCGTTTGCGCCACATACTACAACAAGTCTGTCATTTGTTGTATCGTTGAATGAAGCAGGTAAGAGAGTAATAGGAAGAAACAACATTTTGTCTGCGGTTGTCTTAATATAGTCAATAGCGTCCTGCGACTTTGTATTGTCGTCGATTACATCAAGAAGTACAAGCTGTCGCCAACCGTTTTCCTCAATTGCTTTAATTGCTGTAACAAGATTTGCTGTTGTTGTAGAAGCGGCTACACCCAAGCAAGCAATTTTTTCAGGTGGATTTTCGCCTGCCTGTAATGTTGATACAAAGGCATTAAGTGCTGTTTCACCTGTGTAAGTGTCAGCAATTTCGCTTAATTCGATTTCAGCATATTTTTGATTGTCTGATGTTGCTGTTTTAAAAACAACAAGAGGAAAGCCAAAACCTAATTTGCCGACTACTTTCTGTAAATCAATAGTGACATTTACATCCTTAATCATTTCATAACTCCTTTTTTAATTATTTCAAGTATCAATCTAAAACCTTACTATCATCAATTCGTTTTTCAGCGTTTGTTATTGATTGTTCGAGATTGAGTATAGTAATTGCTTGCTCGGCTATTTTCTTTTTAAGCTCATCTATCCTTGTGTTTTCATCAACAATAGTAGTGCTTTCGCCGTTATAAGTAAGCGTTGCTTTATCTATGTTACCTGATTTGTTTATATTGTTTTCTGTTTCGTCGGAAACAAAAAAGACAACATCAAAACCGTTTTTGTACTCATACTCAACGGTTAAAATGTTATCCCTGTTGGTTACATTTGTGACGGATTGAACGGTTACGCCGTTATCTTTTAAATACACCCTACCTGCATAGTCAAGCCATTCCCTCGCTTTAATTGCAAGGTTTACGCTTTCGCTCTCTTTGTTAGATTGCGCTGTAATGCTCCAAGTCTGCTTTAACTGTTTTCGAGTAGTTCCGTCTGTGTATTCTTCATAAGTGCCGTTATTCGCACTTGCAAGCGTTGTAATCGTATAAGAAACATACGGATAGGCAGGCGGCTCGGCATTTTGATTAGTTCGTATGACTGTGCAACCTAAATATTCCTTTAGACCGCTAACAACGACTTGTTTTAGTTTGTCAATATCAATCAAATGCACTCACCCACCTTAAAACATAAGCGTAAACGCCTGTAAACATAGCGTTTTCGGTTGCTTCTTCTATCCTATATTCGTTGCCATTATCAATAACAGTTGCACCAATCAAGGCACTTTTAAGGGGTTGCAACATAAATAATCTTTTATCTTGCGTTTTGAGTGTTCCCTCTGCCCGATATATCTTGCTTTCTTTGAAATTGATAATTGCACCTGTCAAGGTTTCTTTGACAACTTCACCGCTTATATAATCGCCTTTATCGTCATATCCGCCGCCACTTGTTTTGTAAGTAGCGGTAAATTCACGGCTGTATTTTTTGATTAGGCGTTCAAAATTGTAATATTGCATTATAATTTATCCCCCCAAGTTATACTCTCAATAAGCTGTCCTGTATTAACAAGAGGGTTGCTACTGCCTTTTTGCTCTACCGTGAATGGGTGGTTAGCAGGGCTTGACAAGTCACGCATATATGTCTTGATATGCGTTGCCATTTGCTCGCCTACCAAGTCAATAAACTGCTGTTCGGTCATTTTACCGCTTATCACTTGCCCAATGGCTTTTTCGGTAATGTCAAGCACCTTATCAATATACTTATCGTGTCCGCTCCTCAAAAAAGAGCGTTCAGGAATTTTTATTGTTGTAGTGTCTGCTTTAAGGTGTAACCCTTGACTATGTAGGTAAGCCCTCATTTTAGGCGTTACCTTTATCGTACAGCCGTATTCGTGTATTGCGGCAAGCCACGCATTAGCCGAATTTGCACCAACTTGTACCGATTTACCGTTAATGCCGTCAATTTGACTTTTCACTTTTGGGAAATCGTCTTTTGTTGTTTTCCACTTAACGCCCATACACAATTACCGCCATTTCTTTTTTGCACTAACAAACCTAACACGGCTTTTCAAGTACGGATATAACAATTCTTCTGCAAACTGCCATATCAAAGCAGATTTATCGGTGGTATCGAATGATTGAGATAAACCTTCAATGCTTTCACTTGATACACCTGCACTAATCATATTGACATCAAAATATTTAATGATAAAAAGCCTTACACAAGACGGCAAGGCTTTTAAATCTTCGTCATTATTTATGTCAAATTCAAGTGTGGTGTTGTGTTGCACCCATTCTAACGCACTTTCAACAATTAAGATTGTTCTATCGTCAATAGGTGCAATACCAAGTTTAAGAATTTCAATTTGTTCCTTTGTCATTCTTCTTTGCACCTGCCTTTTTAGGCTTTATGGCTTTTTCAACCTTTGCCTTTTCCTCTGCCTTTTCGTTAGCCTGTGCAGTAGCAATGTCAGCAATGATTTTGTCGTTATTCTGCTGTGCTTTTAATCTTCTTCGCATATTCCAAAATGTGCAAGACAAATTAAAACCCCCTTTCAGTTATTCGGATTTTCCGAACAACTAATTAGCCGATTTTATGCTTCAAGCAAGCAAGCGGCACTTTCTTATGGTCTACTGCAAGTGTCCAATTTGCAGGAGTTGCAAGCATAGCATTGTTCGGGTACTTGATTTCCTCGCCGTTTACTGTTGGATATGTTGCGTTTGTATTCCAACTAAAGCCACGAGGGTGAATAATCTGACACCAACGGTTGATAAGATAGTTCTTTGCACCAATCTTGTCACGGTCTGTTTCAGTACCGATAAAGCCTTGTGGTGTGCCGTCCTGACGGATAAATGCACCTGCACCTACAAAGTATGTATCATAAACAGGGCTTGCGTCCTTTACTACATAATCGCCCTTTGCAAGAGTGTCAGCACAATGTGCCTGAATAAATGCAAGGTTATCATCAGTAATTGCGATTTTACCCTCACTTGAAGATGTACCCTTTGTGTAGCCAATCCACGGCATACCGTCGTCAACCTTGATTGTATAACCGAGGTAACGCTCCATTTCAACGCTTGACTGTGACGGGTCAAAAATAGGGTTACGAGTAATCATACCGTTTTTTTGCAAGTAGGTATAAACAGCAGAGTGCATAAATACCATACCAAGAGAGCCGTAATGGTCGCCGAGTACCTGCTTTGTATCAAGTGTTGCACCGTCCGAGATGTAAGCGGCTGTGCCTGAACCACTCGAAATGTCGTTAAGGTGTCCTTTAAGTGCGCCACTTGTGCTGTCAAAAAGACCTTTAAGAATAGAAAGATAAATCTTCTGTTCTCTTGTGTTTCGCCAATCAGCGATAAGCTGTGCGATTGCTCCCATAGGGTCTGCACCACCAAGAACGTGCGCAAGGTCTGTGCTACCCCAAGCACGCTGACGCATAAGAAGTGTTGCGTGTGCACTCTTGGTTGTGATGTTGCCTACAGATACATCTGCTTCGCCGAATACATCTTCCTCGCCGTCAAGTGCATTCCACATTGGAATTTCAATAAATCTACCGCCCTCGGGTGTACCGTTGATAAGTTGTGCAACGGTTGCGTCAGGTGTTGCGATACCTGAATTTATAAAAGTGTTAAGTTCAGTTGTTCTGTCGGTAACATACTTCGAAAACTTTTCAGGTACAATTTGCATATTAGCAATAGTAGTAACTGCCATTGTTATTTCCTCCTAATTAAATAATTTAAGTTTAATATTGGCTTTCATCAATTAACGCCTGCCGCCGCTTTGAGTTGTGCCGCTAATTCAGGGTTAGTTGTTTCAAGTTCCATTTGTTTTGTAAGGTTAAATTGTTCTTTCATATATGGGTTTACACCGCCGTTAAGTGATGTTGATTGCTTTGGTGTATATCCGTTTTCTTTAAATCTCTTTTCAACCTCTGTTTTGACTGCCTTTTCAAACAAGTCTTTAAAAGCCTTTACCTTTTCGTTAATGGCTGTTTCGTCCTCGCCCATTACAAAGTCAACAAGTGAGAGCGATACATCACTGCCGTCGTCTAAACCTGCTTCTTTGATTGCTTTAACTGCATACAAGCGGTTTTCTTTTTCGGTAATTGCTCTTTCACGTTCTGCAATAGCCTGTTCCTTTTCGTCAATCTCAATCTGTTTGAGTTCATCATCAGTAAGTTTAGCCTTTTGCAGTCTTTCAAGTTGCTTTTTCAATTCCGCCGACTTTTTACGTTCCTGCGCCATTGCCTTATCAAGTCTTGATTGAACGATTTTATCAAGTTTTGCAAGGTCGTCGTTAGGTTCGGGGTCTTGCGGTGGTTCAGGGTCTTGTGGCGGTGTTGGGTCTGTCGGTGCAGGCTCAATGTTTTTTGCCATTTCGTCAAATTCTTCTTGCGTAATTGCTCCACTATCAAGGAGTGCTTGAAGTTTTTCTAATGTCATTTGTTTTCCTCCTAAAATCCATATAGAATTTTGTTTTGCTCCATATAGAAGCGTTTTTGCATATAAAAAAGACACTCCATATAGAAGTGTCTTTTAAATTATTTTTTATTGCCCTACTTAGTGGCAAGGGCTTTCCGTTTTAAATTAAGTGGGTGGGTAAATTATGAATAAAGAGTAACTCGTATATATTAAATAAGGGAACACCCACCCCCAAGTGGATAGGAAAGGTACTACCCACGGTGAGTTCACACTCTCACCTATAGAATATTATACTAAAATAACTTTCATTTGTCAATAATATTCTAAATATTCAATATTTTACTTTTTGTTTAATTTTAAGTCCTTACACTCAAATACATTCTCGCCCTTTTCGAGTATTTCAGTAGCCTTTTTAAGCATTTCTTTAGGCACTTTTGCACCGTCCTCAAAACCGCCAAATTTCAAGTGACTTTCTGCATACTTTGATACAGTAATTTTTGTCTTGCCTGTGTAATCATCATAAGACACTAATGCAAAATTGCCGTTGTTGAGTTCAAACAACACGCTTGTATCAGGAATATATGCAACTACTCTTTTATAGTTCATTTATTTTGCCACCTTTCGTTAATTTATAAACTCTTATACCAAGTTCCTTTAACTGACTGACTATTGATTTAGTCGGTCTGTCGGTACTTGTAAAGCAAACACTTTCAACATCTTTAATTGTTAAATTACCGTGATACTGCAATTCCCAATATCGACAACCCATATCCTGTGCTATCTTATCAGCATTGAACAAATCATCACGCTTTGCATACTTGAATGTATCTTGTGCGTAACCTACATCATATTTAGCAATACCCGATATTGAACATTCATCACCAATCTTACCGCCTACAACACGATTATATAACGCATTGCCTAAACTATCATCAATGGTATATGTTACTCTGTCTTTCAACCTCTCTTTGTTGAATTGCACTATCGTTTTGCCATATTGCCAAGCGTCCGAGGTTGAAGCGTCGTCAGCAAAGTTATAACTACCAAGATAACCGTACTTTTCAAACTCGCTATCTTGCATTTTCATAACATCAGCACCGAATAATCTTTGGCTTGCAAGCATACGGTCGGACTTTGACAATGTGCCACCACTCTTGCCGACTTCCATTTGATTTTTAAAGCCGTTATCAATAATGCTTTGCAAGTCTTTTGAGTGTACTCTCATATTATAAGAGTTGTTATCAATAATAGTTTGAATATTGCTTTGTAACATATCTTTAGTTTTTTGAGGTATTTTCATTTCCTCACTAACCCACTTTGCTTGCCAACTATCAAAGTTTTCAAGGCTTTTCGGTACTTCAACAGTGTATGTTTCGCTTGTGGCTGTTGATGTACTGCTTGCTGTAATCGGTGCTTTTTCTTTGCTCGGCTTCTTCTCAATAGGCTTATTAGACTTATTGAGTTTGTTAAGCACCTCGCCCACGCTCTTACCTGTTGCCTTTGCAAATTCATCAACAGTCATTAGCTTATATTCCAAGAAACAACGGCAATTACAATCGTGAGCGGCTACACCGCTTTTTGACGGCGCTTTTGCTTTAACGCCGTCGCCTAAATCGAACAAATCACCTGCCTTAACGGTTACGCCCTCCATTTTCATATGATTAGCACCGCTACGGCTCAGTGTTGTTTTCCAACCGCCCGATTTCTTTTTTCTGCGTTGCTGTGGTCGTACTCGCTCGTCTTTCATTGTTCGCCATATAGCCGCATATATCAAGTCGCTACCGTCCAAACTCTGTTGCAGGTTTTCTGCACAATCCATAAAGCCACTCTCTATGTTTCTGTGTGTTTCGGTACGTGTGATATTCATTGCTTTGCTTTGGCTTACGCCTACACGGTCGGAAATACGCTTTGCCATTTGCTCGTATCTATCGCCTTGCATAAGTCCTATATTTAACTCTTGCTGTATTTGATAGATTACTTCTGCACGGTATCTTTCTAATACGGTAGGTAATGTAAGCTTGCTTATGTTGTTTGCAACTGCCTGTTTAAGCACTTCGGGGCGTACACTAATATCTTTAGTTATGTTTGCAAGTTTGCCCTCTGTATCGGCTTTTAGCACTGCTTTAGCCATACCCTCATAACTCTTTTGATATGTCATATCAATAAGCGTTTCCATTTCCTCACGTATTGCAGGCGATACGCTATCGACATTGTTTATTACTTCCTGCAAGAATTTAGCACGCTTGTTTTGAGCGTCGAGGTATGACATATAAAGCCTGCCATCAGTATCAGCATATTTAGTGTACTCGTTTGCGACAAAAGCGTTTAAATCTTTCATCAATGATTGATAGATTGATTTAATCTTGCTTTCGGTCAACACCTCTCTATGCTGTTCTATCCTGCGTATATCGTAAAGCAACTCATTAAGGCTTGTTTTACTCTTTGGCAATATACATCACCCCCCTTTTATTATACTACATTTCATTGTCAATATTATTCACTATGTTTCATAGTGGCTCATTCTTCACCGTCATTTTTCTTTTTATCGTCTTTGTTGTTGGGTTCATTGCCCTTTGTATCGTTGCCACCGTCTGTGTTATCATCATTCGGTGTGTTGATAGGCAAGTTAGGATATAATTCAGCAACTTCCTCTTTCTCGTCTGCTATCATATCCATAATTGCGTCAACATCATCAACACTTGACATTTGACTATATACCCAACGCTTCGGCAATCCTGCGCCTATCTGTGTTTGTGCCGCCTGTGCTTCGCTTAATGTATCTAATGGGAAATTACGGACAAAATCAACACAACAATAAAGAGGGTCAACCTTAATACCTCTTTTAGCCCAACTTGAACATAGCACTTTCCACATATACTGTTCAGCGTTCATCATATTAGCTTCAAAGGTTGCACACTTTGTTTCAAGTCCGTGTAACCTAAACTTTAATGCAACACCGCTCGCTGTTGAAAATACATCATCATTCATATTAGGCGTTTTAGAAAATCTGTAAATATTATTTTCCAATCGCTCTAAATGATGTTCTGTAAAGGTATCGTTGATATTCTTAGTTACCCACTTTACAGGGTCATTGTTTGTTTGCGCTCCTGTTGGTGGCACAATCAACATACCTGATTTCTGTGCTTTCTCTATTGTTTCATCATCAACATTAAGATTTGCTAACAACATAGCGTGTACGAATGCTTCAATCTCGTTTGAATTGTCACTCACATTCTTATCGTAATCATCAATAAGAGCAAGCACCTTTTCAGCGTCACCCAAACACTCGTTATTGTTTGCCACACCTTGAAGCGGACAATAGTCAAAGTCGTGCGTTGCTTTCTCAACAAGACTAAATGCTCCTATTTGTCCTCTGAACACATAACGGTATTTTTCGTCGTAAAATTCAGCATTCCAATGTTCAACACCGTTTATATCTGTTGAGGGATAATATCTAACAGCATATTCAGGCTCGGAAATATTTGTATCGGACAATGGTATTGTTTCAAAGCCGTGTATTGCCATTGCCTGCTCGTTACCCTCTTTGTCGTGGTAAAACAATCTGCCTGAATATCCATATATTGACGCATTTTTGGTAGTTTCCATATCAACGCCGTACATATTCGTTCTTGTTGTAAAGTCTGTTAAGGTTTTGCTTGCTTCCTTTACCGCTTTTTCGCCGCCTGTTACTTCCTCTACCTCGTCACCTACGCTATAACTGTATGTTGCAGGACTTCCTGCAAAGTAACCTACCTTAAAATCGACAATCTCACCGAAAAAGTCATTGTTGACCTTGTTATTTATCGGGTCTTTTTCTTCCTCGTACTTTGGTTGCCTGCCAAAGATAGGTACACCGCCTGCTATTGCTTCATAACGCTTATACAATGTCTTGTTATATAAAGCATTAGGCAAATGTTTATTTATAATCTTGTTGAGCAAGTCCTCTGTAATTCCGTTTTTGCGTATTTCCTCAATCTCTGCCGTAAATTTAGGAAATAACTCACTTTCCGTTCTTATCATAGGATTTCACCGCCTTTTTTCTTTTTGATTTATAGTTTACTATCTTTTTATCGAATAGTAGTTTGCCGTCATAAGTTGTTGTTAGTCCGCATTTCATACAAACACGAACATCATTTATCTTTTTCCATTCGTGCGAACACACTATATACACCCTACCTCTTTAAACGCTTTGTATATTTTCGGTATTTGTATAGCAAGCCAATCAACCATTTCTTCATTCATTGCCCATTGCTCAACATCATTTGAATTAATCCACAAACCGCTTTCATAAAAAAATGCGTGTATTATTTCGTGCCTTGTGACTTTCTGCTGATAAGATGTAAGGTCTTTTATATTTTCATCACTATCTTTAATTGTGCCTACATCTAATATTACAAGTTTCTTGATTGATGTATCTGTGTAACCGTCTGCTTGCCTTAATCTCGGATAATCTTTTTCATTTCCGATTACAATTTCGTAATCAGTTCCTAATATATTTACTTTCATTTATAACCTCTTTCCTGCTCTTACCTCTGCCGACAAGATTTCATCATTTAATGCGTATCTTATAGCGTCTATCAAGTGATTGTTTTCATCAACAGGCTTTGCCATTGCATTACCGTACTTGTCCTCTTGCCAATGGTATTGCTCTATCTCATTTTTGAAATTTTGGCAGCGAACATCAATAATAATCTCGCAACCTTGCAACCACCTAATACCACGATTGATACTGTCAGCACCTTTAATCGCTCCAACTGCTCTTACATTGTTAGTTGCAAGGAAGTCAATCGTTTTCGGCTCTGCACTATCGCATATCAAATATTGATTGCCACAAAACCGCTTGCACACTCTCAATAATTCGTCGTCGGTCATTCCTGCTTGATACCATTCATCATATACATATATTCGCTTACGCTTTTTATCGTAATGCACCTTAATTAGTGCATTCGGGTCGCTTGAAAAACCAAAGTCACAACCGCAATGCACTCTATCAAACTGCGGTATAAGTTTTTTTATATCCTCAACACGCCAATTCTTGAAAATAACATTGCCGAGTATGCCCCAATTACCGAGCGAATACACATTATAGAAATATGGGTCTGTTTCGTCCTCTAATAACTTTCTGTCCTCGTCGGTCAAAAAGATATTGTCCTTATATGTAGTTTTGACAATGAGTTTGTCCTCGTCCTCGTAAACGGTCTTGTTATCTTCCCATTTACCGAAAAACTCTTTATATATCCAATGTGATTTTAGGATAGGGTTAAATGCCATAAAAATATGCTTGCTGTGGCTACTCTTACCACGCAAACGCTTTTTTAACTGCATATATGCGTCACGCTTAATCTCTGTTGCCTCCTCAATGAATATTCGCTCTAATACACCATTGGCAGGCGTAATAGACTTAACCTTTTCAACATCATCAAGACCGCAAAACATAATTTGCTTTTCGTTCAATTTACAAGTGATAAGCATATCGCTCTTATTGATTGAAAAGAATTGCTTAACGCCCATACTTGATATTGACTTTGTTATTTCGTTAAATACACTTCGTTTAATCGTATTACCGACATTACGGCAACAAAGCCAATTAACACCGTTAAGAACATCTAACACTATCTTATCAGTGATAAAAAATGATTTACCGCTTGACGAGCCACCAAAGAATATTTGCAGGAATTGAGGTTTATTCATATAAGGGATATATGCAGGGTTTTCCTTTACCACAATATCCATTATTCCTCGTCCTCCATATCGTCAGGCGTTGCCGGTACAACAGTAATGTTGATGTTCGGGCTTTCCTGCGGTTTATCTTCGTCCGCTGTGAATTGAATATCTTTCAAGTCTTTCAATGCACTTGTTAGTTGTTTCAGCCCTGCACGGTCTAAATGCCCTGCTTTTACAATTCTTTTGTCTGTAACCTCTTTTATAACCTCTTTTTTAGGCTTGCCAAAACCTGATTTGTCGGTGACATATTGTATTTCTCTTTGCTTTATCTTATTTTCGACAATGAATTGGTCTAATTGTTCCGTTGCTTCCTCTATCTTTTTCAATAGTTTATCAGCGGCACTTGATATTCTTAAAAGTCTTTTTGCTTCCGCTTCGGCTAATTTTTCGGCACTTTTTTGTAGAGTTTTTTCCGTGATTTTCTCTTGTTGTGCTTTTTTCTTTGCAAACCACTTTTCTTTTCTCGCTTTATCTTGCAAAGTGTTATAATTTACGCCGTGTTTTTCAGCTAACTTTTGATAACTGATATTGCCGTTTATGTATTCACTTCGTATCTTTATCCAATCAGCTTTTTCACGCATATCACCACCTACTTTATGTTTCATATCCTTAAAATAGTTTCAAAGCGGCACATTACGCACCGCACTTTTTCAATAATCTGTTTAAGCCCTTGTTTGCTCCCTCAATATCCCCTGCTATCATTTGTCCTTTGATAGTTCTGTATTGTTGCTTTGTAAGGTGCTTTTTACTTTCTTTAAGCCGCTTCCACATTTTCCAACACTTCCTTGTACGCTGTCATTGTTCCGTCAGGATTGATTCTGTATACATCTTCGCTACTTCCTTTTAATTCTATGTATCTATTTATACATACGTCTACGTATCTTGGGTCGAGTTCCATATTATATGATATTCTCCCATTTTGTTCGCACGCAATAAGTGTTGTTCCGCTTCCTGCGAATAAATCCAACACGGTATCTTCTTGTTTTGTGTTGTTTTTTATTTGATAATCAAATAGTGCTATCGGTTTCATTGTTGGGTGTTCTGCATTTCTTAAAGGTTTGTCAAATTCAAGAATTGTTGTTTGCTTTCTATCACTCGCCCACAAATGACTTGCGCCGCTTTTCCACCCATATAAGCAAGGCTCGTGCTTCCATTGATAATCTTGTCTACCGATTACCATACTGCTTTTTTTCCATATTAGGCATTGCCTTATTTGCCACCCGACATCTTTACAAGCACCACGGAAATTATATCCCTCGCTGTCTGCGTGCCAAATATAAAAAACCGCTCCGTTTTTCATTACCGTATCTGCGACATAAAACGCATTTGTTAAAAACGCTCGGAATTGCTCACTTTCCATATTATCGTTTTGAATAGTGAGTTTATCTTTTGTTCCACCCTCATAAGCAACATTGTAAGGTGGGTCAGTAATGAGCATATCCATTTTTACGCCGTTAGTGAGTTTCTCGACATCTTCTACACTTGTACTATCCCCACACATCAAATAATGATTTCCTAACCTGTAAACTTCGCCTTGCTTTGATTTTGGCTCTTTTGGAAGTTCCACATCAAAATCATCTTCTTTTGCTTCTTCGCTTTCATCTTCATTTAACAAGCTTTCAATTTCTAAGTCTTCAAAGCCTGTTAAATCAAGGTCAAAATCAAGTTCTTGTAATTCCTCTAACTCAATAGCAAGCATTTCATTGTTCCACGACGAATACTCCGCAACTTTATTGTCAGCAAGCCTAAAAGCTTTAATCTGTGCAGGCGTTAGGTCGTCCGCTTTAATTGTTGGCACGCTATCAATGCCGAGCCTTTTTGCCGCCTTGTATCTTGTGTGCCCTGCTACAATCACATTATCTTTATCAATAATGAGCGGATTTTTAAAACCGTACTCTTTAATGCTTGCCGCTACACGCTCAACCGCTTCACCGTCATTATGTCGTGGATTGTTTGCATATGGAATAATATCATCAATACCTAAATACTCAATCTGCATTAGCAACACTCCTAAATGTTATTAGAAGTTGTCACCTGCACCATTTACCCCTAAATGTGAGCATAGAAAAAGCCGTACCGTTAATACGATACGACTTTTCCACAAAAGGTATAAATTTTAATGGTGTAAATCTATTTTTACACATTAATATTATACTACAATAATAACTTTTTTTCAAGTATTTTTATAATTTTGTGACATATTCACTTAAAACAGTATTTATTTTCCTGTAAACTCGGAATACTTTGTTTTCGTTCCAACCTAATTCCTTGCCTACACGCTTCCACGACAAGCCATAAAAAAACCTGTATTTAATCAAAAGTATTTCATTTTCTGTGAGGTTGCATTCTTTCATCATTGTTACAATTTCTTGTCGGCAATGAAATTTTTGTTTTTCAATCTCGTAACGCTCATTTGTTAGTTTTTCCTTTTTTTCTACAAGCTTATCAACAATGCTTTCCGTTCCACCGTTTCCTTTTGGCATACCTGATAAGTCTTGCACTTTAGGGCTGTATAACAAAGCGTTAATTTCCTCTATCTTTTCATCAATAGATTTACCTTTTATGTAAAGTTCTAAACAAGTATCAAGTTTTTTCACGGCTTTGCCCTCCTACATTTGTTTAAATGCATAATAAATAACTGTGCCAACTACTAATGTTTCAATAACAAAAAGCGTCATTATCACGCCAAACAAAATAGGGTTAATAGTCATTACTTCTCACCTCTTTCCTTTTCTAACATCTGCTTTAAGACATTTATTTGTCTTTCGTATGCTTCGCACTTGGCTTTATAAGCATTTTCCATTTCGGAACATTCTTTTTTCCAATCGTCGTTTAAGAGTGTGTAGTTTCTTAATAAGTTGTTGTAATCGTCTTTTGCTTCTTCTGTTGCTACCTTAAAGCCTGTGTTATATCCACTATTGTTAGCAACAATGATACAAACGATATAGCCGATAAAAACAACTACACATAAAATTACTGTTTTCATTCTTCTACCTCAATTAGTTTTACAATTACAAAATCTTTTGTGTCCTTAACAAAATCATCTGTAAAACCTTTTATGTACTTTTGATTATCGTTAGGAATAATGCCCTGCTTTTGGAGTGCGTCAAGTATGTATTTTTTTGCACTCGCTATGTTGTCGCAATCACGCTTTGCCGTCCTTTCGTGCCATTCAAACGCCACCTTACAAGGCTTGCAAGTGGGCTGTAACATCTTTTTTGCCTTTGCTTCGATAATCGCCCACCCTATTACTTCCTCAACATCACGCTTGAATTTAGCACCTTGATATTTGTTTCGTCGGCAAGCGTTTATATACTCGTTCAACGAGGGCAACTTTGCGTTAATCATAAAATAATACTGCATTTAGTCGTTATTCCCCTTTTTGTTTCGTTTTGACGCATTAGTTCGTTCAATAAGCCCTGCCCATTTAATTTTCGGTAGGTCGTTTATGTAGTTCTTTGCATAAGGACAACGATACACTGAACATACAGCCTTGCCCTCGCCACATTCAACACGCCAAATACAATGTTTTTTCTTGCATACTATCATTTTTTCAGTCCTTTACTGTCACTTGCGATAAATCAACAATCATAATGCTGTTTGCATTTGTATCTTTGATTTCTGCTTGATAGAATATCTTTTTCGTTTCCTTGTTACGCCGTAAAATGCAACCTGTTAAATAGTAATCTGTTGCTTTGCTTTCTTTAGTCGGCTGATAGATAACAAGTTTGTTTAAGTTCTTTTTAACCTCGGATATATCCATTATCGCCCTGTACTTCCAAAACCGTTATTGCCACGCTCTGTTGCTTTAAATTCATCAACAACATTGAGTTCGGGTATATCAATCTTCATAACTACAAGTTGAGTAATTTTGTCGCCCCTCTTAATCTCATAGTCCATATTAGAGTGATTATACAGTTTACAAACGATACTGCCTGTGTATTCAACATCAATAACGCCCTCGCTTGTAATGCCGTACTTAACATTCAATCCGCTTTTTGATTTGAGGAAGCCTGCCGTGTTTGGTGGTAACTCAATATGTACGCCTGTATCAATGCTGATACTGCCCTTTGCAGGAACAACCGTATCAATCGGTGATAATAAATCAAGTCCTGCGTCTGTTGCGTGTCCTCTTTTCGGCATTAAAGCCGTGCTGTCTAACATAATGTTCATATTTCTTTACTCCTTTTCTTTCATATCCTTGTCTGCCACTTCGTCCATTTTCGCACCACAGAAGCAACAATAATTACTTCTGTTTTTTTCGTGAGGATTCACACTAAAAACTTCGTCACAATTTGAACAACTACAGGTTTCGCCATATTCATCATATATCCAATGAGCGTGTCGTTCTGTGTCGTCATTATTTTTAATGAAAAACTCTTTTAAAAAATCACTAATAACATCAAGACTACTTGAAGAAAATCCTATATGAATTTTGCCGTCAGTTTCATCAAAGTAATGAATTGAATAATAGTTTTTACCGTCCACTTTTTTACTTACAAGTTTTTTGAATTTGTGCATTATTTTACCCCCTCGCCATTTTGCGACCGCATTTCGTTATCTAACAAATAATCTATTGAAACATTTAATTGATTTGATAATTTTATAAGGTTTAGTGCCGAGGGAAACATACCACCGTTAAGCCAATTATAAAGTTGTGCGTGGTTCCATTCGTTAGCCAAGCAAAATTGATGTACATTTGGATATTGAGAAACAATCGTATTGTATAATCTCGTTGCAAATTCTCGTTCTGTAATCATTTTTTTCTACCTCTTTCCTAAATCAAGTAACGCCTTTAACATCTTCATTCCCTCGTCAACGGTAAAGCCTGTTACCTTTTGTGATTGAAATTCTTTGAAACATTTTTCTTCAACTCCCTATCGTTAGTAATTTGTTGATAACAGCAGTAGATACATAGCAATCATTTTCTCTTAATATTTCAAGTAACTCTTGTCTGCATTTATGCACACCGTCCTCAAATCCCTTATCATACTGTTGTCTGTCGTATTTTAATGCTTTGATTAGCTCGTCTTTATCAACATAAATTCCATACTTATGAATCACTTTTAGTGTTTCATTTTCTAATTGACTTTCAATGGACGATAATTGTTCTTGAACAATCTGTATCGGGCTTTTATAGAGCATAACAGCTCTATCTATTTCAAACTCAAATTCTTTCATTGTTTTCACGCTCCTTTTGTCTTGCCTTTTTTACTCCAATCTATTGCCTGTCCGCAGTTATAACAGCAATCGCATATCCTACTTATAAGTTCGTTACAACAAGGGCAACGATAAACTGTTGTGCCTTTTCCAAAAAAACCATTGCCTACTTTGATTTTGGGAACATCGACTTTGTGAGCTGTTGGCTTTTTCGGTATCTGCTTTTCAAGTGCTTCTTTAATAGTCTGCAAGTCCTCTTGTGTTGTTGGTATTCTATCGTTGTCACATTTCAAGCAATAGTCTATACTTTCAATAATTTCTTGTATTGTCATTCTTTATTCTCCTTTACCCATTCAAATACCCACGCAGGTAAGAAAATGTTATAATCTTTTAATGCTTGTAGTCTCATACTTTTAACAGATAAAAAAACATTTTTTTCAATCAACAATCTAACTGCATCTTTGACTGCTTCTTTTCTCATCATTCCGTTTACATAAACAGCACTACGACTGCAATTAACATATTCCTCAATAAAGTTTTGTATTTTTCTGTTATATGGTGTGTTCAGCATTTTTTATCTCCCTTTTCTAATTGCTTTGCCGTTTCAACATCAATCGGTTCTGCGTTCCAACAGAACCAATTATCCGCTGTGCCTCGGTTAAGCCTATAACATCTCTCATTTTCACGATTGTAAAACTTGCAATCTATGCAATAACAATTAGCAATCGGTGGCTTGTCAAATCTATGCTTAATTCTGTGATAATTTTTTAACTCATCAATTTTTTGTGTAATGAAATCAAATATTACGATTAAAATAAATCCAACTATTACAATCAAAAATAATATTCCAATAAAAGCAAAAAAATTAGTCAACTCCTTACTCATTTTATTACCTCCTTAAGAAGTTCGGAATATTCTTCATATACATCACAGTAATTTTTTGCTCTGCATTTTTGACAGTCGGGAATATCGACAGTATCAAAAGCACAGTGTACCCCTAACTCTTTCACGAGTATTAAGCGGTCATTCGGGTTCATCCAATCCATTTCTTTTTTATTTTTTTGATAATATTTGTCGATTAAAGGAACTCTATTAGCAATCAAATCGCAATAATTAACGTCTTCGAAAATATAATTAAGAGCGTAACTCTTTGCTTTTCCTGCACTTTCTGCGAAAACTACGGCAATACAATAACTGTCCTCACGCTCCATAACCCTGTATGCTTTCATTCTTTCACCTCATATTTTCCTTGTAATCTTGTATTGCTTTTTCAATACAATTTTTAACACTTTGTTTTTCTAACAAACACTCTCTTGAAAAGAAACTAACTCCATTTTTATCAACCCATTCGCCAACTAAAAACAAACTTGCGTTTGCCGTTAAAATAGGTGTATCAAATTTGCGTATATTGATATGAAGTTCATAGCAAACATTTGTACCGACTACAACACGATATAAACCTTTTGTAACTTCTTTCCAATTATTAAGGTCTTTCATTAGTCTTAATTCAATATCTTTAATATCTTTCATTGCCGTTCAATCTCCCATTTTCATTTGTTCATAATCACTTTTGATTACTGTTCTTGGCTTGTACTCTGCAAAATTTCCGCTCTCGTCTTGCCTAAATATATCTGCGTTCAAAAATTCAAAATGTTTGCATTTGTTAGGTCTTTTTGCTTTAACAGCTTTGTAAAACCTACCTGCTCCGTCATCTCCGCAGGGTGCTTTTGCCGTACAGATGAAATCGGTACACTCACCGTTATAATCAAGAGCATTTACACAATATCGGCAATACTGATTTTTAGGTTGTTTCATTGTTAAGCTCCTTTAACTTTGCTTCTGCTTCTGATTTAGTACGAAAAACTTTTTTCCCAATATCCGAGCCGTCATTCTTAAAACGATACGCACAAATGCCGTGCTTTTTATCGTCACACAGAGCCATACATAAATTATCTTCTTTAGCACAATGACATCTTATGTCGGGTTCATCTAAAATCATTTTTTGCGGTATGTTTCCTCTATTCAAAACATAAATTTCATTCCCAACCTTACACGGCAGTTCAATAATGCGTGATTTGTTTTTGAAATGTAAACAATGTTTTTCAACATCATCACACTTCTTATACATAATAGATGATATACTTACTTTGCCTTTTATAACAGGCAGAAAATCAATGCTGTTTATTCTTCTATGACATACATCATAGTGAATACAATCTTTACAAGTCATTAAAACTCACCTCTCAATCGTTCAGGCGATAACAACAGCCCTGCGTTGTACCTTTGTAACATATCGTTGCAACTTTCCCATTCTCTCTTTTGAGTTAGGCAATATTGCAACAAAGGACAATTTACACAACTTTTCATATAACTACCTCACTTTTTGTTGCCCAATGTCTACCTGCTGAAAATTAAGCGGTGGAAAGATTAACGCCTACTACTACTAAAACATCAATCTTTTTTATATATGAATAATTAGTCGCTCGAAGAAAAAGTGTTTATTTTCAACATTTAAAACCACATTAAAAATCAGTCAGGTAGCACATTGCTTTAACCGTTTAAATACTTTTGAGTTCCGCCGTTGAGCATTTCTGTAAGCTTCGGCTCAATTCCACTTTTGTGTTTATATTTGTTTGTTATGTCGTAAATTCGTTGATACTTTGCTTCTTCTTCCTTTGACAAGCCGTTGTCAAAGGAAGCAATCTTCTCGTATGCTTCCCAATGCAAAGTACCAAATTTGTCTTTTACTTCACTTATTGACGGTGGGAATTTATTTGTACTTATCAATTTATTTACTGCCATTAACACAATATCGGCAGGAATATCCTCAAACTGCATAGTCCATATTACAATCGTTCCCATTGCTTCGTCTTTTGTCATTCCTTTATAGCTGTTAGGATATGCCGCTTTAAGTATCGCTAATATCTTAATTGTTTCGTCCTGTGTCATTATGTATCACCTCAATTAATCTGTGTCCTTGATATAAGAATAGTAATAATCAAAGCTAACGCTACAATCGAAATAAAGCGTATTGTTTGCTTTATAAAATCGTTCATTAAAACATACCCCTTTCGTTAGCAAGGTCAAGAAATACATTACCGCTCGGCTGTTGCTTGCTTTGCTGTATAGGCTTTTGTTCTTTATCTTTCCTTGCCCAATTTCTAATAGTTGCAAGGTGATTTTTATATGATTTTCCTGTACTTGCAATATAACCGCTTAATCTTTCAATGCGTTCTTGATAATCAGTAGGAAATTCAGCTTTAAGCTTTTCCATATCTTCATCAGTTAAAAGAACATTTTTATACTCACCGTATTTATGGCGAACAGGCTTTTTTGCTGTGTTTGTACTATCTATATCCTTACCTTGCTCTAACTCTAAACTATCCTTACCTATCTCTAACCTATCCTGTGTATCCAAATTGTACGCATTATGTATACATTCTGTGTACGCCTTGTTTTCTTTTACTGCAAGTGTGCTTTTTTCCTCTTGATAAATGGTAGGCTTGTATCGGTCCTTTTGTATGTAGTTATGTATTTTCCAATGTTTGATAACGATAACGCCACTTTCAAAAGTAATGATAAATCGTTTTAAGATAAGCAATTTACAATCATCATCACTTGCCCCTATCATTCTTTGAATTTTTTTAGGGTTATTTATAAAGCCGTCGTCGTCGGCTCTCATTGATAAATGAAAATATAAAGCCTGTGCAGATAGTGGCATATCCAAAAATGCGTCACTATCAATTATTGTTTTTGCAAACATTCGTCTTTCAGCCATTTTTGCACTTCCTTTAAAATAAAAGCGTACCGTTTGAAGTGTGTCGGCACTTTCAAACAATACGCCTGTGTTGATACAATATTCTATTTTGTGTTGAACAATACCGACATATTGTATCAACGAGAATATTATACCAAAATAGTAATTATTTGTCAATATCAAATTTGTTTACTTTGATAACAAAGTGACGCACTATGCGTAAATGTCAAGCACGCTGTTATCAATCAAAATTAAGTCACTCGGATTGCACTCATATAATTCCGCAAGTTTCATCAACTGATACGGTGTAGGTAAGCAAAATCCGTTTTCAAACTTTGACAGCATAGGCGTATCAAAGGATAAATCAAACTTACGCATATACTCAACAACATCTTGCTGATACAAGTTTCTTTCAAGCCTAATCACTTTCATATTGTTAAAAATGCTTGTCTGCAATGCTTCCGTATCGCTGTTTAGTATTCTGTTGATTTTGGCGAGCGGTGCAAAGTTGCTTTTCGCCTTTGCCATAATCTCTTTTTTATAGGCTTTAATTTCGTTAATATCGTCGGTCTTGTAAAATCCTTTGCCGTGACCGCTCCGAATAATAACAAAGTTATCGCCGCTATCGTACTTACTTAACTCGTGTAGTTTTCTTTTTACTTGCCTTTCACTCATATTCCAATTTTCGCATAGGGTAGAATATGTAACGGCATTTTCACGCCCAATAGGGATAGAATTATAGTAATATTCAAGCATTTTTTATCACTCCTTTAGAAAGGTAAATCGTCGTCCTCGTCCACAATTTCCTCAAAGTCGCTGTTGTCGGCACTTGCGTATGTTGGCGGTGCAACATTCAAATTTGGATTTGAGTTACTTTGCTGTTTGCTTCCACAAAAAGAAACATTGTTTGCAACTACATCAACCGACTTTCTTTTGTTGCCGTCTTTGTCTGTAAAGTTGCTTGTTTGAATACTGCCCTCAATGCCTATCATATCGCCTTTATGAAAATATCGGCTGATAAATTCGGCTGTGCTACGCCAAGCCATACAATCTATAAAGTCGGCTTGTCTTTCTTGTCCTTGTGCTTGATAATTTCTATCAACAGCCATTTGAAAACGAATGACTGATACGCCACTCTGTGTTGCTTTGAGTTCAGGCTCGTATGTCAAGCGTCCTGTTAATGCTACTGTGTTAATCATCTTTGTCCTCACTTTCTTTAATGCGTGTAAAGCGTGCTAATCTGCCACACTCTGCACATCTTGTCGTGTCGTCGTCTGTTTCAAATTCTGTACTTCCGCAAGTACATTGTTTTATAACCCACATATTTATTACCTCACAAATAGTTTTTACCGAATATTTTTATAAAATCTTCCTCGCTCCAACCGTAATAATTCATTGCTTTTTGCTGTGCAAGTGCCTTTAGTCTGCTGTTGACCTTTGCATTTTGATGTACGGAATTTTTACCGAATATATGACATTTGTTATGATGTATATAAACAAATAGTCCGTATTGCTCCGATTTATTACGGTTGCTTGCTCCAAATATATGATGTTTGTCTAATGGGTCATTAAAACCATTACCGCCGCATATAAAACAATGTTCCTTATCTTTTTGAATAATGCTGTCAATCGTTATCACCCCACATCTTTAAGCCTTTTATCAGTCAGCATTTTCATAACTTTAAGACTATCCGCTTGTATGATATGGTCTTTTATAATTTCAATTTCTGCTTTTGTAGGCTTAAAATATAAATTACACAAATCAATAATGTTCTGTATGCAAATTTCAACATTGTCCGCTTGCAATTCCATACCATAAACCGACTGTAACGCAATGGTGTAATCTTTTCTCTTTTTGCAATTTGCAAATTTACGCTTTAAAATTTCAATTATAAAAGCACCCTCGCCACAAGTCGGTTCAAGAAATGTTTTATCAGGCATAAACATTTCGGGTGGAAAGGTATCAAGCATTTGATTTACAATGTGTGAAGGTGTGAATACTTCACCGTATTTTTGTATTCTCTCTTTGCTTTTAATTCTGCTTTTCTTAAAGTAAATGAGTTTTCAACTCCTTTTCTAACTAAATAATCTTGTCCTAATTCTTTTTGCTTGTACCGTTGTTTGATTAGTCGCTCTCTGCATTTGGCACATACTTTGTAGCCGTCTAACTGTTTAGCACCACAAATATAACAATAGCCGTGTTCAATCCATTCACTTCGTGGAAATGGTGGGTGGTATGCACTGCGGTCTATGCGTGGCTTTCCCTCGCCGTCATTTCTGTGCGATATTTTGCTCATTTCGCACATATGGTTGTAGCAATCCTCACAAACTTTATAGCCTTTTTTTATTGGCTTTCCACAATGGCACAATCCTATTTCAGTACGCTGTTGTTCGTTTAGTTTGTGTCCGTTGCGTCTTATTCGTGCTTTCTCTTTGCACTCGTAACAGCGACATTTTCCAATAAGGGTTAAAGCATCTTGTTTTTTGCAATCTACACAAAGATGATGTTCGTGTAGCCATTCCCTACGGCTTTTTAGGTACTGCTTGTTATATGCCTTTGTTTCTTCGGTCAACTATTATCACCCCACAATGCTTTCAATCTTGCGATTTCGTCAGGTGTTTCCGTCTGTATTCCTAATTGCTTTGCTTCTTGCACTATGCCGTCAATGAAGATTGACATTTCAAGGCTGTCAAACTCGCTACTTCCCTTATAACACTTGTAGTGTTTAAATAACTTGCCGTTTAATGTGCTTTCGCCTGCTTCGTCATAATACTTTACATAGTCATTTATCGGCACTTCTGCAATAACGCTTATCATATCGCTTTGTCCGTAATCTCTTAACATATTGAGGTACACTTCTTCTTTGCTTAACCTTTGAATGTTGCCTATCTCTGTTATCAATTTCCAAGCGTAATTATTAGCGTTTAATGACCTTTTTTTCCTAAACTGCGTGATTTTTATCGATAATTCCTTATCTTTTAAATCATCATAGCTTTGCAACAAAGCGTCTTTTTCATTGACGGCAAGCGTTAATTTCGGTTGACCTGATACAAAATCAATATTGCAGTCTATCAATTTGCCTGTTAATTCAATCGTTCTCACCGTCCTGTTCTATTACATAGCCGTTTGCTTCACAAACGCCATTGTCAATTCTTTTTAAAATTTTAATAATTGTGTTGTTTTGCTTTTTGATGTCCTTTAGCAAACTAACAATCTCTTTATCAGCGGTCATTTAATCACCCCATTTCAAACGCTGTCCGCAATAAAGGCAATAATGATATTCGTGTGCGTCACGAAAGACTTTAACTGCATTACGGCAATTCGGACATCTATCGTGCGGAACGCTGTCATAATGTATCGGCTTTTTAGGTATCTGCCTTTCAACCGCTTCTTTAAGCGTCATTCCTATTGTGAGTTCACACTCTTTCATTGCCTGTTCAACACCGCTTTCTACGGCTTTGTCCAAATCCTCTTTTGGCATTTTAACTGTTACTTCTATATTCATTTAACAAAATCCTTTCTTTTGCTAACAAAATGACGCATTATGTGTCTGCATACTCCCATTCCTGCGGTTTTTTCTTGTCTTTGTGACCGTGCAAGAATACATACTCACTGTGAAAACTCATATTTTCCATAAGCCACTCGCTCGCTTGCTCGTGGGATAGGTGACGGCTTGCTACATTCAGTTCATAAGAATACTCGCCTGCTTCAAGCTTTGCATTGATACGCTCTTGCAAGTCCTCGTCGGTGTAATTTGCTTCAATCATATAAAGGTCATAATCTTTTGCCGTTATGCCTTGCAAATGTTCCGTGTCGGTTGCATATATAGCCTTTTCGCCGTTTGCAAATATTCTATAACCGCAATTTGGTACATTATGATATAACTTGATAGGTGATACCTTAAAAGCCTTGTAATCGTAAATCTTGCCTATTCCCAACACATCAATTTGTTGTTTTGGTACTCCTGCTTCTACAAGGTCATTTACCAACCATTCACAACAGCCTATTCTAATAGTCGGTCTTTCGTCCGCTAACCTCTTAATCGTTTTACCATTGAAATGGTCTGTATGAATGTGCGTGAGTAAAACTATTTGCAAGTCCTTATACACATCTTTTAGTGCCTTAAAGGTAACACCGCAATCTATCAATATATGATTATTTACGACAACGGCGTTACCCTGTGAGCCTGTTGAAATTATGTTGTAGTTCATTAGATTTCGTCCATATTAACTACATTCTCAACAGGTGTAGCGTCAACCTCAATAGGCTCGTTCTGCTGTATGATTTCTTGTTTTTGCGGTGCTGTTTCATTCGGCAAGTCAACGCCCATTTCTTCGGCTTCATACATTCCGCCCAAATCCTCAACAAATGTTTCTCTTAACGCTCTTACCATTGCAACCTTTTCAACCATTGTTGCACCTTTGCCACCCCAATTAGAATTTAGGTTGCCGTCTTTTGTTCTTTGTGCAACTTCATCAAATGATACACTCGAATATGTAGGGTGTTCCCAATCCTTACGGTACACTTTCGCCCAACCACCTACTAATGTTTCTTGGTCTTTGATGTAAAATGTACCTTTTCGCTCTATAATTTCGCCTGTTTCTTTGTTTTGAACGATAATACCGTTTTCCTTGCCGTCATAGTTAGGGTTTCTTACTGCTCTCTTTAATACAGCGTCTTTACCTACAACGATTTGTGCAGGGTTTTTGTCGCCGTACTTAATGCAATAAACCTCTTTCAAAAACGGATTTAATCCTCTTGCTTTACACAAAGATGTGAAAAACTTAAATTCAGGCAATGTAATTTTGCCATTGTTTTCACCTACAATATAATTTTGAACGATAGACGGTGATAGTTTTACTTCTTCGCCGTCAACCTCAAATGTTACTGCTAATTCCTTTTTTTCTTCTTTCTTTGTTTCTGTATTACTCATATTTTTAATACTCCTTTTGTTGTTCAAATTCTATATTGATTTTCGGACACCACGAATTGCTTACTGCTGTGGAAACATTATCAATAAATGCGTCAGCAAACTTTTCATAGTTCACTTTCTTTTGAAGTTCTTGCCTAATCATTTTTGTAATTTCGGTTCTTTTTTCTTCAACCATTGCTTGCATTTCTTCTTTGACAACATCAGTGATTAAATTCTTGACATAGTATTCAAGTAACGACTGTTCGTTATCACTAGGATAATTACTTATACAGCCTTTTCTATCAACCTTTGTGTTCAAAACCGCATTAACAATTTGACTTACAATCTCGTTTTTGCCGTTCAGACTTTCGGCAATTCCTAACATCACGGATTGCTGAACAGCTTCTGCCAAATAGTTTTGGTCTACATTCAAATCAAGTCCTACAATATTACTCATAATCGTAACCTCTGTTATTCAAAAATTCTTTAAGTGCTTTCAACTGTGGCATTGTGCCACGCACGGTAAATTTCAATGTGTATGTCTTTTCTTCCTCAACAGGCGGTGCAATCGGCTCAACTGTCGGCGGTGCTACTGCTTCAACAACACTTTCAACCTTTGCGGCGGCTTCGGCTTCTGCTTGCTCTCTTGCTTTGCGTTCTTCCTCTCTCGCCTTTGCTTCTTCAATAGCCTTGTATCTGTTTGTAACCGTTGTAATGGCACTTGATACATTCAAAGACTGCTTGTATTCGTACATTATCTCGTCTTTATTCTCCTGCGTATCAATCAAATTAAGGTCGTCAACAATCTTGTCAACAAAGGCTTTTGCCTGCTCTTTAAGGCTTTTCATACTTGCCGAAAGTGTTACATTGATATTTGCATTTTCAAAGGTTACAAAGTCAATGCCTGTTACTGTCAGGTATTCGTCAAAGTAGCCTTTTACCTCTGCTTTTTTCTGCTCTTTCAACTCGTTTTCAACGCTGTCAATCTTGCCCTTTAACTCGGTATCAGCCTTTTTATATGTATCGGAAATACAATCCTTATACACCGTTTCAAATTGCTCATACGGTGTCATAATCGCTTTTTTAACCGCTTTTCTGCTTTCCTCATAGTCTTTCAACTCTTTGTTTAGGTCTGACCTTACCTTTTTGACATCTTTAACGGTGTCCTCAGTGCAAACAAGGCTTAAAGCCTGCTCAACCTTTGCTGTTACTTCTGCTTTGACTTCTTGTAACTGCTCAACAATAATCGGCAACTGTTTAACTACGATAATTCCCTTTTTATTCATTTTCGTTTCCTTTCTTAATGTCGAAAATATCTTTTATATCATCAATGTTTGAATAACTATCCTTTTTGGATAATGCCGTTTCCAACATTGATAATTTCTGCTCTGCCTGTATCAGTTGTTCATAACGCTTTAAATCAACCTCAACAGTTATTTGACTAATTCCTATTGGCATATTCAACGCCCCTTTCCTTTATTCTATTTGCAAAGTATTCTACTAACCTTGCATTATGTACTTGCTCGCTTTGAATAAGATTTACAACTACTTTTCTTTGGCTTCTCATTGTTGCTACTCCTTATCAAGTTTTTGCAATGAATACATATCCTCGTCAGGCACATTAAACACATCTTGAATTGCCTGCCAAAATTCGTGTGTTCCACCTCGCTGTCCTGTTTCAACAAAACTATATGTTGCACGGCTTACACCAATTTTGGCGGCAAACTCTGCTTGCGTTAGTTTTGTGCCAACTCTGAATTGCTTTAGTTTAGTTCTCGTTTTAATCACCACCTTTCAATATGTTTCATATCGGCGCAAAAAGGGCAAAAGCCCCTATACCTCAAATATTTCTACAATTTCACCATTAAACATATGATGAAAATATTTCTTGCCGTCAAGTTCAATTATACGAATACGGCGGAAGCCATCTTCTTCTTTTGTTTCTATATCTGCTTTAAGTTTGCCATAATGTAATAATCCTTGTGACAATATTTCTTTTGTTTTCATTCAAACACTTCCTCAAATGTTGCATTCTCACCATAACCAACAATTTTGGCTTTTTTATTTGGAAAACTATTAAGCGTAAGATACATCATTATTTCCCAACCGTAATACGGAACGCTTATTGCGTGTGATTGTAACTTTTCTTTCACTTCGTTAATGCTGTCATTGATACTTATTACATCATTCATATATATAACTCCTTTCAATTAGCAAAAGTAATCATCTTCGCTGTCATATTCTTCAATCGTAAATTCATAACCGCCGTTACGGCTTTCGGCATAATTTAACGCACTCATATAGTCTGCAAATTCGCCGTATCTTGTTTCGCCGTTTTCATAAGATATTACATAATACTTCATAATAAATACCTTTCTGTATGGGTGTGCTTTATTTAGTCGTTTCGGTTATCTCGGCTATCTGTGAATTAACAACCATCATAAAGTCAGACCAAAAGCCACCACATAACAAGTCACCGCCCTCGTTGTCGTATATCTCTTTTACCTTTTCAAGTGTTTCTAATGCTTTTTGCTTGTCTTTGCTCATATTTATTACCTCTTTCAATTTCATTTCTGTATGGGGGCTTATAGTTCTTTGTACCCCCTCATTACAGTTACTATTGTACTACTTTTTACATTATTTTACAATTCGCAAAATATACAAACATTTACAAATTGTTTTGTTAAAGTTGCACAATATATACAAATGCAAACAAAATGACACATTAAAGACAAAAAACAAAGGGCGGTTGCCCTAAATTATTTCAAAAATCTTATTTATGTATCTTTCAAACTCTAAATATGTAATTAACCCAAACTCAACGGCTATTTCTACTGCTCCGAGTGCTTGAAATGCTAACGCTTTTTTATTCTCTCTATCTTTTGCGTTTTTTGCTAATTCAATATCAAACGACAATCTATCTTGTATGGTGTTTCCTCTGCTGTTAATCAAAATTTGCGACACCTCGTTATCATTACAATAATATTGCTAACTTTCGTTATCATTATACTACTATAATTATTTTTAATCAATCGGCAATTTTCACAAAATACAATCACAATGTTACATATATGTTTCATAATTCTACACAATGTAAACAAAGTGTGCTAAAATGGTGCTATCGCTAAATATTTAATAAGAGGTGGAAAAAATAGTGTGTACTATCGGCACGAAACTGAAAACATTGAGGAAAGGCAGAAAACTAACGCAACAAGAATTATCCGAAAGAATGGGGTTAAGCCGTGCCACAATTTCAAATTATGAAGTAGGCAGAAGAAGTCCGCATTTATCCGATTTACGCCGTTTTGCTGAATTTTACGGCGTTAGTCTTGATTACTTCGGCGTTACTACAACAGACGAAAGTTTTGAGTTATTAAGCCGTGCAAAGAGCGTATTTCTTAATGAAACTATCCCTAAAGAAGAAAGGGAACATCTTTATAAAGAGATAATGAAAATGTATTTGAATATGAAATAAATTCAAAGAATACAATTTATTGTATTCTTTTTTTATTGACAAAATTATATTAACATAGGGAATTTATCGGCACAACTACTTTTTAGATACTTTGAGCATAATTTTTTTACTTTTAAGATACAATAATGCTATGCTATTCTACAAAGGAGGTGATTAGTATTGTCCTTAACAGTAGGTGAAAAAATCAAAAAGTACAGACTTGAAAAGGGAATGACGCAAGAGGAATTAGGAAAGGAGTTAGGCGTTGGGAGGGCGGCTGTACAGAAATACGAAAGCAATCAGGTACAAAACTTAAAGTCCGCACATATCAAAAAATTATGCCACCTATTCGACAAAGTTCCGTGGGATTTTATCTTTGACGGTCATACTAAATATGCTGAATACAATGTAACGCAAGTTACAGCATTAAGAAAAGCATTTGGTGAAGAAGTGGAAAATATACTACTTCCGTTAGCAAAGTTGAATGATAAAGGGTTAGCAAAAGTTCGTAATTACATTTCCGATATGCTGAAAATAGAAGAATATCGCAATTAGGAGGAATATTACTTGAAGTCGAAAAACAAGCCATTCATACGGAAAGCCGTTGCTTACGCTCGGTTTTCATCAAACAATCAGCGTGAGGAAAGTATAGACGCACAATTAAGGGCTATAAGCGACTATTGTGAGCGTGAGAATATTCAATTAGTAGATATATATTCAGATGAAGCACAATCCGCTAAAACCGACAACAGGGACGATTTTAAGAATATGACAGACGCAATATTCAAAGGCAATTATGATATTGACGCTGTATTAGTCCATAAGTTTAACCGTTTTGCTCGTAACAAGTATGATAGTGCGTTGTATAAGAAGCGTTTAAGAGATATAGGCATAAAGGTTGTGTCCGTTACTCAACCGATAGACGATAGCCCCGAGGGGCGTATTCTCGAAAGCCTTATTGAAGCAATGGACGAATACTATTCGGAAAACCTTGCTTTAGAGGTCAAAAAGGGAATGTTAGAAAACGCCTTGAAAGGTAAACATACAGGTGGTGGCAAACTGCTCGGACTGTCCGTTGATGATGAGGGTTATTATTATCCTGACGAAAACGCACCGATTATTTATCGAATATTTAAGGAATATGCGGACGGCGTACCAAAGACGCAAATTGTTGAACGCTTAAACCGTGAGGGCTACCGCAACCAATACGGCAGGAAGTTCAACACTCGCACCATTACCGATTTATTGCAAAATGAAAAGTATATAGGTAATTTCATTTATAATCATACTCAATCGCAAGTTATCCGTTTAGAGGGTATAATCAAAAATCCAATAGTTGATGAGGATTTATGGGAACGAGTGCAAAAATTGCGGAAAGACGCAAACAAGCCAAAACACCGAAAAAGAAAATATCTAATGACAGGTAAATTGCGTTGCGGTGTTTGTGGCTTTACTTATTGCGGAAGCGGTGCTAAAAAGAGAAACAAAAACGGTGATATGTCTGCTTATTACAAATGTCAGGGTAAAATAAAAAATCAAAACGGCTGTTCTAACACATCATTAAATAAAGATTATTACGAAAAACTTGTTATTGATACTATAACAAAAAGCGTCCTGACAGACAACGCCATTGATGAAATAGCGGTTAGTGTGATAACTCAACTTGAAAGAGAAAGAAAAAAGCCACTAATACCAACGGCAAAATTAAGAAATCAACTCGACAAAGTGAAAGATAAACAAGCAAGGCTAATGGAGTTATACCTTGACGGCGGTATGGAAAGAAAGGTACTTGACGAAAAGAACAACGCATTAAAAGAAGAAAGAAAACACATTGAAGAACAAATAGAAAGAAATTTATATTTAGAGCAATCAAACATTATTGATATTCAAGATATAAAAAATATGATATTAGAGTTTCGTGAGGAATTAAAAGACAATCCTGATTTTGATTTTGCACAAGTCGTGTTCAACACTTTTGTTGAAAATATTGTTGTTTTCCCCGATACCCTTGAAGTTAATTTAAGGGTGGATTTTTCCACCCTCGGGGGTGATAAGAGGAAGAACAACGGGGCAAGCCACCCAATAAACCCCCTTTTGATAAACAAATCTGTCAAACGGAAAACGCACCAACAACCAACAAATTAAAAGGGATTTGATAATATGAGTATTGTTATATATGTTCGACAAACTAAGGATATTTCCCTTTACGAACAATTTAATAAATGTGCTGAATATGCCAAACGGTACGGCTATTCTATCGAATATAAAGTTTTAGATTTTGAGGGCAATATATTTTATGAAGCAATAAATAAGGTGATTGTGGACCACGACATTACCGCATTGATGATTTACAATAAAAATACTGCCTTTGATAGTGACGACGATTATTTGTTTTATCGGATATACCTTGAAAGGCTCGGTAAAAAACTAATTGCTTGTGAATAATTAAGAGGGGCGTTATTGCCCCTCTTTTTTTAATAAATGTAAACAATCTTTACAAGTCATATAAATACCCTCCGTAATTATCTTGTACCCAAGCAAAAAACGGACTTACTTTTCGCATAGCCTTATGAAGTTCCCTACGCTTTATCCTTTGTTGCTCTTTTTTGCCTATTCTTTGTTCAGGCGGTATGTATTTTTTTCTGTGTGTTCCTGCTTTCATTCCTCTACCTCATTCATTTTTGCACCGCACTTAGGACAATAGTTTTGTTTTTCTAAATAACTGCGAATACAACTATAAATACAATCTTGATTTGACTCATATTCATTTATAAGTTCCCCACTATCAATATTCAGTTCTTCGCATATTTTAGCCGCTAAATCCCAAATTCCGCCTGCTTCTGCCTCATCAATTTCACAATTGCATATTACACAATTTTCGTTATATTTTCCCACCTCGCTTTTTTCTTTGGGATAAATATCTTCGTATGTAAGAATTTCGTTAATTTCAACACTACTATATGTTTCAGTAACTCGGATTTTTTCGTTATAATTTTTTGACACACTCAACAATCTTGCAAAATGTTCGTCTGTTATACTGATACCACCAACATATTTTCTTAAATGTATTAGTAATTCATCAATATTGTTTGCTTTGCACTTAACCATTCCGTCAAAATTATATATAACTAAATATTTTTTCATTGCTATTCAATTCCTTTCTTTGAAAACGCTTTCATTTTGTTGTATTAAAATAGCCTGAATATCAGGCTATTAAATTGTTGCTATGCAGTTGCGTATCTCGGCACAAAGCAATTTCCGATTTCCTTCTTCTTACGGTCAATGTTATTCTGTATGCCTACAATATCGTGCAGGAAATTAACATCATCAGCGGCAAGCAATTCATTAAGTTTTAGCTTAAATTGTTCGTGTGCCGTTTCAATATCCATAATCAAAGACATTCTATCAAACTGCAATGCTCCGTGTTCTTCTGCCCTTTTTGCAATATCTACAATCAATAGCATTTCTTCTTTTGTCATAATAACACTTCCTTTATTTTACTTTGTTGTAACGCTCAATCAGTTCTTTGCTCTCTAATATATCGTCAATCTTGCAACCAAGAGCAACGCTCAATTTGCAAAGTTGACTTAATCTTGCACCGTCAATCGGTCTTGCTTCCTGCTCGTAACATTGAATTGTACGCTTTGAGATACCCGACTTTTCCGCCAAATCATTTTGTGACATTCCCCTCGCTGTTCTAACGCTTTGCAGTTTAGTCACCATTCTATCCCTCCTCTCTTAACTTATCAAAATATAGCCTTTATTTTTAGCCCATTTATAAGCTTCTTTTGTATCGTCTTGTAAATAACCCTCTAATGCAGGCATAAGGTTATCCCACTCTATCGCCGCCAAATATTCGTCCACATCATCAAACGCCTTTAACAATAGATATGTTCTATGGTAATTAGTGTCTGTATTTGTGAAAATGGTAGGGTCAATAACTTTGTCGTGTTCGTCAATGATGAAGCAATGACGGACAAACACGCCTGCCATTGTTTCAACATATCCGTATGCTACTTTCCATTCGCCTGAACGGAATTTACTGTTAAAATCTGTGACGCAATGGAAAACATTGTTATAGCACATCTTAAATTCAATGTACGGCTTGCATTCCTCATAAACTCGTTTGCTCTGCTCAATGTTCAATTCGTATCTATCCATTATTACCACCTACAAAATTATTTAAGTCGGTAAGAATAACTGTAACTGTATGAGCCTTGCTCTTTCTCAACAATCAATCTATCGCCGTACTTCTTAATCAATGCTTCCTCGTATTCCTCTTGCACGATATTGTTTCTTGTGTGACCGATAACATCAATATACATCTCAATAGTATCGCCTTGCTTTAATGCTTTACACGCTTTGTCAAATGATACAGGATTGAAGTAATTTCCACCGTTAATTAGTTTTGGCATTATGCTCATTCCTTTAATTGAATTTGTCCATAATCATCAACATTTGCATATCGTCTAAACTTGCAAAGTCCTCTTTGCCGTCAAATCCCACAAATACCGCTGTTCCTACAATAGTATCGTGTCCAATGCTGAAATTAGGTTGTAAGCCTTGCAGTTTGCCCTCCTCGTTACAAATCAATAGAACATCATCATCAACCCTTACAACCTCAATGTAGCCGCCGACAAGTTCCTGCAACACCGACAATTCGTTTTTGATTTCTCTTACTTCGGGTTGCTTATGCACTTCTTTTACTATTACTCTCATTTATACCACCCTTTCTAATATAACCATACTACAAAAGCGGTATAAATGCAAATAGTTATTGTGTTTCAATCCCCGAAACATCAATTTTCCCACTCATTAAGTCAGGAATTAAAGCGTCCCTTAATTCTGCTAAATACTGTTCTTGCATTGTGTTCAGTAATCCAGTTTGATTCCTCCAAACGGGTAAAAATTGTTTCAGTAGTTCGGGCAAAATCTCTTTATCGTTGCACTTAAAAACAAATTCGTTTTTGTTTTTCGTGAATTGTATGTAATCCTCTACTTCAATGTCAATTCCTATAGATTTCATTTGCTCTTTTACTAATTTTGAGTTTTCCTTAGCTTGTTTAAATAAATCAACATCAATTTTTAATTGTTTGGCGAGAGTTTCATTTATTATCAACTTACAAGAATTTTGCATACGAATTATATAATTTATATTATCCGCTATTTGTTGAAAATCTCGATGTTGGGTATCTGTGAAATCCTCAATACTAATCTCAAAGTACATACTCGGTGCTAACATATACTTTTTTTCTGCAATTTGTTCGTTTGTTTTGATTACAGAAAATTGCTTGATTTCCTGCTGATTTTCAATGACATCAAGTATCTTTTGTATGTTTTCATCACTTAAAACATTGTACTTTTTTTTATATGTTCTGTTAGTATGACTTTTACCGCCAAATTGTCCGTTTTGCTCTCGCTCCTCTGTTACGCAATTCTCAACGCTGTGTATTAAGGTGACTTTTCCTTTGTTCTTTTTATTTTTATTAAGTACCATAATGCAAGTTGCTATATTAGTACATTCAAACATATTACTCGGCAACGAAATAACGGTTTCGATTAAATCATTATCTATCAAATACTTTCGTACTTCGCTTTCTGTGCGTTGGCTTGCTATTCCGTTCGGCAAAATCAAAATTGCCTTGTTTGTTGCCCTGTGTAGGCAATGCAAAACAAAAGCATAGTTAGCGTTGCTTGCAGGCGGTATTACAGGAAAACGGCTATCCATTTCTAAGGGTGTCGGCGGTTGCCATTTAATATTATATGGTGGGTTGCTGATTGATACATCAAGGGGGATATTTTCAATATCTTTGAGGATATTAAGGTCTTGTACTTCTATGACTACGCTGTATTTTTGTCCACACAATAATCTGTACGCCTTTATCTTCTCTTTGGTAAGCACATTACCATTGACTACAAAGCCGCTCGCATTATGCAAGCATAAATTAAATAAGAGAAACGGTATAACATTTTCGTCGAGTTCTTCAACATAAACATTTTGTATCTGTTCGTGTTTCTTTAACATATCAATAGACAATGCACCGCTACCGCCGCAACAATCATAGAAGCAATTACAATTTCCTGCCAATGCAGAAACAAGGTTACAAAGGCTTTTCGGGGTATAGTCTTGTTTCTTATCTGTTCTGTCTGCTTCGTAATATTGCCATAAGGCTTGTAGCCAATCTTTTGTATCGTCCACGATTTCAAGGTACTTATTATAAAAGTCCTCATTATGATTTACCACGGTTTCCATTAACACATTGCCAATGTCTTTAGTTTCTTTTACATTGCAAAGTTCTAATGCCTTGTTCTTAAATTCTAATAATTCCATTCGTTTACCTTTCTACGCTATTTTGTTGGGAACATTCCGTCAATGTGGTATTTCTTAAAATACTGCCACTCCTCTTTTTCCTGCTTTTCGTTATCACATCTTAATTGAATGCCGTCAAGGGTCATTGCTAATTCTTTTTGATACTTATATTCAGGATAGTATGTAACTTGCAGATACTTAAAGATGTCGGGGTTTATATTCATTCCATTTTGATACTTTGCTAAAAACGCTTTCATTTCAAAATCAAGCACATAATATAAATACCTCGAGCCGATATATTCACTTTTTGGAATAAAAACGCCGTACTTTGTTTCAAGTTCTTTATTTTCGGCTAAATATCTAACCTTGCCGTCAGTCGCTGATAATTGAATATAAACCGTTCCTGCTTCGTAAATCTTGCCCTTTTTAACTCGTTCAAAAATAGCAAGGTCAAAAATCGGTCTGCGTTCTTTTTTTGCGTGAGTTACAATATAATCTACTTTTTTTTCGAGATTTTGTAATTCAAGATATTCAATCATAGTTTTACCAACAATATCCTGTTGGTCAAAATAGTCAATAAACTCTTGCTTTAATTCGTTATATTCCTCGTCACCGCAAATATCTTGTAACATCTTCAAAAGGTCATTTGTTGCCTTGTTTGCTTGAAGATTTGCATTTATTATGTCTTTTGTAATTTCACTTAATGGCGGTATTTCCTCACGCTCGTATGTATCGACAAATCTTTGAACAGAAAGGCAATAATCATTTTGCCTTATTTCGGATAAATCAACAACTTGCGAAAATTTATCAATCGTTTTTCTATTCCAATAAGTTTCAGCAATTTTTTTTATGTGTTCTTCGGTCATAACATTTTGCTTGCCACTTTTATTAAACAATTTATCTGCAAAAATAAATAGCACATCATCAGTTTGCTTTGCCTTATTAAACACTAAAATATTTACAGGAATAGATGTATTCAAAAATAAATTTTCAGGCAACGAGATAATAGCGTCAATCAAATTGTTTTCAATAAGTTGTTTTCTTATTTTGCCCTCCGCATTACCACGAAAGAGAACGCCTGACGGCAAAATATAAAACGCTTGTCCTGTTTCCGTAAGTCTTGATAAACCGTCAAGCACAAAGGCGTAATCACTTGCTTTTGCAGGTGCTAATTCGTAACCGTCAAAGCGTGTGTCATTCTTTGGTTGCCATTTCAACGAGTACGGTGGGTTTGAAATTACAACATCTGCCTTTATATCCTCGTAATCTTCAATTATTTCAATATCGCTAAAGTCGCCGTTTTTGCTAACCTTATATACCTTTTCGGTTTCATTAAGTAAAACATTTTTTTGTAAAACGGTTGCGTTTATTCCTCGCAATGCTAAATTGAAAAGCAATATCGGAATACTCATAGAAGAAAGTTCCTCGCATTGATATTGAATATCTCTGTTAATGCCGATAGTCAACGCACCTGTACCACTGCAAATATCAATTACCCTGTCTGTTTTTGGTGCAAGTTCGGATATTAACTGACATAAGCAATCGGGCGTATAATCCTGCTTTAAATTACTACGGTTTGCGTTGTTCATTTGGAAATAATCACGCAAACAATCGTTTCGCATATCAAATTCAAACTGCATAAAAGAACGGCATAACTCGTCTTTTTCCTGCTTATTCAATAATTTTTTCAGCAAAACCTCGGGAAGTTCAAAACTTTCTTTAATACCAAAAAGTTCGTTGATTGCTTCGGTGGTTATTTTCTTTTTGCCTGTTACCACTGTTTCGGTTGGTGACTGCGTTACTCTTTCACGCTTCACATTTTCAACCTTTACCTTTTCAGGCTTTTTTGTTGTTTCAAACAAAGACATTTGCTCGTTACTCATTGTTACTTACCTTTCTGCATTTTCGATTTATGCTAAACACTCAATCAATGCGTATTTCTTATCAAGCAAAGTGTTTACTTCCTTGTTTAAGGCTTTTACTTTTGGCTTGTTAAAATCTTTGTCTATCCAAGTCAACTTAACAATTTCGTTGTTAATGCTTGTAATCTGTTCGTTTAATTCGTTTATCTTTTGTTCAACCATTTCGTATGTCATAATCTTATTTCCTTTCTTTCGGTTGTTTATCTCTCTCAACCTTATGTCTATTATTATACTGCTTTTGTAGTATAAAATCAAGGAAATTAACATATTTTGTAAGACTGCACAAATTAAACACGATTATTTTATATAATTTGTATAGTTATTCCCAAGCGGTCGAAAACTCTTTATCTTTGAATAATGCTTGTAAACCACTTAACTGTTTAAGCCTTAAAAGTTCCTCTGCGTCCATACCGATATTTTTTAATATCCAAGCGTCCGACATACCGCTTTCAACGAGTTCGGCAACAATGTTTGTCATTAGTTCGATTGAGTGGCTTCCTCTCGCTCTGTTGTGCCTTATCGTACTTGCCATTCGATTAGATATATCTTTATCAAGCGTTACACAAGGCAAACAACCGTTTTCACGCTCGTATATATCCTTATGTTTTAGCATTGTAAGATAACGGTGGAAACCGTCAACTATCTCATATCTATCGGTATCAGGTATAGGATAGACAACGCAAGGTTGAGTATATCCGTCCTCTTTAATTGATTGATAGAGTAATTTCATTTCAGGCGGTGCGACGCTGTTAGGGTTATAGGCGTTTGCCTGTATCTTTTCAATCGGTATTGCTTTGACATCATAAACAGGTGATTTATACATAGTGTTCACTCCTTATAAATTTTTGTATTTTTCTATTGCCGACTTTCTCTTTTTGATTTCGTTCTTTGTTTGAGCAAAACCCATATATTTACAGTAATAATCATTTTTGATGATACAAACGCACATTCTTTTGTAGGTCGGTACTTCCTTGAATTTGGTGCAGGTTGTATCGTCTAAATAATCATTAAATGCAATAACTCTTTTGGGTGATATTTTGCTTGTATTTCCCTTGTCTATAAAGTCTGCGTTTTCTTCTTCAAGTTCGGCTATTGTTTCATCATCAAGGCAACCGCCTTTTTCTTTCCAAAACTTGATTGAAGTATTTAGTTTTTCGAGGTAATGTGCTTTTGTTTTTTCGTCAAGGGTGTCAAGTAGAAAGTAACAATATTCTTTCCAAGTGAAATGTGCAGGCTTTTTAATAGACTTCCAACCCATAGCGGTTGTATCGCCGTATAGCCCTAAAAAGTTTACACCGTTTACCCTGCCTATCATTTTGCCCCAATTATTCGGGTCAATTACCTTGTAATATTTCAGTGTTGCTCCTGCACAATCGTTAAAGGGGCTTGCTACCCTCATTTGTTCAATGCTCATTCCTGCTTGATAATACAAATCATACAATCGGTTGTATGGCTTATAGTATTTTGCGTTGTATATCCATATATCTTGTGTTTCCCAATCGTAAATAGGGAAACCGTGATAAACGCCACAAACCTGTTCAAGCACATACTTTTTGCCTTTGTATTTGCGTATATCCGTTTTGGCTCTCATATAGCGTGTGTAACTCTCGCTTGCCCTTATTCCTGTTATTACAATAGTGCTTTTATTTCCGTTGATTTTCTTGTACCATACGCAAAAATTGTCTTGCACCTCGTAATCAGGTTTGTTGTATTCAAACTCGCAATTATCTTGATTTATAACAAAATCGTATTCAGGCATATTTCGCACCCAAATATCTTTTTTTGACTGTTCCCACGGTGTCCAATAAGCACCCTGCATATTACAACAGCATTGCGCCTTAATCGGCAGGCACAACCAATACCGCTTAATGTCGCTAAACTGCTTAAAGGTTTTCTCTACATAGTCAGTAGTCATTTGATATTGTGCTTCATAGTCGAGGTGATACATTGCCAACTTATCAAGCATATTATGCTCTTTGGCATAGTCATAGCAGAGGTTTAGGCAAACACCACTATCCTTGCCGCCGCTGAACGCTACAAGAATATTATCAAATTCATCAAAAATGTATTTTAGCCGCTCCTGTGTGGCTTCATAAACATTTTGACTTAAATACTTTTTACCCACTCTTTAACTCCTTTCTTTGCTATTTCCTTTTTTACTTCATCAAGCAAATTTGACTTTTTGTTTAAGCTTCCTTGTATCAGCCGTTCAAGTCCTACATTGCACCAAAGGTTGTAATAATCAACATCATATTCTTGCCCCATTCTGTATATCCTTGCTTCCGCCTGCTCTCGCTGTGCGTAATCAAAGGAGTGTTCGGCAAATATGATATTTTTGCAGAATTGCAGGTTAAGACCGTATGCACCGCAACCATAAGTGATGTATAGCACTTTTTCGCCGTCCTTAAAGCGTTGTATCGCTTTGGCTCTTTGCTCTGTGTTCATTTCACCTATAACTTTTAACGCTCCGTCAGGTATGCTGTTTAGATATTTCACAAACACAATTACCTTGCCGTCAATATCATCAATAAGCCGATTGAGTTCCAAGCGTTTTTCGGTTGCTCCGCAATAATGAGATTGCAACAATTGCGTTAATGCGAAAAAGTCAACGCCGTTCATATCGTCAAAGCACTTGTTTAAAAAGTCAGCTTTGATAAATTCGTATTCTTCAAATTCTGTTGCACTCATTGAATAGGTTATATCGTGATATGATATTCTTGCTTCAATATCAAGTTCACAATCGAAAATATACGGTTGTATGAGGGATATTAGATGTTCAATGTTGTATTGCTTTTTTACCATTCCTTTTAACTTTCCACGAATGTAATACTCGCAATAGATGTCTTTGAATTGGCTGTAACTCATATTGAGGATTTTAGGGGATAAAAACTGCATTTGCGTCCAAAGGTCAAGAACATTCTTTGATAGCGGTGTGCCGTTCAAAATCAATTTGTAGGTTGCCAACTCGCCGATTTTCAATATCCTTTCGGTGCGTTTGGCTTCCTTGTTCTTGATTTTTAGACTTTCATCAACCACCACAAAGCACCGTTTACCTTGCATTTTTTCAAGCGTTTCTAAATAAATGCGGTCACTCATTCCGATACTTTCGCAACCTACAACATCAAGCCGTAAATCAGCGTGCCATTTCTGCCGTTCCGCTTCAATTTCATTTTTCAAGGAACAAGGGCATATCCAAAGGACATAATCAACCTTGTGTATTTTGCTTTTTATAAGGTCAAGGGCAACCTTTGTTTTGCCTGTTCCCATTTCCATAAACAACGCACCGACTTTGAGTTTTGCTAATTTTTCAAATGCTAATTGCTGTTCATTCGTCTTTGAGTTCATCAAGGGCGTTTACTTCCTTTGTTTCTATTTCCTGCGGTTTGTGTGTTTCATAAGGGTTTTTAAATTCCTTTTCGGTTATGTTTTCATTGACAACACCGAAAGCGTTTTCAAATTCCTCAACATCAATAACCTTTTCGTCTATCACTTCACGGCTGTTATATTTGCCTTTGCCGTACTTTTTCAATGTAAATGTGAAATCGTCTGTATAACCGAGTGATACCGACGCTGAATGTCTGCCGTTTCTTATCAACTTTGATGTGTGCCAAAAAGCATAACCGTCATAATTGGAATTGTGTGGCATAGCGATTAAAACCGCCTTGCCTGTGTCTGCTTTGATTTGATTTGTGTTGATATTGATATTCTTCCAATTTGCCATTTTACTTGTCCTTTTCATACGCTGTTGCTAATGCAATGAATACGGCTGTATTTTCAACTTTTTTCATTCGGTCATATGTTTTCTTTGCTTTTTGTAAAACTCGCTTATTTCGGCGCTTGCAAACACTGTCTGCAATAAGTGTTATGAACATCACAAGTGCAAGCGTTCCGAAAAACACTAAACCGAAAACTTGATACTCTGTCATTTTCTTTTACTCCTTTCATAAAGGCGTGCTAAATGCACGCCCTCGTTGTTTATTTAAAATACTCTACTCTTTCAATTTTTCTTTTGATTGTGATTGTTGTTAAGCCAATAGTACCTGATACTTCGTAACCGTCCTCAACCTTATTAAAACCGTCCTCAAAGCTATCAAGTTCGTTATCAATAAAGTTTTGAAATTCGGGTGGCATTTTCGAGTAATCAATTAAATTACCGTCAATGTCGTAAACCTCTCTGTCGCTTTCAGGGTCTATAAAGTAAACTCCTACCTGCTCGCCGTCTGTGTTGTAAAAATTCCTTTCCAATAACATAATAAATACCTTTCTGCGTTTAGGTCGCCACCTTGTATGGAATAGGGCTGATACGCTCAACCCTTTAGAAGCGGTTTATTTTTGTGGTGCTTCATAAATCGCTTCATAGGTATCGTTTTGTAATTTAATAACCCTTGTTGTTCTCAAAGGCGCATAAAAGCATTTGAAGTGTGATATTGCTTCTTTTAAGGTTTTGAAATTGAGGTTAATGCTTCTACCTTCTTTATCTCCAAAATTTTTAACATTTACCAAAATCCATTCGCCTTGATATTTAGTTATCTGAGCCAATTTGTATTCTTTCATTTTCTTAATTCCTTTCTTTGTAAGGTGTTTTGTTTTCCCTTACCTCTTGACTGTATTATACTGCTTTTGTAGTATAATTTCAAGTCTTTTTCCTTAATTTCCAACATTTTGTAACTTTGCACAAAAGCCATACTATTTATCAAGCCTTTTTTGTGTATTTTGTACTGCAAAAGTAGTACAATGATATTGAAAGAGGATAGCAATGTATTATTTGCTATAATCTAATTAACATCACATAAAGGGTGGTTAATATGGTACTAAATCAAAAACAACTTATTGAGTATGCTATCAAGGGTGTAAATGCCGACATTGGTAAAATTGAGCGGTCTATCAGGAGGGGCGAAAACTTATTACTTGCTATTGAAAAAGGTATTGCACAAACTAACAAAACACCATTAGAGGTTAAACAATCTATTCAAAAGAAAAAAGCAGAGGTTGAGCATTTAACATTTACGGTTATGAAATTAAAATGGGAATTGTCCGAGTTAGAGGAAAAAGAGCAATAAAAAAAGAGGGGCTATCAATTAAGATAGCCCCTTTGTTATGATTATACTCTTTTTGTGAATGCAAGGTTGATATAGCCGATACCTGATTTTAATTTACCCCAGCCGTCCTTTTCTGCAACGATTGTGTAAACTTCATTGCGGTGTACGGTGGTTTTTAGCTTGTACTTCATTCCTGCGCCTGCTCTTACATTAAGTGTAGTTGCATTGATTTTGACCTTATAAGGAAACTTTGACTTTGTTTCTGTCTTTGTGGCAGTTTCCTTTTTCTGCTCTTTCAAGCCCCTAACACTTGCGATTGCCTTTGCGATTGCTTCACCGCATTTCTTTTGTCCTGCGGAAGTTTTGACTTTTACAAGGTCGCTGTCAGTATCAATAAACACCGTTTCAACAAGAACGGCACACGGCTTTGTACTGCGGATAATTCCAAAATAGTCATTGCCATTTGAGCCGAGTTTTGTTTTTGCCCCTCTGTTCTTAATATCAAAGGTGCTTGCAATGTTCTTAGTAATTGTTTCGGCGTATTTCTTGCCCCTTTCACTTTGGTGGTGGTAGTAACATTCTGTACCTGTTCCGCCACCTGCGTTAAGGTGAATTTCAGCGATAAAGTCGTATGTATCGTCTTTAAGCTTATTAATACGCTCTTGCAAGGATAAACCGCCGTCATAGTTCATCAAGTCGCAATGTTCGGCGTAATGCTCGTTATAATACTTTTGAGCATACTTGCCGATTTCCTTTGCAATTTTAAATTCGTGATACTTTTTATCCTTTGATACTGCACCGCTGTCGTAACTCTTGCCGTCGTCTGCTGTACCGTGTCCGATTGTAATAATAATCTTTTTAGCCATTTGCTTTGTCCTCCGTATCATCATTTACTTTCGGTGTTCTGTAATTCAAAGCGTTTTTGCTGTCGCCTATTCCGTCTGTTGTTGGGTCAACTACAACACCAAGAACAACAAGAATATTAACTAACAAGCCGATAGTATTTATAATCTCGTCCTGTGATACAGTAGGCACAACGCCGAACAAGCCCAAAAGCTGATACACAAAAGTAACGCAAAGAGCAATTAAAGTTACAAGAGTTGTTTTATTCTGTAATCTCAATTTCCAATTAATTTTCATTTTTAGCACCTCACTTTAAATATTCGCTTGCTACATATCCTGTATAAGACTTGTATTTTACTTTCGCCCAACCGTGACCGTTTTTGCTTCCGCAATTCTTATTGATAACATCAACGGTTGCGCCGTTTGGGATAGTGGTAACTACTCCTGCGGTTGTACCGATTTTTGAGCGCATAGTTAAACCACCGTTAGCGTCAACGGTGGCTTTTGTTGTAGTTACCTTTTTAGTTGTCTTAATTTTTCTTTGGTCTTTGGGTCTTAACACACCGTAAACGGCTCTATAAGAGTGCTTAACCTTTTTCATTTCCTTACTGCCCCAATTTTGGTCGTAAGTATAGAAATAAGATGTGTTGCCCTCGCCTGTTGCAATAGCGATATGTCCGCAATCGTTTTTACTGCTTATATCGCCGTTCCAAACAACAATATCACCCTTTTTCGGTACAAAATCGGGTGTGTTCTTGATTTTGGTAAATTTGCTTTTCAATGCTGAATGGCTGTTAAAACTCAACCAATAATCTTTTGCGTTGCCCCAAGCGCCTGCCTTAATTCCAAAAACGGAATAAAGATATTGCTTTGTTAAATCGACGCATTGAACGCCGCTTACCTTGTCATAGTCCGTTTTCTTACCTAAAAACTTTTTTACAAATTCGTTATAATTCATATTGCTACTTCCTTATAAAACATTTGCAAGTATAGCACCAATAACCGCACCTATTACCGTTGTAATAACACAACCAATAACAAGTCGCTTATAGTGCTTGTATTCCTCTGTCGGCTCGTGTTCAAGCCTTTCAAGGCGTTCACCTTGTTTTTGTTGTTCCTTTGCAATATATTCTACATTAAAACTGACTGTTTTAATTTGTGTAGTTAATTCTATCAATATTTCGTCAGTTTTTTCTCTTTTATCCATACGGTGTTTTAGGCTTTTAATTTCGTTTTCGTGGTCGGTAAACTTGATTGCGATTTCTTCTGCTGTCACATTTCCGCCCTCCTTAATATTCATAGACACAACGCAAAACTACATCGTTTCGCTCGTCTTTATCGTTGTTGAAACTTCCTTTGATACAATTATCGTGAATATAAATACTCTTGATAATACGGCGTTCTGTGTCAACATCATTTACATTACTGCCCATATATCTCGGAATATCACAATAGAACGCTTTACCGCCCCAAGTTCCGCCTGTCGGGTTGTGCTTCGGTATCATTGTTGTAACAAAGTCGCTGTCGTTTGCTTTCTTTGTGTCTTTGTCGTAATCACTCCAAAGTAAAAGCCAACCGTTACGGCACTCGGATAACTTCTTTGACGGTGTAACTGTCTGCGGTGTGCTATTAGGACTTGACATATAAGCCGCTCCTGTCCAAAGCGGTGCAGGTGACGCTTCAAATATAGCTTTCCAATCTCGCCAAGTACCATTATCAACATAGCCTGTGTAAACACTACCTCTACCGCCAAACGCCATTACCCAACCGTACTTTGCTGAACCTGTCTTATGTACCATAAAACGGAACGACTCAATACTGTTCGGGTTATTTGTTGTGCCGATTGAAGCATAAGCAGTTGTCATTCCTGAACCAAGAGCCTTAATTTTTGCAACAACATCTTGATTAGTCCAACTAACCTCTACATCACCGTCGTCCGCTGTCATTTGCAACGATTTAGCAATATAAGCGGAATTATGATTGTGATTTGTGTTTGACTTACCTGCAAGTGCTGTATTGATAACCTTGTTTTGTACGGGGTTGGTACTTGAAGCACTCAACGCTGTATCAACGGTTGTCTTGTTTGCACCTGTTGCAATGCCGTTAAGTTTTGTTTTATCCTCTTTACTCATAAAGCCGTTTGCAGTAGTTGAAGCGGCACTATGGGTATGTCCTGTATCGGCTTTACCGCTTAACGCTGTTGCAAGCCCTGTCACATCACTTTGAGCGTGTGTATGTGCTGTCGGTGTCATACTTGTAGGTTTATCCGACAAATCGTTATAACTGCCTGATGTGGCTACATCTGCAAGCCCTGTAATCATACTTGCAGGGTGTGAGGTCGGGTGAGTGTATTTATTCGCACCTGTCGCAATTCCTGCAAGTTTGGTCTTTTCGTTAGTTGTATAATCGTTTGTTGAAAGTCCTTTACCTGTAACCTTATCAACCTTATTACCCAAAGCTGAATTTACAGTTTTATTTTGAACGGGGTTTGTACTTGTACTTGACATTGCGGTGTCAACTACTGTTTTATTTGCTCCTGTGGCAATTCCGCTCAATTTTGTTCTTTCGTCAGCCGTCATAATCTTTTTAGCGGTTGTTTCCGAAACATCATCAAGTGAATGTGTGTGACTTGCGGAAGCCTTACCGCTCAAAGCTGTGTCAAGACCTGTAATGTCGCTTGTAGCGTGAATATGTGAAGCGTTAGCCTTATTGCCTAATGCTGTTGCAAGTCCTGTTATATCGCTCTGTGCGTGGCTGTGAGTAGCGTTTGCTTTGCCACTTAAAGCGGTTGATAAGCCTGTAATATCGCCTTGTGCGTGAGTGTGTGTGCTGTCTGCCTTGCCTGCTACTTCCGTTTCAAGTGCTTCAACATCATCATTTGTCGCATACTGTGAGTGAGTATGATTTGCGTCTGCTTTTCCTGCAAGCTGTGAAGCTGTTGCAAAGTATGTAGTATCGTGACCGTCAAGCATATCTGCGTCAAGTCCGCTGTTTTGACCGTCAACAGTCTTTAACTTTGTCAATATCTCGCTTGCTGTGATTACTGCACCGCTCTCGCCTTTGTCGCCTTTCTCACCTTTGTCACCCTTGTCGCCTTTATCGCCCTTTGCTCCTTTAAGGCTTGCTACCCAATCGGCTTGTGTTCCGACAAAACCATTGTCAAGGGCAATTTGATAAGCACTTTTACCGTCTTGACCGTCTGCACCTGTTGCACCTGTGTCACCTTTAACGCCCTGAATACCTTGTATTCCCTGTTCGCCTTGCTCACCTTTATCGCCTTTGTCGCCCTTATCACCTTTCACACCTTGAATACCTTGCTCGCCCTGCTCACCTTGAATACCCTGTATTCCTCGCTCACCTGTGTCGCCCTTGTCACCTTTTGCACCTTTTAGGCTTGCAAGTTGTTCCGCTGTAAAATCGTCATAAGTGAATGGGTCGCCCTTATCGCCCTTATCGCCTTTGTCACCTTTTGCACCGTCTACACCGTTAGTGCCGTCTATACCATTAGTGCCGTTTGCACCGTCAGCACCCTTGATAATTACAGGGGCAGGGTTAGCAAGTCCTTTGTTGTTGCTCCAAGACAAAACGCCGTCACTTGATACGCTCGGTGTAAAGGTTGCGCCGTCCTCGCCGTCTGCTCCTGCTGTGCCATTATCCCAAAGTGATACCTTTTCGGCTGTGATACTGTCAAGCACGGATTTGTTTGTATGATTGTGTAAGTCAGTTGTATTTGCTTTACCGTTAATATCTGCTTGCAATTCGTCAATTTTAGCAGATAAAACCTTTCCCGCTCTTTTGTACTGCATTTCATCAGTTGAACCAACCCAATAGTGAACATCACTAAAACCTGAGCCGTCAGTATTGTATACCATTCCTACAAGATTACCGCTTGTGTATTCACTTTCGGTGATTTCTATGTAATATTCATTTGTGATTGTTGTAGCACTTGAAATTAATTCAATAACTTCGAGATTGGTATTAAGATGTGCATAATACTTCATTACTTATTAAACCTCCTTTCTGTTGGTGGATTTTGTCTTTCGTTGAATGATTGTTTTACTTTTCTCATAGTAAAAACCTCCTAAAATTCAAATACAAAACACGCCGATTAAGGCGTGTTAAATGTTTAACGGTACAATATTTGAATGTGTGTATCATCAAGCCTTTTCATTACTCTATAACCTGTATCGGCTTTTGTTGCCTTGCCACCGTCAGCCACCTTGCAATATCCATTGACTACACAAGTACCGTCGTCAACAATAATCAATTTACCCATAAGACCAACGCAAGCCCATTCTTTCCTAAACTCACGGCTTGTGTATTCTTCATCAGGGTTATAGTCAGGGTTTACAACAAGTCTTGTAATAGTGTGTGCAGAAATGACCTCGCCTGTTTTATCGTCTGTGTTTTCGGGTACTTCTACTGTTTCTGTGAGCGGTTGACCGAACACATCTTTTTTATACATTCCGTGCCAATTTTCCGACTGAACATCACCAACAACAGAGGGGTTAGCTGAAATTACACCAAGAATATAATCATCATTAGCGTTTGCAAGTCTTATCTTGTCACCGTCTAAAGTAACAAATAAACCTCGTCTATCCTCACTGTTTTTATTGCCGTCTTGCCACTCAAAATATTCTGCGTAATCTGCCCCACTTGAACCAAAGGAAGATGTACCCATACATTTGCCTGAGGCGGTAATTCTAAATGCGTTTGCTTTTGTATTATTTGTACCATAACCGACAATAAAAATCGAACTGTTGTTTGATTGGTCGTCAATACGTGAACAACCCGCTTTGTCTATATTAAATTTACCTGTAACAAATTGAAACGGACTTGCTGTTGTACTAAAACCCTCTGCGTGAGAACACTCACCACTTGCTGTTGTTCTACAACCCTCGGCGTGTGAATAATTACCACTTGCTGTT